>Ga0210397_10000073_pt1 | contig 86403 bp, 76 predicted proteins | sample IncBWH2OmetaG_FD_160126 | JGI IMG/M metagenome (GOLD analysis project Ga0210397, IMG submission 160126) | Forest soil microbial communities from Barre Woods Harvard Forest LTER site, Petersham, Massachusetts, United States - Inc-BW-H-2-O ...
CGTAGCGTTGACGATTGAGCTGATCACACCGGTGGCCATGGAGAAGGGATTGCGTTTTGCAATCCGTGAAGGTGGACGGACGGTGGGAGCGGGCACGATCTCGGAAATTATTCAGTAAGAGAGATTACGGATCGCAGGCGAAAAAAACTGCGGTCCGCAGTGGTTTAACAGAAAAGGGTTGAAGTCATGAGAGAAATTGTTACGTTACAGTGCGGCGATTGCAAAAACAGAAACTACTCAACCACCAAGAACAAGAAGACTACGACAGGTCGGCTTGAGTTCAAAAAGTTTTGCAAGTGCTGCCGCAAGCACACAGGTCACAAGGAAGTGAAGTAAGCATTCAGCACTCGGTAGTCAGCATTTAAGTGTTGGGCCGGGTGAAGTGCGAAGTGAGCGCCGTGTGTAGCGCGAACGGAGCACGAGGGCGCAGCACACGGAGCGTAGCGAAGTGGGTTGCGAAGCCCTTGAATGGGTGAGTGGAAGGCGAGCGCTGATTCGCGCGAGCTAGACACGAGGGCGCAGCAGCGGAGCGTTGCGAAGCCCTTGAAATATTAGGGGCGTAAGCTCAACGGCTAAACTGTCGGTCTCCAAAACCGAACTTGGGGGTTCGAATCCCTCCGCCCCTGCCAGATTTTGGAAACGGTTGTACCGGATAGGAAGGAACCAATGGCGAAGGCAGTAACAATGGCGCGCGAAGATCAGGGCAAAACGATGCAGTTCCCTGGGCGCATAAAGAATTTTCTTTCCGACGTCCGCAATGAAATGCGGAAAGTTACATTCCCGAGCAGGAGAGAAGTCCAGGCGACGACGACGGTTGTGATTATCACGGTACTTCTTTTTGGAATTTATTTTTTCGTCATTGACCAGGCAATTGCGTCGGGTGTGAATTGGGTGCTGCACCATCATGTGCGGTAGGAAACAGGAAAGCCGGATTGGCACAAAGCATGACAGAAGAGACTAACAACGTGAACGCGCCGGGAGGCGAGCAAGCTCCTCCTCAGGAAAATACCAACCCGAATATGCGTTGGTACATCATCCACAGCTATTCAGGCTTTGAGCGCAAGGTAAAGGAATCGCTGGAAACGCGTATCCAGGCATTTGGCCTGGAGGGAAAGATCGGCAAGGTCGTTATTCCGACAGAGCCGGTCACCGAGATCCGCAACGGCAAGAAGTATACGGTTGAGAGAATGTTTTATCCGGGATACGTGCTGGTGCAGATGGACCTGACGGGATTCCGCACCGGTGGTGAAGGCGACCATGTATGGCATGTGGTGAAGTCCACGCCGCGCGTGACCGGGTTTGTGGGAACAGCAAACGATCCCACGCCGTTGACCGAAGAAGAGGTCAATCAGATTATTTATCGCGTGAGCGTGGGCAAGGACAAGCCCAGGATCAAGGTGAAGTTTGAAAAGGGCGAGACCGTAAGAATCAATGAAGGGCCTTTTGCCAACTTTAACGGCACCGTGGATGACGTGAATGAAGATCGCGAGACGCTGAAGGTAATGGTCACGATTTTCGGCCGCGCCACGCCGGTTGAATTAGAGTTCGGACAGGTTGAAAAGGTAGCGGCATAAAAGATTTTTGCGAATCGCAGGCGTTGGCGCCTCCGGTTCCAAGAGAAATAGTTTTTAGATTATCTGCAGAACAGAGAGCTTATGGCACCGAAAAAAGTACAGACATCCGTAAAGTTGCAGATTGAAGCCGGCAAAGCGACTCCGGCTCCTCCGGTTGGCCCGGCACTCGGCCAGGCGCAGATCAACATCATGGAATTCTGCAAACAGTTCAATGCCCGCACCTCCAACAAGGAGATGGCTGGGCTGATTATTCCTGTAGTGATCACGGTCTACACCGATCGCTCTTTCACCTTTATAACCAAGACGCCGCCAGCCTCGATTCTGTTGAAGCGGGCCGCGGGCATCGCCAAAGGTTCCGGCGCGCCGAACAAAGACAAGGTCGGCAAGGTGACTGAGAAGCAGGTTACCGATATTGCCAAGCAGAAAATGCCCGATCTGAATGCCGCGTCTCTTGAGACAGCCATTAAGAGCATTAAGGGCACAGCGCGCAGCATGGGCATTGAAGTTGTTGCCTAAAATTTTTTAGTACGTCAATCGCATGTACCACGGCCCGCAGATGTTTTGTGAAGCGGTGGGAGATAAGGAAAAGTAGATGAGTCGCAAAGAAGGAAAGAATGTCAAAAAGGCACGTGCTGCGGTGGAAAACCGCCAGTATCTTTTGTCTGACGCGGTGCCTCTCCTGCAAAAAGTGAAGTTTGCCAAGTTCGATGAGACAGTCGAGGTCACACTCCGGCTGGGCGTCGATCCCAAGCATGCCGATCAGATGGTTCGCGGAACCGTGGTTCTGCCGCACGGTCTGGGCAAATCGAAAAAAGTCCTGGTGATAGCCACCGGTGAAAAGCAGCGTGAAGCTGAATCCGCCGGCGCCGATATTGTTGGCGGCGAGGAAATGGTGGAGAAAATCCAGAAAGAAAACTGGACTGATTACGATGCCGTGATCGCCACGCCGGACATGATGCGCTCCGTGGGTAAGCTGGGTAAAGTGCTTGGCCCAAAAGGCCTGATGCCGAACCCGAAAACCGGCACCGTGACCATGGATATTGCCAATGCAGTGAAAGAAATCAAGGCCGGTAAGGTTGAGTTCCGTACGGACAAGACTGCTCTGGTCCACGTGCCTGTGGGCAAGATTTCATTTACGCCAGACAAGCTGGTGGATAACGCAACCGCCGTAATCTCCAGCGTGATCAAGGCCAAGCCCTCTGCCGCGAAAGGCAAATACATCAAGGGCGCGTATATCTCGTCCACCATGGGGCCTGGCATCGCCGTTGACACCACTCCAGTGGAGGCTTCGGCCAAGGCGTAATTATCCAAGTAGTGCGACGCGGGATTTTGAGAGTCCCGACTAAAGAAAAAGGAATTTGACATGGCTGTTACAAAAGCGAAAAAAGCTGAACAGATTGAGAAGCTAAACCAGGACCTACAGAAGGCCAGCAGCATGATTGTGGGCACTTTCTCCAAGCTCACGGTGGCAAAAGATGACCAGTTGCGTAAGACCGTGCGCACCGCCGGCGGCAGATATCAAGTGGTCAAAAATACTTTGGCCAAGCGGGCTTCAGAGGGCACCAGGGTTGGCGAAGCACTGAAGGGACTGAAAGGCGTTTCTTCCATCGCTTACACCAGCGGCGATCCTGTCGCGCTGGCCAAGGCTCTCAGTAAATACGTAGACGACAATCCGGAATTTTCATTCAAGTCCGGCGTGCTGGAAGGCCGCCTGATCTCGATCAATGAGATCAAAGCGCTGGCCACCATGCCGTCGAAGGAAGAGATTTACTCCAAGCTGCTCTTCCTGATCAATGCTCCGGCGCAGCGGCTGGTCACGGTGATGAATGCTGTTGGCAAGAACCTGGCAGTGGTTGTGAACCAGGGCGTGGAGAAAAAGAAGTTCGCAGAGTAGCAATTTTCGCATCACCTGTTCGGCCGGTGATGCATGGGTTTTTCTGAGGGACGTAGTGCAGCCTTCAGGTTGGTTTTTATCGCTGGTGGAGCCTCACGTGGCGCTAGTCTGGGCGCATTGGAACACGGTGAGAGGAAGCGGCGAGTGGCACGAATACTAAATTCGATGAAAAGTGGAGAAATACAATGGCAGATCTGCAGCAATTAGAAGAGCAAATCGTAGGGTTGAGCCTGCTGGACGCGGCCCAACTGGTAAAGAAGCTTGAAGAGCGCCTCGGCGTCTCCGCAGCGGCAGCAGCCCCGGTTATGGTGGCGGGCGGCGGTGCGGCAGCAGCAGCACCAGCAGAAGAGAAGACCGAATTCACCGTGGTTCTGACCGGTGCTGGCGCCAATAAGATCAATGTAATCAAGGCAGTACGCGAAGTAACCAGCCTGGGCCTGAAAGAAGCCAAAGACCTGGTGGATGGCGCACCGAAGACAGTGAAAGAGGGCGTTTCCAAGGAAGAAGCGGAGACGATCAAGAAGAAGTTCACTGAAGCCGGAGCCACCGTCGAGGTTAAGTAGTTTCTCGCGATTTCCGTCCGAAATGGGTTAGGGGTACGCGGCAAAACCTGTGCCCCTAGCAATTTTTCTTCCGTTCGGGGTTGAATCCTGAGGGCTATTTCTGTTATCAAATAGATACGGTCGTTTCTCTTCTAAATACGTTTTTCAAATTTTTGACGCAGGACAGGCGTGGTGCTCCCGCAATATTCGCCTTGCTCGGAGTCGTAGCCAGACCTGCCAGTTGTTTGTTCTTTTGAACAGAGTCCGCCATAGGGGCGGGCAAGAACGGTCTACTCAGACGGGCGCGGATAAAGACATTTTAGACATCGCAATTCGCTGTAACGGCGTCATCGGGAACTCTTGTCTCCTGCTGGCGCAGTTCGTTTTTTTCGCCGTCCCTCAACCTGGCCGCTGCTGACGCTGGAATTCACCGCGCGTCAGTGCACACGGCCTGCTCTTTCGAGCAGGTTTTTACGTCCGCCGCACAAGGCGGATCGAAGCAAAAAGTCTCTAGGAGTTATTCATGCCGAATAAAAATGGCGCCTCCCGTTACCGTCTCGATTTTTCAAAGATTCCAGTCGCACTGCAGATCCCGAACCTCATTGAGGTTCAGAAGCGCTCCTATGACCGCTTTCTGCAGATGGACAAGTTGCCCAGCGAGCGTGACGACAGCGGCCTGCAGTCCGTTTTTCAATCCGTTTTCCCTATCACTGATTTTCGCAACGTTTCCGAGCTGGCGTTCGTAGATTTCGCCATCGGCAACTGGGAATGCAAGTGCGGGCACCTCAAGGGGCTGCACCACCTGCGTACCACCTGCCGCAATTGCGGAAACACTGTTATTACTGACCCGTTTCATCCCGGCGACGTGCTCTGCCAGAAGTGCGGCACATACAACGCCAACACGCCTGACTTCTGCAACAAGTGCGGCGACCCGGTAGGCCTGCAGCTGAAATATGACGTGGCTGAGTGCGAAGAGCGCGGCATGACCTATTCTGCGCCGCTCAAGGTCACCATCCGGCTGACGATTTACGACAAGGACCCGGAGACCGGCAACAAGAGCATTCGCGACATTAAGGAACAGGAAGTTTTCTTTGGCGACATTCCGCTGATGACGCAGAACGGCACGTTCATCATCAACGGTACGGAACGCGTGATCGTGAGCCAGTTGCACCGCTCGCCAGGCGTCTTCTTTGAGACCGCCAACAACCGCACTTATTTCCTGGGCAAGATCATTCCGTATCGCGGCTCATGGGTTGAGTTTGAATACGACCAGAAGAACGTTCTATATGTCCGCATTGACCGCAAGCGCAAATTCCTGGGCACCATCTTTTTGCGTGCGCTCGGCCTGCGCTCAGACGAAGATATTCTCCGCACGTTCTATACGGTTGATCGCATCAGCCTGAAAGACAAAAAGCTGCGCTGGACGCTGGAGAGCGGCATCGAGAAGCCAACTAATCTGCTTGGCCTGAAGCTGGCACACAGCATTAAGGACAAGAGCGGTCATGAGATTGCACACTCCGGACGCAAGATTTCTCCGGCAGTGCTCAAGGAAATCCAGAAAGCAAAAATCAGTGAGATCGATATCGACACCACCGATCTGGAAGGGGCATTCACCGCGGCTGACGTGGTGGATACAACGAGCGGCGAGGTATTGCTGGAAGCCAACAGCGAAATCACCGCTGATAAGCTCTCCAAGATCATGGATGCCGGCGTGGAAGAGATTCACGTCTTCTTCCCTGAGCGCGATGACGTAGGCAATGTCATCAGCGCTACGCTGCGCCGCGATTCCGTGAAGCAGCCGCAGGAAGCCTTGATCGAAATCTACCGCAAGCTGCGTCCGGGCGATCCGCCGACTCTGGATACCGCTACCGCGCTGTTCCATGGCATGTTCTTCGATCCGCGCAAGTACGATTTCAGCCGCGTGGGCCGCTTGAAGTTCAATATCAAGCTGTATGAGCGGAATGAAGCCACGGGTCTCGACAAGCGCACGCTTGATCCAGACGATTTCTATGCCACCATCCGCTACCTGCTGAAGTTGCGCAAGAGCATTGGCGCGGTGGACGACATCGATCACCTCGGCAACCGCCGCGTGCGCGCCGTGGGTGAGTTGATGGAAAACCAGTTCCGCATCGGACTGGTCCGCATGGAACGCGCGATCAAGGAAAAGATGTCGGTCTACCAGGAAATGTCCACGGCCATGCCGCATGACCTGGTGAACGCAAAGCCGGTGATGGCGGCGATCCGCGAATTCTTCGGATCATCGCAGCTGTCACAGTTCATGGATCAGACCAATCCGCTGTCAGAGATTACGCACAAGCGCCGTCTCTCAGCCCTTGGGCCGGGCGGTCTGTCGCGTGAGCGCGCGGGATTTGAAGTCCGCGACGTGCACCCGACGCACTACGGCCGTATCTGCCCGATTGAGACGCCGGAAGGTCCGAACATCGGTCTGATCAGCTCGCTGAGCTGCTATGCCCGCATCAATGATTACGGCTTCATCGAGTCACCCTACCGCCGCGTGAAAGATTCACGCGTGGTGGATTATGTGACCATCGTGAATGCTGGCGACAGTGATTACCGCGTAGGCGACCACATTGAGCAGAAAGAAGCGGACAAGGTTGCGGCTGATTTGAAAGAGCGCCGCAAGAAAGGCCTGGAAACAGAGCCGTTCTCGTTCTATCTCTCGGCGTGGGAAGAAGACCGTCACGTGATCGCGCAGGCCAATATCGACCTGGACGATAAAGGCAAGATTACCGGCGAAATCGTGGATGCCCGCAAGAACGGCAACTTTGTGCTGGTACCGCGTGAAGAGGTTGATTACGTGGACGTCAGCCCGAAACAGCTGGTATCAGTGGCTGCATCGCTCGTGCCGTTCCTGGAGCATGACGATGCGAACCGCGCACTCATGGGCGCGAACATGCAACGCCAATCCGTGCCTCTGCTCCGCGCCCAGGCTCCTTACGTGGGAACCGGCATGGAAGGTGTTACAGCGCGCGACTCCGGCGCTGTGGTGCTGGCACGCCGCAACGGTATTATCGATTCGGTCGACTCCGAGCGCATTATCGTGCGCGTGGAAGGCGAGCATCATCCGACACAGTTGTCGCGAGAAGTCGGCAGCGATATTTATCAGCTGACGAAATTCAAGCGCTCCAACCAGAACACCTGCATCAACCAAAAGCCGGTCGTCAAAAAAGGCGACCGCGTGATTAAAGGCCAGGTCATCGCTGACGGGCCTTGCACGGACAAGGGCGAACTGGCCCTTGGACGCAACGTGCTTGTGGCCTTTATGCCATGGCGCGGTTACAACTTTGAGGACGCAATCCTGGTTTCAGAAAAGATGGTGAAAGAGGATTACTACACCTCAATCCACATCGAAGAGTTTGAAATCGAGGCGCGCGACACCAAGCTTGGACCGGAAGAAATCACGCGCGACATTCCAAACGTGAGCGAATCCGCGCTGCGCGATCTGGACGAAAGCGGCGTGATCCGCATTGGCGCCACCATCAAGCAGGGCGACATCATTGTGGGCAAGGTAACGCCCAAGGGCGAAACCCAGCTCACGCCGGAAGAAAAACTGCTGCGTGCGATCTTCGGTGAAAAAGCCGGTGACGTGCGCGACGCTTCACTCACCTGCCCTCCGGGTATCGAAGGCACGGTGGTGGACGTGAAGATTTTCTCCCGTAAGGGACAGGAAAAAGACGAGCGCGCAAAGGCGATTGAAGCCTCACAGATTGAGCGGCTGGAGAAGAACCTGGCTGATGAAATCCGAATCCTGACCGACGAGCGTTTGAAACGCCTTGAGGCCATCCTGGGCGACAAAGAAGTCCAGGCTGACCTGCATGACGAGCGCACCAACAAGCGTCTGTTGACCAAGGGCGGCATTCTCGATCGTGAAACCATTGAGCGCATCTCCACGCGTAACCTGAAGCGCATTAAATACGCTGACAAGGATCCGCGCGTGAATGAGCAGATCGATGAGATCGAAGAGATGACTTCGCGTCAGATCGATGTTCTCCGCAAAATTACCAATGAGAAGATTGCCAAGCTGCAGAAGGGCGACGAACTTCCACCAGGCGTAATCAAGCTGGTGAAGTGCTACATCGCTATGAAGCGCAAGCTTAGCGTGGGCGACAAGATGGCAGGCCGTCACGGTAACAAAGGCGTGATTGCCCGAATTCTGCCTGAGGAAGATATGCCTTACCTGGCAGATGGCACTCCGGTGGAGATCGTGCTCAATCCGCTCGGCGTACCCAGCCGTATGAACGTGGGCCAGATCCTGGAAACGCACCTGGGCTGGGCCGGTCATCAACTGGGCGAGCGCATTGCTGAATTCCTGAAAGAGAACTCGCGCGAAGAAGCCATTCGCCGCGAATTGAAGAGCATTTTCAAAGACACTCCGTTCGTGGACAGGATTACATCCCTGGACGACGAAGAGCTCATGCACGCCGCACAGACACTGACCAAGGGCGTGTTCTTCGCCTCGCCGGTGTTTGACGGATCGCGTGAGACGGAAATCAAAGCCATGCTGCGTGAGTCAGGACTGCCGGAATCAGGCAAGACTGAACTCTATGACGGCATGACGGGCGAGAAGTTCGAACAGCCGGTGACTGTGGGCTACATCTACATGCTGAAGCTCTCACACCTGGTGGACGACAAGATCCACGCCCGCTCAATTGGTCCGTACTCGCTCATCACCCAGCAGCCGCTGGGCGGCAAGGCGCAGTTCGGCGGTCAGCGTTTTGGAGAAATGGAAGTCTGGGCGCTTGAGGCTTATGGCGCGGCTTACATTCTGCAGGAGCTGCTTACCGCGAAGTCAGATGACGTATTTGGCCGCACCAAGATTTACGAGGCCATTGTGAAGGGCGAAGCCGCCATTGAACCGGGCGTGCCGGAGTCATTCAACGTGTTGATTCGCGAATTGCAGTCGCTCTGTCTGGATGTGGAGCTCATTAAAACGATCGAAGGCGGCAAGAAACAAACGGCCGCGGCGGCTGACTAACAAGGGAAGACGTTCCCATTGAAATCAGCGCGTCTCAACTCCGGCAGCTCCCGGCCGGGGTTGAGACCAAAGCAAGAGATCAGCAGCACAAACCGGGGGCCGCGCGCGATGGCGTAAAAATCGCAGGAGGACACCTTGTACCGTTCAAGTCCATTTGATCTGGGCAATACGATTACTGATTTTGATTCCATCCGAATCAGCCTGGCCTCGCCGGAGAAGATCCGCAGCTGGTCTCATGGCGAAGTGACCAAGCCGGAAACCATCAACTACCGCACCTTCAAGCCGGAGCGCGACGGCTTGTTCTGCGCCCGCATCTTCGGTCCGGTAACGGACTGGGAGTGCCTGTGCGGCAAATACAAGCGCATGAAGCATCGCGGCGTGATCTGCGACAAGTGCGGCGTAGAAGTCACACTGTCAAAAGTGCGCCGTGAGCGGCTGGGCCACATTGAGCTGGCATCGCCCTGCTCTCACGTCTGGTTCTTTAAAGGCCTGCCTTCGCGCATTGGCCATCTGCTGGACATCTCCCTGCGTGATCTCGAATCCGTTCTCTATTTCGAGTCTTACGTGGTGGTCGATGCCGGTGAAGCGCCGGTGAAAGAGCGCGAAGTAATTAAGGAAGAGCAGCGCTTCCGCGAGTTGGACCAGCAATATCGCGCTACGGGATTTAAAGCCATGATGGGCGCTGAGGCCATCAAGGAAATCCTGAAGCGCGTGGAAGTGGAAGAGCTTTCAGTTGAACTGCGCGAGAAGATGAAGCATGAGACTTCTCTGCAGAAGCGGCTGAAATACGCCAAGCGGTTGAAGGTGGTTGAAGCGTTCCGCAAGAGCGGCAATAAACCGCAGTGGATGATCCTGGATGTTATCCCGGTCATCCCACCGGAGCTGCGTCCTTTGGTTCCATTGGATGGCGGTCGCTTCGCTACGTCTGATCTGAATGATCTTTATCGCCGCGTGATCAACCGCAACAACCGTTTGAAGAAGCTGATGGACCTGCACGCTCCTGAAGTGATCGTGCGCAATGAAAAGCGCATGTTGCAGGAGTCGGTTGACGCTCTGTTTGACAACGGACGCCGTGGCCGCGTGCTGCGTGGCGCCAATAACCGTCCGCTGAAGTCACTCTCTGACACGCTGAAAGGCAAGCAGGGACGCTTCCGCCAGAACCTGCTCGGTAAGCGCGTGGACTACTCCGGCCGTTCGGTGATCGTGGTCGGTCCGGAGCTCAAGTTGCATCAGTGCGGCTTGCCCAAGAAAATGGCTCTGGAACTCTTCAAGCCATTCATCTATCACCGCCTTGAGCAGACTGGACACTGCACTACCATCAAGCAGGCAAAAGAGATGGTGGAGCAGCAGGAACCGATCGTCTGGGACATTCTGGAAGAGGTAATTAAAGACCATCCAGTATTGTTGAACCGCGCTCCAACGCTACATCGCCTGGGCATTCAGGCATTTGAGCCGGTGCTGGTGGAAGGCAAGGCCATCAAGATCCATCCGCTAGTCTGCACCGCATTCAATGCAGACTTTGACGGCGACCAGATGGCGGTTCACATTCCGCTGTCACCAGAAGCACAGGTTGAAGCCAGCGTGCTGATGTTGTCATCGCACAACATTCTCTCGCCGGCATCAGGTCAGCCAATCACTGTTCCTACGCAGGACATGGTGCTTGGTCTGTACTACCTGACCAAATCGAAGCCTGGAGCAAAAGGTGAGGGCCGCGCGTTTGCGAATATCGAAGACGTGCTGCTCGCCCTGGAAGCGGGCGAAGTGGAGACGCTCACGCCGATCCGCTTGCGTTATAGCGGTGAGGTGATCGACCTGACACAGGCTTATGACGACCAGGACATCGTTCATACAGAGCCGACTCAGTTCGAGCGTCAATACATCAATACAACCGTTGGCCGCACCATTCTGAACGACCATCTGCCGGAAGGCATGCCGTTCATCAATGGCTTGCTGAAGAAAAAAGGCATTGGCCAGCTGGTGAACTACACGTATCTGCGTTTTGGCCTGGAAACCACGGTCAAAATGCTGGATGAAGTGAAGCAGACCGGCTTCCGTTATGCCACACGCGCAGGCTTGTCAATCGGAATTGATGACATGGTTATTCCAGAGCACAAGAAAGGTCTTGTGCGCGAGGCGGAAAAGCAGGTCATCAACGTTCAGCAGCAATACCTTGATGGCGCCATCACCAACGGTGAGCGTTACAACAAGGTGATTGAAATCTGGTCCAACGTGACAGAAAAGGTCGCAGACGAGATGTTCGGCAACATGCAGGAGCTGGACAAGTCAGGCCAGATGAACCCGATTTACGTCATGGCTGACTCCGGCGCTCGCGGATCGAAACAGCAGATTCGCCAGCTCTCCGGCATGCGCGGACTGATGGCCAAGCCTTCAGGCGAAATCATTGAAACCCCCATCACGGCGAACTTCCGTGAAGGGTTGACCGTGTTGCAGTACTTCATCTCCACGCACGGTGCGCGTAAAGGTCTGGCTGATACGGCGCTTAAGACCGCCGATTCAGGCTACCTCACCCGCCGCCTGGTAGACGTGGCGCAGGACGTGATCATTAGCGAGCAGGATTGCGGAACGGTGGACGGCATCTACGTAGGATCGATCGTGGAAGCCGGAGACATCATCGAGCCGCTGCGCGACCGCATTGTGGGCCGCGTTTCTCTCGAGAAGATCAAGGACTACGAAGGCAATGTGATTGTCGACGTAAACCAGGAAATCACGGAAGAACTGGCCAGCGCGATTCAGTCAGCCGGCATCGAGCGGGTAAAGATCCGCTCCGTGCTGACCTGCGAATCCAAGCGTGGCGTTTGCATCGCGTGCTACGGCCGCAACCTGGCATCAGGCCGCATGGTTGAGCTGGGCGAGGCAACGGGCGTGATTGCAGCGCAATCCATTGGTGAGCCTGGAACACAGCTGACGATGCGTACCTTCCACATCGGTGGTACGGCGTCACGCGTTTCTGAGCAATCGCGTTTGGAAGCGCGCAGCAACGGTTCGGTCCGCTTCATCAATCCTCAGACCGTAAAGTCGAAGTCTGGCGATCTGGTGGTCATGAATCGAGCCATGTCCATTGCCGTGGTTGATGATAAAGGCCGTGAAAAGGAGCGCTACTCCGTGGTTTACGGCGCGCGCCTTAAGGTGCAGGACGGACAGCAGGTTAGCGTTGGCGAGGTGATGGGCGAGTGGGATCCTTACACATTCGCGATTCTCACTGAAGTCGGCGGCACCGTGCAGTTCAAAGACTTGCAGGAAGGCGTTACGCTCCACGAAGAAGTGGACGAGGTCACCGGACTTTCCCGCCACGTTGTGGGCGAGTCACCAGACGAAAAGCGCCAGCCGGCAATTATGATCAAGGCCAAATCAGGCCGGCGTTACCTCATGCCTTCTCGCGCTCATTTGATGGTGCAGGATGGCGATGAGGTTCATCCTGGCGATGTGCTGGCAAAGATCCCGCGTGAAACAACGAAGACCAAGGACATCACGGGTGGTCTGCCGCGCGTGGTTGAATTGTTTGAAGCCCGCAAGCCGCGTGAAACCGCAATCATCAGCGAAATCGATGGCGTGGTGAAATTCGGCGAGGTCTCCAAAGGCCAGCGCAAAATTTATGTAGTGGCCGACAACGGTACGGAGAAGGAATACTCGGTGCCGAAGGGAGTCCACATCAACGTGCAGGAAGGCGAGCATGTCCGCGCGGGTGAACCGCTGATGGATGGGCCGCTGAACCCGCATGACATCCTTGCGGTTCTGGGTGAAAAAGAGCTGCAGGCTTACCTGGTGAATGAAATCCAGGAAGTCTATCGTCTGCAGGGCGTAACCATCAGCGACAAGCACATTGAAGTGATTGTCCGCCAGATGATGCGCTGGGTGAAGGTGGAAGACGTGGGAGACACGGCCTTCCTGCTGGAGCAGCAGATCGATAAGTTCCGCTTCATGGAAGAGAACCAGCGCGCGATTGCCAACGGTGGGCGTCCGGCTACAGGCCGTCCGCTACTGCTGGGAATCACCAAGGCATCTCTCTCCACGGATTCATTCATCTCCGCGGCGTCGTTCCAGGAGACCACCAGGGTGCTCACAGAAGCTTCCATCAATGGCGCTGTGGACCACCTGCGCGGACTCAAGGAGAACGTGATTGTGGGCCGCCTGATTCCTGCGGGAACGGGCATGGAACACTATCGCGGCGTGAAGCTGGCTCCGGAACTTGAGCAGGCTGCCGCCAAGGTGCAGGAGGAAGTCTCTCGCGAATACGCTGAAGCTGAGCGTGCGCTGGAGCTTCTGCGCCAGGAAGGCGAAGCCGAAGAGATGGCTGCCGAGTAAACAACCATTTACTGAATTACAAAACAAGGCGGGCTGGAGAAATCCAGCCCGTTTATTTTTTCTTCCATGCAGTTTATTCGGGCCATTGTCCTATTTCGTATTTGATTCGCTACAAGAAAAGAGTATGCTCTCTTTTGTAGATGGCTTGTCGCCGTCAAGCGGATCGTCTCAGAATTTTTCGAGAATGCGTTTGTAGGTGGTCTGTAGATCTTCTGGCAGTACGCGGGTTTCACCGATGGTAGTCATAAAGTTTCCATCGGCAACCCAACGGGGCAGGACATGCATGTGAATATGGCCAGCCACACCAGCGCCAGCGGCCTTACCAAGGTTCATGCCAAGATTGAGGCCATCTGGGCGGTAGAGGTCGCGTAAAACGCCTTCCAGCCGCTGCGTGAGGGCCATCATTTCCTCGGCGGCGGGTGCGGGAAGCTTCTGTAACTGGTCCACATGCTGATAGGGAATGACCATGACGTGCCCTGAGGTATAGGGGAAAGAGTTCAGAAGCACAAAACAATGTGTGGCGCGATGGACAATAAGCGCTTTTTCATCGTCTTTTAACTGAAGAAGGCTGCAAAATACGCAGTCGCCGGGAGAATTAACACCCGTCACGTAGGCATAACGCCAGGGGGTAAACAGGAAGTCCATGGCCCCTGAAAAGATATCAGATGGACTAGGGTTTTAAGCAATTTTACTGTTCAGGAAGGTTTGACAGTGCCTAAGACGGTTGTTATAGTCGAAGGAGTCTTATAGCCCTTTTCAGGACCGCTGTAAGATCCGGCCGCTGGTGTTCAAGCTTATCCGATAGAATAACCGGAAAGTAACATGCCAGTGGGACTCGGGGCCCCGAGTCCGCCTTCAGCACTACTGCCTCTCTTGAATGAGTTCCAGCCGTGTTTTGGGTCCGTTTGGCGACTTAATGGAAATGAAGGCAGAGCACACAGCCCGCAGTGATCATTTTTCGCCAGAAGCTGAATCCAACAGCTCCGCCGATTCCACCGAGTCTTACGAAAACTCAACCACTATGTCCGGGAATGAATCTCAAACTCAATCTACTGAGCAGTCCAACGTGGGCGTAGCTCATAAAGAAGAAACTCACATGGAAGATTTCGCCTCCGCACTCGAATCGTACACGCTTGAAACAGAGCCGGCGCCAAGTGAAGACAATGTCTTCAAAGGCACCGTGATCAAGATCACCGCCACCCATGTTGTTGTTGACATCGGCTTCAAGTCAGAGGGGCTGGTGCCCATTGCTGAAGTGACCGATGCCCACGGCAACATCAAGTTCCAGCCGGGCCAGGAAATTGAAGTCATGGTCCAGCGCGGCGAGAACGAAGAGGGTTCCGTTCTGCTTTCGCATGAGCGGGCGGAACGCGTGCGCGTGTGGGAGAACATCGAGAAGGCGTACCACTCCAAAGAAGCCGTAAAAGGCACGGTAGTGGAGCGGGTGAAGGGCGGCGTCTCCGTGGATATTGGCGTAAAGGCGTTTATGCCGGGCTCACAGGTGGATATCCATCCAGTGCGCAACCTGGAAACGCTCAAAGGCCAGGAGATTGAAGTTCGGGTCATTAAGCTCAATAAAAAGCGCGGCAATATCGTGGTTTCACGCAAAGCCATCCTGGATGAAGAAGTAGCCTCCAAGCGCGGCAAGACGCTGGAACACCTGGAAGAAGGCGCGATCATGACCGGCACAGTCAAGAACCTGACTGACTACGGCGCTTTCGTAGATCTGGGCGGAATTGACGGCCTTCTCCACATTACTGATATGTCCTGGGGCCGGCTGACGCATCCGCGCGATCTGGTCCACGTAGGCGACCAGATTCAGGTAAAGGTCCTTAAGTTTGATCCGGAAAAGCTGCGTGTCTCACTGGGCTTTAAACAGCTCACACCTGATCCATGGCTTGATGCGGCTGAGCGCTATCCGATTGGTGCACGCGTGAAGGGCCGCATTCTGAGCGTGACTGACTACGGCGCTTTCGTAGAACTGGAGCAAGGCATCGAAGGCCTGGTCCATGTGAGCGAGATGTCATGGTCCAAGCGGATGAAGCATCCGTCCAAGCTGGTGAACATCGGCGATGAGATCGAGTGCGTTGTGCTCAATGTGAACTCCAATGAACGCCGCATTTCTCTGGGCCTGAAGCAGCTGGAGTCGAATCCATGGGAACGACTGCATGAGAAGTATCCCATTGGTTCCACCGTGGAAGGCCGCGTTCGCAACCTTACTGACTTTGGCGCGTTTATCGAAATTGAAGATGGCATTGACGGACTGGTTCACGTCAGCAATCTAAGCTGGACCAAGCGCGTAAAGCATCCTTCTGAGGTCCTGAAAAAGGGCGAGAAGGTGAAGGCCATTGTTCTGGGTATTGAGCCGGAGCAGCGCCGTTTGTCACTGGGCGTAAAGCAGCTTCAGCCAGATGCATGGGAGAGCTTCTTCCAGACGCATCGCATTGGCGACGTGGTCCACGGTAAAGTACTCCGCCTGGCCCAGTTCGGCGCCTTTGTTGAGATTGCTGAAGGTGTGGAAGGCCTGTGCCACAACTCTGAAGCCACTGACTCCAACGGCGGTCCAGTCAAGCTGGATGCCGGCCAGGAACATGACTTCAAGATCATCAAGATGAATGCCGAGGAAAAGAAGGTTGGACTCAGCCTGCGGGCAGTGGGCGAGGAAGCCAGCCGCGCTGATGTGGAGGCTTATAAACACCCAGCTTCCAGCGCCACCACGACCCTGGGCGACATCATTAACTGGAAACGTGCCGGCAACGATCAGGAATAGCCGGTAAGTTTTCGCCAAGAACTAAAAAGCCGTCCTGATCAGGGCGGCTTTCTTCTTTTTCAGGAATGAAAATTATTTGCTGTGGAGCTTCAAGGTGATGCTGACTTCCTTGCGGCTGTCAAAGCCGCTTACAGTCTTGGTATCACTGCGCAGCCCCTCGTGCTCGGCATACACTTCAAAGTCAATGTTGGGCGCTATTCCGGCAAAGCGGTAACCGCCATCAGTCTCAGTGATATAGGTCTTGATCAGCATGGTCTTGGTGTTCTTCAGATAGACAATTGCCTTTTGCTGGGGCTCATTTTGGGCATTATAGACATGCCCCGTAAGCGTACGAGATTCGCTTTGTGCGCCCCTCTGCTCCATTGCCATTGCCACAGCCGCCGGGGAGCCAGCAACGACGCTGGAAGCCAGCAAAATCGCAGCTAGAGCAATAAGCTTTTTCATTCTGAAATCTCCATTGTGTTGGCCATTACTTAGGCTGCTCTTCCAGTCGCAGGCTAATATCCAGCCGCTCCTCGCTATCAACGTGAACACTTTTTTCGCCTTTTAGTTTCCTGGCTTTAGACTTCTCCGGCTTACCATCCGCACCCACAGGGGCATATTCCGCTTCGCCGTGAACGATGTAATCGCCAGGTCCGGGAGGAACACGCGCGGCGAACTCTCCCCGATGGTCCGATATGAATGCCCAGCTGGGATGTTTCTTGTCTTTGGGATGGATTGTGATCTTTACACCATAGATCGGGTGATCATCCGGCCCGAACGCCGTGCCAAAAATAAGAGCGTAGGGCTTTTCCCGTTTCTGTTTTTCTGCAACCGTGAGCGGCTGCGCAAGCAAAAGGAACAGGAGGACAGCAAGGCATGCGGCCACGGAACGCGCCAAGTGACGTTTAGTAATCACTATCCTCTTCTTCTTCCTCTTCTTCTTCGTCCTCGTCATCCTCGTCCAACTCATCCACAGGGTTCAATTCCAGCGGATGCTTTGTGACGATCTCAAAGTCTGTGCCGCATTCCGGGCATGAAACAATGTCACCTTCCTCAATTTCGTCCTCGTCCAAATCGAGGTCTGTTTCGCATTCGGGGCAAATCGACATTTCTTTCCTCCTGTCAGTTTCACAAAAGTGGCAAGGGCCATGTGATTATATTTAGAATCTCTGGGGATTGCCGTCAAGTTCTCAATTGAGAGGCTGAATGTTACTCCTGTGCTGCCGTTCTAAAAAAACTCTGAATCTCTTAATTGCGCTTCTGATGCTCACCGCGCCTTTTGCCGTTGCCCAGAAGCAATCACAGAAAACCCGCAACTCTGCCGCCCCAAAAAGCGAAAAGAAATCCGCTCACTACAAAACTCAGCGTGATCCTGCTATTACACAAATCATAAAAGATGTTTCGCCGCAGCGCGTTCAGCAGACTATCGAGAAGCTGGTCACCTTTGGCACGCGTTCCACGCTCTCTGTTAATAATCCAGATGCGGCAACATCTGCTCAGGGCATAGTCGCTGCCCGAAACTGGATCAAGTCTGAATTTGAGCGTATCTCATCAGAATGCAATGGCTGTCTTGAAGTCAAGACAGACACGTTTGTGGAACAGTCCAAAGGCCCGCGAGACCGCATTAAAGAGCCAACGGAGATCCAGAATGTGTATGCAATTCTAAAGGGAACTGATCCCGCTCAAGCCAAGCGCATTTATCTTGTCACCGGGCATTACGATTCCCGCAATAGTGACATTATGAACTCTACAGACGCAGCGCCTGGCGCCAATGACGATGGCAGCGGCACTGCTGTTTCTCTGGAATGCGCACGCGTGATGAGCAAACATAAATTTCCAGCAACGATTATCTTTCTCACCGTGGCCGGAGAAGAGCAGGGACTGAACGGCAGCACTCATTTTGCCAAGATGGCCAAGGAGCAAGGCTGGCAACTTGAAGGCGTGCTCAATAATGACATTGTGGGCGGCAACACCACCCCCGGAGATACTCTGCAAAACAAAAACTGGGTGCGCGTCTTTTCTGAGGGCATTCCGGCAGCCGCCAATGAGGCTGACCTGCGCCGCATTCGCTCAGTGGGCGGAGAAAATGATTCCTCTTCGCGCGAACTGGCTCGCTACATCGCTTCTGTAAACGAGGAATACGATTTTGGACAGTTCACTCCGAAACTGGTTTTTCGGCGCGACCGCTACCTGCGCGGCGGCGACCATAGCGCATTCAACGACCAGGGTTTTGCCGCTGTGCGCTTCACCGAGTACCGTGAAGACTATAACCACCAGCACCAAACCTTGCGCACGGAAAAAGGCGTGGAGTATGGCGATCTCCCAAAATATGTGGACTTTAACTATGTCGCTAATGTCGCGCGTCTCAATGCTGCGACACTGGCTTCGCTGGCCTCTTCTCCCGCACCACCGGCAGATGTTCATCTGTTGACCAAAGAGCTTGAAAACGATTCCAAGATCGCATGGAAACCCTCGGAAGGCGCAACTGCTTACGAAGTCCTCTGGCGTGCAACTTCTGACGGATATTTTCCTGAGGAGAACATGCAGCGCACCACGGATACCAAAATCGACCTTCCGGAATCTAAAGACAATGTGATTTTTGGAGTACGATCAGTAGATGCCAAAGGCCATAAGAGCCTGATTGTAATTCCAGAGCCGGAAAGATAATATGCACAGAAACAGGGCCACCATTGGCGGGCTGCCTCCATTTCGTGGATCACTGCGGAATATCCTGATTTTCTCCACAGTGATCTACCTTGTCCTGGTGCTGCTGCGCGCTGCTCATAGTCCACTGGCGGCAGCCATCTATGATCTTGGCATATTGAAGCCCGAGACCATCAAGCATGGATGGTTGTGGCAATTGCTTACTTACGGTTTCATCGAGTTTGATCCTCTCAATTTCCTGCTCACCATGCTTTCGGTTTACTTCATCGGATCGGCGGTGCAGGAGCGGCTGGGCGGACGCGCGTTTCTTGAACTGTATCTCAGCTCCCTGGTGGGCGCGGGAATATTGGGTTTCATTTTTTCATTGACTGGTGTGGTAGGAACAGGATTCGCGTATGGAGCCGGAGCAGCGGCAAATGCGGTGCTCATGGTGTTTTACCTGCTCAACCGTGAAGCACCTATCATGATCATGTTCATTCCGATTCCGATTCCAGCGAAATACCTCGTAATTTTCACCGGGGCTGTCGAAGCCGTTTATCTCCTGCTTTCCCATTTCTCCCTCTTTTATCTTGTTCTGCTGCTCGGATTAGCATCAGGCTATCTTTGGTATAGGTTTGGATGGAGAAGGATCGCAGTGAGCGGGATGGTGGGGAAACCCATAGCGAATCTACGCAACAGTTATCATCGCTGGAAGCGCCGTCGCGCCGGGAAAAAATTCCAGGTCTATATGAAGAAACACAATCAGGATCCTTCAGATTATTTTGATGAGCATGGCAACTTCCGTCCGCCTGATGAGAAAGACAAGAACAACGGCGGAAGTACAGGCGGATGGGTAAACTGAATTGGTAATCGGGTAATTTAAAGACTCGGCCAATTCCGCTTCTTTCGCGTGAATTCACGCCAGCTTCGCTTTATTCGCTTTGATCTGCAAACTGCAGCGAAATTATCTCTTCCTTCTCTCCGCCTCCACCGGCTTGAGCCGGGCTATTTTGCGACGCTCTTCGCGGACCGGCACCGACTGATCGCCTGTCCCCACAACATGCATACGAATAAAGTTGGTTGAGCCGCTGCTGCTGCGCGTTCCCGCCACAACGGCAATTACGTCACCGGGTTGAACCGCGTGCGATTGCATCAGGTGAGTTTCCGCGCGGGTCACCATATCTTCTGTGTTGGTCGTCATCTCACAGGCAAAAGGCGAAACGCCCCACATCAAATTCAAGCGCGCGGAGACGGTAGAGTTGGCCGCAAACGCGTAAATAGGCGCTTTCGGGCGGTACTTGGAGATCAGTCGCGCCGTGGTTCCGCTCTCCGTATAGACTGCAATGGCCTTCATTGCCAAGTCCTGTGCGGCATGAGCTACCGATTCGCAAATTGTCTCGGAAATGGAAAGATGCTGGTGCTGCCGGCGCCTTTGTATTGGCTCCTCTTTGGCTGACTCTGCTTCAAGCACGATTTTTGCCATGATCGCCACAGCTTCACGCGGATATTTGCCGCTTGCCGTTTCGGCCGAGAGCATGACAGCATCTGTGCCATCAAGAACCGCATTGGCAACGTCACTGGCTTCCGCGCGTGTAGGACGCGGATTCTCGATCATTGACTCAAGCATCTGCGTGGCGGTAATTACAGGTTTGCGCCAGCTGGCTGCGCGCCGAATCACGTGCTTCTGGATGATAGGCACCTTTTCCGGCGGCATTTCCACGCCAAGATCACCGCGCGCCACCATCACCCCATCGGATACGTCCAGAATTTCTTCCAGATTCTGCTCCTCAATGGCCTGCGGCTTTTCCAGCTTCGCAATTACCCACGCGTCAGACGAATGCTGCTGCACCAGTCTTTTTACAAAGCGCACATCCTCTGCCGTGCGGATAAACGAAACGGCAACCATATCCACGCCGTGCTTTAAACCAAACGCCAGGTCTTTCTCGTCTTTTTCTGTGAGCGAAGGAACGCTGACAACAGCTCCTGGCAGGTTGATGCCTTTGTGCTCGCCCAGCATTCCGCCGTTAATCACTTCGCATTCCACATCATCTCCGCGGATTGCTGTCACCCGAAGTTCGATCAGCCCGTCAGAGAGCAAAATGCGCGATCCTGGCTCCACTTCCTGGGCCAGTGTCTTAAAAGTGGTGGATAGCAGCGCTGCTGTGCCGGCAATATCCCGTGGCGTAATAGCCACACGGGCGCCGGTTTTGAGAGCGATCGGCGTTCGATATTTGAGCCGGCCGGTGCGAATCTTGGGGCCTTGCAGGTCCTGCAGGATGCAAATGGTGCGGCGTTCTTTGTCGGCTACCTTTCGCAGGCGGTCGATCATGCGAGCATGCTCTTCATGCGTGCCATGAGAAAAATTCAGGCGAGCCACGTCCATGCCGGCACGCATCAGGTCACGCAACACATTTTCAGAGCCGCTGGCCGGACCAATTGTGCATACAATTTTTGCTTTGCGAACGCTGGGCGCTTCCCTGACATCGATCTTTCCACTCGTCACTTGCTTACACCTTTTCTCTTCCGCAGGCTTCTCAGATATCTTTTTCAGCTTCTGCTGTCTTGGGATAAACCTGCGCGTTAATCTCTGCTCCAAGCAGCACAATCACAGAAACAATGTAGAGCCATACCAGCAGCGCGATGGCTGCGCTCAATGATCCATAAACCACTGTATACGTGGCATAGACCCTGACGTACCAGCCAAACAACATGGTTGCGGGAAACCACAAGACCGCTGCGAAAGTCGCTCCCGGCAGCACCCGGCGCCAGGATTGCGTTTTGGGGAGACCGTGGTGATAGATCAGCGCTGTTAGGGCAATAGCGGTAATAAGAGCGATGGCCCAGCGCACACTATCCCAGACCAGCAGGATGAGCGGCTTGAACAGATGCATGGTTTCACCCTGCACCCAGTTTTCAACTTCACTGCCAAAAGCGACAAGGATTGTTGCGAATCCCAAAGGAATAAGCGCCAGCAGAACCAGATAGAGCGCAATCGCACGCTCCTGCCAGAACCCCCAGGTATTGGCCATGCCATAAGCTTTGCGAAAGCCGTCCATCCAGGAGATCATCACGCCGGTGGCTGCCAAAAGCGTAACGATGGAAGCCGAGTAGATAATGCGCGTGGCATGGTGCTGCTTGCTCTGGAAAAATGAAAGTGCCACTGAACGCGCTCCCGGCGGCAACACCCAGCCCACTGCGGCAGAGATCTCCTGCAGAAACCCCGCTGTATTGTGTGATGCTTCCAGAATGGATGTGACAACCAGAAACGCTGGAAACAGGGTGAGGATCGAGGAATATGCCGCGCCCTTAGCGGCGGAAAACTGACCGTGTTGGAAGGCCTGCCAAAAGGCCCGGCGAAGCCGCGTAAAGTGCATTAGCTGAATAGGTTAATGGCAGTCACTGAGCTTAGCAAGTTACCTGCATTACCGGAGGAATCTAGAAGAGCAGCGTCCCCACCGTAATCGTGGCTCTGTGATCTGGGATAGTTACGCTTTCGGCAGCCAGCAGCTCCCGATTTCCGAGCCTCACCGCGTTCCGTCGAGGCATCACATAAAAAAGGAAAGAATTTCGTTGGAGAAGGAGCTGCTATGCCCCATTACGGCATTCTTCGTGAATACAGATTTGAAGAAGAGCTGAACGATATCCGTGGTTCAGAAGTGTATGGCGTGAATGACGAGAAGCTGGGAACGATTGATGACGTGGTTTTCAACCACTCTACCGGCGATATTCGCTACATTGTGCTGAAAACCGGCGGCCTGTTTACCAGAAAGAAAATCATTGTCCCAGCCAGCCGTATTGAGCCCTACGGAAACCATGAAGACAAGTTTTATGCCGAACTGGACAAAGAACGGCTGGAGATGCTGCCGGAATTTGAAGAAGGCAAACTCAAGTCAGAAAATGACTGGTCTAACTTCGAGAAAGATTTTGAAAAGCGCTGGAATGACGGCGCCGTTCTATATAACAAAGACACTGGGCGCGTGGTGACCCCTCCGATGGAGCAGGTGGAAGGCACCCGCCGCATGCCACTGAGTGAAGAAGGCAGGCGCAGCCTGGATCGTGACCTCACCCCGGAACGCATGGGCAAACAGGATAGTCTTCTCGGCGTGAGTGGTTCCGTGAATGATAAGACAACGCTGCAGCCCACGAAGGCCTCAATTGCCGGCAGAGAAGATGCTGTTTCTTCTGAAATCAGACGCGAAGTAACTAGTCCCGTGAGTTCAGCAGCAAAGGTCCCGCTTGAGGAGACCCGCGATCAAGTGACCGACAATCTGCGCGATCCTGGAATCTACAAGGTGGACGCAACTGAGGCAACTACAATGTCGGAAACGCCTACGCGTGAAATCGAAGACACCATGGGCGGAGAGATGGAAATACCGGTGGAGCGCCAGGGTGGACGGCTGAAAGAGACCATGCGCGAGCCGCATATTTACAGACTCGAGGATGACAGAACGGACACAAACCTCGGCAACCGGTGGTCTGGCTTCCAGGATAGATTACGTTCACGCCGTGACAAGATCATCACAGGCTGCCCGACGTGCGGATCTCAGGAAAAAGTAGCTTAAGATTCAGGCTGCTCATCAAACGTAACGGGCCGCATCTGCGGCCCGTTGGTTTTATGTAGTGGATCAAGTTTTGCTGAATGTCAGCTGCAAGACGATAAACAAGCCTGGAATTCTTGATTGCAGATTTGTGCGCAGGAAGAAGGTAAACGCGGGCACAACTGCTGAAGGCAGGATTGATGCAGAGGAGTGCACTGCTGCACGCAGGTCTCGGCGTTCATGGGTTTTGGAATTATCCCAATAACACCGATCAAGATGAATAAAATTCCCAGGCGCGACAAAGCATTTTTATAGGCAGACATAACAACTTCCTTTCTGTTACAGCGCTGTAACAAGACGGGCTGCAGGGCCGGTCTCGGATAATTAATTTGTGCAAGCTTCTTCGCAACTCAGGAGTGCGGTGCGGCAGAACAGCCCGCAGCCTATTTCCCTTGGCGGGCAATTCGCAATGCAGGTATTGAAAGTATCCATGCACTGCTGCACGCAGGTTTCAGCAGCAGCCGGCTTGGCCATCACCATCATGCCAGCGATCAAAACAGCTAAAATCCCCAACCGCGATAGCGCATTTTTATAAGCAGACATAAAGAATCTCTCTTTCCGTCACAGCTTCTTTTTCTGTGACAAGCATGACGGTAGGTCGGCTGCAGGAAGAGAGTCAATGAAATCGGCTGTTAAATTACGTTTGTAGTTTCAAATGGGGATTGCAGCCTTCTTATTGCTTAAAGCACGATGGGTGTCGGATCACCGCACGAATTAAGTTATTTCAATTCGGGAAAATCTTCTTCTCTGAACTCTGACTCTGGGCTGGAGCCTTGCGCCACGCGCTCTGCTTCCGCCGTCCGCAACTGCACGCGGCGGATTTTTCCGGAAATTGTTTTTGGCAGGTCTACAAATTCCAGCCGCCGCACGCGCTTATAGGGCGACAGCACCGTGCGGCTGTGCTGAAAGATGGAGAGTGCGATTTCACGCGATGGCTGACAGCCTGCACGCAAAGTAACAAACGCTTTGACCATCGCATGCCGCAGCGGATCAGGTGAAGGCACCACGGCGCACTCGATCACATCGGCATGCTCTATGAGTGCGCTCTCAACCTCAAACGGGCTGATACGATAATCAGAGGCTTTGAAGACGTCGTCGGCGCGGCCCACAAATGTGAGATAACCCTCGCTGTCGCGCTGCACAACATCGCCTGTGCGATAGACAGTGCCTTCCAGGGGAATCAGATTGCCGTCGTCACCCTGATAGCCGGGCATCAGCGCCGCGGGCGGAGGATTGAGCGGCAGGCACAGCTCGCCTTCTTCGGCATCTTTGTCTTCGGCGTTCAGAAGGTGCACATGATATCCAGGTAGCGGGCGTCCCATGGCGCCGACTCTCAATTTTTGTCCCGGCGGATTGCCGACTTGCGCCGACGTTTCTGTCTGGCCGTAGCCATCTCGGATGGTCAGGCCCCACGCCTCACGCACCTGCTCTATTACTTCGGGATTGAGCGGCTCGCCGGCGCTAGCTAACTCGCGGAGCTTCACTTTCCAGTCGCCGAGTTTTTCTGTGATCAGCATGCGCCAGACAGTGGGTGGAGCGCAGAAGGTATTCACGCCACAATTAGTCAGAGCGTCGAGCAGGCCGCGCGCGTTGAAGCGCGACTGGTTGATCACAAACACGGTGGCCTCAGCATTCCACGGCGCAAAGAAGCAGCTCCATGCATGCTTGGCCCACCCCGGCGAAGAAAGATTGCAGTGGACATCGCCCGGCTGAATACCGATCCAATACATGGTGGAAAGATGGCCGACAGGATAGCTAGTGTGAGAATGCATCACCAGCTTGGGCTTGGCAGTGGTGCCGGAGGTAAAGTAAAGCTGAAGAGGATCACTGGCGCGCGTCTCGCCGTCTGGTTGAAATGCCGAAGGTGAGGAGTAGCCTTGCTCGTACTCGTGCCAACCAGGAACCTTCCCGCCAATTGCAATGCGCGTGCAGTTTCCGCATGCCTGCTCAATCTTAGGCGCTAGCTCTGCCGCGCAGACAATATGTTTGACGCGTCCGCGGACAATCCGCTCTATTACATCGTTCGCCGTAAGCAGAGTGGTTGCCGGGATAATGACCGCGCCCAGCTTCATCATTGCCAGCATGGTTTCCCACAGCGGAGGAATGTTGCCCAGCATCAGCAATACGCGATCGCCGCGTTTCACTCCAAGACTCCGGTAGTAGTTAGCGAAGCGACTAGACCGCTCTGACAGTTCGGAGAAGGTCAGCTTGTCATGGCGGCCATCTTCATACGCCACCCAAAGCGCTGGCTGATGGCGGCGATCGCCGGCGGCAATCTGGTCAAACCAGTCCAGCGCCCAGTTGAATTTATCGAGCCTGGGCCACTGAAAGCCTGCGTAAGCAGTGGCGTAATCATCACGATGGGCGAGCAGGAAGTCGCGGGCGGCGCGGAAGGTGTCAGTAGATGTGGTCATTTTTGTCTAAAATCCCGAGCGAGCTTTTTCTGCAATCCCGACCCTGAGCTTTACTGAAGGGGAGGAACGATCGAGCTACAGGCCTAAGAATATTTGCCTTAAAGAGAGCTTTTGGCAATAGGGATCTCTCCCCTTCGGCAAGCTCAGGGTCGAGATTTTCAGAGAAAGCATTCGTGTCAATGCGCTGTTGAAACCAGCTTTACCATCTCCGCCTCATCTACTACCTTCACACCCAGCTCGCGCGCTTTATCCAGCTTTGATCCCGCATCTTCTCCGGCTACGACGTAGTCAGTTTTCTTGCTGACGGAGCCGGAGACCTTGCCGCCGGCATCTTCAATTAGCTTTTTGGCCGCGTCGCGGGAGTAATTTGGCAGCGTGCCGGTAAGCACAAAGGTCTTGCCGGCCAGTGCGGTGCCGCGAACTTTCTTGACGCCTTTAAATGTAAGAAATGGCCGCAGACGGTCAATCAGCTTTATGTTGCTGGGTTCCTCAAAAAACTCCCGGATACTGGTAGAGACGCTTGGGCCTACATCCTGCACTTCCTGCAACTGCTCAGAGGACGCATTCATCAATTCATCCATCGAACCGAAATGTTCTGCCAGAAGCTCAGCCGTGCGCGTACCCACCTGCCCGATACCCAGACCAAGGATCACACGTTCCAGCGGCAGCTTGCGTGACTTTTCAATCTCAGCAAGCAGGTTGTCGACAGATTTTTCTCCCACGCGCTCAAGCTCAAGGATCTGCTCGCGCCTGTCTTTGAGCGTGTAGATATCGGCGATGTTTTTGAGCAGCCCAGTCTGGTGAAGCTGGTTGACCAGTGATTCGCCGAGACCCTCGATATTCATCACTGAGCGCGAGGCAAAATGCAGAATGCTGCCCTGTAGTCGCGCCGGACAATTCACATTCACACACCAGTAATCCACCTCGTCTTCCATGTGGCGAATCTTGGTATGGCAGACCGGGCAGAGCTCCGGCATGTGAAAGTGTTTGCGGCCGCGCGGCTTGTCTTCGTCAACTTTCACGACTTTGGGGATCACATCGCCGCCGCGCTCAACCACAACTGAGTCGCCGATTTTCACGTCCAGGCGGTTGATCTCATCCATATTGTGAAGCGTGGCGCGGCTTACCGTTGTCCCGCCGATGAATACAGGCTTCAACCATGCCACGGGCGTGAGACGGCCGGTGCGCCCGACCTGCGGGACGATGTCTTCCACTTCAGTGACTCCGCTGCGCGCGGTGAATTTATAAGCAATGGCCCAGCGCGGCGCCTTACCGGTAAAGCCCAGGCGATCCTGTGTGCGCATGGAGTTTACTTTGATCACTATGCCGTCAATTTCATAACCCAGGTTTTCGCGCTCTTTCTCTCTTGCGTGGATAAATTCCAGCACCTCTTCAATGTCATGCGTCACACGATGCCGGGAATTTACCTTGAATCCCAGAGCCTCCAGGGCTTTGAGCGCTTCTGAATGTTTGTCAGGAAAGTATTTGCCCTTGACCAGCAGAAAGTAAGAGTAAAAATCCAGGCGGCGTTGCGCGACGATATTTGGCTCCAGCACACGGATCGTCCCAGCCGCGGCATTGCGCGGATTGGCGAAGGTGGAAAGGTTCTGCGCCGCGCGATCGTCATTCATTTTCTTGAACGCAGCCAGCGGCATGATGACCTCGCCGCGAACCTCAAAGTCCTGCGGCACACCAGCCTTTTTCAGTTTGGTTTCAGGAATTGACAGAGGCACCGACCGCATGGTGCGGACGTTGCTGGTCACATCTTCGCCAATAGAGCCATCGCCGCGCGTTACACCGCGCGCCAGATGGCCATTCTCATAGGTCAGCGCCATGGACATGCCATCGAGCTTCATCTCGCAGACATATTCAATTTTTTCGGAGCCTGCAAGCTCGCGTACGCGGCGGTCCCAGTCGCGCAGCTCCTCTTCGTTGTATGCGTTATCGAGCGAGAGCATAGGCCGCGAATGGACGACTTTGATAAAGCCTTCGCGCGGTTTGCCGCCTACGCGCTGCGTGGGTGAATCAGGCGTGATGAGCGCAGGATGATCGGCTTCCAGCTTCTTCAACTGCTGCATGAGCTGGTCGAAGTCGGCGTCAGGAAGTTCTGGTGCATCCATGACGTAATACAGGTATTCGTGATGGCGGATCTCATCGCGCAATTTCTCTATTTTGCGCTCAATCTTCTCTTTATCTTTGGCAGCGGACGGCATGCAGAGATTATATTGTCTGAGGTAATCAGGCGCGAAGCTGGTTCATGGGCTCGGGTCCATGGTCCGCGAGAGCTGAAAAAACTACAGTTCGTGAGTTTGAGCAGTTGTTCAGATCAATGCAAAAAGCTTTTCTTATCTATAACCCGGCCTCAGGACGCAGACGCGAAAAGCGCGCGCATGATGTATCTGACGTTGTAAATGTTTTGCGTGGGAATGGCATAGAAGTGGAAGCGTGCGCCACCACGCATGCCGGCAGCGCCACGCAGCAGGCCCAGGAAGCAGCAGCCGCTGGCTATGACACCGTTATCTCCTGCGGCGGCGATGGAACCGCCAACGAAGTGCTCAACGGCTTAATGCAATCTTCGACTGAGACAGCGTTGGGCATCCTGCCGCTGGGTAGCGGCAATCTTCTGGCCTCTGATCTTGGCCTGCCGGCTGATCCTGTGGCTGCGGCGCACAAGCTGCTTACCTATCAGCGACGCGATTTTCGTCCCGGCAAGGTCAGCTCCCAGATTGGCAGCAATGAGCGCAAGCGTTATTTTCTGGTCGCGGCAGGCGTAGGATCGGATGCGGAGCTGATGTATCGCACCAGCGTAAAAGCCAAAGAGCGCTGGGGACGAAATGCCTATTTTCTTGAGATGGTAAAGATGGCGTTGCATGGGCGCTATCCCATGTTTCACGTGGAGTGGGAAGATGAACGGGGCAACAGGCAGCAGAGCCAGGCTACGCTGGCCATGGCGGTACGGGCGAGCAAGTTTCCCAGCTTGCTGCGATTTGTGAATCTGGGCACAGGGCTGCAGCGAAATGATTTTTGCCTGATGTTATTTCAGACTGACAAAATCAGCCGTTATCTCGCTTATTTTGCCGCGGTAGCTACTGGCAGGAATTGGAAGGTGCCGGATGTTGAGGCAGTCCATTCAAAATGGTTTCGCTGTGCGCCGCTTCCCAATGGCAGGCCGATTTATGCGCAGGCCGATGGCGAACTGCTGGGCGCGGTGCCGGCCGAGCTGAGTATTTCAAGCCAATCAGTAAAGCTTTTAATGGAGTAAACGGTGGTCAGTCTGCAGATCCCGTTTCCAGCGGTTCCCAATGGGCGATCAGGCAGCCATCCGCCTCGACAACGGCGGAATAATTTACTGTTACCAGCTTGCCCGAGCGATGGCGCAGGATGATCCTGCCGGTCTGGCGACCTTCGGCAACAAAGTCTTCAAACAGCGGTTCGGCAACCGGCGTGGAGCCGGCGACAATGTCGTCAATACGCAGCTCCAGCAGCATGGCGCGGTCATAGCCCAGCAGATCGCAGACAGCGTCAGTCACGTAGCTGTAGTTGCGATGCCGGTCAGCAACCACAATGTATTTATCGTTTGAATCGCCGATGTGCCGGCGCGCATGCAGCATGCCTTCCAGGCGTTGCAGTGCATGTAAAGTGGCATTGACGCCGCTTCTGGAATCCACAGCGAGATCAACATAGGGATTTCCCAGCGAGCCGCTATGATGCAGGACCAGTACGCCATTGGCCGGCTTTTGCGATTTTACTTTTCGCGCCAGGAGCTTGCGGTCAGAAAAGGAAAGGGTGTGGTTCAGGATGATTACGTCAAAATCAGTGTTTTCAATGCGCTCCTGAATCTCAGCATTGGAGGCGGCCGTAGTCACGGAATAGCCTGAGCCCTGAAAGACCTGCGCCTGCATGGCCAGTACCGAGCCGTTGTCGCGTGAGCATAGCAGTAACCTGGTTGCCGAGGGGTTCATGCGAGGTGTTTCCATATTATTCACGATCCTGAGTCCCCAGACAACACATCTTGACGCGATGCGAAATGGCCTTTATTTGGCCCGGAATCGGCGAATCTCATCGTCCATTTAGAATGCTAGGTTCGATTTTAGGTTCGATTTGCTGAGGTCTATTTTTTTGGATCCTGTCACACATGTGCTCACGGGCGCCTGTCTGGGCCGCGCCGGACTGAATCGCAAAACTGGGCTGGCTACGCTGGTGCTGGCGCTGGCCACTGAGGCGCCAGATATCGATGTTCTTGCTTACTTTGGCGGGCCGGTGGCGGGGCTGCAGCATCATCGCGGCTTTACCCATACCCTGCTGGGAGCCCCATTTATGGCTGCGCTGGTTACAGCCGGCGTTTATGGCATTCATCGCTGGCGAACTTCACGCAAGAGCGCTTCAGCTGCGGCCAAGCCCAAGCTGGCGCCCAACTGGAAGCTGCTATATGCCTATGCTTTGCTGGGGACGCTCGTCCATTTATTCCAGGACTTCACCAACAACTACGGTGTGCGCCCTTTTGCTCCATTCAATCCCAAATGGTACTCGTGGGACATCGTTTTTATTGTTGATCCCATCATGCTGCTGGCCATGTTCCTGGGGCTGGTATTGCCGGGACTGATGGCGCTGGTGACCGAGGAGATAGGGTCAAGCAAGCCGCAGTTCCGCGGACGCGGAGCTGCTATCTTTGCGCTTGTCTGCGTGGCGGCTGTGATCTTTGTGCGCGACTTTGAGCATGGCCGTGCTGTAACTGCTCTGAATTCGCGCACCTATCGCGGTGAGGAACCGCTGCGCGCCGCAGCATTTGGCGAAATGGTGAATCCCTTTGCCTGGGACGGCGTGGTGGAGACGCAGGATTTCTTTTATATGCTGCCAGTGAACTCATGGACGGGGGAGATCGATCCCCAGAATGAAGGGGTGGTCCGCTTTAAGCCACCAGAAACGCCGGTGACGCTGGCGGCGAAGAAGTCACGCCTGGGTCGCGTATATCTTGACTGGGCAAAGTATCCGCTGGTCTCAGTTGAGGACGTGGTAGGTGGCCGGCATGAGGTGCGATTTGAAGACCTGCGCTTTGAAAGCGTGGAAGAGATCAATCAGCATCGCCGCCCGCCGCTGACGGCCACGGTTGTGATTGGCCCGCAGTTGGATGTAGAGGATATGTATACGGGGCGGAAGAAGTGAGCGGGGCTCGCGTGCTAAAGCTTAATCACTCGTCATCCCGACGACCGTTAAGCGAGCGCGTGCTGTCATCAACGCGCGAGTAGGAAGGAGGGATCTTCTGCTGAATGCGCGGCTTCGCTGACGGGATTCGGGATGACGGATTCAAGAATTCAACTTATTGATCGGAAGGCTGATTACGCGTTATTGCCGCAAATTCTTTGCTGCCTTGACCTTATCGCTCTAACCCTTCAGAATAAAGGTTCCAGAGGTGTGCATGCTCGCTTATCTATTTGTGGTTCTTGCAGTGTTATTAAGGATTACGGCCGGTACCGGCGCATTTGCTACGTATGGCTTCAGCCTGGTTGGCGCTTCACTGCTGTTTTTTGGCGCGCGCATGCCCCGCAGGCAGTTCTGGATTCCTGCAGCGCTGTTTGTCTTTTCCGATATTTACCTGAATCTGCGCGTTTACCACATCCCGCTGGCGCTGGACCAGATCGTGATGTGGAGCTGGTATGTGGTGCCGTGCCTTCTCGGCTTGCTGCTGCGTGGCCGTGTAAAACCGCTGCCGGTATTGGCCGGTGGACTGGGTACGGGCATCGGATTCTTCCTCGCGAGCAACTTTGCAGTGTGGGCCTTTGGCAATATTGCTTATGCACACAACTTTGCCGGCCTCATGGATTGCTATACCAAGGCGCTTCCGTTCTTCCGCAATGGGATTATCTCTGACGTGCTGTTCTCAGCAGTATTCTTTGGCATTGGCGCATTGCTGACGCAAGCGCAACCTGAAACAATTGAGCGTAAGAGCGCGGCAGTCTAAAAATCAAAAGCTGCGATTTATAGTGGGTGACGAGCATCGTTATCGGGAGATTTTTGTTTCTGATTCAGGATCGCTGCTCGATATATCTATGTTTTTGACGTCACAGCAAATGATTGGCAGTCTTTCCTAAACTTCCTCGTCGCAAATTACGACCTCCAATACTCTGAAGACGGAAGCTCTCAGCCGCTTCCACCGTTCACAACAATACGGCGACATCAGAAAGAGCGAACTACATCACTCAAAATACAACTGCCTGGATTCACCGTGAATACCCACTTTTTCCTTGGAGATGAAATCGAGATGGATGTTCGGCCTGAAGACGCAGATTCTTTGGAAAAAGCGCAGGCAGTTTTTATGCTTATTAAGTGTTTGTCACGGCTATTAGAACAGGAAGTTGTCATGGCCCAGGAATCCAGTCTTCGTGCAGAGGAACTTAAGCAAATGGCCGTTTGTTTGTGTAATCCGCTGGATCTTGAAATTCGATTGAGTCCAGGTGCAGGAGCTCAAAATGAGTAGGCCATGTCTTCAAATCTCATATTCAGCAGCGGAGCAGATCCCTCACCTTCGCCAGGAAACAGCGGATACTGCTCGCTGTATCGTGGTGCTCGGTTCGGGATGACACCTCGAGTGATAAAGGTATTAGCTCGACGGGCATTTACTTTTGAGTGTTACTTTTTCTGATCGGCTCGCTCGATCTCTTCAGTAATTTCTTTTACTGGACGCTGCAGCAGTTTGAAAATCAGATAGCCGAACAAGATGACTCCCAATGCAATCAATACCAGTACCGATGGATGTGTTTTCACCAGCGTCTTAATCTCACCCACAATTTGCGGCCCGAACTCGACGACGAGAATGGACAGCACGCCGAAGCGGATGAGGCGTCCGCTGAGAATGGCCAGCAGAAAGGGCACGACTTTCATCTCAAAGACGCCGGCAGAAAAGACAAACAGCTTAAATGGCGTTGGTGGAGGAAGCATGGATGGGACCATGAGGGCGAGGAATTCCTGGCGTTCAAAGCGGTCACGGATGCGCTTGAGCCTGGCTTCATCGATGCGCTTGAGCAGGAACAGCTCTCCACCGGCTCGTCCCAGGCCGTAGGGGATGAGGCTACCTAAAGCTGAACCAGCGGACGCCACCAGGCAGTAGAGCCAGGCGCGATGGGGATCAGAATAGACATAGCCAGCTACCAGGGGATCCATGGGAACGCCGAAGGCAGATGAGTCCAGGAAAGAAATGACGAATACGCCCCACGCCCCTAGAGTCTTAAGGGCGGCGAGCCAGGCAGTGTACTTGATTAAAAATTTAGGCGCAGACAAGCAAGTATTGTAAAGCGAGGTTGCTCAGCTCTGGAAGGCGCGGCAAACAGGTAAAATCAAGTGTAATGAATAGGGCCAGAATCACAGGTACAAGCATGGAGCAGGGCTGCTGAAAAAAAAGCCCAAATTCAGGCTGAATTGGGTTGCAAGTGATAATCTTAAGGTTTGTGCCCTGCCTTTGGGGGCAGCCCTTTACACGACATTTTTCCAGCAATTACACTAATCAGTTTGGCAAACTTGAGTTTTGAAACAAGAGTTTGGCAAACCAGCAGGAGCTTTGCATGCCGGGGCTAGAGGAGAAGGTAAAACAGATCATTATGGACCAGCTCGGAGTAGAGGCGAGCGACGTTACCGATACTTCTTCTTTTGTTGACGACCTTGGAGCAGATTCACTGGATCGTGTAGAACTAGTGATGGCCCTGGAAGAGACTTTTGGCATCGAAATACCGGACGACGACGCGGAAAAGATAGTGACTGTGCAGGACGCGGTGAATTACGTCCAGAAGAACGCGAAATCAGTAAAGCAGTGACTGCAGTGATAACAATCTGAATTCAGCACAACCTGAGAAGGAGACGCAAGCCTATGGCAGCAGCCGTTGAAGATAAAGTGAAACAGATTATTGTTGAGCAGCTTGGAGTGGACGAAGGTGAAGTCACGCCCAACGCCTCCTTTGTGGACGATCTTGGCGCGGATTCACTGGACACAGTGGAACTGGTCATGGCATTTGAAGAGGCCTTTGACATTGAGATTCCAGACGAGGATGCAGAGAAGATCCGCACAGTGAAAGACGCCACGGACTACATTGAAAAGCACGCGAAAGGCGGCAAGTGATTGGCCAGGCGCGTTGTTGTAACAGGTCTTGGGTTGATTTGCGGCGTTGGGAATACCAGCGCTGAAGTCTGGGAGAGCATTGTTGCCGGCAAGAGCGGCGTGGCCAAGATTACAAGATTTGACGCCGCTCAATATGCCTGCCAGATAGCCGCAGAAGTCAAAAACTTCGACCCTCTCGATTTTATTGAGAAAAAAGAAGTCAAGAAAATGGGCCGGTTCATCCACCTGGCCATGGCTGCGGCGGATGAAGCCATGAAGATGTGTGCGCTCCAGGTTACACCGGAGAATGCAACGCGGGTTGGCGTGCACATTGGATCTGGCGTGGGCGGTTTTGATGTTATTGAGCGCGAGCACGAGCAGTTGCTGAAAGGCGGCCCGCGCAAGATCTCTCCTTTCTTTATTCCTGCTGCTATTGTGAACCTTGCTGCCGGGCATGTGAGTATCCGCTACGGCGCCAAGGGACCGAATGAAGCCACGGCCACGGCCTGCACTACAAGCGCACACGCTATTGGCGATGCCTACAAGATCATTCAGCGTTGTGATGCTGACGTGATGATTGCCGGCGGATCTGAAGCAGCCATTACTCCCATGGGTGTGGGCGGTTTTGCCGCCATGCGCGCACTTTCACTGCGCAATGACGAGCCGGAAAAGGCCAGCCGTCCCTGGGACAAGGACCGCGATGGATTTGTGATTGGCGAAGGCGCCGGCATTCTTGTGCTGGAAGAATTAGAGCATGCGCAACGTCGCGGCGCGAAGATTCTGTCTGAAATTATTGGCTACGGCATGAGCGCAGACGCATATCACATCACACAGCCGGCTGAAGAAGGTGAAGGCGGCTGGCGCGTTATGACGAACGCCATCAATGACGCGAAGCTAACTCCCGCGGACATTGATTATGTGAACGCTCACGGTACCTCCACGCCCATAGGCGATGTGCTGGAAACCAAGGCGATCAAGCGGACGTTTGGCGCTGATACAAAAATTGCAGTGAGTTCGACAAAGTCCATGACTGGCCATCTGCTGGGTGGCGCAGGCGGATTGGAAGCGGGCATCACGATCCTGGCGCTGCGTGACCAGATTCTGCCGCCGACCATCAACATGATTACGCCCGATCCTGAATGCGACTTGGACTATGTGCCCAACACGGCGCGCAAAGCACCGTTGAACATCGCCCTCTCTAATTCGTTTGGCTTTGGCGGCACTAATGGATCACTGATCTTCAAACGCTGGGCCTGATTTAATCACCTCTGATTTACACTGATGTTGCGGCGGAGCATTGCTTTGGTTGGCAATGCCTGCCCCATTCATCAACATGTTTCGTTTCCGCCATCTCCCGGTTTTATGTTTTCTGATCGTCGCTCTCGCGTTTTCCGCGAATGCTCAGACGAAAGAAAAATGGGATGTCCAGTGGGAGCCGGCTAAGCCGGTGAATGGCTCGCCGGTGCTCTTTCGCGTAAAGGCTCCGAGATTGCTGAAAGAGATGAAGGGCAATTTTATGGAGCAGGAGGTTGTTTTCCGTCGTGGCTCGGCATGCCACTGCTGGTATGCGATCGCGGGTGTAAGCCTTGAGACCAAGCCCGGAACCTACACATTACAGGTTGAAGGCAAAGGGCAGCAGAAAGAAAATTATTCAACCACGGCGGATGTTGAAGTCTCTGCGGCAAACTATCCGTCTACCACGCTGAAGGTCGCACCGCAATTTGTGGAACCTCCGAAAGAAGCGCAGGCAAAGATCGAAGAAGACCAGGCCACAAAGAAGAAGATATTTGCTTCGACATCGCAAGAGCCGCTCTGGACTGGGCGGTTTTTTTCGCCGGTGCCAACTGCGACCTCAGGCGGATTTGGAGCTGCGCGCGTATTTAACGGAGCGCTGAACAGCCAGCATACCGGGCTTGATTTTCATGCCAAGAAGGGAACACCGGTTCATGCGACAAACAATGGCGTAGTGATCCTTGCGCGGGGGCTTTTTTATGAAGGCAATTGCGTGATGATTGATCATGGCCAGGGGCTCATTACGATGTATATGCACCTTTCAAAATTTAAAGTCAAAGAAGGCGACACCATAAAGAAAGGCCAGCTGATTGGACTTAGCGGTGGAACGGGAAGAGCTACAGGACCACATCTACATTTTGCTGTCCGCTGGCATGGCGAATATCTTGATCCGAAGACGCTGTTGGCATTGCGGCCGCCGGCAAGTTAGTCTTCATGCAACAAAAAAGCGCGGCTCAAGGCCGCGCTTGCCATCGTGAAAATAAATCTTAGATGGGATCCGAGCCGAGATTAAGTTCCTGCAAAAACTCTTGTGAATGTTCCAGAATATCTTCTGTGTCTGATAAGGACTGCAGGTTCTGCGTCAAATCTTGAAGATTCAGATTGTTGAGAGCGGAGAGGCTGTCTGCCAGCGAACTGAAGTCCATTTCTGTAGGCAAGTCAATGCTCAGGTCTTGAAGATTTTCAAGTGACTCTGCAAATTCATCTGAGCTCAGCTCAGGAAGTTTTTCGAGTGAGGCTACGAGCCTATCTGTATCCAGTTCAATCATGGAAGAATCGCGCGATCCGCGGTCTGGCAGAGTTACGGTGATGGTTTGTTCTTTTTTATCGCGCATGACTTGAAGCGTCATTTTCCCGCCGCTGCGATGAGTACGCAGGATGTGATTCAGATCGCTCCGATCGCTGAGTTTCTCATTATCTGCGCGGACAATTATGTCGCCAGCCTTCAGGCCGGCTTTTTCACCGGCGCTGCCCTTTTCCACTGAGCGAATCAACACTCCCTCACCATCCTTCACGCCAAAGTATTCTCCGAGCTGGCGAGAGAGGCTCTCAGTTTGCACGCCCAGTGCGGAAGAGTAAGTTGGGATATCAAAGGGCACATCCATGGCGTTGCGAGGAAAATCTGGAATGCGTATCGCCGGCACAATTGCGCGGGGATAATTTTTTCCGACCATAGCATCGTGATCGGCAAGTTGCACGCTCACATTGATGGGATTGCCGTCACGCATTACGCTGATGGCAACAGTGCGGCCGGGAGGCACTTCACGAATCAAACGGCGAAGCTGCTCTTCACTTTCTACCGCGGTGCCGTTAAATTCCACGATTACATCGTGTTCTTTTAGACCGGCCTTGGCCGCGGGCGCATCGCCGTCGACCATTGTGATTTCCACTCCATGATCATCCTTCAGCTTGAGTGTGGTTGCGCGGTCTGAGGTTACATTGCGAATGTCGACGCCAAGGTAAGATCGTCCTGCTACGGCCGTGTTAGGTGCGGACCACTGGCGCATTTCCGTGCCTGGCTGTTCTGCCAGGGCTGCCGGCGCTACCAGAGCGGCGGACAAAAAAGCAATTGTTAGAGTGCGAATCATAAGAGCGCCTCCATCGATTTTATGGTCTTGCTTCGCGCTTGATCTCGATATTCCCTGCGGTCGTGTGCACATGCAGTATGGGGCCGCCGCCGTTCAGACTGCCTTCAGCATAATACTCGCGTGGGCCCATATTTCCATTCGGACTGCTAATCTTCAGTTCGCCAAACTCACTGCGGATGCCGTAGCTCCGTGCAGATTCCACGGTTGCGCGGACATTGACTCCCAGGCTCTCAGGAACAAACACCACAATGTCGCCGACCTGTGTTTCCAGCTTGGAATCTGTAAACGGCTCACCGCCCGATGCCAGCTTAGCCATGATAGCTCCCGCGCCAGTCTCAGCACGCACCCCGCCCTTTACCGGGCCAATATGAATGCTGCCGCCACCGGTTTCAATATGTGCGACGCCGGCCACGTCATTGAGTTCAACATTGCCGCCAGCAGTTTCCGCACTGATGGTGCCATCACATTTATTTACCTGAATCGACCCCGCTCCAGTTTGCAGCGTCATCAACTTGGCCCAGCCGATATTCAAGTTCCCGCCGCCAGATTTGGCGATCACATGCCCTGCAGCTGAAATCAGCTTGATGTTTCCACCGCCGGTTGAAGCTTGAACATCATTTCCAACCTTGCCGATATCAATGTTGCCGCCGCCGCTGGAAACTGAAATGACGCCGGCAATCCGGTCCAACTGGATTCCACCCGCTCCGGTCTTGGCTTCCACTTTGCCGGAGATATCATTCGCGCTTACAATGCCGCCTTCCGTCTCCAGCTTTACCAGCGTCGTTTGTGCCGGTACATGAACGTCAAAATCAATGGAGCCCTGGTTTGATCCTTCACAGTCCGCTTCAAGCACCACTGTGTCACCGGAGTTAAAGGTGCTGAAGCGCATGCGGCTCAGCTCATGGCGCGCGCGTTCTTCCGTCACCGCGCGTACATGCTCACGGATCGTGTAAGTGATGTTGTTTTGCTGTGAGCCCTGTATATGAATTGCGCCGCTGGTCGATTTTACTTTTACGATCTTGCCTGCGGCAAACGTTCCAGAGATTTCCTGTATCCACTCACCGCCCGAGTGATAAAGGCGTGGGCTTTGTGCGACTGCAACCTGGCTCACTGAAAGGAAGCTGGCTGCCAAAATCATCGTCGCAAGTTGTAGGTGTTTCTTCATTGTTGCTGTGTCTGTCCTTTAGTCAAGATGAGGCATGCTTGCCAGGTAACGCTTGGATTCTTCGCGGATAAACTTGTTCTGATCATGCTCCGCCAGGTCTGAGAGCGCCGCGCGTACGCTGCTGTCAGCCTTCACGGCATCCAGCAGGCCGATGGCTTCCTGGCGCACGCCTGCATTGGTATCGTGCAGCAGCGCTTCCACCACCGCATCACGAACCTGGACGTCATTCTTCACATAGCCTTTCAGTGAATCCAGAGATTTCAAACGGACTCCCGGATTCTTGTCATAGCGCAGCGCCCGCATCAACACTTCGCGGACGGCATCGTCTTCCGGCGTGCGCGTGAGCACGTCCAGCGAATCCAGTACCAGGCCAGAATTGCGATTATTGCGCGCCGCCAGCAACAACAGTTGCCGTATCCGCGGATCATCCGTGGACCCATTCAGAGTTCTCGGTTGCAGCGTGTTGTATTTAATGGAAACCTGGTTGGAGTTTGCGTCCGGTGTGATTGATTCAATTCCGGCAACGTTGGCTTCAGTGGGATTAAATGGATCAGGAGGCCTGTCGACGATGACATGCCCATTCTTCGCATCCATCATCTTGTACGTTGTGCCCACACCGCCGGCAAAGCCCGCGATCAGCAATGCTGCTGTCAGTGCCGGCGCCAGCTTGAGCTGGTGGAACCATCCCGCGACGTCAAAGACAAGTGAGCTGAAGATATTGCGCGACTGCTCTGCCTGCTCCAGAGACTCCTGCAACTGCATGCGATTGGCGGCAAGAAAGCTGGGAGAAATTTCCTTCATCGGCAGCGCAGACATGCCTTCCTTGAACTCCAATGCCGCTTCCAGCTCGCGACGGCATCCCAGGCAGTGGCGCGTGTGCTGCTCAAATTCAAATCGAGCATCGTCCGGCAGTTCGCCGTACATGTACAAAACAACGTTTTCTTTAGTCCAATCGCAGTTCATAAGCTTTCTCCAACATCTTCCAAATCGTTACCGCGTACCCCACCGCTCTCAAATCGTCATCCTGACGGCCGTGAAGCAAGCACGCGCACTCATCAGCGTGCGAGTAGGCCGGAAGGATCTTGCGCTTATCTTCGAAAAAATCACAATGCTGGTCATTTGTTTTTCAATCAACTATCACTTACCGGGTGGAGCAGGCATTTATGCCTGCGGCCTAACTTCCCTGAAAACTCTTGGGGCTTAGCCCTGCCCAAACCCAACTACCTCATTGTTCCCAAAGTCGCCCGCAGCTTCTGGGTCGCCCGGAAGAGTGTATTCTTGGCTGTTTCTTCCGTGGTGTTCAGCATCTCGCCAATCGTCCGCAACCGCAGGCCCTGATAATGCTTCAACTCAAAAACCATGCGCTCACGCGGCGTCAATTTACTTAAAGCCTGGTTGATCTTTGCGCCCAGCTCGCGTCGCATCAAATCGCGCTCTGGGTTCGCGCCGGCCCTGTCGTCTGATACGCGCTCCAGCACATCCACCGGCTGCCCGCTTGAGTCCATCACCATCTGCGGATCTTCTTTGCGCGTCTGCCGTTTTCTTAGATGGTCCAGGCAGAGATTTGTCACAATACGATAGATCCAGGTATAAAACGAGCACTCAAACCTGAAATTGCCGATATGCCGGTACGCCTTAAGAAAGGCCTCCTGGTAAATGTCATGCGCGTCCGCGTCAGATCCGGTCATGTGGAGAGCCAGGCGCAGGACTGCCTGATCGTACTGACGCACGAGTGTCTCGAAAGCTGTGCGATCGCCGCGCTGGGCGGCGCGAATCAGCTCACTGTCGTTGATTCGACTTAGCGCTTGACTCACCATCTCTCCGGAAGAATGGGAGCTCTTTGTAATACCGCTCGCGGCCGCCGCAATCCTCAGAAATACTGATTCGGCCGGCATCTATTCGTCCCTCAGTAATCCTCTCTCCTTGCAATTACTTGGACGGGCTCTGCAGTAATACGTAAGCTGAGATTATCCCATTTTCGGACACTTCTGGACTTGGGGGATGACCTGTCTTCCCCCTGATTCTAAATGCCCTGACAAGCCTGCAAACCGGGTATTTCTCGACTCCTTCTCCGGGATGAATAGTTTCTGAACCACCGGGTGGAGCAGGCCTTTATGCCTGCGTTTAGCCTCGACTGCATTATTTTGGCTTTTAGCCCCAGAAGTAACGGAGCTCCACGATCGTCTATCCCCGTCATACGCCATCCCGAGTCAAGCCACAACCATTTCCAGGATTTAAGTCCGTCTCGTGCGCAGACGAGGGATCTGCTCCGCTGCATTGAAGGGCAACAAAAGGCTCTCCGTTGCTGGGCTCACTTGACCTGATGCTTCATAATTGTCTTCCCATGCACGGCTCATTTTTTACGACTGACTTCTGGCTCGATGTCCTGTATGTGCTCGTATTGATTGCAACCATCGCCATTGTCTTCGGGTGGGACAGGTTCTCCCGAATCATTTCAAGCTACAGAGCGACTGTTCCCTCCAGCAAGCCCTTAAAAGTAATCACCCTTCTGCCGGCGATGTCCTTTTGCGGCCTGGCTTCCGGGCTGCTGACCACCTACCTTCTTCAACCCGGTATTGGCGAATTGCCGGGCGAAATAGGGATGTTCAGCTTTGGCTTCGCTCTGGCTCTGTGTCTTGTTTTTTTTGGGAAGCTGCGCCTATGGTGGCTTCCTGTCTTTTCTTTGGCTTCTTATGTGGCTTTTGTGGTCTCCATTCGCTCTGCCATCATTACTGAGCTCTGTTTTCCGGCCGTTGGAAAAGCCGTCCCACAAAATGTTTCCTTTGCCGATTCATTTGGTCCGCTGCGGTTTTCTATTTGCGGTTTCATCGGTGCTCTTTTTATGTTTGGCATGGCACTCCGTCCCTTTGTTTTGCGTGGTATTTCCCGCGCACGGACTGCAACGCTTGGCCTCATTTGGGGCATTGCAGGCGGTGTTCTGGGCGTAATTGCCTCATTGTCCGGACCTAAGCTGGGAAGCGCTCTCTGCTCTTTGATGGACCCACCCGGTGGATGCATTCACAGCATGTTGGGTCACCCTTATGCGCTCTTTCCTGTCTGGCAAACTGGGATGGCCTTTGTTCTGGCCTGTCTTCTCATTGCTAATGAGCGAATTCATCCAAAGCCAACAACATCAGCTAAACCAAGTTTGGTCGAAGCCTTATAAGGTTTTGCTTTCCGATCACACGATTTAGCTGACTGCTGATTACTGAGCGCTGATTGCTTTTCTCAGCTCCACCACCTCCAGCGGACAATCACTCCAATTGTGCTCCCAGCACACAATCAAATCGCATTCTTCCGGATCGTGCAGATGCCGCAGAAAATTGCGGCTTTCATATTCAAACTCCACCCTTACCCGCTGCCACCGTCCTGGCGCCGCTTCTCGTATGGCTTCGCAGTCTGGAAATTCCGTGCCCATCCACGTCACCATAAACCCAAGCTGCCGGGCCATTGCTCCAAATAGGAATACCACTCCCATTTCATTTACCGGACAGAAGCTCATGGGCGCTTCCACCATCGGCGCCCCATAGAGTGGACGGTCTGTCATAATCCTCGGCTTAAAGGGCCGTGCCGCGGGAGTCACCGGGGTACCTTCTTCCCTCTGGCCATGCCTTTTCACAATCTCCAGGACGTCCGCCCACACCTCGGTTACACCTTTCTCTTGGGCATATTGCGCCATTCCCGCCGGCACATAACTCCATGCCCCAAAGCGCCGTTTCAGTGGCTTAATGCTGTATCTGCTGCGCAGCTCGTATTCCGCCATGCTTGGAATCTGCCCCATCTCGCGGACGATTAGGGCCCATTCCTCAAAAAGCTTCTTCGTGCTCACCGTGTAGCCGCAGCCGTGCCCTTCCAGTCCGCATACGCGTAACGCGTTCTGGTAGCTGCCAAAATGCCGGTTGATGTTCTTCTCTTTGATGGCTGTCAGCTTGATTAACTCCGCGCGCGTGGGAACATGTCCCAGTTTATTCGCGCACTCTTTGAGCAGCGCAATGATTTCGTCCCGGCTGAATTTCCGGCCGGATACCTTGTCCTCATCCTCGCCACTTGCTTCACGCCTGGATGTGTCTGGACTGGTCAATTCTTGCTTGCCTGAGTGTTGGTTGTTTGGGTTTTGGTCAGGGAATTCTGGGCTGGATGTTTCTTGGATGTTCATGTGGTCGCTCACAAAAAATCAGGTTTAAAACAACTGGGGACAGCTGGAAAAATGTTAAGGAGTAGAGGTTGATTCCTGATCTGCGTTTATCAGCGTAAATCTGCGGCAAAAGTTCTTGATTCATGTTTATTCGCGCGAATCTAACATTCAGCCTGGGAGTCACCGGGTGGAGCAGGCATTTATGCCTGCGGTAGGTTCCAGTGTTCGAGGGGCTTTAGCCCCTGAGGTACCAATTGCTTCTTTCCTTTTGATAAATGCGCTCGGTAAAGCGCGGTCCGGGATAACCCGATATTGCTCGAACCCGTGCCATCCGTGTTTATCCGTGGTAAGGTTCTTGCTTTTCCTGGCTCACCTCGCGCTCACAAACGCTTTCCCCAGGCCCCCGATCCCATCCACCTCGCGGATCTCCCCTGCCTCTTTCATCCTCTTTAACGTATTGTGAATCGGCGGCATGACATGCTTATACTTGCTCAGGTCATATCCCATCTCGGCCATGCGGTCACGTACCTGCGTCGGCGTTAGCGGTAACAACAGCGGCTGCCGGAAGACCCACCGTATCGACTCGGTTAACCCCATGTCCGGCCCCGCATTTTCCTGGTTTTGCGTAAAATTTGCCCGTTTTACCAGCTCCGGATCGATATTTTCGCCACATAAGCGGGCCAGTTGTTCCACTACCGGCATCCAGCCCGCAATCTGCCCCTTGATCTCCGCTTCCTTCCTGAGCAGCTCTTGAAGCTTTTCCCGTGCTGATTCATACATGGATATGGCAGTTTCATCTTTCATGAAAATAGTTATACAAAATATTTCATGTTGTGTCAATATATATTTCACATTGTTTCATGTCGCCCCGGCCGATCTAGGCCCCTTTGTCTGCTCGCAGCCTCTGTTGCCAGCGGCGCACGGACCAGCCTTCCCAACCCGCATGACCATGCCCTCTAACCCCTGTCATCCCGACCGACAGTCGAACGACCCTGAGCTTGCGAAGGGGCGCAAGACTGAGCGGAGGGACCCCAACATCGTCTCCCGTGCCATGCAGCGTCAGGGAGTTCTCACTTTTCAAAGAGTGCTGTGGGATTTCTTGGGACTGAAGGTCTGAGTGAATTCAGCGCCAGAGTCGCGAAGTTGGCCCAGCGCCGCAGGTGCGAAATTATTGAGCCCAGCGCGTCAGCGCAGGGAAAAGAGAAGAAGAACGCGAAGCCCGACAGGGCGGCATAAACCTAATTGCGGTTTAGGGTCAGATGCCAGTGCCATAACATTCCTAGACTCCAGTCCCGCTTTGCGGGACGGCTGATAGTAGCCCGGTATGTTTCCGAGGCGCGTTTCACGCGCTGAGGAATAAGTGCCGGTAAGCTAAGAAACGATTCCTTCCTCACGCCGTAGGCCGCGAGCAGCGAAAGCGGTGCGCCAGACATTTTTTTCGCGTTATGCTTATAGTGGAATAAGCTCCAGGCAATGCCGTCTCGTCTTCTCGCAGCAACGCTCATGATCATGCTCTTTGGGTTATCGCACATTCAGAATGGCGAAACCAAGGCCAGAGTCTGCTTCATCGGCACGCAGGATCTTCGGGATAACTCAACGCCGCAGTTTCAGGCCTATGGTGCAAAACTGTCTGGGCCAATTCATCGAGCGCCACTTGACTTGCGCAGCAATCCAATTGCAAGACAGTACAGGACTGTCATTCGCCTCGACATGAGTTCTGGCGCGAATTTTGCCGGTTCCTATCGCGTGGCCATTTGGGGATGCGGTTCGTCCTGCGCGCAGTTTGCTGTTGTAAATCTAAAGACCGGGCGCGTTATCACGGCATCAGGCGTCAATAACGTGAGCGGCCTTCATCTTGCAGCCGATGATTTCCTGCCCGCAACCGACAGCGACACTTGGGGCTTTCGATTCAAGAAAAATAGCAGGTTGCTGGTGCTTGTCGGCGCTCTCAATGAGAACGACTCAAGAGCGGGCGCATTCTACTATGTCCTGAATCATGACAGGCTTTTGCTGGTTCACGAAACGATTGCAGCTCGGCATACATGCGAAGCCGGGCAGGGAAAATAGCACGATGGCGGAATCGTCGGGTGACGAAAAGGTCCCTCCTCACTGCCGTAAGCCCGCGCAGTATCGCGAAGCGTCAAACTCCTCACAAAAATTTACCAACAACTGGCTTATTTTCGTGTTCGAATGGCTCAAGATGCTTACGAAAACTTTGTTAGCCATACTTATTTTTGTTTCGCCGATTTTTGCGCAAGATCAGGCCGCTGCCGCACATGCCGCTGGCTGTGGTCCCAACGAAGTCAAATTCAACGTGAAAACGGACAAGAAGCAGCACCCCACGGCACAACCATCGTCCGGGAAAGCCCTGGTTTACGTTTTCGGAGGTGAAGACATTGATCTTGGTGGTTTGGCCTTAGGCACTAGAGATAACTTTACGACCAGATGGGGTGTCGATGGCGTCTGGCTCGGCGCAGGCTACAGGAATTCTTATTTCTTTTTCTCCCTTGATCCAGGAGATCATCGGCTGTGTGCCGGCCGGCAGGCGAGCTCAAAACCATCAGCGGCGCTCACCATCACAGTGGAAGCTGGCAAGGCGTATTACTTCCGCACAAAGACCCATCATTTGGGCGCTCAGGGAGAAGAGTTAGAACCGATTGATCCGGCAGCAGCTCAACTCCTTATTGAAGCTTCTCCATCCACCGTTTTCGAGCCTAGAAAATCATCGAATTCTGATACGGAATAAGCCAAAAGAAAAAGATAGAATTAAAGGTCTTTATCCGCGCAAATCTGCGGCAAGCTTTCTATCTTCCGCTCCAGCCACAACCCTGTTTCGTCCTTCTCTCTTGGCTTGGAACATTCTTTCGTCGGCGCAGGCAAACAGATCACCGGCGCCTTGTCCGTCATGTGGGAAGCTGGCTAGTCCCACGCTGATGGTTACATTAACTGGCGCGGTGCCTGGCGCAAGCGTAAAAGGAGTGCTGGCCACCAGCTTTCGCAGAAATTCAAGTTTTTGCCGGGCCGCTTCCATGCCTGTCTCCGGCAGGATCACCATAAATTCTTCTCCGCCGTAACGGCCCGCTGTGTCGCTTTCACGGAAGGAGTTGCGCAGAATCGAGCCAATGCTCCGCAGGACGTTATCGCCGGCCAGATGGCCGTGTGCGTCATTCAGGGACTTGAAGAGATCCAGGTCAATCACCGCAATCGTCAGCGGCTTGCCATAACGGCGCGCCCGGCTCAGCTCCAGGGTAAAACGATCATCCACCTGGCCGCGATTAAACAATCCAGTCAGCGTGTCGGTTGTCGCCAAATGAAGAAGTTTTTGGCTGCGGACAACCAGTGACAGGCTGAGCACGGATGCCGTGAGCATGATAATGAGTCGCGAAATCTCCGTGGACCAGCTGAACATGCCGTAGGGATAAGGCGCATAGATGGCGCTGTTCAGGTCCCAGTGATGGGCTGCGAAAACGACAATCGCAGCGTATTCTCCCAGCGCCAGCACGCCGGCGATAATGCAGACTCGTTTGTCATATCGGAGGCAGGTGCCGCTGATGGCGAGAAAATAGCCTTCAAAAACCACCTTGCTGTTCACCGCGGTGTGCGGCTGGTTCAGGAAAAAAAACAGCGTCAGTGCGACGCTTACCAGCGTGACGTCAAAGCAGCTGGTGGCAAAACTTAGCCATGAAGGATTGTATTCGCGGGCAATGAGCCAATAGACCAGGATGGAAAGACAGAACACCCCCGTGGTGAGACCAAGGCCGATCAGGTTTTCTTTTGAATCGCTGGGGAAGAACAGGGCATTGATGAGCGGAATCAGCAGAAGAACAGCCGCCAGCGCAACGCGGATTTTTGCCACGAACATTTCACCCGCAACACCGGCTTCTGCCAGAACGGGATCCGGACGCGACCAGAGTGACCCTGCGAAATAGCTAAAATCGGACTTCATAGAGCGGCAAGAAAGGTTTTAAAGATGTGGCCCCGGAAACGAGATGAAATTACATCAAACCTTGCCGAATAGAGTAGAAGTAGATGTCGCTGGACGCAACAAGAATCGGCGCAAACAGTGTACTAGAGTAACGTGCCGCCACTGTTCCAGATCGCTTTGAAAAGCTGAAGGGAGTCAGATCAGCGAAGAAAAGAAGCTTGGAGCCCTATTTCTTGCCGCTGCGCTTCTCTAACTTCTCCACCACGCCCTCAAGGTCAGGATAGCCTGCGCCGAAGCTTCGTGTGATGAAGTTTCCGCCGCGCTCGGCGACGGTTTCGCCATCGGCGATTACCTCAAACTGCCCCGTCTTTCCCGGTGTGATCACGGGGTCAACCCCAAGCCGTTTCTTGATGAGGTCTGCGAGACTCGCGACCTTGGATTTGTTGTTCCCTCAAGTGGGGCAGGAAAGTATTTCAACCTTCATTTGGTTCTCCGATCGTGAATGTTACACCTTTCATCCTAGACCAACTCAAGCCTGCACTGATACCTCTTTGATTTCACTCAAACAGTCCGCCTTCCTGTGCTCTTTATTCCCAGACCAGAGATACCCCGTATTGAACTGAGAGCAAACGAATTAATTCTCTTCTTATCTCGCTATGCGACGCCCCAGCAGCTCTGGGCATCTTTATTGAATAGGTTTCCGGCATCGCCCCCTTAAGAGGCGATGTAAAACTTGAGCTCGGTCTGGTAGTTGGGGGCCCCCATGAACGCCAAATCTCTGTTCCTTGTCTTTTCCGCAACAATTGCACTTATTCTTGCAGGATGCGGCGGCGTCAGCAGCGCCAGTTCCACCCAGCCACCGGCAGCCAGTCCCACGCCTACGCCCGTTACCACCCCTTCGCCCACGCCTACTCCAATGCCAACCGCCACCAGCAGCTTTATTTACGGCATTCAGGCCTTCGAGTCAGAGACAGGCTATGAAGCAGGCCAAATCAGCCCGAACGGACAGGTCAGCCCTATTTTGCCGCCATTTAATAATTCCGGTCTGGGACAAAATATCGTGATTCAGCTGATCAGCGATCCTCAGGGCCGCTTCCTCTACGGACTGAATATCGGCGCCTCCGGCGCAGGCCAGGTAATTGGACAACCCGGTATTGCAGAAATGCAGATCAGCCGGCCAGGTGGAACGCTTTCTCTTGTTCCCGGGAGTCCGCTTGTTTTTACCGTGCAGAATCTGGGACAGCTCGCCATCGACGGAACCGGCCACTTCCTCTACCAGCCTGACGTAAACACGTTTGATGTTTACTCCATTGATCAAACCACAGGCTTGCTCACAAGAACCACAGCGCCAACAGCCGGCATCGCAATTGGGCCTTTTAGTACCATGAGCCCGGACGGACGCTTTCTGTTTAACGCCTCGAACACCGCAGTGGAAACGCTCTCAGTTGATGCAAACGGAAATCTTGTTGTAGTACAGCCGCCAGTCATAACCGGCGGATCAGCCATTGGTGTCGTGGGGCAGCTTACCGTCAGTGCCGATAACAGATTTCTCTACGTCCTCAATCAGGGCAGCATTTCCATCTTTGGCATTGGAACCAACGGCACGCTCACGCCGGTGATAGGGTCACCTTTCGCCACCGACCAGAACGGGATGGGCTTTGCGCTTACGCCCACCGGAAACCGTCTTTACCTTGTTGCAAATCCGAATGGGTCAAGCATGGTGGAAGGATTTACCTTTGATCCAACCGCCAGCACGCTGACTCCAATTACTGAAGCCATCATCGGTGATAAGGCGACGACCGTGACCGTGGATGGCTCAGGCAGATTTGCCTACATTACTGAGAGTGGCCAGCTCTCCACTTTCGCCATTGATCCCGCGACTGGAGATTTAACGATGGTTGCGCAAACCTCACAGCCGGTCAGTGAAAGTCCGCAAAGCATGGTAGTGGTGCCGTAAGAAGATGGTTTTTTTGCCGTCAATCGCGTTTCGTAATCGCTGTTTCGAGTGGGATTTAATTCGTCCCCTTCTTTGGCTGAAACTCCGCAAATAATTCGCGCGCGGTTTTCAATCGTGATCAAAAAACTTCGGGTACAATCGGGGCCATGCAAACCTCGAATCGCTCACGTTTGTTCCTGCTTATTGCGGCCGTAACGGTCGCGGCTACTCTTTTCATTCCCTCACTGCATGGAGCCACGCCGGAAGAGCAGGCGGTCCTGGCGCCGATCCAGGCAATGTTTGACGGCATGGCAAAGCATGATCCAGCAGCGTTGAAAGCTCCACTCATGGCTGGTGGCACCATGGTCCTGATGCGCGACGGCAAGCCGCACCAGCTCACCTTTGACGCTTTTGCCGACATCATCGCCAAGCCCAGCAAAGCGCCGATTGAAGAACGCATTCACGATCCCCTCGTGCGCATTGATAATGATCTTGCCATGGTCTGGGCGCCCTTTGAATTCCTTTCGGACGGCAAAGTTGATCATTGCGGAACGGACCTCTTCAATCTTGTCCGCGTCGATGGCAAATGGCTGATCGCAAGCGTCGCAGACACGGGACGGAAGGATTGTGCTTCTAAATAAGCGTATGCTTCTTGGCAGGTAGATAGAAAACGGACGGTCAGCAAAAATTATTTGAAGTAGAAGCATGGCAACTTTGCTTGATAAAACGTTCAGCACGCCAACTCCGGCGCAGAGCGGCAACACGCTTGCTGCCGGTGCAAGACAACGCCTGGAATCGCTGGATGTGCTTCGCGGTCTTACCATCGCGGCAATGATCCTGGTCAATGATCCCGGCGCCAGCCCTTCTTACTGGCCGTTGGATCACGCCGACGAACTGGCAAGAGCCAACCCTGCGGGCTGGTATCCCGGCAAATGGTGGATTGACGCAAACGGCTGGACGCCGACTGACCTGATCTTTCCGTTTTTCCTGTTTATTGTCGGCGCTTCCATGATCCTGTCATTCGCGGCGCGGCAGGCGCGTGGCGACTCGCGCCGGAAACTTTTGCTGCATACCCTGCGGCGGAGCGCGCTGATTCTGGCCATTGGTTATGCCATCCGCATTCTGCCTTACGTGGATTTTTCCCGTATGCGCTACCCCGGCGTGCTGGAGCGGATTGCCCTGGTCTATCTCTGCGCAGCAATCATTACGCTGTGGACTGGAACTCGCGGACGCATTTTTTGGATTGCCGGATTGCTTGTCGGTTATTACGTATTGATGCGGTTCGTGCCGGCTCCGGGATGCGATCCTGCCGCCTGGATGACAGAGCATTGCAGCCTGGCTGGGTTCATTGACCGCAAACTCATGCTGGGTCATCTTTACCGCAAAGATTTTGACCCTGAAGGATTGCTGAGCACGCTTCCAGCAATTGCCACCACGTTGCTGGGTACGCTGACCGGAGAATTCCTGCGCGGCGCCGCAAGCTCTGCGCACAAACTGCGCATGCTTGCCATTGCCGGAGTGGTTGGCGTAGCCGCCGGATATGCGTGGCATCCCTGGTTCCCCATCAACAAGCCGCTCTGGACCAGTTCTTATGTGCTTTTTACAGCTGGCGCTGCATGCCTTGCATTGGCGCTCTGCTGGTGGCTCATTGAGATGCGTGGCTGGCGCGTCTGGGCCAGGCCGTTTCTCTGGCTGGGATCAAATGCGATCCTGGTGTATGCGTGCTCCGAGTTCCTGGCAAAACTGGGATCGATAATCAAAGTGCGTGCCGGCGCGAGCACCGTGGAACTGCAGGGCTGGGTCTATCAACACTGGTTCGAGCCGCTGGGCCGGACAGAAAATGCGTCTTTGGCTTTTGCCATCAGTTACACAATCCTTTGGACGCTTGTGGCATGGGCTTTGTATCAGAAGAAAATTTTTGTGAAGGTGTAACAAAACGGCTCATCAGAATTGGAGCCGCAAAGAGTGCTCCCTACTCAGAAGAAAAACTCACATTTCGCACGAATGAATAGGGTGTCTGCTCCTCGGGATCCTCGGGCCATCCTTTAAGTGGGGCATTTTGCAGCCGTGACAATCTTTCAATGTCAGTCTGTCGAATGGAATTTGTCACTTCGCAACGTGATGTATCCAGAGCTTTGGCTTTAATTGTTTGCAGGTACTCGGCAACCGCGGCAGCTTCAATCAAAACTTTTCCTGATCCGGCCCAGTGACGGTCTTCTCCATTCAACTTCACGCCAGAAACCCAAAACGATTCGCCCGTCTCCATATCGACGTAATTACCGCCTGCATCACCGCGCCGCTGGCCCTTCAGCTTCATCAGGCCACGGTCATTGAAGTATAAAGTGCGGCCACTCTTTGATGGCGTGACATAGCCAATCCATGCAGGGCCATTATCAGAATGGCCGCTCTTCAGCTCGATGTATCTCAGTAGCTTCACGTGCTAAGTTTGCCATAAATCAAGAATAGATTCACTCGTTTCGCGCTGTTGGAGCGTAGCAACAACAAACTAGCTCCTGACCGTCCCTGACGAAATATTTTTCACGGTTTCGGTCGGGGTTGTGCCAGATCGGCGCACCAAGGATCCACCAATCGCCACCAACGGCACCAAGGTCCCTAAAAACACAAGGTGATACCAGACAGGGAACTTTGCCCAGAGATAAATGTGTGACGGGATAAAGAGCGCAAGAATAACGATTCCGAGCACCCACGGCAGCCTTCTACTGAAGGGTGCTATCAGGGCCGTAACCGCGCCCGCCGCCAGCGACGACAGCGCGCCAAGAATGAGGCGTGCGATCTTCATGCCAAGCGTAAAGTTCATGGTCGGCTCTGCCGCGTGATAGCCCGTAATGCCGGCGCGCAGACCAAAATTAAGAAGCGTCGCCACCACCACCCACGTCACCAACCCGGCGATGAATGCAAAAATTTTGCGTGCCATAAAAAACCTCGCTATTAGTTTAATTAAACTAGTATACTCCAACTATGAAAGCTGAGCTACTGATTCTTGGGGTTCTGCACCGGGGCAATTTCCATCCGTATGAGATCAAGCGCCGGCTAAAAAACGCCATGGTTGAGTGCTATACAGACGTGGATGTGGGCACGTTGTATTACGCCATACGGCAGCTCGAGAAGAACAAGCTCATCACGGCGGTCCGGCAGGAGCGCGTGGCCCGCGGTGGCATGCGTACTGTCTATGGTATTTCGGCCAGCGGGAAGCGCCGGTTTCAAGAGCTTCTGAACGAGCAATTCGCCGCTGAAGGATCTGTGGCCGCGACGCTTTACGGTCCCATGCTCTTCCTGCAATTCAGCAATCTGCTGCTGGTCGCCGATCTGTTGCGGGCCAGGATTGCAAAGGAAGCGGAGGCCATGCGAGAGCTTGCTGCAATTCGGAAGCAACTGGCATCAACGGCCGCGACCGGCGCGCTACATCTGCTCAAGCACCTTGATCTCCAGCACAGGCTGGACAGGAGATGGCTTCAAGGCGTTCTCGCCGATATCGAAAAAGGACGTGTTCGCGACATAGCTGACCCTAAGCAGCTGCGTTAGAACTGAATTGACACTAAATGATTATCCTGCGTGCGGATGCGAAATTGATTAAGGGCAAGGAATGGCAGCGGTTCGCGATACAAGCCCTTCTTTATCGAGCGAAAGCACCATACGCCGCCAAAAAGCTGCGCATATTCTGACGGATTACCGTCGCGTACTTCTTCATTGCCAAAATTGAGGAAATAATCGGAGCCGTTTTTCAGATGCACCAACACAATTGCTTCGGCTTCGCCGTCAGGCTCACCCAGGAAAAAGTCGGCCTTAACCGGTTGGCCATCGATTTTGACCGTTCCAAAATCAACTTTTCTGATGAGCCAATGAGTGGGAGAGACAGCGAACCATAATTCTTCTGCGCCCAAAAGAAGCAGCAGAGAAAGTATCAGCCCCTTTTTCCAGGTCCATTTCAAAGTCATTTGAAACCCATCCCTGGCTTTAACTGTTCGCATGAATCTTATTTTATCGGCTTACCGCAACACTCCCCGCATCTGTCACCGCTGCCTGCTTCACCGGCTCAACCGGCTTCGCATCCACAAGCTTCATATACTCGGTCAGCGTAACGAATCTGTAGCCACGCGCTTTGAGATCGCTAATCAGCTTGGGCATGATGGCTGCTGTTGTAGATAATTCATGGAATGCGAGGATATGGGTGTAGGTGCCTTTTTTCTCGCGCTGCTCAATCTGCTTTAAAACTGCATCGGGCAGAGAGGGTTTGGGGCATCCCACTGGATTTTTACCGGCACAGAGATAGTCAAGCGAGTTCACATCCCGCATGGCCATCGGATTTTGCGACGAGATAGTCAACACGTGGTAACCGAGCTGTTGCAGATCGCGCCGCGCATCGTCGGGGATAATCCAATCCGGTGGGCGAAGGTACTTGGGCTGCGCGCCCGTCACCGCTTTGATCGCTTCGGCGCCGCGGTCCACGTCATGCATCACCCATTGCTCGCCGCTTTTCTTCTCAGCTGTGCGTAGTTCCAGATGGCTGTAGGTGTGATCTTCGAGTTCGTGTCCGCGACGGATCAGCTGCTGAGCCGCGTCAAGGCAGGTTATTCCAATATTGTCTTCATGCCGTGGCTCGCCCCAGGTCTTGGGTGTAAGCCGCCAGCCCACAACGAAGAATGTTGCTTTCACGCCATTCTGATCCAGAATATCTGCCAAACCCGGAGCATGATGCTCACCCTTGCTCCCGAACAGCACATAGGGTCGCGGACCGTCATCGAATGTAAGCGCAATCAGCTTGTCAGCGTGGGGAGGAGTGACTATGTCTGGGGCCGTGCTGGCATCAACGGTACCCGGTTTGCACACCGTGTGCACAACCATACAAAGCAGACCTAAAGCAGCAATCGACAATAAGAACTTAACGCAGCGCATAACACTACACCCCGAGTTTCGGCCTGTTTGCGAGAAAATGGCGCACCCTATCACTTTGTCTGGGAGATAAATAGCTAAGAGGATCTATCGGAAATCGTTATGTAATCTTTAGCATGGCAGAGCTGCTGCTGATAGAGGCCTGAAGGTCATAAAACGAAAGTAACTTCGTTCTGCCATTTCAGTGAGCTGCGGGCACTAAGCCCCAGCGGGAGGCATCTGCATTGATGGATTGTGGGAGTAGCGCCGTTGGCTTACGGGGCTATCATCCAATGTGCGTTATACGCTGGAATCGTCGCATTGACGTCGCTCTGGATTCTTTCGCAAATCATTTGGCGGAGGGCTGTTAATTTTGTTTCGGGTTCAACTGGTAGTAGTCCCATAACGCAAGAAACCGCGAACACACACGAAGTCATGCCTTCATTACATCAATCCGTGTCGGCTCGCGGTTTTGATCTTTCGATCGCCAACTTTGGCATTCCCGGCGATGTTGGCAATTGCCTCTTTTACTCTTCCACTGCTTCTTTTTCCACGGTGACCTTGATCTTGCTGGTCACATCGCGATGCAGACGGATCGGCACTTCCACCTCGCCCAAGTTCTTGATGGGCTCATTCAGCTGGATCTTGCGGCGATCAATGCTGAAACCTTTGCGCTCCAGCGCTTCTGCAATGTCAGACGAGGTGACCGAGCCAAAGAGGTGGTCTTTTTCGCCGGCGCGCCGCGTGAATGTAAGCGCAACGCCATCCAACTGTTTGGCCTGGGCTTCCGCTCCGGCTTTTTCCACGGCGGATTTGCGGATGGCTGACTGCTTCATCTGCTCAATCACAGCACGATTGGCCGTGGTGGCCTCAATCGCCAGCTTGTGTGGCAAAAGATAATTGCGGCCATAACCTTCAGCAACTTTTACTACCTCGCCGCGATGGCCTAGCTTAGGAACATCTTCTTTCAGAATGACTTCCATCTCAGATCTCCAATAAGAATCTTGCGATTTCTAATTTCTGTGACTCAACCCGGCATTTCTGCTTCGATCTACCGGGTGGAGCAGGGCTTTAGCCCTGCGCCGACACTCATCACATTGCGGCTTTAGCCGCTGAGGTCAGCTGGTTCCTACCGCGCAGCAAAAGGCAGCAGAGCGATGTTGCGTGCCCGCTTGATGGCCGCGGTAAGGCGGCGCTGATGCGGCGTGCACACTCCGGTCAGCCGGCGTGGGACAATCTTGCCCCGTTCTGCCACGAACTGGCCGAGCAAACGCACATCTTTGTAATTGATGTCGTCAATCTTCTCGACGCAGAATTTGCAAACCTTCTTGCGACGGAAGAATTTCCGTCCGCCATCGCGGCCTCCACCGCCCGGGCCACGATCAGGACGCGGGCCATCTGGCCTGCCGCCTTGCGGCCTGTCACTTTGCGACCTTGGCGCTGGTGTTGATACTTCTTGATTTTCGTCTGCCATGTTTCTCCTTCAAGCCGCGCACTCAGTCGGCGCGCAAATCTTTGTTTTGCAAAATTCATTTTTCTTGCTGCAGCCATTTCATATCCGGGCTATATCCAGTCCGGTTGAATGCTGAGCACTGATTGCTTACGCCGTTGCCGGGCTCTCCGCCTCTGCGGGAGCAGCGGATGCCGGGGCGCGGCGAACCTTGGACTCACGCAGTTTTTTCACCTTATCCAGCCGCTGCTTCTCTTCGTCAGTACGCACGGTGATGAACTTGATCACCGGCTCAGAGACGCGCATGCGGCGCTCCAGCTCGTGGATGGCTTTGCCATCAGCTTCCAGAACAAACAGCACATACTGGCCGTCGGAAAATTTCTTTACGTCATAAGCCAGGCGGCGTTTGCCCATTTTTTCAGTGTTTTGCATGGTCGCGCCTGCGCTGGTGGCATGGCCCTGGAGAGTTGCAATCAGCTTGTCCAGCTCTTCTTCCTGCAGGTCAGGCCGTACGATAAACATTACTTCATAAGAACGTTGCATCCGTTATCTCCTGTCGCTTCGCTTCAGACCGCTCAAGACTTTTTATTCAGCTTGAGTTCGATCTGCGCTTGAAGCATGCCGCGCAGCATGTGTATGGCTTCGCGGCGTTGTTCAATCATTGCTGTTATCAAAAACTCTTTACTGCCACCGGATGCTCATCACGAGCATTCGGTATCTAGCAAACCTGATTCTCGTCAGCGAAGCACTAACTGCTCGCTGCTTCATCTCCAGATTCGTCCGGCTTGTTTTTCCGGTTGAATCTGTTCATGGCCGGCGCAATGCCTTCATTCACCATCACGTTTACGGCCTGTGCAGCCAGGTCCAGCGCTTCATCCACTGTGACCATCTGCGATTTTCTGAACGGCGCCAGAATATATTTAGCCCCGCCCTTTCGCGGATCGTCTGGCGCAACGCCAATCCTCATCCGCGCAACTTCTTCGGTCTGCAGCGCGTTAATGATCGACTGCATTCCGTTGTGCCCGGCTGACGAGCCTCGCGCCCGTATCCGGATCATCCCCAGCAACAGGTCAAGCTCGTCGTAAATAATGAGCACGTCCTGCCCCGGATTGACCTCATACTTCCTGACCAGCTCCAGCACTGACATGCCGCTTAGGTTCATATAAGTTTCCGGCTTGGCCAGCAGAATCTCTTCATTGCCGATTCTGGTCCTGGCCGTAAGCGCCTTGCAGTGCCGGTTATCTACCATCACGCCGCACTGCTCGGCAATCCGGTCAACCGCAAGAAAGCCGATATTGTGGGGCGTGAACTGGTATTCGATACCGGGGTTCCCCAGCCCAACGATCAGCTTCACCGGCCCTACTTCTTCGCCGGAGGAGCTGCTTCGCCCTCTTCAGCATCCTGCTTGCCCTTCTTGATAACTTCAGGCTCAGCCGGGGCCGCTGCCGCATCCGCCGCCGCTGCATCAGGCGTGGCCGCAACTTCTTCCTTCACTGACGTAATGTGCGCAACTGCCTGCTCACCATCAGTGATGAACTTGAGCTTACCGCCATGCGGCAGATCTTTCACGCGCAACACAATGCCGAATTCCAGATGAGAAACATCGGCATCAATGTGCGTGGGAATGTCTCCCGGCAGGCACTCGATTTCCACTTCACGCAGCACCACATCAAGAATGCCGCCCTGCTGCTTCACGCCGGCCGCTTCACCCACCGTGTGGATCGGCACGCTCACGCGCATCTTCTCGTCCATAGCGATGCGCTTCAGGTCGATGTGCAGAAGGCTGCCTTTGATCGGCTCATACTGCCAGTCCACGATCATGGCTTTGGCCTTTTCGCCGCCAACCTGAAGATCGAAAATCGTGTTGTGTCCGGATTTCGAAGCCAATATGCGCGAGATCACTTTCGGGTCCACGCTTACCGCAACGGTGTTTTTCTTGGCGCCGTAAACCACTGCCGGCACCCGGCCGCTTACGCGCAGACGCCGCGCTTCATTCTTGCCGCGTGAACTGTCCGGCCGCGGCTGGGCTTCAACAACTTCTACCTGTGCACTCATGATCGCTTCCTTCTTCTCCGCTTCCGCGCTTCTGTTTTATGCAAACAGCGAGCTTACGGAAGTCTCTTCGTGTATGGATTGGATTGCGCGGCCCAGCAGGCCCGCAATCGTCAAAACTTTGATCTTCGGTTCAGCTTTTCCCGCGCTTGTAAGTGGAATGGTGTTAGTCACCACTACCTGCTCCAGGCGCGACTTGGAAATCCTCTCAATCGCCGGCCCGCTCAGCACCGGATGTGAGGCGCAGGCGAAGACTTTCTCCGCGCCCGCGGCCAACAGGGCATCAGCGGTCTTTACCAGCGTGCCTGCCGTGTCGATGATGTCATCGATAATCAGGCAGGTCCGGCCTTTCACATCGCCGATCACGTGCATGACCTCCGCCACGTTCATATCTGTGCGGCGCTTGTCGACAATCGCCAGCGCAGCGTCAACTTTCTTGGCGAAGAAGCGAGCGCGCTCCACGCCGCCTGCGTCCGGTGAAACCACGGTCAGGTTCGGCAGCTGCATCTTCTTGAAGTAGTCCACCAGCACCGGCGAAGCAAACAAATGGTCCACCGGAATATTGAAAAAGCCCTGGATCTGCGGCGCGTGCAGATCGACAACCAGCGCACGGTGCGCTCCGGCAGTCGTGAGCAAATCAGCAATCAGCTTTGACGACACCGGAACACGCGGCTTGTCTTTACGGTCCTGGCGCGCATAGCCGTAATACGGAATCACCGTGGTGATGCGCCGTGCTGAAGCGCGCTTCAACGCGTCCACCAGCAACAGCAGCTCCATCAGGTGTTCATCCACCGGGAAGCACGTAGGCTGCACGACAAAAACATCAGAGCCGCGCACGTTTTCCATTACCTGGATGTAAACCTCGCCATCAGAAAAACGCGTGACCGTGGCCTTCCCGCGATCCATGCCTAGAAAAGCGCAAATCTCGTCAGTAAGGGCTTCATTCGCAGTGCCGCAGAAGATCTTGAACTTATCGTCTCCGCGTGAGCGTTGCGGTTTGTGCTCCTTGGGCTGCGTATCCTGCTTCCTCTCCGGTTTTTCCGTTGCTGGTGCTATCGTCGCCATGGTTATTCACTCCGTATGAGCTGGTTTGCTACATCGGACATATATATCCACTTGCAACCACATCCGAAAACTGGCTGGGCCGCTAGGATTCGAACTTGAGCCGCTTAGCAGGCGTCTGAGCCTGCTGGCGAAATCCTGAGCGAAGTCGAAGGACCTCATAAACCCAACCTAATACTCAACTGCTAACTTCTAATTCTTGGCTGGGCCGCTAGGATTCGAACTTGAGCCGGTTAGCAGGCGTCTGAGCCTGCTGGCGAAATCCTGAGCGAAGTCGAAGGACCTCATAAACCCAACCTAATACTCAACTGCTAACTTCTAATTCTTGGCTGGGCCGCTAGGATTCGAACCTAGACAAAGTGCTCCAAAGGCACTTGACCTACCATTAGTCGACGGCCCAGTAACTACAACAAAGTCGTCATCCCGAATCCCCGTCAGCGAAGCCGCGCATTCGTCAGCGGCTGAGTAGGGGTGAGGGATCTGGTGCTGTCTTCCGATCACCTGATCACGGCGATCAACAGATCACCCGATGCTATTACGCTGCGTTCAACTTACCCGGAAACAGCTCTTTCCAATACTGTTCTCTTGGCAATGTCGTGGTCGCCTGTGCTGGAATGTCATTGGCAGTCAGTTTTTCTGCTGCCTTGATCGCAGATTCTTCATCCGCAAACAGTCCATAAACAGTGGAACCCGACCCTGAAAGCGATGCATACTTCGCCCCAGCGTGTTCGAGCGCACGTTTGACCTCGCGTATTACGGGATACTTTGGAAAAACGACACTTTCAAAATCGTTTTCAATCCCGGTACGGACAAGGTCGAGAAGCAGTGCCTCGGCCCGGTCCCAGCCTTTGCTAGGGACACCGGTTGGGGTATAACTTCCATACATCCACTCGTAAATCGAGCGGCTGAACGTACTTATTCTATCCGAGCTACTCGCATCGGTCAATTTAGTGGGCCATTTTTTGTCCCAATCGGCAAAGGCCGCCGGCGTGGAAACACCCACATCCGGCGTAGCAATTACACAATGCAGGCTGGGCAGGTCTTCCAGGGGATAAATCTGCTCTCCCCGGCCTGTTCCCAGCACCGTTCCGCCTACCAGAAACAATGGCAGATCAGAGCCGACCTCTGAAGCAATACGCACACGCTCTTCTGGCGACAGCTGCTGTTTCAGCTCTTTCTCCAGCGCCATCATGGTGGCCACAGCATTCGACGATGCCGCGCCCATGCCGCCCTGCACTGGCAACCGCTTATCAATAGCAATGCGGACCTTGTTTCGAATTTTCAGAGATCGCAACATACGGTCAGCCACGCGCCAGCAGGTGTTGCTCTCGTCCAGTGGAACGCGCGGGTCCTTGCATGCCATATCGATGCCAACCCCTTTGCTTACGTCGACGCGCACCGTATCACTTAGCGCGATCGTCTGATAGATGGTGCGCAGTTCGTGAAAACCATCTTCACGCCTGGGCCCTATCTTTAAACCGAGATTGATTTTGGCAAAGGAGCGGACAGAGGTGGCCATTGGGTTCTCTATGGTGCTGGATATTTACTTGAATTTAATAATAACTGAGAAATAAAGTTGCTCTCAGTCTCAACAACGAAGCAGGGGGGCGCGCTCCGCCTGTAACTATTTTAAAGAAAGCAAGCTGGAAGCAGAAGATAGATATCGCCCTAACCCTGATTAGTGACACCTCAAATCAAATTTCCTTCAGCCGCTGCTCAAAATCGAAAGAATTTCCCAAAATACTTGACTCGCATTATCGTCTTGTTGTATTAAACCAATAGGTTAATTAACTAATAGGTTTAATACAAAATGACCGATCCACTTAGCAACACCTTCGCCGCCTTGGCTGACCCAACCCGGCGCTCGATCCTGGCCAAGCTTGCCATCGGTGAGGCTTCAGTCACCGAACTGGCAGAGCCTTTCGAGATGAGCCTGCCCGCGGTCTCCAAGCACCTGAAAGTGCTTGAAAAAGCTGGTCTTATCGTCCGGGGGCGCGAGGCACAATGGCGTCCCTGCCGCATTGAGGCGCAGCCGCTCAAGGAAGTTTCCGATTGGGTTGAGGCCTATCGCACCATCTGGGAACAACGATTGGACCGCCTGGACGCATATCTGCGCGAGCTCAAGAACCGCGATCTGAAAAACAAAGAGATCAATAAGGAGAAGAATCATGCACGCCATCAAGGAAAGAAATAACCCAGCCCCGGTCACGCCTGACCGCGAGATTGTTACCTCGCGCATACTCGATGCTCCGCGTGAAGTTGTGTGGGAAGCTTTTACTGATCCCAAACAGATTGTGGAGTGGTGGGGGCCGCGTGGCTTTACTACCACCATTGAAGAGATGGACCTGCGCGTCGGCGGCAAGTGGAACCACACCATGCACGGCCCGGATGGTGCAGACTATCCGAATCGCAGCGTGTTTACAGAAATCGTGAAGTATGAACGCATCGCGTTTTCGCATGGCGGCGGAAAAGAAGGCGCACCCGGCGCAGGTTTTCAAGCCACATGGACGTTTGAATCGAAAGGCCTTCAGACCATCCTGACTGGCCGCATGGTTTTCCCCACGGCCGCTGCTCGTGATCTTGTGGTGAAAGAATATGGCGCAATTGAAGGCGCTAAGCAGACCTTTGATCGCCTGGAAGAAAAACTGGAGCGTATGCCCGTGGTGATTGACCGTGTTTACGACGCGCCGATCAGTATGGTGTGGCGCGCTATCACTGAACTTGAACAGATGAAGCAGTGGTACCTGCCGGAGTTGAAAGCGTTTGAGCCAAGAGTTGGTTTTGAGACGCGCTTCGGCGTGAAGCATGAAGGTAGTGAATTTCCTCATATTTGGAAGGTGACGGAAGTTGAGCCGGGAAAGAAAATTTCTTACACGTGGCAATTCCCCGGCTATCCGGGCGAGTCACTGCTTACGTACGAACTCTTTCCGGAGGGAAACAAAACACGCCTTCGTATGACGCATGCTGGATTGGAAACACATGAAGGCCGCAAGCATCCTGAACTGGTGCGCAAGAACTTCCAGTGGGGATGGAACGAGCTCGATATGGCTTTGGAAAAATTTCTGGCGAAAAACGCTCCCGCGAAAGCTTCAGAAGACGAAGCATTTGTTATCACCCGCGTCTTCGATGCGCCACGCGAATTGGTTTGGAAATCCTGGACCGATCCTGAACATCTCAAGAACTGGTGGGGACCAACTGGCCTTACCATGACGCGCTGCACTGTCGATCTTCGTCCCGGAGGCCTGTTTCATTACGGCATGAAGACGCCGGATGGACATGAGATGTGGGGCAAGTTTGTCTATCGTGAAATTATCCCGCCGGAACGGCTGGTTCTTGTTGTGTCTTTTTCAGATGAACAAGGCGGCATTACTCGCCATCCCATGAGCGCAACCTGGCCGCTGGAAGTTTTGAACACGATGGTCTTGGTGGAAAAAGGCGGAAAGACTGAGATGACGCTCACAGGCATTCCGATCAATGCCACAGAAGAAGAGCGCCGGACGTTCAAAGAAGGATTCAAGTCCATGCAGCAGGGCTTCAAAGGGACGTTGGACCAACTGGAGGCTTACCTCAAAAAAGCGAAGGCCTGATTTACTCAGGCCTTCGGGTCGCGCGCGAGCATTGCGGAAGCCAAGGGAAGATGAGCGCGCCTTCCGCAATGCTTATGCCGATTTTCTGGTGATGGCAGGGAAGTCAATGACTTTGCCGCGCAATTCCTGCGGTGTCCAATACTTCTTCGGCTGGAAATTTGCCGGAATGTGGAATTCGATCACTTTCGCCATAACAACCTCCTTGCCGGAACCAAATGCCGCCAGGTCCAAGCTTGAGCACATCAGCCCGCTTTCTGTCTCGCTTACTTTGCTGGTTGAGTGCTACCAGAATGAACACGAGCGCTGGAAAAGAGTTGTTGCATCACTGTGGTGATTGCTTCAACTCACTGACAGCAGAGCGGTTTTAGTTTGAAAAGTTTGAGTGATATGCTTTGGCAGTTTGAGTTAACCTTAATACGACATTCGGGGGTAAAGAAAAGTAAATGAAAATAGCAGCATTGATCGCACGCATTCTGCTGGGCCTGCTCTTTTTTGTCTTCGGGTTGAATGGCTTCCTGCATTTTATTCCCATGGGCCCCATGCCCACGGGTGTTGCAGGCGACTTTTCCGCCGCTCTCATGGCGTCGCATTACATATACGTTGTCGCTGCGCTGCAAGTCCTGGGCGGAGCTCTGTTGCTGGTAGGCCGCTACGTGCCAATGGGGCTAACGATTCTTGGCCCGGTGATTGTGAACATTCTTCTGTTCCACATACTCATGGCGCCCAAGACTATTCCCATGGCGATCGTGGTAACGATTCTCTGGGCAATCGTGGCGATTCGTAATAAGCAATACTTTGCAGGTTTGTTTGTGCAGAAGACGGAGTAACTCAGACTCTAGAACAGATCGGGCTGCCGTCCGTACTTAATGCCGAAATGATCGTAGGCAAGCCGCGTGGCGACGCGTCCGCGCGGCGTGCGGTCAAGAAATCCGATCTGGATCAGAAACGGTTCATAGACCTCTTCCAGCGCGTCCTGATCTTCGGCCAGCGCCGCAGCCAGCGTGCTCAAGCCAACAGGACCGCCGTTATATTTCTGGATAATCGTAAGCAACAGGCGGCGGTCGATCTCATCGAAGCCGTGCTTATCGACTTCCAACATTTCCAGCGCGGCCTGGGCTGTGGCGCGATCAATGTTCCCTTGTCCGCGCACCTGGGCAAAGTCACGTACACGCCGCAGCAGGCGGTTGGCAATACGCGGAGTGCCGCGGGCACGGCGCGACAATTCGTCCGCGCCTTCATCATCAATGGCGACTCCCAGAATTTCTGCCGAGCGCTCGACGATAAATTTGAGCTCTTCTGTGGTGTAAAACTCCAGCCGCAGCAGAATGCCGAAGCGTGAACGCAATGGCGCAGAGAGCAATCCTGCGCGGGTAGTCGCCGCAACAAAAGTAAATGGGCTTACATCAATGGTGTGTGTCCGCGCTGACGGTCCCTGGCCGATGATGATGTCCAGTTTGTAATCTTCCAGGGCGGAATAAAGAATTTCCTCCAAAGCCGGCTGCAGTCGGTGGACTTCATCCAGAAACAAAACCTGGCGGTCATGCATGTTGGTGAGGATGGCCGTGAGATCGCCCTTGATCTGAATCGCAGGCCCGGCGCTCTGCTGATAGGGAACGCCCATCTCATTGGCGATGATCGTTGCCAGCGTTGTCTTACCCAGTCCGGGTGGACCGTAGAGTAAAACGTGGTCCAGCGCTTCGCCACGAGATTTGGCCGCTTCAATTGCGACAGAGAGATTTTCTTTTACCTTCTTCTGCCCGATAAATTCGCGCAGATAACGCGGCCTGAGCTTCAGTTCAAAAGAAGCATCGTCTTCTGCCTGCACGGCGGAAACAAGGCGGTCTTTATCCATCGGTTTATGCTCGGCGGCGGACACTATTGGCGATGGTAAAGCGAATCGCAAAAAAATACCAGAACAAGCTGTGAACGTCGGATGATTGCCAAAAGGCTAGATCAACGTCCAATAAGAATGTTCCGCTCAAAGAAGTTATTCATTTTCCTTACCGTCTTGCTCATTGTCTGTTCGGCTAGCGCCATTGATAAAGCGCATTACATCGAACTCTTCAAGAAAGTCACGGTGCTGGCAAAGCAGAAAGACTGGCAAGGCGCGCGGGACGTGTTGACCGAAATTGGCCGCGAGCTGCCCGCGCCTACTCCGCGTTATCTTCTGGTTGTGGCGTCTATCGAGGCGCGCATGGGACACAAGGCTGAGGCACAGAAGTGGGTGCAAAAATATGTTGCCACCGGCTTGAGTTATAACTTCATAAAAGATGACGACCTGAAAGAAATTCTTTCCGATGAAGCCGGCCAGCAGCTTCTGGCGCAGATGAAGCAGAAAAATCAGCCGATCGAAAAAACAGAATTTGTCTGCAGCCTGCCCCAGGCAGACACCATGCCGGAAGACATCGCTTATATAAAAGGAGTTGGTCCCAAGGCTGAAGGGGGATTTATCGTCTCCAGCATTCAGCACCACACGCTGTATCGCGTGTCGCTGCCGAAAGCAGGCAGCAAAGAATGTACCATGCAGGAATTGCCGTTGCCTGACGACGCAAAGCGCTGGCCCACCCTGGCCGTCTCCGTTGATCCGAAGAGAAAAGTTCTTTGGATGACAGCAAATGCCATGCCAGGCTTCAGCGGTTTTCCCAAAGAAGACGAAGGTAAAGCTGTACTATTTGAGGTCGATGCGAGCAGCGGAAAAGTACTGCATCACTACAGTCCTGAAACTTCCGCCCCGGCCGTATTAGGCGACATGCAGGTTACCAATGACGGAACAGTTTACGTGACCGATAGCATGGGCGGCGGTGTGTATCGTTTGCGCGGGAATCCTGATACCGCGAAGCTGGAGAAAATTGCCGATGGACTTTTCTCACCGCAAACGCCGGCCCTGGCACGTGATGGCAAGCGGCTCTTTGTGGCCGACTACAGCATGGGCATTGCCGTGATCGATCTCACAGCAGCTCCTGACGCCAAAGTAAATTACCTCCCGCATCCGGAAAATGTTGCGGTAGTTGCGCTGGATGGTCTTTATCTGAGCGGTGACTCCTTGATCGGGATACAGAACGGTACAGAGCCTGTCAGAATTTTGCGGCTCAACCTGAACCATGCGCAGACAGAGATCACCGGCGCTGAGGTGATAGAACAAAACACAGAGCGCATGGGTGATCCCACGCACGCTGTGCCAGTGGATGGATGGTTCTACGTTTCTGCAAACGTTGGCTGGAGCAAGGTGGATGACGATACAGGAAAGCTGCGGGATGGCGAAAAGTTCACGCCACCCGTGCTTCTGCGCTTTCCCATGCCAAAGGAATAATCAGCGCCGGTGCTAGTTCTTTTTGGCTGAAGCGCTCAGTTCCTGAAAACGTTTGGCTTCGCTCTTAAGCCCTTCTGCTTCCGGAGAATTGGGCACAAGCGTGAGATATTCATTTACTTCCTGGGCGGCTGAAGCATAGTCCTCTTTATGAGCGTAGACGTTGCTCAGCAAAAGGCAGATTTCAGGATGGCTGTGCTGCGTATCCAGGGCCTTGAATTTCTTGCCGCTGTCTTCCGCGGCTTCAAATTTCTGAGCATTGAGGCTTGCTGCGGCATTAAGGAAATACGTCAGCGGATAGGCGTAAACATTCAGCTTTAAAACCTGCTCTGTGTATGTGGCTGCTTCCTCCCAGCGCTTTTGCTGAATCGCAATCATCCCCATGCCATACACAGGATTAACGAACTGGGGATCCGCCGCGATCGCCATCTTGTAATCTTTTTCTGCTTCGTCCATCTCATTTCGCTTCCGATGAAGGTCGCCCAGCATGGTCCAGGCCGCGGCAAAATGAGGATATTTCTCAACCGCCTTTTCCAGGTTCTTCTTAGCCTCATCCGGCTTTTCTTCGATCAATGCCTGCGCTTTTTCGTAAGCGTGCATGGCGTCTTTAGGCGCGGCCATGCTGGTCATGCTGATGGTTGTACCAGGTGCATTCCCCAGGCGCTTAAGCACAATCGTGCCAACATCAAACTGCCAGGTTTCGCCGTCAGTATGCAGAGTGGCGACACTGGATTGAAAACCAGGGAGAATCGCGCGGAATTCGCACCCGTTCATTGTGGTGGGCGTAACACCTTTTCCGATGGATGTTTTAACCCTCGCGCCGCCTTCGCTTGCGTCCTGAAATGCGTTATTTACCCCCAGTTGAAATGAAAATTGTCCTTTCGAGTCAGAGTAACCTTCACGTCGCACCGATCCATTGCAGGCACGCTCAATGGCGACTGGCTCAGGTAGAATTGCGCCGTCTGACAGCAGGACTTTGCCGGTAATAAACATCGGCCGGTTCATGCCTGGTCCAGATGGGTCCAACGTTGAGGGATTTGAAGAAGAATTGCCTTTGGCATTTCCTGACCCTGAAGAGCGTTGGGCTATAAGGGCCTGTGAGAGCAGAGCGATGCCTGCAAATGCAAAAATCCTGAATAGTTTCGAGCGGCGATCCATAGTACCCCTCCTGGTTGCGCTTGCGGCACAAGCGCGGAACTTGGACTTACCGGCAGATAGCTTGAAATGGTACGCCCTTTTCCATGGATGTGGATTAAAAAATCTGGTTTGCCAGCGAATTCCGCGGATTACAGGAATTTTTGAGGAACCTTTTCATGAAGTTCAATGTAATGAACATTTAGGCTAACTTTGGGCAAGACGTATCAGTCCAAGACGAAAGCTGCTCCAGGGGAATTCCATGCAAACATTTCTGAATGATTTTCGCTATGGCCTGCGCATTCTTATTCGTAATCCAGGATTCGCTATTGCCGCTGTCATCTGCCTGGCGTTGGGAATTGGAGCTACCACCGCCATCTTCAGTGTGGTAAACGCTGTCCTGCTGCGGCCGCTTCCGTATGTGCAGCCACAGCGTCTGGTCAAGGTATATTCCGAATTCGGCAATTTTCCCGGTGGAGGGCTGCGGCGATTCTGGGTTTCCGCTCCGGAATATCTTGACCTGAAACGCGACGCCAAGTCATGGGAATCTCTGGACGGCTGGGTCAATGGCGGCACCAACATTACCGGACAATCGCAGCCAGTACGCGCCACGGCTTCATTTGTCACGGGCGGCCTGCTGAAGTCACTGGGAGTAGCGCCCATTCTGGGCCGGGCAATTACACCGGAAGATGATGATCCCAAAGCCAACGCAGTGATCGATATTTCATATGGCCTGTGGCAGCGCGTCTTTGGCGGAAATCGTGACATTGTGGGAAAAGACGTTTTACTCAATGGACAAAAAGCTACCGTCATCGGCATCATGCCAAAAGGATTTGCCTTTCCGCCGGGAGAAGTGGACCCGCCTGAGGTATGGACGGCGTTGCAGCTTGACCCCGCAAAGCCAGGTAATCGCGGCGGGCACTACCTTTATCTGCTTGGCCGCTTGAAACCAAACGTTACTCCACAGCAGGCGCAGTCAGAATTTGAGTCGCTGGTGAAATATTGGGGCGAGACAAGCCCCGCGAAAGGGCACCATTTCAGCCCGGACAATCACACGATTGTCAGCTATCCATTTCAGTCAGAAGTTGTGAGCAATGTGCGACCCGCACTTTTGATGCTGATGGGCGCAGTTTGCTTTGTGCTGCTGATCGCATGCGTGAACGTGGCCAACCTGCTGCTGGCGCGAGCTGAATCGCGGCAGCGCGAGATCGCGGTGCGCACGGCTATTGGCGCATCTTCATGGCGATTGCTGCGGCAGTTCATTGCGGAAGGAATTTTGCTCTCGCTGGTGGGAGCCATTCTCGGTCTCGGTCTGGCTTATGCCGGACTGTACACCATCAAGCTGACAAACGCGGGCAGCATTCCGCGCGCGAGCGAGATAGGCATTGACGGGACGGTTCTACTGCTGACCTTGGTGGTTTCTATCCTTACTGGAGTAATCTTTGGCCTGGCGCCATTGCTGCATCTAGCCATCAAGAATGTCCATGGTCTGCTCAAAGATGCTGCCGGATCTGCTTCAGGCTCGGCGGCCGCACAGAATTTCCGTCGCGGGCTGGTTGCGTTTGAAGTCTTCGGCGCCATGGTGCTGCTGATTTGTTGTGGGCTGATGGTCCGTGCGTTCTGGAAATTGCAGGAAGTAGATATTGGGGTGAATCCGCATAGCGTGACCACAATGCGAGTTACATTGCCCGGCGCGATGTATGTTGATAATCAGAAGATTGAAAATCTGTGGTCGCGGCTCTATCAACGGCTCAACCAGCTGCCTGGTGTGCAATCGGCAGCGCTGGTTTCCGGCCTGCCTCCGGACCGTCGCGTAAACGCCAACGACACTGACATTGAAGGTTTTGTTCCGCGCAAGGACGGCCCGATCCAGAACATTGATTTCTATCAAGTTGTGACGCCCGGCTATTTTGAGACGATGGGCATACGGCTGGTTGAAGGTCGTTTCTTCAATGCGTCGGATGGCGCAGGTGCGCCGGACGTGATTATTGTGAATCAAACCATGGCGCGCATGTTCTGGGGCAATGATAGTCCGCTGGGGCGCAGGGTGCGTCCGGGAAACAGCAAAGAGTGGTGCACGGTTGTGGGTGTGGTGGCAGACGTGAAAAATGCCGGCATCGACAAGCCTACGGGGACTGAGTTGTATCTGCCTTATAACCAGCCTCAGGGCGCGAGCATGACGAACATGTATCTGTTGGTGCGGGCCAAGAGTGATTCGCTGGATGTGTCATCTTCTGTGAGGCGCGAGCTGAATGATCTGGATTCCAGCGTGCCGATTTCCAGTGTGCGCAGCATGGAGGATGTGGTGGAAACAGCGCAGTCACGCCCCCGCTTTCTTACGCTGCTGCTGACGGTATTTTCCGGCGTGGCGCTGGCCCTGGCGCTGGTGGGAATTTACGGCGTGCTCTCTTATCTGGTAGCGCGTAGAAGCAGGGAATTTGGGCTGCGCATGGCATTGGGCGCTCCGCGGCAACATGTGCTTGGATTAGTGCTGAAGCAGGGAGCCATGCTGGCGCTGGCCGGTGTGTTTTTTGGATTGCTGGCCGCGCTGGGACTTACGCGGCTGATGTCGAGCGTGCTTTATGGTGTGCGCGCAACTGATCCAATTACGTTCATCGTGATGCCGCTAGCGCTGGCGGGAGTAGCGCTGCTGGCTAGCTACGTTCCGGCGCGTCGCGCAACCAAAGTGGATCCCATGGTCGCGTTGCGATATGAGTAGCCAGTGAGGTTCAAAAACTTGAATGGATCGCAGGCTGCGCACATGCCTCTGGTTTTTGCGCCGGAGTTGTGGCATCCTTTGGCCATGGGAAACAAAAACGCTCCAAAACGCGAAGTCAGAAAGCCTAAAAAGAAGAAAGTCTAAATTCGCAAACGCATTCGTGCTCTAACGCGTTTCAACTGCGAATCGGCTTTTAAGGGTTGATGGATTGGTGTATTCAACCGGGCGCGTCTGATCAGGCGCGCCAAACAACTAGCCTGAATCTCATCTCAAACTGAAGCTTACTCTTTTCGGGTATTTCCCAGCTCAGCAATGATTTCCTGTCCCAGCATTTTAGTGCCATCGTAAAGGACTTCAATCAGGCGGGCGCGTGCGGCGCGCGCATTGGCGACGGTCGTCGCAAGCTCCGTGGTGGGAAAAACACCGACGATCTCCCACTTGTTCTCAGCGGCTTGGACCCACAGCTCGTATTGCTTCCACTTAGCCATCGTTGTCACTGTTAGTGTCTCATATCGGCGCGGAGTTTATTACGCGACTATCCTGAGACGAATCCAAAGTAAAAACGGGCGGCTTGCGCCGCCCATTTCTGAGTAGTTACAGTTTTTAGCTATCGGCTCATGTGCCGCGGCGCGGTTTCAGGCGTGTCCATGCCTTGCCAGCCGGTTTTTTCTCCCTGGTTCTGCTCGTCGAGCCACTTCTTCAGTGGAGCAAAGTAATCAAGGATAGCGGTCGCGTCCATTTGGCGCTGGCCGCTGATGGTCTCCAACGCATCCGGCCACGGTTTGCTCTTGCCCATGGCAAGCATGCTGTTCAGTTTGGCTCCGGCAGTCTTGTTCTGATAGATGGAGCAGCGATGCAGTGGCCCTTGAATGCCCGCGGCCTGGCAGAGCGCGCGATGGAATTGGAACTGCAAAATGCGCGCCAGAAAGTAGCGCACGTAGGGAGTGTTGGAGGCGATGTGGTATTTCGCGCCGGGATCAAAGTCCGCTTCGCTGCGATCCACCGGAGGCGCAACGCCCTGATACTTGGCCTTCAAGTCCCACCAGGCTTTGTTGTACTGCTCAGGCGTGATCTGTCCGGAGAAAACTTCCCAACGCCATTTGTCGATCATCAGACCGAACGGCAGGAAGGCAATCTTGTCCAAAGCCTGCTTGAGCAGGTAGCCGATGTCGGCGTTTTCCGGCGGAACGTTGGCGAGCAGACCAACTTCTTTCAGATATTCCGGCGTGACAGAGAGAGCAATGGTATCGCCCACAGCTTCATGAAAGCCGTCATTGGCGCTATCCTGAAAAAGCGGCGGCTGTTCTTTATATGCGCGCTGATAAAAGTTGTGGCCAAGTTCGTGATGGACAGTGACAAAGTCTTCGTCCTTCACGCGAATGCACATTTTCAGGCGGACATCATCCTGAAAATCGATGTCCCATGCGCTGGCGTGGCAGACCACGTCACGATCTTTGGGCTTGAGGAAGAGTGAGCGCTCCCAGAAAGTTTTTGGCAGCTCGGCAAAGCCCAGTGACTTGAAGAAATTTTCGCCATAGTGGACCATGGCCAGCTCGTCAACGTTTTTGTCTTTGAGCAACTGCGTCAGGTCGTAGCCCTGGCTGCTATCAGCAGGCGCGACGAGCGGATAAATATTGCCCCACTCCTGCGCCCACATGTTGCCAAGGAACTGCGAGGGAATCAGACCATCCGGGCGCTCAGCCGCCTTGCCGTATTTCTTGATGAGCTGCTTGCGCACGTAAGTGTGAAGTGAAATGTAAAACGGCTCGACCTGACGCCACAGGCGCTCGACTTCTGCGCTGAAGTCTTCAGGCGACATGTCATAGTTGCTGCGCCACATTACGCCCGTGTCTTTAAAGCCCAGCTCTTTAGAGCCAGCATTGGAAAGCTGCACAAAGCGCTTGTATTTGGCACGCATGGGAACGGAGATTTTGTGCCAGCCGACCCACGCGTCAAGCAGCTCATCAGGATTGGTGCTGGTGGCCAGAATGTTTTCCAGATCATTCAGGGAAAGGCACTTGTCTTTGCCATCCACCTGTTTGCAGTACTTGCCCTTGCCATACATGCCGTCAAGCTTGCTGGCCAGCTCGGTCAGCTCTTTGCGCTCGGCATCGTTGTTGGGCGCGGGAGCAACCAATGATAGCTTCAGCAGTTTGAATTTTCTGGCCAGCTCGGGCGGCATCTTCAGGCCGTCAAAGCGGCGCGCCTCGAGCGCTAACTTCGTGACGGCGGCGGTGAGCACTTCATTCGCCTGGGCGGCCATCGTCTCAGTATCGTCTGTAATGAAATTTTCCTGCACCCATCCGGCGCGGCTGGCGCGGATGTTGAGATCTTCCAGCTGCGCTTCAGCGTTCTTCATGAACGCCTGCGCCTCGGCGACGGTGGCCGGTCCTTTATGTGTTGCAGTCTGTCCGGCAGCCTTGGCATTTTTTGCGGCAGTCTGCGCCAGTGCAGCGCATGCAACAAGCAGGACCACGATGACCACTCCGCAGATTCTTGATGAAAACATGATTTTTTGAGCTCCCTCAACGCGAATGACGAAACTGGGTAAGGGTAGCTGGTTAGGAAGATGGACGCAAATTGTCTTTTGTATGGAACCGAGTCAGTCCGCTCGCCCCAATGCAAGAATGTCACGGCTTTCCAGGACCTTCTTTGGCGCGCCATTTTGCGCGACGTTGATCATGGCGCGGCCAATTTCTTCTGTGGTCAGAATGAAGTTACGAAATGCCAGACGGAACAGCGGCAGGACCGGCCCGGTGACTGAATAGAAGAGACGATAAGCAGCTGTTTTGGAGCGGATGCCATGGAGCGGTTGAATGAATCCGGGGCGAAACATGTACGCCTTGAACGGCAAGCGGAGCAAGGCATTTTCTGTTTTGCCTTTGACGCGCGCCCATATAATGCGCCCGCGTTCCGAACTGTCAGTGCCGGCGCCGGAAACGAAAATAAATGTCATCTGCGGATTGAGCCGGGCCAAAGTCTCAGCGGCCGCCATGGTATATCCGTAGGTGATGCGTTCATAATCTTGCGGCTTCATTCCGGCGGAAGAGATGCCAAGACAAAAGAAACATGCGTCATAGCCTGTGAGCTGCGATTCAATGGCGGAGTAATCCAGGAAATCTTTGTGAATTATCTTGCGCAACTTGGGATGGTTTGCGCCGATATTACCACGCACAATGGATAAGATAGATTCGACTCTCGGATCGAGCAGGCATTCGCGCAGAGCGCCTTGTCCTACCATTCCGGTCGCACCGAAGAGAATGACTTTCATAAGAATTAGCGATTGCGTTCTTCCCTGAACTGAATAATCCTGCGGCGGTCGCGCTTGGATGGCCTGCGCGTGGGCGCGGAAGTGAATTGCATCGCGGTCTTGCGTTCTTCGCGTACTTTCTGGCGCAGTTCGCGGCTGGCGTCGGTCTCTTTATAAAGCGTTTGAGCGACAGCTGCCGGGCCGCGAACTTCACTGAGCTGCAAAACTTCCACGGTGAAATCCCCGCCTTCGTTTTTGATCTGCAGCATGTCGCCCACTTTGATTTCACGAGCAGGCTTGGCAGCCATGTGGTTCGCCTCGACGCGGCCAAGCTCGCAGGATTTTGCGGCGAGAGAACGCGTTTTGAAAAACCGGGCGGCCCAGAGCCATTTGTCGATGCGTACGCTGGTCATTGACTTAGCCAATTCGCGATAACTCAACCTTTTTACCGCAGAGGACGCGAAGGACGCAAAGGTCGACACTCGTTTGCTCTCGTCTGTTCGCTTCCGGCAATGAGCTGTTCAATTCCGAACAGCAAAGATCCAAAACACTGGGTGAGCTGCTGCATTTAACTGCTTCCTGATCAGTTGCTTGGGATGAATTGCCGCTTTCGGGCATTGAATTGCCCCTCCTCCCATTTCATCATTCTTTAGCTTACCTGCCGGAGGTTACCCATGGGCACACTGATCCAGGACATTCGTTACGGGATGCGCATGCTGTTGAAGCATCCTGCGATGACCGCTGTTGCCGCCTTAACTCTGGCGCTGGGTATCGGAGCCAACACCACAATTTTCAGCACCGTGAATGGCATCTTATTGCGTCCGTTGCCGGTTGCCAATGCTGACCGGCTGGTGGTGTTTGGCGGACAGATACAGAATGGCGGGATCTTCAGCGAAAGTTCTTATCCGGATTTCCAGGACCTTCGCAGCCAGAGCAATGGATTTTCTGATGTGATTGGATACGTCCTGCGGCTGGCGGGCATGGAAACAAACGGCAAGGTTGAGCCGGTGCTCTTTAGCTATGTAAGCGGGAATTACTTCTCCGCCCTTGGATTAAAACCGGTTCTTGGCCGCCTGATTTACGGCAATGAAACTGAAAAGAACGGGACACCACCCGTCGCAGTACTGGGTTATGACTACTGGCAAAAGCGCTTTGGTGGCGATCCGGCGATTATCGGCACACAGGTAAAGATGAATGGCCATTCCGTAACTGTGGTGGGCGTTGCGCCAAAAAACTTTCATGGAACTTATTCTCTGGTTGATCTGCAAGCCTATCTCCCCCTGGGCATGCGGGCGCTCTGGGACGTGACACCCAACGGGAAAGATGACTACTGGACCCGTCGCACTGGCGGCGACATAAAGATGATGGGCGTGCTGAAACCTGGTGTGTCGCGGCAGGAGGCGCAGGCTTCAGTGAATGTAGTTGGACAGCGCCTGAACCAGCAATTTCCTGATACGCACAAAGGCGTGAGCTACAGGATTTATCCGGAGCGGCTGGCGCGGCCGGAGCCTGACCCGACGAATGGCCTTTTGCTGGTCAGCATTTTGTTTATGGGGCTTGCCGGGCTGGTGCTTCTGCTGGCTTGCTCCAACGTTGCCAACATTGTGCTGGTCCGCGCTACTGCACGAGAAAGAGAGTTGGCAGTCCGCACAGCGCTGGGAGCCGCACGCTCACGCATTGTGAAACAGCTGCTTACAGAAAGCTTTCTGCTGGCCTGTATTGGCGGGGCACTGGGTGTGATGGTCAGCATTTGGAGTGCGCGGCTGATAGGTTCAGTCCGTCTTGAAGTAGCAGACGTGCCGCTGCATTTTGATTTCAGTTTTGACTGGCGCGTCTTTACCTTTGGCATTGCCATGGCTGCATTCACTGGATTGGTTGTTGGCCTGGCGCCGGCATGGCGGGCTGCGCGCGCTGACTTTAACCAGGTATTACATGAAGGCAGCCGGGGCATTCTTGGTTCAGGCAGATCGCGGTTGCGTAACGTGCTGGCAGTTGCCCAGGTTGCGTTCTCACTGGTGTTGCTGGTGGTGGCAGGATTATTTGTGCGTAGCTCACGGAACGCCGAGCAAGGCTATCTGGGATTTGATCCGCACAACGTGCTGAATCTCACCATGGAGACACGAAGCATTGGTTATGACCAGCCGCGAACGCAGCAGTTTCTTCGCGACATGGAAGACCGCGTCCGGACATTGCCGGGCGTGCAATCCGCGAGCCTGACCTCAAGCCTTCCCATGGGCTATTCCTCGGACGCCTCGCTGGTTTATCCGCAGGGGCAAACCTATTCCGACAAAGATTCTGCGCCGCGTGCTTTTTACAGTTCCGTTGATCCTGCTTATTTCAGCACCATGCGCGTTCCTTTATTGCGTGGACGCTTTTTGACCGAGCAAGATAAGGAAAATAGTCCGGACGTTGCCGTGATCAATGAAGCGATGGCGAAAAAGCTGTGGCCGAACCAGGATCCGGTGGGAAAACATTTCAGCCGGGGAGCTTCATCGCCGCAGATAGAAGTGGTGGGTGTTACCAAACAGGGCAAATACACTGACCCAGTGGATGACACGATCCTGTTTTTCTATCAGCCGCTATCTCAGAACCCGGAGACCTTTGCCACATTGCAGGTGCGCACGGCCGGCGATCCGCACGCGCTGATTCCTGAAGTAGAGGAGCAGATTCACAGTCTTGCTCCGGGACTTCCACTGACTGATGTGCAGACCATGGAAGAAGAGTTGGGTGGAGTGAATGGATTCTTTCTGTATCGCATGGGCAGCCGCTTTACCGTGGCACTGGGCCTGCTCGGATTGTTGCTGGCACTGGTGGGCGTGTACAGCGTGATCTCATACGCCGCGGCACAAAAGACACATGAGATTGGCATCCGGATGGCTTTGGGCGCCGATCGGGGCGATGTTTTAAAAATGGTGCTGCGCCAGGGATTTATGCTGGTAGGCGCTGGTCTAGTGACAGGGCTTGTTCTTGCCGTATTAGCTGGACGCGGGATTGCGTCACTGCTTGTGAACGTGTCGCCTTCTGATCCGCTGACGCTGATTGCGGTTACGCTGCTGCTGAGCCTGGTTGGACTGGCGGCATCGTTGATTCCGGCAAGGCGTGCAATGAAGATTGAGCCGCTTAGAGCGTTGAAGTACGAATAGGTGAGCCTTTTAATCCCGAGTGCCGCTCCCGGATAATTTCTCTTAACGATGAACTTGGTTTGAGCGGCGGAGGTAGCCTTATAAGTGACGATTTTGTTTACTATCAGTGCTGTGTTTCTTAACGGCGTCTCTAACCAAAGACACAGTTAGTTCTTCCCGATAGATAATTTGTTGCGATAGGGATCCCTCCCCGTTCACTTCGCTCAGGTGTCGGGATTTCAGAAACAGTACGAAATAATAGAGAGGAAAACCTCTGGAAAACTCGTCTGAAACTGCGCCAAATCTGCGTTGACGCAGCAACCTGCAATCGCTGACAATCGGCAGACGTCATGTTTTTCTATCTTGCAGGTTCCATTGAATATTCTCCTGATCTGGGCAAGGGCTGGCGGGCTGAGATCAAGCCTGCGCTTAAGACGCTGGGCCATCAATTTTACGATCCTGCTGAAGATGAGCTGAAAAATCTGACAGTGACTGAAGCGCGGGAATTTCGTTCATGGAAAACCGCTGACCTTCCACGCTTCCAGCAGACAATCCGCAAGATCATTGCTTATGATCTGGACCTGATTGAGCAGCGCTGTGACGCGATCATCTGCTATTGGGACCAATATGCTGGCCGCGGCGCCGGCACGCAAGGCGAGCTGACATTTGCGCATCGCAAATGTATTCCGGTGTATTTGATTTGCGGAATGCCGGTGGAGCAGGTGAGCGGATGGCTGCTGGGCTGTGCGACGGAGGTATTTACCAGCTTTGCTGAGTTTCAGGAATTCTTGAGCACCAAGCTTGCGGATAAGACTGTGGCTGGAATCGGCGGATGAGGACGAGTCTTCAGAAAATCGGAGCCATGCTTGCTCTGCTGCTGTTCGCGGCGAGCACGTTTTTTGGACAATCGTCGCGCAAGCCGGTGGTCACTACGCCACACTTTGCCTTTTACAGCGATTTTGATACCAACCTGAACGACGCGCTGATCGCTGCAGGTGTAGCCAGGAGATTCAGCAAACCGCAACTGTTTCATGCCGGAGATGAAGTCGCTTGCTTTGACAAATTGCCGCAGTCTGTCCGCTTAGCCTGGAACCGCGCGGTTGATTACTACACGGAGATCATTTCACCGAAAGAGTGGGACTCTGATGAGCAATACCTCTTGCGCGTGCAGCTTGCAGGATTCGATGACGAGATCAAAACCGCGGAAGACCGGCAATTTGTGGAGATTGCGCAAGGTTTCAGAATGGCAGCGGCACCAGCCTACAAAGCATGCAAATGGGCCGCGCAAGATGAGAAGAACCGCAAATGGATTGCCGGGATAAAACTTCAGCTGGCTGAGAACGAACAAAAAGTCGCGGCGCGTCTGGAGCAACTCTACCAAAGCCAGTGGAGCAATCTGCCGATTCCCGTGGACATTGTGGAAACGGTGAACTGGAGCGGCGCTAACTCAATTCTGCATGGATCTGGCAATGGGCATCTCCTGATATCCACGGCGAACGAAAGCCCTTACATGCTGGAAGTGGTGTTTCACGAGTCGTCACATATATTGATGGGCCGCAATGCTCCGGTGCGAATGGCGCTGAATGAGGCCGCAAGCGCAGCCAACTTCAAAATGCCAGGAGATCTGTGGCACGTGGTTTTGTTTTACACCACTGGAGAAGCTGTGCGTCACATACTGGAAGAGGAAGGCAAGCCAGCTTATAAGCCGATGCTTTACGGCATTTTTGATCGCGGCGCATGGCCGGGATATCGCAGCGCTCTGGAGAGCGCATGGAAACCATACGTTGATGGCAAGCAGAGTTTGAAGGAAGCATCTGCGGGTCTGATTGCTGCGCTGCAGAAGCAAACACCATCGACAAAGTAGAAACTGAAAATGATGCAGGCACGCAATTTTGCCTGCTATGATTCACGAACAAGGGGACTAGAAGATGAATGCAATGCGGGGCAACCTGGGATGGATTGAGGTAGTTTGTGGGCCGATGTTCAGCGGCAAGAGTGAAGAGCTGATTCGCCGGCTGCGTCGCGCGGAGATTGCCCGCCAGCGCGTGCAGATCTTCAAGCCCCAGATTGACAAGCGCTACGCCATGGACCAGATCGTCTCGCACGATGACGGCCGCATTCATGCTGAGTGCGTGAGCAACGCCATGGACGTCCAGGCCAAACTTGAGCCGCGGACGGAAGTGATCGGCATTGACGAAGCGCAGTTTCTTGGCGAAAGCATTGTAGATTTTGTTGTCCGCCTGGCAGATATGGGCAAGCGCATCATTATTGTCGGCCTGGATACTGACTATCTTGGGCGTCCCTTTCATCCCATGCCTGAACTCCTTGCGGTGGCCGACGAGATCACCAAGACTCTCGCCATCTGCATGCAGTGTGGCAACCCTGCCAAACATACCCAGCGCCTGATTGCCAGTGAAGAGTTGGTTGTCGTCGGCGCGGCTGGCATGTATGAAGCGCGCTGCCGCCGCTGCTTTGAGCCGAACCTTTCCGCCGTGGAAGCGCAGAAGAAAAAACAGATGGAGCTGATTGCGGCAGCGAGATAAGGTAAAAGACAATTAGCTTTTGGCCTTGATCTCCTGGCTCGCAGTTGGGCCCTTACTACTTTGTGTTCCTTCGTGCCCTTTGTGATTAAGCGCAGTTTGCTTTTTCCATTACCCGCTGCGCCCTACTTTTTAGGGCGGGGATTCTGCTTCAAGGCATATTTCAGCAACCAGCGGATCGTCTTGGTGCGCGATTCAAACCGATGGGCGAAGCGAAAATCGTCAATCTTTTCCAGCGTGCCTTTTTCCAGGCGTAACAGCACTCCCGCAATTGTCTTCTTGGACATTATGATCTTCCCATCAAAATCTTTGATATCACTTATATCAACTTTATTTTGATTCCCGCTTATTGAATCAATCTTTGCACAAATAATTTCTGCTAATGTGATTTGGAAATCGGATCCAACCAACCCTATGGCGACGTCTTCCCATTACGAACGGCTGTTTCTGTTGAACCGCTGCCTGGAACAGGTTTCAGAGATCCTTGAGCAGTTCAATAATGAAGGGCTGATCCACGCAATCTTTGCCGGCGATCGCAAGCGCGCCGTGGAAGACCTTCGGGCTGACCTGAGCCATGTGCTTACCGGCATGTTGCACCAGCGAGAGTTGGAAGCATGCGTCGCTGCAGCACAAGTTCGGCGCGAAGATCCCAAAAAGGATGAAGGGCAAAAGCCCGAGTAAACGCTAAATCCCGAATCAATGCTAAAAACTGAGCTGCCTTGCACTGACCACGCTTTGTAACCGACCTGCTTTGCGACTCAGGAGATCGGCGCCTCTTCTTAACACGCGGCCACTTTTCTTAAGCCGACTCGCTTTGCTGCCTTGCGCCCAGGTCGGCCATGATGTTTTCCGACGAGCGAATCGCATCATCCATCGTAGACTCCTGACCCCAGCTCAGCACGTCATGGCTGGCTCGCCTCTGCACCACGTAATGGAATGCGGCGCCGGGATTGATGCGGTCGGTCACAATGTCGGCAAGATAGTTGCCGGCACGGAGCGTAAGCGTGGAATGGTTAGTGCTGACCATGGTTTCTTCCAGCGCCGTGCGATGCGCGTCCAGCACGCGTTGCAGCATGTCCGGCGGAAAGAGGTTGGCATCGTACTGGCAGACGCCGATCACCGGCTTACCGGGAAAGCTGCGCTCCACCATCTGCTCATAGCCAACAATCTGGTCGCAAAGCACCGCCGGATGACCGTGGCGGCCGCTCATCGCCCAGGAGAGTTCGCCGCCGGTACGCATCCCGGTAAAGCCGTGGGCCAGGGCCTTCTCAACTGACGTTTCCAGCGAATCCATCAGCGCCTGGGGTTCAAAGCGCCCGCCGGAGAAATAAAATTCATCGTCCGTATGGATGTCCAGCGCGCCGCGCTGGGCTTCACGCGCCGTATCAATGCCCAGTCCGCCAAGCTCCAGGGCCAGTTGCGGGATGATTTCCGCCTTCTGCACGCAGAAACAGCGTTCATTGTTGCGCAATCCCGCCGCAAAGTAGTGGGCCAGCATTTGTATCAGCGAATGCTGGTCACGATAGAAGATGCAGATGTGGTCGCCGCGCTTAAACTGAACAAGAGAGGTGATTGAGCGCATTGTGCTCCCCGGAGATTCCAAAACGGATTTTATCTGAAAGCCTTGCCCCTCAAAAGTGTTTTTGCCCGCGGATAACCCTTACGTAACCTGCTTAATCTTGCCGGAGCTCGTGGCGAAATCAGGAGTTGCATAGAAAAGGTGGAGGGCCTGCAAGCGAAATAGTTTCGCTATATATTCGCTTCTTATGATAGCATATCAAGATGGCGAAAGAGGAGATTCTGGCGGCCATCCGGAGGGCGGCGGAGGTGTTGGGACGTGCACCGTCGCGCGGCGAGCTGCGGCGGATCACGGGCATTAGCCATTACCGGGTGCTGGCCGAGTTTGCGACGCTGCGAGAGGCGATCCGGAAGGCGGGGCTGAAGCCGAATCCGAAGGGCGAGCGCATTGCGACAGAAGAATTGCTGGAAGACTGGCGGCGCGTGGAGAAGAAGCTGGGACGAAGACCGTCAAGGGCGGAGTATGTGCGGGAGGGCAAGTTCAGCGCGGGAGCATTTGTGGCCAGGTTTGGGAACTGGGGCAGCATCGAAGAAAAAGCTTTAACCACAAAGGACGCGAAGGAACACAAAGTGGCGGAGGGACCGGGACGTCGAAAGGGAAAGGTAAAGGCGGGCCGCGAGTTGGCGCGAATCCATGATGGTGGCGGAGACAAAGCGTTGGCCTTTGAATGTGGAATGCAGCTGGCGCAACTGCCGGAGCCGCTGGTGGGAAAGCGCAAGGTCACGGAACTGGTGGTGGCCGTAATCGTAAAGGTTTTATTGGGAGACAACACTCAGTGGCCGGCATTCAGCGCTCAGACAGACATCCGATATGGAGACACCGCAGAAAACCCATTTACCGCAGAGGATCGCCGAGAAGCCATCGAGAGCGGACTTGTGCTGGCGCCGCGCGGCATTGGTCGGAACAGTGATTTAGGTTTTGCCGCGCGCGGAGTTGATAAAGGACGGGCGGTGATGGGCGAGCCGTTCGACCGGTCGCCGATGACGAATGCACCAGTGAATGAGTTGGGCGTGGTGTTGCTGTTTGGAATGGTGGCGGCTGATCTCGGGTTCCAGGTGGAAGCATTGTGGGGGCGGTTTCCGGACTGCGAAGCAAAGCGGCGTGTGGCCAAGGGGAAGTGGCAGCAGTCGCGGATTGAGTTTGAATATGAGAGCAAGAATTTTCACTTGCATGGGCACGATCCGAAGGGCTGCGATGTGATTGTGTGCTGGAGACATAACTGGAAAGGGTGTCCGGAGGAGTTGGAGGTGATTGAGTTGAGCAGGTTAGTGGGCAGATCGGGTGATCTGTTGAGCGAGTGATCGCGCGTGTTCGGAAGGGCAATCGCAGATTTACGCAGAAAGGCGCAGATGAACGTCAAATTGGAAGAACTACTTGAGCGGGCAAAGACAGTACCTTTTACGCAAGAGGATAAAGAGGCGCAACGCCGAAGCTTTGCTTATGGCAATACAAAAATCGAGAATGACCTTGTGACCTGGAAGATGGTGGACGACGAGGCTGAACGCCTGTGGTGGGGATTGATTGAGAAGCGACTAATGAACAAGAGTCAGACGCATAATTAGCTGTAGGGCTCTGCTATCATCCTCAACATCGAAGCGGCCAAGTGTGCTGCATTTTGTATAAGCGGGGAGTAACGCGAGCGATGCCAGAGCTGCTATTCAAGGGAAAAGAGTTCGTTTATAACCACCACTTGACGGTGCCGTTCCGTCCGCTGGAAATGGATGCGAAAAAATCCATTGGCAAGCCGAACTTGAACGGCAATCTCATCATTCATGGCGACAATTTACACGCGCTGAAAGCTCTATTGCCGCTTTATGCCGGTAAGGTGGACTGCATTTTTATCGATCCGCCATACAACACAGGAAACGAGGGATGGAACTACAACGACAATGTGAATAGTCCCATGATGAAGGAATGGCTCTCCTCTAATCCTGTTAGTAGCGAGGACATGCTGCGGCACGATAAATGGTGCGCCATGATGTACCCTCGCCTTAAGTTACTGTATGAATTGCTATCGGACGATGGCAGCTTTTGGATGACTATTGACGACAACGAAGTGCACCATGCCCGAGCAATATTAGACGAGGTGTTTGGAGAAGGTCGATTCATCGCTTCAGTCGTGTGGCAAAAACGAACATCACCCGAATCGAGATTACGGCTAGGCCCAGCACATGATTACATTCTTGTTTATGGCAAAGGCCAAGCGGGCAGTTCTCTTCGCAAGCTAGCTATGACGGAAGAACAGGTGGCGGAATTCTCGAATCCTGACAATGATCCACGCGGAGAGTGGGTCTCAACCGACATGACGGCGCAAGGGTATAGACCAAACCAGATGTATGTCATTACTACGCCATCGGGAACGAAGTATGAGCCACCTCCTGGTCGATGCTGGGGCACAATTGAGTCAGAATTCTTACGGCTTAAAAAAGAAAAAAGAATTTGGTTCGGTGTTAAGGGTGATGCCCGGCCACGCATCAAGACCTATTTAGACAAGTCGGACGGTGTGAGTGCTTGGACTTGGTGGACAAACACCGAAGCAGGCGATAATCAAGAGTCCAAGAAAGAGTTGTTAAGGATTTTAGGAACAGACAATTCCTTCGATTACCCAAAGCCTATTCGTCTATTAGCGCGAATTATCGAAATGGCGACCAAACCAGATTCTTTGATTCTGGATTCCTTCGCCGGTTCTGGCACAACCGCACATGCACTACTGGAAGCCAATAGAAAGGACAAGGGGACCCGACGTTTTATCTTGGTCGAAGGTGAAAATTACGCCGACAAAATAACGGCTGAACGTATTCGGCGTGCCATTATGGGCTATAAGTTTCAAGGTACTCAGAAAGAAGAGCTGTTGAGAGAAATCATTACTTTTAGCACCTTAAAGAATCCCGATAAGCTGTTAAAACAGGTTGAAGCGGCGGAGAACCTTGAATCACATAGATTCGACAAGTTCAAGCGAGAGCTGAATGATGGCGAATTGGTAATTACGGGCGAAAAGACAATCACCGATAAAGTGGACGGCATTGGTGGAGAATTCACTTTCTGCACGCTGGGGGATCCACTCGATCTGGATAAGATTCTTACAGGTAAGTCACTTCCAACTTACGAAACTATAGGCGCATGGTTGTTCCACACCGCGACTAGTGAGCCTTTGGACACAGGCAAGATTCGCAAGAAAAAGTGGTATCTCGGAGAGAGCAGCGCTTATCACGTTTGGCTGGTCTATGAGGCTGACCTGGACTTCTTGAAATCTAACAAAGCCGCTCTGACACTTGAACTGGCGGAAAAGATAGCGAATGATGCTGCGCACAAAGGCAAGCGCCATCTGGTCTTTGCACCGGCTAAATATGTTCCCAACAAAACATTACTGCCAATGCGAGTGGAATATGCGCCGCTCCCGTTTGCGCTCTATCGGGTGGAGAAAGACTGATGGAGCTTAAAGATTTTCAGCAAGGCGTTTTGGACACTCTCGACTGCTTTCTAGATGAACTGCGCGGCCAGTGGGCCAAGGCAGAAAAACTGGTCAAAGCGAACCAGAGCATAACTGATCCAGATTTGCTGCATGCAATTCCAGATTTTCCGAAACTGGCGTGGGAGCGGATGAAGGAGCAGGGTCGCTTACCAATGTTCCGGGCAAATAAACCTTACAGCGGGCGCAAAGATGGGATAGGCAACGACGTGCCCAATGTCTGCCTGAAAATCCCGACAGGCGGCGGCAAGACCCTGCTGGCGGCGCACTCTGTCTCTCACGTGATGACGCGGTATCTGCGACAAAACCACGGTTTCATTTTGTGGATTGTGCCTAATGAAGCAATTTACTCGCAAACAAAAAAACATCTTAACAACCGGGAACACCCCTACCGACAGACCCTTGACCGCGCAGCGGCAGGTCGCGTAAAGATTCTGGAAAAAGACGATCCCCTGAATCGATTGGATGTGGAAAGCCAGCTTTGCGTAATGTTGCTAATGCTGCAATCTGCCAACCGCGAAACCAAGGAGACACTGCGCCTTTTTCGTGATCGAAGCAATGTTCATGGTTTTTTCCCGCCTTCAGATGACATTAAGGCGCACTTTGAACTTCTGGGTCGGGTGCCGAACCTGAGTTGCTACGGAAAGCGCGACAATATGGGCGCGATTGCGCACGACAGCTTGGGAAATGTCTTACGGCTTTTGCGCCCAGTGGTGGTGATGGACGAAGGACATAAGGCATACACCACGAACGCGATGAACACTCTGTTCGATTTCAATCCGTGTTTTGTTCTGGAACTTTCAGCCACTCCAAAAGACCGGGACAAAGACGATCCACCACGATATGCAAATTGGCTTGTGGACGTACGGGGCGCTGAGCTACAGCGCGAACAAATGATCAAGCTCCCAATCAATGTGACGGTCAAAGCTGGCAAGGATTGGAAGCTATGTCTACGAGAAAGCCTTGATCACTTGAATCTATTGCAAAAACATGCCGCCGGATTGCAGGCCAATCTTTCACAATATATTCGGCCTATTCTGCTTGTCCAAGTGGAACGCACGGGAAAAGACCAGCGGGAAAAGAATGTGATTCACTCAGAAGATGCACGCCAGTATCTTCTTGATCTAGGAGTAGACAAGGCGCAAATTGCGGTTAAGACCTCACAGACCAATGAGCTAAATGATCCTGAGAATATTGACCTTCTAAGCCCGACCTGCCCGGTTCGCGTGATTATCACAAAGCAGGCGTTGCAAGAAGGCTGGGATTGTCCTTTTGCATATGTGCTCTGTTCCCTAGCAGCCAGCCACAACCAAAATGCGATGACGCAACTGGTTGGCAGAATATTGCGCCAGCCAGAGGCACGTTACACGAAGGACTCCTTTCTGGACGAAAGCTATGTTTATTGCTATCACGCGAAAACGAAGGACGTAATTGAGGCAATCAAGGCAGGACTCGAAAAAGATGGAATGGGCGATGTGGCCGGTCAGATTCGCGAGGCGAGTTCAGGCGGCGAGGGCAAGAAGAAACGAACCATTGCGAGAAGAGACAAATTTAAGAAGCTCGATATCTATCTTCCATTGGTTAATTGGGTAGATGATCAGAACTCGCGGCCATTGGACTACGAACAGGACGTTTTATACCGCCTTGATTGGACGAAATTGGATTTGAAAGAGCTTGCAGAAAAACTGGCCAAGGAAGTTGATACCCAGCAAAGTCAGACAGTTAAGCTGAATCTGATCGAGGGGAAAGAATTCCTGAGCGCCAGCGAGGTCACGGCGATTTCGGAAGTTCTCTCTTTCGATCCAGTGTATGCGACGCGATCCATTGTGGACATTCTGCCAAATCCCTGGGTGGGGCGAGCGGCAATTGAGACTTTGATACGCGCATTACAGAAGCGCGGTTTTGATGAAGAGAAGCTTGGGAATGCGTCAATCTATATTCTGGAAGAGCTGCGGAAGTGGATGCACGAACAAAGAGACGTTCTTGCGGAGAAGCAGTTTATGGCTGACGTGGCTGCCGAAAAGATTCAGTTCCGACTGCGCGCCGACCGTGAGCTGTGGAAGATACCAATGGAGATCCAAACTGCTCACGCAGAGAACGCGGTGCAGCTACCGCGTAATACGGGTGGCCCCATAGAGCGAAGTTTGTTTAGTCCTGTATATCATGATGATTTCAATAGCCAAGAACGAGAATTCGCCTGTTATTTGGACGAAAAGAACGCATTGCGATGGTGGCATCGCAACGTGGCGAAGACCGGCTATGGAATTCAGGGATGGAAAAAGAACCGCATTTACCCAGATTTCATTTTCGCGCGCGAGCGTTCTGGCAAAAGCGATCACATTTTCGTCTGGGAAATGAAGGGTACACAGCTCGAAGGAAATCTGGATACAGAGTACAAGCGAAAGCTTCTACAGACGGTAAGCGCCAGCTATCGGGCCGAAGATGGTGTGAAAGCAGGAAAACTCCAGCTTGTTGGCCAAGCGGGCGAAGCGATTGAATGCGATCTTGTTTTGATGGATGAGTGGAAGACAGAGCTCAACAAGCGCTGGAACACTTAGCGGTTGCGCTGGGCTTAACGCGCTCCGCTTCGCTGCGCGCGTGCCAGCGGCGCAAGGAAGGATTCTTTGCTTCTCCAATTTGCGCAGGCCTGCTCTACTCTGTGCCGGCAAGGCGCTGCGGGCGCAAGGGAAAGCAGCAACTCTGGTGCATGCACCAATTTCTAATAATTCCTGTCCGCCAGCCCTTGCGCAATTCAGGTTGCCTTGGTACATTATTAAAAGACGTAAGAGATGTGGCAGCCGTATGCAGTGCGCATGCGAGGGGCCGGAACACTGCGAAAGATATTGAATCGGCAGAGGTTCCAGGTCATCTAAAGCTAAAGCCGCTAGAATCGCCTCCAAGGCAAAACCTGCGAGGCTCTATTCGGAAACTTGAATTTCCGAAGGGTACTTTAAAAAGTCCTGAACAAGTTCTTTAAATCTTTGAATACAGCCCCACGCCTATGCGTGTGTTTTTCCGCGAAGGAGTGAAGGGCTACAGAATTATCTGCGAGTTGTGGGCTGCAGAAAAGGGGTCCTTCGCGTAAAGCGCTCGGGATTTCGCCTGCGGGCTTGGACGCCCGCAAAGCGGCTCATCTGTCAGAAGAGAGATCCCTCGCCTAGTCCGCTCGGGATTTCGCCTGCGGGCTTGGACGCCCGCAAAGCGGCTCAGAAGAGAGATCCCTCGGCTAGTCCGCTCGGGATTTCGCCTGCGGGCCTGGACGCCCGCAAAGCGGCTCAAGTTAATAAACAGGATTCGCCTTAGTTTTAATTAGAAATCCACATTGACAGAAAGCAGCACTTCGCGGTAATTTTGAAAGGTTCGTCTCTCAACGCTGCGGCCGCAAGCGGCGCAGCGGGTTAAACAGCCGAAAGGCAGTTTGAGCCAAAGCCGCAAGGCAAAAATAATCAAGAGACACACAAGTTTCGAGGAGCCTCAGGCAATTGCTTGAGGTACCTGAAAGGCGCCGCTCAGGCGGAATGCTTATCGGGTCTTTGACAAAATGGTTGAACGTGCCAGTCGTGAGATAAAACGAGGGTTATGGCCCGAGTGATCTCACAGTATATCAGGGCCATCCGGCGAATTCCGGACGTGCGGTTTTGCGTAAGCGAAGCGACGTCTTTTTAGCCGCGATGGCAGCTCCCTCTTGATTGTCGGGATATCTACAGGCGCTTTGGTTTCCGGTCTGAAAGGATTGGGGATTGAGGAGTCGGTTAGGTTAGCCGATGACCCGTCGAGGGAGCGAACTAGGTTTCAAACGAGAGTTTGATCCTGGCTCAGAATCAACGCTGGCGGCGTGCCTAACACATGCAAGTCGAACGAGAAAGTGGAGCAATCCAT
>Ga0210397_10000074_pt1 | contig 85862 bp, 75 predicted proteins | sample IncBWH2OmetaG_FD_160126 | JGI IMG/M metagenome (GOLD analysis project Ga0210397, IMG submission 160126) | Forest soil microbial communities from Barre Woods Harvard Forest LTER site, Petersham, Massachusetts, United States - Inc-BW-H-2-O ...
GATGTTAACCTTCGCGCGCATGCCTGTGCTGGAGGTTGCACGCTACCAGGTGCATCGTCTACAGAACGTCACATCGGTGGAAGGAATTCTGCGAATGGCCGAGCGAGCCACGCCGATGCACACGCTCCTTACCTTGACCGACGTGGCACCTTCCCTCGCGAAAACGCCCGCGAAGATATCAAAAACAATACCGGCAAAGAACACCGCAGATATTCCGGCGAGCAAACAGTTGCAGCAGCGTATATTCAGAACGGCGCCTCCCCTCTTGACAAGAGTGAAGGGTGCCCTGGCCGACGAGGTGGTGGACTCGTTAACAAAGTACGCAGACAGCTTGCTGCCGGAGCGCAGACATTTTCTTGCGCAATACAGGCCAATTGACGTGGCCTTCAAGGTCGTGGGAACTGGCTCAGTCGGCCTTCGAGACTACGTCGTCCTGATGGAAGGCAACGGACCGAAAGACCCGCTATTTATCCAGATCAAGGAAGAGACTGATTCAGCTTACGCACCCTATCTCAGCACAAAGGCTCGCAGAATCGGTGTCCATCATGGCCGCAGAGTGGTAGAAGGCGAACGCGCGATGCAGCTTCAGTCCGATCCGTTTCTGGGATGGACAACGTTGCATGGCCGCGACTATCTGGTGCGCCAGTTGAACGATCACAAGGCTTCGATTCAACTTGAAAACCTTAAAGCCGCAAGCCTGCTGGAATATGCGGCCGTCTGTGGCGAGATTCTTGCCCGAGGCCACGCCCGGGCAGGTAGCTCCTCGATGATTGCGGGTTATCTCGGCCGAGCCCCGCGGTTCGATCGCGCCGTCTCAACCTTCGCACAAGCCTACGCAGACCAGACCGAAGTCGACTGGAAGCAACTCGTGCAGGCACTGAAGAAGACCAGCAAGAAAACTGCAAAGAGGAAGAGTTAGTTTCACCAGGCATCCGCTTTCGGTGTAAAGGCAGGACTGATTTGGAGGCGCAGCAATTTGTAACCCCTGCCTTTTCACTAAGTGACTGCTATCGCGTTTTCGCTACCCGCGGCAGCAGGGCCGGTTTGGGCACCTCTATCTCAAAAGCGTTAGTCAATGCTGCCGGATTCAGGTCAACTGTGCCCACGCGGCCATTCGCAATATAGCGCACAACGAAGCGCAGCCGGTGCGTCTTCGGGGGCACCCCAAAGGTGAGCGAAACCGTCGACTGAATCGACGCCGTCTCCATCGCCGACGACGTACGATCCCAGATCGGTCACGGCTTGATGTTCCAGGTCCTTGTCCCCTCCGTACTGCATCGCGTAGTAGCCCGCCTTCGTCAGCACAGTCCATTCCGGATGCCCCTTCACTGTCACGTGGATCCGTCGAAAGTCGCCATTGGCGTCGTGATTTGTCGGCCGGTAACTCATCGTGTAGTACATCGTCCCGTACTCCACCGATGCCTGTATCTTCCCCCGAACATCATTGCCGTTCATCCTCTCTCCCCCGTGGCGGAAATATATCCCGCAAAACCAAAATCGCTATCGAAGAGATAAGTATTAATTTGTTGGGCAGCAGCAAAGGGATTCATCGCCGCCGCAATCGTATGCTCATCGACCGCTTCGAACGAGTAGATCGCCTGCGGCTTCTTATTCTCCTCAATCTGAAAATCATCCCGGCCCAGCGCCAGCGTGACGATCTTCCCTTCCTTGTCGAGCACCGTCGCATCCAACACCACAAGCTGCGTTGTCACATAGAGAACTTCAGTCTGCTGTGCGGGAGCCTGAGTGACCGCGAAGGCTGTGCCCCATACTGCCAGGATGGCCTGTAAGCTTCCTCGCCAGAATCCATAAACAATCTTCCTCGGCCACACCTCTGCGTCGGACGGCGCACCGATCCACATGGTCTCAGGACACAGCAACGCCGCACAAGTGAAGCCATAGGGGTAACGGCTGATTGCGTTGCTCTATCGGCACATTTTCCATTGGATGGCCAATGAATAATGAATCGCGTCTCGTACTCCAGTACGACGCTATCCAAAGCAATCAGGAAAAGCCTGCACGAAAAAGGCTCCAACTGTGTCGTGCGAATTTGCGATAGGATGACCAGATGCAGTTGGCCCTTCTCGTGTTATTGCTTGTGGTGTTTATCTACGCGATAGACAGGAGCTTTAATCGAGTCAAAACCGGTCTCGTGGGATTAGGAGGGTTTGCCGCAGCTTACCTGGTTGGATATCTGTTGGCAATACTTCTCCCCGGTCGTGCAGGATTCATCATGTGGATGACGCAATTTTTGGCAGTGGCTGCGGCTATGTATGCAGTTGTTAAGCACTCCCGTTGGACGCGGGGATGGGGTTGAGTTCCAAACAAACAATGCCTGTGCGACGCGAAGATCAGCCTAGCCGCTCAAGCAACTCCCGCACCGTGATGCCGAGGACAGGATGCACCCATTGAGGGGCAATCTCCGCAAGAGGCTCCAGAACAAAGCGTCTCTCCCCCATCGCAGGATGCGGCAGAATCAGCTCGTCTGACCACAGCACCCAATCTCCATACAACAACAGATCGAGATCGATCACCCGAGGTCCCTTCATTGCCGTCGCGGTCCGATCCCTGCCCATCGTCCGTTCGGTCTCTAACAGTCCACGCATGAGTTCAACGGGCCCCAACGTGGTTTCGAGAAGAAGTGCGGCATTTATGAATCGAGGTTGTTCGATCAATCCCACTGGCTCGGTGTCGAAAAACGACGAGATCGCCTTAACCGTACCCAGCCCTTCTAACCGCCGAACCGCCTCCCGAAGGTTGGCCGCACGATCTCCAAAACCGGAATCGAGGTTCGACCCCAACGCTATGGCTGCTGACGCGCTCACGCTACTGCCCCGGCACGGGCAAAACTCACTACGCTAAGCACCACGTTCCGACGACGATTTTGCACGGAGCCACCACGTAACGACCACAAATTACACGCAATTACGACACAATCGCCGGTTCCAGACGCCCGAGAACGGGCTGCGATTCCGGCACTTCGTCGTATCCGTGAGCCAATTCCCAAGCGGACCGATCACGTATAAGTCTTTGTACAAGAGCAGTATGCATAGCATGGCCAGCTCTTTCAGCAACCACTCTGCCCTGAATCCTGCGCCCTGCCAAAGCCAGATCGCCTATCAAATCCAAAACTTTATGTCGGACAAATTCATCTTCAAAACGAAGCGGGCCGTTTTCAATCCCTTGCGCGGACAGGATGATCGCACAATCAGCCGATGCCCCCCGGATGAGTCCCATATCCCGCAGCATCTTCTCATCTTCTTTAAATCCAAACGTTCGCGCCGGGGCAATCAAATTTACGTAATCCCCAGTCGCGAGGTCCCCCACAAACCTTTCCACACCAATCGGTTGCGGGAAATCAATCGTGTACTGAATCCGATACCCAGACCCAGGGTAAACCCCGATAAACTTCGATCCCTCTCGGACCTCGACTTCTTTCAAGATCTTTAGATATTCCCGTTTCCGCCTTTGCTGCTTCAGTCCAACTCTCTGAAAAGCCCGGACATAAGGCAGTGCGCTGCCGTCGAGAATAGGTACTTCAAGATTGTCTACCTCGACAATTACATTGTCGACGCCATACCCAATCAGGGCGGAAAGCAGATGTTCGGTCGTTGAAATCAAAACACTTTGCCGCATCAGGCTGGTCGCGTAACTTACCTTAGCCACGTTACGGCCCACCGCGGCGATCTCGAAGTTGTCTAAGTCAGTGCGTCGAAAGACGATACCTGAACCAGCCGGTGCGGGAATCAAGCGCATGGAGACAGGTGCACCACTGTGCAAGCCGATCCCGCTGAACTCCATCTCCGACCGAATCGTTCGCTCAAAATGAGCTTCCAAGGCCACGAAACGATATCTCCCAATAAACCCATTGACTAGGCTACTGTCCTTCCGAAACCTGACAATGTGGCAAAATTGCCACAGTTTGCGGTTCAACCGTTAATCATCGGGCGGAAGTAATTCATTTGACTGCTATAAGATCCGTGTATGGAAGCTCAAGCTATTTTGCGTGCCATAGAAAAACGCCGCGAGTGGTTCCAACGTACTCTTCGGCAGCTTGTCGAGCAGGAGTCGCCAAGTGAAGATCGCGCGGCAGTTAATGCGGCGCTCGAACTGGTTATCAGTCTCGCTCAAGAGCATAAGGCGCACACAAAGCGGCACAGGCAACGTGAATTTGGAGACGTTCTCGAAGTTAAATTCGGGTCAGTCCGCTCGACCCAAAAGCCTGTCTTGCTCCTCGGACATCTCGATACCGTTTGGTCGTTGGGAACTCTGAAACAGATGCCGTGGCGTGAAGCTCAAGGACGGTATTGGGGACCGGGTGTGCTCGACATGAAGGCTGGCGTGGTTATGGCGCTCACAGCCCTTGCCGTTTTACGAGAGATGAAATTGAGTCGACCGGTTACGCTGCTTTTAAACAGCGACGAAGAGGTTGGCAGTCCGATCTCCCGTGCGATTACGGAGCAACTTGCGTTGGACTCGTCGGCAGTCTTTGTGCTCGAACCGGCACAGGGCCTGGCTTACAAGACGGCGCGCAAAGGTGTGGGCCTTTACCACGTCGAGGTTGAAGGCGTGGGTGCGCATAGCGGGGTCGATTTCGAACGAGGCCACTCTGCAGTTCTTGAACTCGCGAAACAAATTCAAACCGTCTCCAACTTCACAGATCTGAAACGAAAATTGACGGTGAATTGCGGTATTATCGCCGGCGGCACACGCTCCAATGTGGTGCCTTCGTATGCGCACACGGAGGTAGACGTTCGGATTGCGAAGGCGAGTGATGCGAGCTACGTTGAAAAGCTGTTTCGCAAGCTTAAGGTTTCGGATCCGTACTGCAAACTCAGCGTTACGGGTGGAATCAACCGGCCCCCGATGGAGAGAAAGAGCGGCACGATTGCGTTATTCAAGAAAGCGCGTGCGATTGCAGGGGAGCTCGGCTTTGTTCTCGATGAAGCTGCCACAGGAGGAGGCTCGGACGGCAACTTTACTGCAGCGCTGGGCGTTCCGACGCTCGATGGCATGGGAGCAGTAGGTGAAGGCGCACACGCACTGCACGAATCTGTAGTGATCGAGCATCTGATGCCTCGGACTGCCCTGCTGGCGGCGATGATTGCTAGGGTAGGGTGAAGCTCAGGTCTGAGTTCTTCTCTCTGAATTAAGATGCGGCCAGCGCCTCATCCAACAGAGCAATGGACCGAGCGATTGGAAGTCCCACGACATTGAAGTAACAACCTTCGATTCGAGGGATCCATCGTGCAGCGAATCCCTGGATAGCATATGCGCCCGCCTTGTCGAGAGGTTCGCCACTTGCGATGTATTGTGCAATATCACGGTCAGTCAGTTGATTGAACTGAACGTGAGTGATCTCAACTGCTCGGGCGATTTTTCTGCCAGTGATGACTGCGAGGCCGGTGAGGACAGAATGCGTGCGGCCGCCTAAGAGCTCGAGCATTTTCCTGGCGTCGGCAGGGTCTGTTGGTTTGCCGAGGATGTTGCCTTCACTTGCGACACAGGTGTCCGCACCTAGCACAATCAGCGGATCGTCTGCTGAGTCCAGCGATTGATTTGCATTCCAGATTGACTGTGCCTTCTCTTCCGCCAATCGCTGAACATAGACAGCTGCGGATTCGCCGGGAAGCAGATCCTCGTTTAGATTCGCCGCTTGTACGGTGAACTTGAGACCCGCCTGTGCGAGAAGTTCGCGTCGACGGGGAGAGGCTGAGGCGAGAATAAGCATCGGTTCTTCAGAGTAGCGGCTCAACTACGATTCGGCAAAGCGGTTGGGAGGCTTAATTCTTCAAATCTTCAATGTCGACCGTGGCTCTCATAACGTGGGTGGCGCCAGGAGCAAGCGTAATCGTGTTTGCAGCGGCGTTGACCGTTTCGATTGCGATGAATTCATGCCACTCGGTTGGCTCCAGATCAGGCAACTTCGCTGCACCTGACTCCCACGGGTTCCATACCACGGTAGTGTTCGAGCCAGCCTTCGCCACGCGGATGCTGCGCTTGCTCCCCGGATCGTGGAGAATACAAGTGCCGGCTGTGTTCAAGTAGACGCGGTCTGTAGGTTCAGTGATGACAATTGCGCCGTGCTGCTGTTTCGGCTGCAGGTTGTCGTTTTTATCGAGGTAAGTTGTCCCATCGAGACCACTGACGGTGATCTCATGAATGTCTGAAATGGCATAGTAAGTGTGGAGCGCCTCTTCGAAGACCAGGGGAACAGTGGAGTCGTTGGCGGCGGCGAGTTCCATCGTCAGCGTTTTGCCGATTCTAAGCTGATACGCCAACCGGAAATGATCGAAGCCGAGGTTGCGGCTCATCTCACTCGGCCCTAGTGTGAACGTCATGTGCAAGTCATCTCCGGCGAGAGCTGCGAACGCTAACGTCCATTCCTGAATGCGCGCGAAGCCGTGCGATGGCCCTGTCTTGCCATCATGCCGGGTTGCAAACCATGGGAAGGCAATGGGCACGCCGCCTCGAATCGGTTTTCCGGGCTGGAAGTCGCTTTTGCGGCTGACAAAGATCGCGGGTTGACGGCCCTTTGGCTGCCACGCAGTCACATGCGCACCCTGAAGGTAGACCATCGCCGAGGCATGGGAGGTGCTGATCTCCGCACGAATGAGTCCGCTGGTCGTTGCATGAAACGCGAGAACGCCGGGAATAGCGAAATGGTCGTTGAGCCGCGTAAGGTCCAAGGTTTTATCTCCGCTGGATCCAGTGTATGCGCGACACTGAGTTACATGCTGCCATTATTCTTAGTACATGCGCCGGCTTTTTTTTCGTTTCCCTTTTTTCGTTTTGTGTCTGTTTTTGGCCAATCGCTCAGCATCGGCGATTGAAGTTAAGATCTCGCCGCAGGCTCTGGAGCGTACCCTGCGCGCACAGCTCTTCAATGGCCCTCAGGGGCGCTATTACATTCGCGGCACGGCGACATCTGCCTGTTACGTTTATGCTGAATCACCGCATGTAACGTTTGTTCAAGAGCGCGTTGTCGTGCGCGTCCACGCTAAAGCAAAGCTAGGCACTTCCGTCCATGGAATCTGCGTTGGCGTTTCTCTTACTACCGATACCGATGTCTCCCTGATTCCTGATGCTGAACAAGAGAGCATCGGTTTTCGTGATGCAAGGATCGAACGGCTGAGCGATTCCAGAGAGCTGAATTTTCTTCTGGAGCCATTTCTGAGTCACAAGCTTCCGGCGCAAATGAAGGTGAATGCAGCGGATTTGATGCGACAACTGCTTAGCCATTCCACAGAGACTACCGGCTACGCACTTTCCCTTAACGCACTGAAGCTTCATTCGCTTCTGGTAGAGGGAGAATCGCTCGTGATGGACGCCGATGCAACGCTTAAGGTCGATTGAACTGCGTTATAACTGCGGAACCGTCGTAGTGGCGGGTAATGGACGCCGGTTTGGAGAGGTGCCCTGTGCATTCACAGGAACCGACTCCGATGCAGGCGGGGCAGTGTTCGTTCCGGTTGCAGCAGAGGGCGTGGGAGTCATGGTTTCCGGAGCCGAATCTGTGGCCTTGGTCAAGGTATCGCCGGGAACGATCTCGACGGTTGCATCCTTGGGCGCCTTGAAGCGTCCATCCGTGAGATACGCGACGACAAAACCCGCAGCCACCTCAGGCGACAACACCGCAATCGGTACCACATACTTCTTCGACTTCACAACTGACTCCAACACACCATCGATGGGGTGGCTGCGTTTGATGGTGCCGGGAACCTGCGGAATCATAAAAGTTGAAAATGTGAGTTCAGGATGACGATCGGCGTACTTGGTAAGAGATCGAGCAACCTGCTTCGGTGTGGTGATGCCGAGATCGACGAAAAAGTTCCGATGAATGCTATGCGGATAGTAGACATTCAAAAGTGTGCGCGAAAAATCCGCGCAGTTGTGAAACAGCAGATTGAAATGCCCTTCATTTCGACTGTCGTTATACCGGTTCATGAACTGCATATCTTCATCGGCGGTTGTTTGAATCTGAAAGCCATAGATTCTGCGGTCGTAGGATGCGCCGATCAGTTGCGTCCACTCGCCGCCGGGAGCTTCGCCTGCATTCTTCTTCCCCTCAGGGATATCGGGTGCATAGGCTAAGAGATGAGCGCGGCGGTATGAGTTACGCAGACTCGCTTCAAGAGCAGAATCTGCTGTTGCTGGTACATCTTCGACACGCTCGACCGCGTAGAGATAAGGCACAAGCGGGATTGCCAGCCAGTCGTATCCATCGATCTTGTGATATCGGCTGATAACGGCACCAGGTTCGCCGAGGCTACATGGGCGAAGGCGTGTTGGCGAGGCGGCGCATACATGATTCAGATAGATCGCTGCGTGGCCTGTTGGATTAAACGCACCAAACTCGCCGTAAGGTTCTTCCATTAGCAAGGCAGCGTCGGCTCGCGCACGCAGACCACCGATTGCCGAGATAGCAACGGCCAGGATAGTCAAGCCAATACGCAACTCTCTCATGATTTCGAACCCTCTCCGAACAGTCTCGCAATGCCTGACAAGCAGCTGCCAAGATCAGAAGATCACTCTTCTATAACGCTTACTTCGCAGGCATGTTGCGCTTCCTATCACATTCGGCCCAAGGGTCGAGGGGTCGGAATTCAACAAAGACGCCCGTTCGTTTGATGTTAGATGAAAGGTGTTCGTTGTTAGAAAATTTTTGAAAACGACTAGAAGGAGATACGAGCACCGAACTGGAACTGACGCGGATCGTACGCAGCCGTCGGAGTCCCAGCCGCAGTGTAAAGAAGATTTACGTCCAGCGTGTTGTTTTTATTAATCAGATTGAAGATATCCGCTGTCACCTGCAACCCGATTTCGTGCGAGAAGGTAAAGGCACGCGCGATGCGCAGGTCGGTAAAAGCTGTGAATGGCTTGAGACCAACGTTGCGAGACAGGTTGCCTGCGTAGTAGCTACTCGCTGGGCCGGCATTGGCTGGAGCGTCGATATAGCAGGGCAGATTGAATGCTCCAGTGGGCGAGTACCTGGAGAGCACGGGAGCCGTGCCGCAGCCCGTAAGGCCACTGTTGGGCGCGACGGCATTGGGCCGGTCGGTGAGCGGATTGAAGTCGAAGTTTGTATCCGTACCCGTGAGGATATTGAAGGGGCGGCCGGACGAGACCTCGAAGATCGGTGCCACAGTAATGTTGGAGAAGACCGCAGGCATCCAGCCGGAGCCTGCAACATGCCCTGAATTGTAGACGCCGGAAAGGACAAAGCGATGGCGCTGATCAAAGGTTGAGACGCCACGCTCGGCGTTCGGAGCAAAGTTGCTCTGAGGTGAATCGGAGGTCGAAACGACGTCGGTCGAGTCGTCGATCGCGTGAGACCACGTATAGCTCAGCAAAAACTCATAACCCTTCGTGAAGCGCTTTTTCAGGTTGACGCTCAGAGCGTTGTAATCCGAAGTTCCCGTGGTCAGGTTCGGGGACATATCGCCGAAGGGAACCGGAAGACCTTTTCCGAGACCATCTGCGAAGGCGATCTGACTAGCTACGGCGACGCATTGCCCTGCGCCTACCGCTGGATTAGCGAGAAATGGCGCGAGGGAGATATTTAATCCGGACGGACGGAAGAAGTTTAATAATGGTGGCGCGACATAAGGGCCCGTAGGGCCAACTCCGCATGGATTGACTCCGCTGGCCGTTGCAACCGTGAGCGGGTTCGAGGTGGGACTTGCGGTACCGGGTTGAGCGGTGCCTGCCCTGACTGCGTTTAGGGCATTGCGCCAGTTAGCGACCAGAAGTTGCGGATTCACAGGATTAACGTTGATGGGGCGATTGAGATGACGGCCTCCAGTCGAATTGAAGGCGATGTTCAATGAGATGTCGTGGCCCATGTCCTGTTCGATTCCGAATGAGATCTGTTGAACGTAGGGGGTGACAAAATTCAGATCCGCTGGAAGTCCCGAAGGCAAGATTGGGAGAGGGAAGCCAGCTGCAAGAAAGTTCTGATTGACGACCAGTGAGTTTGAGTTATCAGGATCGAAACGCTGCTGATTCGGCAAGTAATTCACCCCTGCAGCACTGGCTCCAAGGCAGTTTCCGTTTCCCAGCGACCCTTGAAAGGTATTTGTTGCGTTGAGGTTGACTGGGCTTGCCCCGGCGTTGGGAGCGCCCACCATGCAGGGAGTGCCTCCAGCCAAAATCACGAGAGGAACACTTGTTGAGTTGAACGCAGTGGATTGCGCCTCCAGGTTGCCGGGTGCACGGTCGTAAAAGAGTCCGTAATTCGCGCGGACCACGGTCTTCGCGTTTCCAAAGACGTCGTATGCAAAACCGATTCGTGGCGCAAAGTTGGTCGGTTGCAGCCGAATCCCTTGGCGAACTCCGTAGGCACGTTCTGCAGCATTGGTATTAGCGTTTAGGGCGAGTTTGGTTGGAAAGCCTTCGATATCGTAACGAACACCAAGATTCAGTGTTAGTCTTCTGGTGGCACGCCAACTATCCTGCAAAAATGCGCCGAGAACTTTGAGATCGTATCGTGTACTTGTGTTCCCGATGCCCTGGGCGAACGATTGCGGAATGCCAAGTCCATAGGCTTGAATCGGAGAAAATCCCGGAAGCCCCACAAGCGCCGACGATACATCCGTGCTGTTGAGCGAGCCAAAGGTGTAGTCGCCCCCACCGTATAGCTGCCCCTGTATCAGATTGATGGGAATGTACCGCAGGTCGATGCCGGTTTTGAAGGTGTGGGCTCCGTGCGTGTACGTAAAGTTGTCCTGCAACTGACTCTGGTCTTCGATTCGATTGACCACGGAGAATGGCGTTTTGCCAAAGTAAGCGAATCCGGGAATATTTACCGCTGTTCCTGCTCCGCCGGGCGAACTGCTGTTCGCGAAGAGCACAGGATGCCGGGCGAACTGGAATCGCAGCTCGTTTACTTTATTGCTTCCGAGAATCAACGTGTGTTGTCCGGCAATCGCCCAGTCATGCAGACTTTGGGTTGCGGTGCGGGAGAAAGAATTTTCACCAAGGTTCTGGTTTGCTGCGCTCTCTTCAATGCCGCTGATAAAGCTTGGGCTGGCGCTTCCGTGGAGTGTCAGCTGCTGGTTCTCGGTTATCTTGTGATCGATGCGGAGAGAGTAGACCTCGGTGCGTTCCGAGATTGGGAAGTTGCCGATCAAGCTGTTAAGCGGAACGAACGAAGTTGGCAAAACCTGTCCTGAGGTAACAAAGTTCTTCTGACCGATTGTCGGTTGCAGAAATGCGGGGTTCTGTCCCGTTGTGGCAATCGACGACGAGGATCCGACAAGCGCAATGTACTGCTGAATGCCGGGCGTGTTTGATGGCAGTTGCGGATTCTGTAAAAATGCCTGCTGCTGGGGAGTTCCCTTAATCGTCAGGGCACCTGCCGGGGCGCCAAAGAAACGACTGACGTCGATGTTGGTAAGGCCGAAGTTGTTCGCGCCGATGTCGGAGAATCCTGTTTCCTGTCGGCGAGTAATCTCGGCCGAGAAGAAGTAGAACGTTTTGTCTGGAACAATGGCACCGCCAAGGGTTGCGCCTGCTTGTACTCTCGTGTAAGCCGGTTGATAAACCGTCGAAAAGGGATTGGTCGCCTGGATGTAACGGTTGCGTAGGAATACATAGACGCTACCGTGCGTCTGATCGGTCCCAGATTTCGTGACGATGTTGACGACGCCTCCGGATGCACGCCCAAACTCCGCAGCAAAGCCATTGGTAACAATCTGGAACTCCTGGACGGCATCCTGCGAGACTGTCGTGCGTGTACCACCGGAGATATAATCGCCTGCGTCGGCGCCGTCGATGTTAATCGAGTTCGATCGCGCCCGAACGCCACCGAAGTTCAGCCCCGAAGTTGGGATTGCGCCGATAGAAGGCGCTGCGTCGCGGGCAATCTGGGAGTTGGTTAACGTGAATCCGATATAGTTGCGACCATTTGTGGGGAGATTTTCGATCCGCAACTGATCGACTGTCGTGGATTGTGAACTTCGCTCCGTTTCGATAATGTCAGCGCCTGAGTTGACGCTAATGGTCTCACTCCCGTTGACTGACAGGTTGAGGCGCAATTCAGCTCGCTCTCCTACGGTGAGGACGACATTGCTCTGGTTCAGTTTGGCAAATCCTGCAGCCGTTGCCGTCAAGGCATAGGTGCCGGGCGGCAGGAGGAGAAACTGAAAGTTGCCCTCAGCATCACTTGTTGTCGTGCGCGAAAAACCTTTCGGAGCGTCGGCAATAGTAATTGATGCATTTGGAACTAGCGCGCCGCTTGGATCGCCGATTATGCCGTGAACCTCCGCAGTCGATATGTTCTGTGCGTGAAGGTCGCCGCAAAACAAGTACGCCAGGGTTAAGGTGGCGGCAAGTGCGACTGCGAAGAGATGCCGCGAGACACGAGTCAACATGGAGGCTCCTGTTCGATTGGCTGGCCTGACGCGTTTTCGCGACGACTCAGCGGTTAACTTTGTCAACGCGAAGTTCTACATGAATGATCATTCAGTGCGCAAGAGGGGCTTCGGTGCGACCCCGTATACTAGGCGAGTTCTTCGTTCAGGAGTTTCACTCATGCGGCCTGTTTTGTGGGGTTTGCTTCTCACTGTTGTCTGTCTGCCAATGGCATTTGTTCTCTTCCTTGTGGTTGCAGCAGGAGTTCCCGCCTTCGATGTGTTCACTACGAAGCTTCCATCGGGTATCCGGTCCTCCGTCGCCGATGTCACGTTGAGTAAAGCCGGCTACGAAAAAAATGCGAGAGCAGTCATCGATCGGGTGATCCGGCTCGATCCCGAAAACGCAGACGCGTGGGGACGACGATGTCATGCAACGGCTGAGGGTGGCAGCCAACGCGAGGCCTGCAACAAAGCCGTTGCGCTCGATCCAACCGCATGGAACTTCGAAGGCCTGGGATCCGCACAGGAACATGAAAGGGACTATTGCGCTGCAGAAAACTCCTATACATCTGCTATTCGTTATTCGCAGAATGATGCAGGGCTCCTTCGCGATATGGCGCGGGCAGCGCTGCACTGCGGCCATGCCTGGGCCAGCGTTGCAGGTTTCGAAGTTGCCGAAGGGCTTGATGTGAAATCCGCCGCGAATGATCCAAATGATGAGGACGACACCGCTGCTGACCTGTTGGCCGATCGCGAGTTTCTTGTAGTCGCTTACAACCGGACCAAACAGTCCGGCAAGGCAACCGCCATGTGCACAAAAACCCATCCTGACTGGGCGAGCTGCAATTGCGATCTCACCGAAATGGGAGTGAGATGCACGAACGCATCCTCAGAGGCAAAGAGGTAACCAAGAGACAATTGCCCGCTGCTGACTCAGGCAGATATAGAACGAAGGGGATTGCCTTTCGTACAACGAATGGGCTCACGGTTTGCATTTGCTCTAGGGCTGGTTTCTAGTCACACCTATCTGCGATCCGGCTTCGGTTTGGAGCCCCCACCCCATTCGCGGGGTGTTGTGTGCAAGACCCACGCGGCCGTCAGGTCCGAGAAGGATGATTCCTCCATGTCCACCCAGTCTGCTGAAAAGATATGCAATCGCATCCTCTGCCGCCTGCTCCGGACTGGCCCCGGCTGCAACACGATCTACGGCCCATTTTCCCAAGACCAGCTTCATGATCGGCTCACCCCACCCGGTCAGCGACACTGCTGCCGTGCGATTGTCCGCGTAACAGCCGCACCCGATCAGCGAAGAGTCTCCTACCCGACCCGGAGCCTTGTTTAAAGTGCCTCCGGTGCTAGTTCCCGCTGCGATATTTCCGTGCATGTCGAGCGCGACCGCACCCACTGTGTCGTGCGAATCGAGCCTGCCTGAAAAGGTTTGATCCGGCAGTCCTGCTCGTTCGTCCGCCTGCGCCTTATAGAGTCGCTCCTGTTCCCTGGGAATGACCAGATCCATGTTGTCGCAGAGAGGCATTCCGTGTTGACGCGCGAATCTTTCCGCACCCGTCCCCACAAAATAGACGTGCGGCGATTTATCAAGCACCAGCCGAGCAGCACGGATTGGATTTCGAAGCCGCTCGACGCAGGCAACGCCTCCCGTCCGCAGATTTTCTCCATTCATGAGGAGAGCATCCAGTTGGACCCTGCCGTCTTGTGTCAAAAACGAACCACGTCCGGCGTCGAAGGCTTCGTCATCCTCCATAACAGCGACGGCAGCCTCAACGGCGTCTACTGCGCTTGCTCCCATCTCGAGAAGGGTGTATCCGGCGGCCAGAGCATTGGCGATACCATTTTCGTGGGCCTCGATAACGTCGTCGGGCATGGCCCAGGCGCCGCCGTGAATCAGCAGGACAGGTGGTGTCTTCATTGCATGTCAAGTCTACGAGAGTTTGGCCAGCTATGCCTTCGACTGTTATCGCCGCGATGCACTACAACGAGAAGACGCAGATCCTCACGATCGTCTATCGGGGAAAACGTGGCGTCTACCGCTACTTCGATGTTCCTTCAGAGGAGTACGCGGCGTTTTGCGCCGCACCGTCCAAGGGAACCTATCTGAATGAGATATTCAAGACACGGGAATACCGGTATGAACGGGTACACAATCCGTAGAACATCTAACGTCAAACGAACTTACTTTGCCTGGGGTTGTAGCTTTCTGCGCTCGGTTTCGAGGTAGGTATAGCGGATTCTGTGGATGACGGTGAGTGTCGAGAATAGCGCCAAAACCCACAGCGCGGGGGCCATAACACCCCACCGATTGCACAAAGCGCCAAGGATAACGCAAACGATCCGCTCCGGCCGCTCCATAAAGCCAACTTTGCAGGTTCCGATGAGCGCTTCGGCGCGGGCACGGGTGTAACTGACCATCACACAGGCAGTCATGACAAATGCCACCAGGCCGACGTAGAAGAGGCGGTTGCCTCGCGCGTAATAGATCAACAATCCGAAGAAGATTGCTACATCAGAGTAACGGTCCATCACCGAATCGAAAAACGCTCCGAAGACAGACACCTGATTCGTCTTCCGGGCCACACGGCCATCGACCATATCGAAGATGCCAGCACCGATGATGATCAAGCCCGCGTATAAAAACATCCGGTTGGCATTGTTGGCACGAGCGAAGCCGAAGAAACATGCCGCGATGATGTTAATTACCAACCCAATAAAAGTGAGCATGTTGGGGGAGATACGGGTCAGCGCCAGACCGTTCACGATCTTTTGCAGCAACCAGCCGCTGCCTTTACCGAATGCGCTTGTCCAGGTCAAAAAACTCGTCCTCCGGGGTATGCCCCGCACTTGCAGTTTCTTTCGATAACACGTCCGCAGACCACGCCGCGATTTTAGTCAGGGTCGTGTATGGTCAGCAGCTTCAATATCTCCAACTCCCGCTTGCCGTTCGGGGTAATCACAGTCGCGGTATCACCGACTTGCTTGCCCAATAAGGCACGGCCGATCGGCGAGGTGGTCGAAATCAGGCCCTTGGACACGTCTGATTCTTCGCTGGTTACCAGCTGATACTTAATTTCTTCATCTTTGCTGGCATCGAAGACCGTGACACGGGAGCCGAATCCGACCTTGTCGGTAGGGATATTGACGAGATTGACCATCGCCAGCTCGCCCATTCTCTTCTTCAACTGGCCAAGACGGGCGTTGACGAAGACCTGGCGTTGCTTGGCCATGTGGTACTCGGCATTCTCGCTGAGGTCGCCCAGCGCAACTGCCTTCTTAATCTCTGCGGGTAGTTCGGTTGTCAATTCGTGTTCCAACAGCTTGATTTCTTCCGCAAGCCGTTTCATTACTTCTTCTGGCATCAGGGCCTTCCGGGCAATACTTCGCGGTCGCGCAGCTTCCCGCGCGGCAACACGTTAGGGTCAAAATACGATTATACGATGCCAGAGTGCCAAAAATTGACGGCTCGGCCCACTTAGCGGTAGCCACGCGCGTTTGCCTGGGCATCAAGAAACGACTGCAGGATCAATACTGCTGCGACCTGATCGATGATTCCTTTTCGGCCTAATGCCGCATGACCTGCCTCGTCCAGATGGCGGTGCGCCTGACTGGTTGTCAGCCGCTCGTCCCAGAGATGCACGGTAATCCCGAACTCGGCGCGCAGGTTTTCGGCAAATGCCTGCGCTTTGGCCGCCTGCGGGCTTTGATCACCTGACATGTGCAAAGGATTGCCGACAACAACTTCGGTAATTCCATGTTTGCGGAGGACCCGCGCTACCGACTTCATGTCTGCCTTACGTCCGGTTCGATGCAGCGTAAACAGCGGCTGAGCCGTGTAGCCCAGTGGATCCGAGATCGCCAGTCCGATTCGCCGGTCTCCCACATCGAAACCCAAAATCCGCGGCTCTTGCGCGTTCGTTCGCGGTTCTGAGTCTTGATCGTCCGGTTTTGGGAGGTCGGTGGTCACAATTTTGAGTGTACCGTCCACACCGTAAAATAGCCGCCATGGACTTCTTTAGCCGTAGCATGGGCAGTTTGGCTCCTTCGAGGGAGGAGTTTTTTTGAAATTCCTTCTGGTTCTATTGCTCGTTCTGCTCCTTTTCGCCGGGGTAGGGGCCTATATTCTGAAAACGCCTTTCGGACCGTCTTCTGAGACATTCGTTGATATTCCGCCCGGGACCGGCGCGACGACTATCACTACCCTATTGCGAAAGAAAGGGATTATTCGGAGCCGATATGCACTTGCTTGGTTGCGTCTCCAAAAGGGAGGGACCTTCAAGGCAGGCGAATATCGGTTTGACCATCCTGTCCTGCCGGAAGAAGTCTACAGCCGCCTGGTTCAAGGGGATGTTTATACCGTAACCCTCACAATTCCGCCGGGTTATAACATGTTCGACATTGCTGCCGCGGCTGAATCTGCCGGATTTGCAAAGCGCAACGTTTTTCTGGCTGCCGAACGGCAACATACCGAACTGATTGCCGACTTTTTCACCACAGGGTCGACCCCCGATTCCCTTGAGGGTTACTTATTTCCTGATACTTACCGCTTCTCCAGGCACGCGACGCCGTTCCAGATTCTAACTACGTTGGTTCATCGCTTTCGACAGGAGGCAACCCAACTTGGCATGACGGAGGGCATTCCTCGGATTGTCACGCTGGCCTCTCTTGTCGAGAAAGAAGTGAGTCAGGATGCCGAGCGACCAGTGGTGGCTGGGGTTTTCGTGAATCGGCTGGCCAGGTCGATGCCTTTGGCAACAGACCCTACTGTTATCTATGCGGCTTTGCTTGATAGTCGCTGGCGGGGAACGATTTATGCCTCCGACCTGCAATCACCCTCGCCTTATAACACCTATAAGCACGCCGGTTTGCCGCCGGGGCCAATTGCCAGTCCAGGAGTCGCGGCTTTGCGGGCGGCAATTCATCCTGCGCAGACCGATTACCTTTATTTTGTGAGTGATGCGGCTGGACATACACGCTTTTCTGTCGATCTAAAAGAGCACGCCCAGCAGGTTCAGGCCTACCGGGAGGCTATAAGGCATTGAGCCACCCTGCTATGGAATAGCAAAACTCTCCGAAGCGCGTCGAACTCAAAGTACATCCAACGTTTATTGGAAGCCATTGCGGAGGGTTCACTTCGGGAGTCTCCCGAACGGTAATCCGTATCAGGACGGATATACTTGAGGTTCGTGCTATTGAGGAAAAGACAAGCGTTAGCGGTGGGCCTTTTTGCACTGGCACCGGCCCTGACCGGGTGCCTGACCCATATCCGCACCGTTCCGAAGACACGTCCTCCTGACGTGGTTATGAACGCTACTCTAGACCAGTTGTTAACCCAGGTTGACACTCGGTTTAACCTGGTGCAAAGCTTCACGGCTTCGGTTGAGATTGTTGCGTCGGAGGGTGGGGCGCGGCAAGGGCAGGTGAAGGAACATACCGCGGTAAGCGGTTATATTTTCCTGCGGAAATCTGAGGATTTGCGGGTTTTGCTGCGGGTTCCGGTGCTTGGTTCACAAGCCCTGGATATGGTGAGCAATGGCAAGTCCTGGAAGCTCTGGGTGCCTTCGAAGAAGATTGCGATGGAGGGAACCAGTCAGACTCCCGACCCTTCGCAACACGGCTTGGAGAGCCTGCGTCCTGCTGTGATTTTCGATTCGCTGCTGATTCGCGGGTTGGCACCTGATCAAATTGTTGCGCTGACACAGGATTCGCGGGTGATTCCGGATCCGAAGGATAAAAAACAGCTTGTCGAAGAGCCGGACTATGAGCTTTCGATCCTCGAGCAGCCGAATGGGAATACGGTACACACACTGCGTGTGATTCATATTGGCCGGAGTACCCTGTTGCCGTACCAGGAGGACATCTACGGGCCTGAGGGAACAATCGTTACTCGGGCTTATTACAGCGATTATCAGACTTTTGGGGATCTTCAGTACCCGATGAAAATTAAGATCGATCGACCGCAGGACCAGTATGGGCTGGCGATTTCGATTACGAAGCTGACACTGAATCAGAAGCTGGATGACGACCAATTCGAGTTGAAGTTCCCTGAGGGAACCACGATCAAGACGATGAACTAGAGTGATTCGCGGCTTGTTTTCACAAATTCCTTTTTCGGAATCATAACCTGGCTGTTAGGTGCAGGTTCCGATAAGTGGCATTGCTCTCTGTTCTCGTCAACGCACAATCCGCCATACCGGCGATCCCTTACAGGTCGGGATGCAGGTCGTGCCAGCTTGATTCCGGATTCATGCTAAATCTCTAGTGCCGTATCGGCAGTGCTCCGGGTCCAGCTGATCGGGTGACTTGTGGAAGTACCTTGCGAACTCAGCAACGATCTTGGTGTGGCGACGAATCGTGCGTTCGGAAAAGTTGCGCAGCCGGAGATCTTCCTGCATGTGCTGACGTAGGTGAGTCATGGACACCTCCTTGGGTGTCCAAAACTCTATCCAACCGCCACAGAAGCATAACCCTGCCGCGCTAGCGGCTTAGTGCAAATCGCCAAATCGCTCATCAAGCGACCTGAGTGGTCGCGATAACGTCGCATTCTTGTAGTTGGTTTTGAAACTTTCCTTTCTTGCCTTTGCTGTCATGAGGGTCTTACGTCAAGACAAAGCTGCGTTCCGCCTTTTATGCCGACATCACGGAGAACGGCAGACCCATTCGCATGCGGTTTATATGGTCTAAGATCACCCGTACTACGTGTCATTGGGAGCAAGCGTACTCGCCGGACAGCGGAAAGAACTGGGAGACCAATTGGGTGCAGGGCCTTGTGCAATAGGGTGCGCGAATTCGACCCTTCCAGAAAAAGCGCCTTAGTGGCTGGGAACACCGCCTTTGCTGGAGATAGGTCTGAGACGAGCCTCTATTCTTCAGCAGGCGCTGGACTTCCCTCATGCTGGGAAGAGGCTTGCATTTTGTCTCGATTAGGGAGTAGATTGTCTACATTTTTTTGATGTAGAGGGTCTACAGCCTATGGCGGCACACGAATCTTTCGATCAGGCGATTCAGCCCCTACGATGCAGAGGTTGGGGGAAATTTCAATCAGGACAGGCTGCTGGCGCGGTTGACCAGCTCGTTCGGAGTTCTGGCGTTGGTGTTGGCTTCGGTCGGATTGTATGGAGTGATGTCGTATTCGGTCGTACGCCGGACCAGCGAGATCGGCATCCGCATGGCTCTGGGTGCCGCGCGTTCTGGTGTGGTCGCCCTGATGCTGCGCAGCGCTCTTTGGCAGTTACTGATCGGCTTCGCGATTGGTATTCCGGCGGCATTCGCCGCCGGCCATTTTATGGCCAGTCTTCTTTACGAGGTGAAGCCGTACGATCCGCTCGCGTTCGTTGGGGCAATTCTGTTGTTGGCGATTTGTGCAGCGATAGCTGCATTTATCCCTGCGCGACGAGCGGCTTCGATTGATCCAATGCAGGCTCTAAGGACGGATTGACAGAATCGAATTAGTCCGGGATATGCTTTAGCTTTTCCATTAGTAAATCCCTTTTCCCGCGTGTTCTGGGTCATGACGGTTACCCGCGCGAGCTCTTCTCCATCCCGCCTTCGGTTTACACTTGTATCGTTCATTCCCAAACGTTCACGGACTGTCAGGCGGCAGAATCCCGATGGGAGGAGACAGTATGCTTCGTGCGCTTTGTCTCACGGCGACTTCTGTTTTTTGGGGCCTTGCTTCAACCTCCGCGCAGGTACAAAACGTAGGTGATGTGTCTTTCTCCGTCCCTTCTGGCTGGCAGTACCAGCAAGGAGCTGACGTTGGTGCGATGATCCTCAAGACTGACAATCGTTTCTGGCTTGCCGCGGTTTACAGTGCGACGCCATCCAGTGGAGACCCTAATGCCGATTTCAAAGTTGCCTGGAAACGAGTGGTCTTTCCTTTCCCCAACTATGGCAAGATGCCGGGATACGATCCGTACAGCACCAGCAAGATGATCGGTTATTCAGGAAAATACTACGACGCTTCCAGCGCCACCAACACGTCCTACACTCGACTGTATGTGCTTGAGACCGGCAAAGTCTTCATACCAGTTTCGTTCACCAGCAACAATCGCAATGTACTCGACAGCATGAGCCACAATGAACGTGCCATTACCGGCAGTGTGCGCGTGGCGCCCCGCAAAGCCTCACCAATCAGGTTTTCCGTAACAGTCTCCGATCTAGCGGGTTACTGGATCGGCGGTATCGTCACCAGCACTGACTACTACAACAACGCTGGGCAATACCAGAGCAACTCTCTCACCGCCGTAAACTACGGATATACGATTGCCTCCAATGGCACCTATACCTACAAATTCGGAGGACTAATGAATAACCGGCCTACGAAGGACGACGACTCGGGCGTTGTTGAATTGCAGGGCGAGTTCGTCACTTTCAAAGGTCATCAACACGTCAGGCGCTACCGTTTTGTCAATCTTCAAGAAGCACTCGACGGTTCGACTGTCCTCGCCCTATGGCCTGCGGTTGACCTCTCGCAGATCGACTCGAATCGCGACACCGAATATTTGACCCGCGCTCTCAAGAAATAACTATCCTGCATTTGCCGATGCTGGAGATGATTCGGGTTCTTCTTTCCTTTCGCTGAGACCGTTGCTCATCGTGCGGTATCTTTTCGTCGTCTCCGCTCCTCACTTGCCTTCATTATTTCGTTCATGTCCGCCGCTGGCCGGATCTCCCAGATGGTGCCGTATTTCAGGGCTGGGTGCTGCGCCATGAGCTGTACAGCATGATTCATGTCGCGCGCCTCAAGGATTCCAATGCCGCCGAGCTGCTCCTTGGTTTCCGCATAGGGGCCGTCGGTCGTCGCGACTTTCCCGTTCCTCCAATATAAGGTCAACGCAGTTTCAGCAGGCTGCAGAGGCTCTCCGCCGATAGTGTGTCCGTTGACGCGCAGATAGTTGTCGTACTCAAAGCATTCGTCGTACATGGCGTTTTGTTCGCTGTCGGTCATACCGTCGAATTTGTCTTTGTCATAGTACCCAAGACAGATGTATTTCATTGTTCTTCTCCTAGTTTTCTAGTCCGGATAGGTAGCCCTTGGCGCAGCGGCCACAGATTTTTTCTGTCACTGGTTCAAGTAACAAAGCGCAACACTTCCTGATTTAAAAATCTTTGACTCAACGATCTTTAGTTGCAGTTTTTCCGGCAAGTTGACTCCTTCCAACAACCGCCTTCCTTTTCCTGCGATGACTGGCGAAACGACGAAGCGATATTCATCCACCAGACCAAGCTTTATAAGTTGTGATGGAATATCTACACCACCGAGCAGGATATCTTTACCCTGTTGTTGTTTCAGTTTGAGCACTTCATCGTGTAGGCTCCCACGGACAATTCGCGTATTTTTGTCTTCAACGCTGTCTAGTGATCGTGAAAAAACAAGTTTGGCTGTGGAGACAAATGCCCGAGCAAATTCGGTTTCTGCTTTTATCTCGTCCGGGTTTTTGAGGACGTCAGGCCAATAGGGAACCATCAATTGATAGGTTTTACGGCCAAAGACATGCAGATCAGCCTCTCGTGTGAGATTCGTAAAATATTCAAGTTTTTCGGCGTCAACGGTCTGTTTCGTGTGATCGACGCAGCCATCCAGGGTAGTGTTGATTGCGAAGATTATTTTTCTCACCGAGTCCTCCCTCTTTCCAAGATCGCTGACGCCGGTTCATGCCTATTCGCCCATGGTGCCGGTGCGCAAAGGGCTCTTGGGCCTGTAGGTGCTGATAATCACGCCCGACGGCGAAGCCTTCGTGCTGACGAGCGCTAATTCGCGAGGAGGCGTTCCGCTTGGAAAGAAACGTTTGCCTGTGCCTAACAGAACCGGAAAGACGAGGAGCAAGACCTCATCCGCAAGCGAGTGCTCGAGCAGCACAGGTGTCAGTGTCGAACTGCCCCAAACGATTAAGTCCGGGCGATCCTCTGCCTTGATGCGGCGAATCCCCTCGACGATGTCTGGTCCAAGGCCCTCGACCGGTCCCCATTCAAGGCTTTCCGGCCTGTGGGTTGCAACATACTTCGTCGCCACGTTGATACTGTCCGCCATTGGACTGCTCGGGGCTTTCGGCCAAAAACCACTCCAGATGTCGTAGGTTCGGCGTCCCATCAGCAGATCGAAGACCTTGCCGTGAGCCGCAACGATAGCCTTTCCTCCAGCGTCGTCGGAATGCGGCGCCGCCCAACCACCATAGGAATAGTCGCCGTCTCTGTCTTCATTCGGCCCGCCGGGGGACTGAATCACTCCGTCCAGCGAGATGTGCTCGATAATTTTGAGCTTTCTCATTTTTCGTCTCCTTCTGTCGAATGTTCCGAAATCGCGGCGGCCCGGACTGTTTACTTGCTTTCGTCGGATCCTTGTTCCGGAGCCGGGAAGAAAAGAAGCTCGCGCACCTCGCCGACCGCATCGCAGGTGATGGCACCCTTGCGCGCCCAAGCGAGTGCCTCGTCCATATTGGCGGCTTCGAGTATCCAGAAACCGCCCATGTGCTCCTTAGTCTCGGTGTACGGCCCGTCGGTGACACGCACCGTGCCGTTGGACTGCTTCCGCACGGTTTTGGCATTGGCAGCCGGGGAGATCCCGCAGGCGAACTTCCTGACGCCGGCGGCAATCATTTCGCGGTTGAGCGCGTGGATCTCTTCCATCATCGCTTCGGTCACGGTGGACGGGTCGAAGTCGTCCGGGAGGTAGTTGCAAACTAGATATTGTGGCATGACAGCTCCTTTTCTTTGGTTTGTTCCTGTTATGTTTCCGATGACTCGTTTCCTGTTCATTCACAGAGCCCCAGCTCATCGTTCTTTTGTCCTATAGTCGTTGGGAAGACGGGAGATCGACAGCGACTGCATTTTTATTTTCAGTTTTTATTTCAGTTGCCGAATCCGCTCCTGCAGGAATTGCCGCTCTGGTTCCTGCTGGGTCAGCGCAAGAGCTTTCTCATACGAGGACCGAGCCTCAGCTGTCCTTCCCAGTCTGCGGTACATATCCGCACGGGCTGAGTGCGCCAGGTAATAATTTGCCAATTCGCCATGTTCCAGTGCTGCGTTGATATACGCCAGCCCAACCTCCGGACCGTCGCGCATTGCAATGGCTACGGCACGATTGAGCTTTACGACCGGCGAGGGTTGAATTCGTGCCAGTTGGTTGTAAAGCGCAACAATCTGTCGCCAGTCAGTCACAGCAAATGATTCTGCCTCCGCATGAACGGCCCCGATCGCAGCCTGCAGCGTGTAAGAGCCGAAGCGCCGGGACTTCAAAGCTTTCTCCAGCAATGCCACTCCCTCCGCGATCTGCTCCCGATTCCAGAGTGAGCGGTCTTGATTCTCCAGCAAAACCAGCTCTCCGGAGAGAGATGTTCTCGCGGCGCGACGAGATTCTTGCAATAACATCAGGGAAAGCAGCCCAAGGACCTCCGGCTCTGGCAGAAGTTCGCTCAGCAACCTGCCCAGCCGAATCGCCTCGCCGGTCAGCTCGGCTCGCGTTACTTCCGTTCCCGCTGAAGCCGAATAACCCTCGTTAAAGATGAGATAGATGACCTGAAGCACTGCACCCAGTCGCTCTGGCAATTCCTGCGACGTGGGCACTTCGTACCGAATCGGTGTATCTCGAATCTTTGCCTTTGCACGCACAATGCGTTGCGCCAGTGTACGTGGAGTGGCGAGAAAGGCCTTTGCTATCTCCTCGGTTGTCAACCCGCACACCTCACGCAAGGTGAGCGCGACATGCGCTTCTGGCGGGAGAGATGGATGACAGCAGGTAAAGATCAGGCGCAGCCGATCGTCTTCGAGGCTGTCCTCTTCCTTAGACTTTTCGGCCGAACTCATTTGCGCTTCGAGATGCCGAACGAGCTCGTCCTGAGACGCATCGGATCTTGCTCGTCGACGTAATGTATCAATAGCTTTGAATCGGCCCGTCGAAATCAACCATGGTCGTGGGTTATCGGGTACTCCACTACTCGGCCAGAGGCTGAGCGCAGCCGCGAAGGCTTCATGCATCGCCTCCTCGGCAAGATCAAAATCGCCGAGAAGGCGGATTAGAGTTGCCAAGATTCGTCCCGAATCCATCCGATAAAGGGAGTCGAGCAATTCGCGTATCTGCTCAAGTGAACGCTCAGACATGACCGCGACTTTAGCAAACCAGCTACTCGGAATCAATTTTGGTAAGTCTGCTGATCGACGGCTCTGTGACTCGGTGGTCGAACGACGTTCGTCAAACAAGTGTGTTTGCCGTCGTCAATTCGATTGTGGGGGCTGGATAAATGCGGTCGGTCGTCAGTTTAGTTCATCGAATTTTTACGTTTCTACAATCAAGCCCTCCACGAATTGGAGAACTATTGTCCGCGGAGGTTCCAATGAAAAAGCTATGCGTTTTACTCTCCCTCGCAGCAGCGTGTTCGGCAGTCACCGCCATAGCCGAAGATCATGACTCCCATGAGGGCCACATCAAACGCGTTCTGTTAATCAGCGTGGACGGCATGCACGCTGTCGATTTCGCGAACTGCGCGCACGGCATCAGCACGATCAACAATGGCCAACCATACTGCCCGGCACTTGCTGCCCTTGGCAGGACAGGTGTTAACTACGTCGCCGCCAGCACCTCGAAGCCTTCCGATTCCTTCCCCGGTCTGACCGCGATCATTACAGGCGGGAGTCCGGCGCTGACCGGCGTCTACTACGACGTCGCTTACTCGCGGAACTATAACGCTCCCGCGAAGACCACCGGAAACGGCGTGGCTGCAGGTCCATGCACACCTGGTACGACACCTACTGGTACCACAACGGAGTACGAAGAAGGCATCGACATTGACCAGACGAAAGTAAACGGAGGGGCGCCTGGCGCTGCGCTAACAGACGGCGGCATCGCTTCCATCGATCCCAAGAGACTCCCCCGCGACCCCAAGAATGGCTGCAATCCTGTCTTCCCGTGGGAGTTTGTTCGCGCCAACAGCATCTTCAGCGTCATTCACCAAGCGGGTGGATATGCGGCGTGGTCGGATAAACACCCTGCGTACTCGTCGGTCGCCTCAGGTATTGGACCCAGTGCACTGGACGACTTTTATGCGCCCGAGATCAACTCGACAGTAATCGGTCTCCCCGGCATTAAGACACCCACCGGCGTATCGTGCTCAGCAATCCTCGATCCGGGCTCCGACCTTACAGCGTGGACCAACAGCTTCCAGAATATTCAATGCTACGACACGCTGAAAGTTGACGCGATTTTGAATGAGATCGACGGCAAGAATCATCTCGGCACCAGGAGAACCCAGGTTCCTACGATCTTTGGCATGAACTTTCAGGCCGTCAGTGTGGCGCAGAAGCTTATCGAGAAGAGCAATGGAGTGACGGGCGGATATCTGGATGCCGCGGGCACACCGAGTGCAGCACTGCTGGACGAGTTCAAGTTCGTTGACACCTCCATCGGTGCTTTCGTCGAGGAGTTGAAGGATAGAGCACTCTACGATTCGACTCTCATCGTGATCACTGCCAAACACGGTCAGTCACCCATCGATCCCAACCGTTATGTGTCCCAACTTAAAGTCGGCACGTCGCCAGCCACACTGCTCTCTAATGCGGGCCTTATTCCCGACTCTGAGTCGACCAATAACCCGACCGGCATCGGGCCGACAGAAGATGACGTCTCCCTGCTCTGGCTGAAGAGCTCCTCTGATACTGACGCGAGCGTTAAGATAATCGAAGCGAATGCTTCCGCCACCGGAGTCGCGCTCGGGCAGATTTACTATGGCCCGTCGCTCACAATTAACTACAACGACCCGACGCTTGACCCGCGCACACCGGACATCATCGTGACCCCGAATGTCGGGGTTACTTACTCCGGCAGCAGCGCGAAGCAAGAGGAGCACGGCGGGTTTGCGCATGACGACACGAACGTCATACTACTGGTTTCGCTTCCGAGCTTCCAACCAAACACTGTTCACGCCCCAGTGGGCACTGCCCAGGTAGCTCCTACTATCCTGGAAGCCCTGGATATTGATCCCCGGGCTTTGGACGCAGTTCGCACTGAAGGGACGAGCGTTCTTCCTGCGGTGCAACTCCACTAGCTTCCGATGCGAATGCAGAGTGAATCGACGGACGCTCCTTTTGCGGGCGTCCATTTTTTTTTGCAGGAGTGCCAAGTCTGGTTTGAGGTTCCAACCTAAAATACCTATTTTCAAAATAGGTATTTTGGGTGTAGGCTCTCCAGCATGGCGAAGAATGCTGCACATCGCGATCTTTTTCCGGGCGCCCTTGAGGTCATGATTCTCCAATCGCTGCGACTGAGACCCATGCACGGCTATGCGCTCGTGAAGCACATCAAACTGGTTTCGAGTGATTTGCTGCGAGTCGAGGAGGGTTCCTTGTATCCGGCGCTGCAGCGGATGCTGAAGGAAGGCTGGTTGGAAGCGGAGACCGGTACTTCCGCTAAGGGCCGTCCGACACGAATTTACAGGCTTACCGAAGTGGGTACTCGCCACCTCGAAAAGGAAGTCATCAGCTTCGAAAAGATGTTTACCGGGATTACGCGGGTACTCGCTGTCTCCAAGGCCTAGGAGGCTCATCATGCAATGGTTCGCTCAACTCTTTTCACGGCGTCGCCGGTATGACGACATTTCTGTCTCGATCCAAGAGCATATTGAACAGCGAATGGAGGAGTTGACTAGCGATGGAATGACTCCGAAGCAAGCTGAACAGACGGCGCGCCGCGAGTTCGGCAACGCGACTCTGACGGAGCAGCGCAGCCGTGAAGTGTGGCAATGGCCAGCGCTCGAATCGATTCTGGCGGACCTTAAATTTACTTTTCGGAGACTGGGAAAATCGCGGGGCTTTACCGCGACGGTTCTGCTAACGCTCAGCATCGGGATCGGCGCGAACACCGCGGTGTTCAGTGTCGTGAACAGCGTTCTTTTGAAGCCGCTGCCTTATCCCGATTCAGAGCAGCTTGTCTCCTTGTGGCTGAACGCTCCGGGGGCTGGTGGGCTGGCTAATTTTTCCAAGGGGCTGCAGCTTTCAGCGTCGATGTACTTCACTTTCTCCCAACACAATCGGACCTTCCAGTCGATGGGCATATGGTGGCCGACTTCGGCAAGTGTGACCGGTGTGGCGGAACCGGAGGAGGTGCGAGCAGAGACGATCAGCGATGGCGTTCTTGAGACACTGGAGGTTCCTCCTTCGGCGGGCCGTTGGTTTTCTCATAGCGATCAGGATCCGCATGGCGCAAAGACGGTGATGTTGAGCTACGGCTATTGGCAGAGGCGCTTTGGCGGAGATCGTAACGTGGTTGGGCGCACGATTCAAGTTGACTCGCAGAGCAGGGAGATTGTCGGCATCATGCCACGTGGTTTCCGGTTGGTCGATCGCGACTTCGATCTTTTGCTTCCGATGGCGTTGGATCCTACGAATCAAAAACTGGCGGGCTTCGGCGCTTTCGGAATCGGTCGCCTGAAGCCGGGTATCGGGCTAGCCCAAGCCGATGCCGATGTGGCGCGTCTTATCGGAGTCTGGATGGATTCCTGGTCGAACGGTCCCGGCACCAATCCGCACTACTACGAGGTGTGGCGGATTACGCCGAACTTCCGTTCGCTGAAGCAGCAGGTGATCGGAAATGTGGGGAGCGTGTTGTGGGTTGTGATGGCAACGATCGGACTAGTAATGCTGATTGCATGTACCAACGTCGCGAATCTATTGCTGGTTCGCGCGGAGTCACGTCACCAGGAGCTTTCCATACGAGCCGCATTAGGCGCCGGGCGTATGCGCATTGCGCGTGAACTGCTGATTGAGAGTGTCTTGCTGGGGTTGCTCGGAGGTGTACTGGGGGTCGGGATAGCTGATGCCGGGTTGCGTCTTCTTGTGGCCGTCGGCCCGTCGGATCTGCCGCGTTTGAGCGAAATTTCTCTTGGTGCGAGTTCGCTTGGTTTCACCCTCGCTCTCTCGGTTCTTTCGGGACTATTCTTCGGAGCGATACCGGCTTTGCGATACGCCCGGTCTCAGGCCTCCGCAATGATGGGGAGCACCAACCGGACGACGAGTGCAGGCCGCACTCGACTGCGCTCGCGTAATGTGCTGGTGGTTGCCCAGGTGGCGATGGCGCTCGTTTTGCTGTTATCTGCTGTGCTGATGATTCGCACGTTCGCAACTCTGCGCAACGTAGAGCCGGGCTTTGCCGATGCTCAGCACGTACAGACCATGCGCATCTGGATTCCCGATTTGCTGGTCTCCGATCCACAGACGGTCACGCGGGTTCAGAACAACATCGTCGACAAGCTTGCTGCCATTCCGGGAGTCACTTCGGTTGGGTTTGCCGGTGCCGTGCCGATGGAAGAGATCGATCCGAATTGGGATGAGATGCACGTAGAAGGGAAGAATTATGAAGGCGGAGAGCCGCCGCTGATGCTCTTCAACTTCGTTTCGCCGGCATATTTCAACAGCATGGGCACTCGCCTGATTGCGGGCCTTGACTTCACATGGGCGGACATTTACGACCTACGGCCTAAGGTAATCGTGTCGGAGAACTTTGCGCGTGAGTCGTGGGGTTCGGCCTCGGCGGCCATTGGCAAACGTGTTCGCCAGTTTACAAGTATGCCGTGGCAGGAGGTTATTGGTGTGGCGGAAGACGTGCGGGTGCATGGAGTGGATGAGAAGGCGCCCCCAACTATCTATTGGCCGGCAATGATCCACAATCCTTACACGGCAAAGCCGACGATTGATGCTCCGCGGTTTGTAACCTTCGCGATTCACAGCAGCCGCGCCGGCACGGAGAGCTTTCTGACGCAGGTGCAGCAGGCTGTTTGGTCGGTAAACGCAAGTCTGCCGCTGGCATCGGTGATGACGATGCAGGATATCTACAATCAATCGCTGGCACGCACTTCGTTCACTCTCGTGATGCTGGGGATTGCTGGTGTGATGGCGCTTGCGCTGAGCCTGATTGGCATCTACGGAGTAATTTCCTACGCGGTTTCGCAGCGCACGCGCGAGATAGGAATTCGGCTTGCGCTTGGTGCACAAAAGAGCGTGCTGCGATGGATGTTCGTTCGTTCTGCCCTCGTTCTGACGGGAGTTGGCGTTGTGATTGGCCTGGGGGCCGCCGCTGTAATGATGCGACTAATGAAGTCGCTGCTTTTCGGCATTAGCCCGCTGGATCCGCTGACCTTCGCCGCTGTGCCGATCATTCTGGCGAGCGCGGCAGTGTTTGCAAGTTATCTGCCGGCTCGTCGCGCTGCGGGAGTCGATCCAGTTGAAACGCTGAGAGCCGAGTGACCGTGCCGAGATTTGGAATTAGATTCCGGCGCGTTTGGCGTGTTCGGCTATGGTTTCGTTGATTTCCAACGCGAGGGCCAGGGCCGCGCGGCCTTCTTCGGCGGTGACCTGCGGGGTTGTGCGTGTACGGACTGAATTTAGGAACGAAGCGATTTCCAGCCGGAGAGGTTCGGATTGTTCGACTGCGATTTTTTTGAGGGAGAGACCTGCGGATGGGTGTTGGTTGGGTTCCGCTGCGGCTTGAGTCTGGGCGGCAAGCAGCTGTTCCATTATCGCGATCTGAGCGGGGTTGGGGTTCGCGGGGATGAACTTTGAGGCCGCGGTGACGTCGATCATCAGGAGATCCTGACGGGCGAAGTCCAGCGAGAGATACTGGTGAGGCTGGAAGAAGCGGAGCTTTCGGACTCGCTCGGTGGAGACACGGCTTGCCGTGAAGTTGGCGACGCAGCCGTTTTCGAATTCGAGGCGGACGTTGGCGATGTCGACTTTCGGGGAGAGGACGGGCAGGCCGACGGCTCGGACTTCCCGGACTGGAGAGGCTGCGAAGCTGAGGACGATGTCGAGGTCGTGAATCATGAGATCGAGGACGACGTCGACGTCGAGAGAACGCGGGGTGAAGATGCTAAGGCGGTGGCCCTCAAAGAACATGGGCTTGAAGAGATGCCGACGAGCGGCAGTGACGGCGGGGTTGAAGCGCTCGAGATGTCCGGGCTGGACGATGCGATTGTGCTCGCGGCTGAGTTCGAGGATGCGGTCGGCATCGGCGAGGCTTTGGGCTATTGGCTTCTCGATGAGGAGGTCGACACCTGCGGTGAGGAGTGGGGCAGCCGCGTTGGCGTGATGGGTGGTGGGGACGCAGATAGAGGCCGCGTCGAGTTGTGTGGCTGCGAGCGCCGCTTCGACGGTCGTGAAGACGGGGACGTTGAATTTTTGTGCGGCTTCGGCTGCTACGGCTGGGTTAATGTCGACCAGAGCGGCGAGCTGGATGGGCTCGCCGGCCTGTTCGAGTTCGCGATAGACGCGGAGGTGATTGCGGCCGAAGGCTCCGGCTCCGATGACGGCTACGCGGAGTGGATGGAAGGTGGGCACCTATTTCTTTTCGACGGCTTCGCGACAACGAGCGTAGAGCTCGAGGAGATGGGTGACCTGATCTTCGGATTTTGCACCGCCGGTAACGCCGAAGCCGGTAGCGCCTGCGCCTTTGCTGCCGACATTGGCTTGGGTTGCGACGAATTTGAGCAGATCGAGCGCGATGTCCTCGGTGCGGCGCGCTGTATTGATGGGTTCCATGAAGTGATTCCTCTCGTTTCTTCTCTGGTGATGTTAATGGTGTTGGTGGCGTGGGAGCAAATAAGTTGTCTGGAAGTTGTTTTTCCAACAATGTAAATAATTCAGTCACTCACTCTTCGGGCTGTTAGGATGGCGCATCCCCGATTCGCAAAATTTGATGCGTTCTCTTGAGGCCGTATGACGGTTAGGCGTGACGGATTTTTGAATCAGTATTTTTATTTCTCCATGTCGCTGGTGATTGCAGTGGTTGTGGTTTTTGGTTTTAGCCAAACGGTTGGGCGACGCCTTTTTCACCCAACCATCGCTCCACCGCCGATTATTTATCCGCACGCGGCTGTGTTTTCGACGTGGGTTGTGTTTTTTATTGTTCAAACGTCGCTGGTACGAATGCGGAAGGTCAACGTGCATCGTGCGCTAGGGTGGCTTGGAGTGGCGCTCGGTGCGACAATTCCGGTACTAGGAATTTTTACTGCGGCAACGATGGACCACTTCAGGATGACTCGTTTTCATGATGCGACTGCCGCGCCGTTTCTTTCGGTTCAGATTTGCGATCTCAGTTCGTTCACCATTCCGTTTGTGTTGGCGGTCTACTGGCGACGGAGACCGGAGTTTCACCGGCGATTGATGCTGGTCGCGTCTTGTGCGCTGACCGCAGCGGCGTTTGGGCGGTTTCCGTGGGATACGTTTGCCTACAACTGGTTTTATGCTGGCGTGGATTCGCTGGTGATTCTGGGAGTGGTGAGTGATTTGATTTTGACACGGAGCGTACATCCTGTGTATCGATATGCTCTGCCTGCGATGATTGTGGCGCAGAGTACGGCGATCTCCCTGGCGAACTGGCCTCCCGCCTGGTGGAACAGGCTCACTACGAGTTTTTTGAGCTAGAGAACTAAGTGCGCGGGAGAACGGACAGCGCAGAGAATCTCGTAGGAGATGGTACGGGCCAGCATTGCGTGGTCGTCGGCGGTGATGTTTTCGCCGAGGAGGGTGACTTCGTCTCCGGGTTTGACTTGCGGGATGTTTGTGACGTCGACCGTGGTGAGGTTCATGGAGATACGGCCTACAATTGGGGCTTTCTGATGATCGATCAGGACCCAGCCACCGGGTTTGGTGTTGGTGCTGGAGAGCTCGCGGCGGAGGCCGTCCGAGTAGCCGACCGGGAGGAGAGCAATGCGCATAGGCTTGGTTGCGATGTAGGTGGCGTTGTAGCCGATGGTGTCGCCGGGCGCGATATCCTGCAGAGCGAGGATGCGGGTCTTCCACGCGAGGACGGGCTGGAGGCTGGGTTGGAGTTTCGGTTGGCAGGGTGAGGCGGAGTCGATGGGGAGACAGTAGCCGTAAAGAGCTATTCCGGGGCGGACCATTGGGTTTGCCTTTACGGTTGCGGCTAGTTTGGTGAGCCAGGAGAGATTTTCGTCGGGATCCTGATTGTCGATGAGGGAGGAGTTACCGGCGTGGATCCACTGCGGCTGGAAGCCTGCGCCTACGACGGAGGCAAGAGCCTCTTCGAAGCGACGGCGTTGCTTGCGCGTATTGGGAGACGTGGCTAGTTCCGGCTCGGCAAAGTGGGTGAGAACACCTTCGAGGCGAAGGAGCGGATGGCTTTTGAGCCAGTGGAGGAGGGTGTGGAGGCGTTCGCCGGGAGGCATGCCTTGGCGAGACATTCCCGTGTCGATTTCGAGGTGGATGGGCAATGGAGTGGTGTGGTCTCCGTGCTGATGGACCGCGGCGGCTAGGGCTTCGAGCTGGTGTTGTTGCCAGACGACCGGAGTGAGGTTGTTGCGGATGATGTCGGCGGATTCTTCGGGGAGGGTCCCGCACATGACCAGAATTCTTGGTTGTGATTTGATTCCTGCTTCGCTAAGGTTTTTCCGGATGGCTTCACCTTCCTGCGCATCGGCTATACCTAGCCATGGGGCCCCACCGCGAGCGAGGATAGGAGCGCAGAGAGCGGCGTTGTGGCCGTAGGCGTTGGCTTTGGTGATGGCGAGGATGGTGTTGGGGGTTGCTGCGGCTGCGAGGGTTTTGTAGTTGGCTAGTAAACGGCTTTCGGAGATCTCCACCCAGGTCTTCACGGGTTTTATTTTATGGTGGTTTGTTGCGGGATAGATGGCGGGTGAGTCAAAGGCAACAACAGAGGCAACAGCGGATTCTCCCCTTCGACTTCGCTCCTGCCAAGGAATGGTAAAGAAAAAATTGCACAATCCTGTCGGCCGGTTCATCAAAGCCCTGATGCGGAGGATTCAAGATGGAAGTTCGGGATGATGAACTTGAGAGGTTTGAGGCTGAGGGTGCTCCGGCTTTGCCTGTCGCTGAAGAGCAAGGATATGAGGGGCATGATTGGGCGCGGATCTGGTATTCGACTTATGGGGCTGGAATGCCGGTGATTTTGCTGCATGGCGGGTTGGGTCATGGTGGGAATTGGGGGTATCAGGTCCCGATGTTGGTGCGGGATGGGTATCGCGTCGTTTTGATCGATAGCCGTGGCCATGGGCGAAGTACGCGGGATGAGGGGCCGTTTTCGTATGAGTTGATGGCGAGCGACGTTGCGGCAGTGATGGATAGGTTGCGGGTCGAAAGAGCTGCGATTGTTGGATGGAGCGATGGTGCTTGTACAGCTTTGGTGCTGGCGAGGACGGCTCCGGAGCGCGTGGCAGGAGTGTTTTTCTTTGCGTGCAATATGGATCCGAGCGGAACAAAGCCGTTTGAGGAGACTGTGGCTTTGAAACGGTGTTTTGCGCGGCATGGGAAGGATTATGCAGCGCTGTCGGATACGCCGAAGAAGTTTCGGGAATTGGTGGATGATCTTGGGGTGATGCAGCGAACGCAGCCTGACTATTCGGCAGATGATTTGGCGGGGATTCGCGTGCCGGTCGTCATTGCGCAGAGTGAACATGATGAGTTTATTAAGCGGGAGCACGCGGAATATCTGGCTAAGGCGATTCCAGGGGCCGAATTGATCGTTCTGGAGGAGGTGAGCCACTTTGCTCCGCTGCAGCGGCCTGAGGTTTTTAGTCGGGCTGTTTCCAGGTTCTTGGAGGGGTTAAGAGCGACAGAAGGTTTCCTCCCCTCCGGCTGCGCTCAGGGTGCGGAATGAGTGAATGGTGGAAAGTCTGATGGGTAGGTTTCCTGTGGTGGTGCGGATGTGATACAAAGCTGTCGCCATGAAAATGAATAGTCGTTCAGTGTTGTCTTCGCGTTGGGCGGTTTTTGGATTGGCTGCCTCTCTAGTTGCGGCGTCGATGGCAGGTTGTTCGAGCGGGAGTTCGAATCCACTGGCTGCCGTGCAGGCCGCGCAGGCGAAGAATGCGGGGAATTTCTCTAATACAGTGTTTCTCGGGGACTCGCTGACAGCGGGGTATCAGAGTGGATCGCTGCTGGATACGCAGCAGGTGCATGGTTGGGCTCCGGTGCTGGCGAAGCAGGCCGGGTTCAATATTATTCAGCCGCTCATTGCTTTTCCGGGGGCGCCGAATGTGTTGCAATTGGTTTCGTTGGGGCCGCCGCCGGTGATTGCTGCCTATTGTGGCGGCACTCCGTGCGTAAGCACGACGGGGCGGGATAACTTTGCGACGCAGGTGACAGACCTGGCGGTGCCGGGAGCATTGCTGAATGATGTGGCAAATACTGTGCCGCTGGTAAATCCTGCGCCGGGGCAGCAGCAGTTGAATCAGTTGGTGCTGGGGTATCCGGGGCTGGGGTATGGGCAGGCGCTGAGTCAACTGGGGCAGGCAATCAATGCCCAGCCGACGACGATCTTTTTGTGGATTGGGAATAACGATGCTCTGATTGCGGACATTACCGGGACGCCGAGCAGCATGACTTCGGTGGCGAACTTTACAACGCAGTACCAGGCGCTGATGACGCAGTTGACGACGCTGACTTCGGCACACCTGGTGATCGGGAATATTCCGGATGTGACCGCGGTGCCTTATCTGACGCCTGCGGCATTGGTGCTGGCGGGGGCTTCGCAACAGAGCGGGCTGCCGACTTCTGTTCTTAGCGGTTTGCTGGGGATTGTGCCGGGGGACCTTGTGAATCCCGCCGGAACGGCGCAGGTTTCGGCGATCCTAACGCAGCAACAGAAGGGGCCGATCACGGATGCAGGGTTTCTTTCGGCGGCTGAGGTAGTGACGGTACAGGCACAAGTGACGGCGTTCAACCAGGTGATTGCGGCGCAGGCTCAGGCGGCTGGGGCGACCCTGGTGGATATCAATGCGCTGTTTAAACAGGTGACGGCTTCGGGTCTGACAATTAACGGGTATACGGGGACGACGGCTTTTCTAGGTGGGTTCTTTGCGCTGGATGGGATTCATCCGACGAATACGGGATATGCGGTGGTGGCAAATACGTACATCGACACGATGAACTCTAAGATAGGGACGAAGATTGCGGATGCGGATTTGGTGGCGGTGTCGAAGGCTGATCCTTATTGGCCGCCGAATCTAGTGCCGCATGCTTTGCCTGCGGTCATGCCTGCGGCTGCGGGTCAGGGCGTGGAGAATTTGTTTAGGCGGTAAGAGTGTGATCGTTGAAAGGCTCGAGAGATCTTGAGTGAGCTGAGACCCTCGGGGTTCTTCGACTCTCGATGACTCTTGAGCGAGGCTTTGTGGGCTAGTAGTTGTCGGTGCCGGGTTGCAGGTTTTCGAAACGGGTGTAGTCGGCCAGATAGGCGAGGTGGACGCTACCGGTGGGGCCGTTGCGTTGTTTGGCGATGATGATTTCAGCTTTGCCTTTGAGGTCTTCGTTTTCGCGGTCGTAGTACTCTTCGCGGTGGATGAAGCAGACGACGTCGGCGTCCTGCTCGATGGAGCCTGATTCGCGGAGGTCGCTGAGGAGAGGTTTTTTGTCGCCGCCACGTTGTTCGCTGGCGCGGGAGAGCTGGGAGAGCGCGACAACCGGGACTTTCATCTCTTTGGCGAGAGCTTTGAGGCCACGTGAAATTGCGGAGACTTCCTGCGTACGGTTCTCAAAGGACTTGGAGCCCGTGTTAATGCCCGTCATGAGCTGAAGGTAATCGATGACGATAAGGTCGAGCTTGCCGTTTTGCTGTTGCTTGAGTCGGCGGGCTTTGGCGCGCATCTCGGCGAGGGTTATGCCGGGTGTGTCGTCGATGAAGATCTTGGACTCCATCAGTTTCTCGAGACCGTTGATGAGCTTGGCACGGTCGTCGCGCATGAGCATGCCGGTTTGGATGGCTTTGGAGTTGACGAGAGCCTGCGAGGCGAGCATGCGTCGGAGGAGACTGGCCTTGGACATTTCGAGCGAGAAGACCGCGACGACTTTGCCTCCGCGGACGGCGGCGTTTTCTGCGATGTTGATCGCCCAGGCGGTTTTTCCCATGGAAGGACGGGCGGCGATGATGATGAGCTCGGAGTCCTGAAGGCCGCTTGTCATGCGGTCAAAGTCGATGTAATGGGTCGCGAGGCCAGTGACTTCGCGACCCTGCTCGTACAGGGCGTCGATGGAGCCGAAGGAGTCCTTGACGATGGTGGAGATGTCGGAGAAGCCGCCGGTGATGGCGTCGTCGGAGATGTCGTTGAGGAGCGAGCCGACTTTGTTGAGGACGTCAAGGGCGTGTTGGGATTGGTCGCCGGCTTCGTTGAGGCCCATATCGCAGACCGTCATGAGCTGACGCATGAGGCTCTTGTCTTTGACGATGCGGACGTAGCTCTCGATCGAGAGCTTGCGGGGGAGGCCTTCACTGAGCGAGGCGAGGTAGGCGATGCCGCCGATGGACTCGATCTCTTTGCGTTTTTTGAGCTCTTCGCTGACCGTAACGATGTCAACGGCGTGGCCGGTTTCGGCGAGGTGCAGCATCGCGGTGTAGATGCGGCGATGAGAGTCGAGCGAGAAGTCGTCGGCGCGGAGGAGCATGGTGGCGTCGATGATCGCGAGCGAGTCTACAAGCATGCCACCGAGGATGGTGGTTTCGGCGTGGACGGAGGCTGGGCGGGTGTCGTCGCCCTCGTGGAGTAGATAGGGAGTTGCCATGAGGTTCCAAGGCTAGTTCATTCGTCACTGAGGATTCTGCGGATGTCTGTTAATTTCAGTGGAAAACTAGACGCTGGTGCGATTTTACTTTTGTCGAGGCTCTTGTTTGGGGATGTAACCTTGTGGTGTACCTCCTAAAGGAGAGCCAATGGGTGTCGAGAAGATTTTGAGTGTACCGCCAGCGGCACAACGGGATAAGGCCTCGTTTGAGGTTCTGCGGGTTTGGATTGCAGAGCAGGGACAGCATGTAAGCATCAAGAGCGGAGCATGGGAGGATCCGTTTGCGTGGGGGATCGTGCTGGCGGATCTCGCGCGACATGTGTCGCATGCGCATGAGCTGCAGAATGAGGGGGTGGAACAGGGGGCTTTTCTAAAGAGGTTGCTGGAGGGGTTCCAGGCGGAGATCGAAAATCCTACGGATGAGCCTGAGGGTGAGATTACGCAGTAAAGGATTGACTCGTGGTTTGATGGACAAGTGTTTCTCCACTGGCAACAGACGATCAGACTGTCCGTCGCTTTAGTCAATGGCTGTAAGGGATGAGCTCGGTTCTACTTGTATCGGTGTTTGAAGTCCTGAAAGAGCTCGGGGAACTGCTCTTTGAGGGCGGCTACTTTGGGCACGTCGCAGACCTGGATGTATGGGTTGTTGGGATTCTTTTCAGCGTAGTCTTGGTGGTAGTCTTCGCCGTCGTAGAAAGCCTTGAGCGGTGTGACTTCAGTTACGATCTTTTTGGGGAAGACGTGGGCGGCGTCGAGCTGGGCGATGTAAGCTTCGGCTACCTTCTTCTGCTCGGGGTTGGTATAGAAGATTGCCGAACGGTAGGAGGTGCCGACGTCAGGGCCCTGCCGGTTGAGTTGTGTGGGGTCGTGAACTACAGAGAAAAAGACGCGCAGGAGGGTTCCGTAGGTGATGCGTGCAGGGTCGAAGATGACTTTGACGGACTCGGCATGGCCGGTTTTTTCGGAGGAGACCTGATCGTAAGTTGCCGTGTCGGCTGAGCCTCCGGAGTAGCCTGCGGTGGTGTCGGTGACTCCCTTGATGAGTTGGAAGGTGGACTGCACGCCCCAGAAACAGCCGCCGGCGAAGACTGCTGTTTCGTGTTTCTTGCCAGGGTTTGGCTCATCGATGACTGGCGCGGGGATTGGCTCTTTGCGCGTTTCGGCTCCTAAGACTGTTCCCATTGTCATCCTCCTGCCGCTGAGCATTAAAAGTGCGACTACGACAACTACGCCAAGTGCGAGCAATCCTGTTTTGAGGCCTGCGGTCATGGCTTTCTCCGTTCCCAGTCTATTCGACTCCGCCAGTACGTGCGCGGTTACAAGATTAACGCGGGAAAAGGGTTTTGGGATTGGTTTTGATCAGGCTACGCGATCGCGACCCTGGATTTCGATGTAGACGTGGATGAGGCTGATGGCGGCTGGAGTCACGCCTGCGATGCGGCTGGCCTGGCCCAGAGTGATGGGGCGAACGCGGGTGAGAGTTTGCTTCATCTCGGTGGAGAGACCGCTGACAGTCGTGTAGTCGAACCAGGCAGGGATAGTGCGCTGCTCGGCTTTGCGCATCTTTTCGATGGAGCGGCGTTGCTGGTCAAGGTAGCCGGAGTACTTGATTTCGGTTTCAACGGTTTTCATCTCGTTGCGCACCCACGCCGGGAGTTTTTTATTTGCGGCGGATTCGATGGCTTCAATCCATGGTTGCAGGATTGGATCGGCGGCGGCGATGCGGTCATGGAGTATAGGAGCCAGCGCTTCGATGGAGAGTTCGGGGCGCTTGAGGAGTTGGGCGAAGGTTTGGCCGGTGAGGTTGGCGGCTTCGCCGTCGAGTCGGACGAGGAGGTCGGCGGGGAACTCTTCGGCGCGGACTCGTTTCGTGTTGAGGAGTTGTTCGAAGGCGGCGGCTCTGGATTGCTTAGCTTCGTAGGCACACCATGCATTGTCGTCGATGAGACCGAGGCGGCGGCCGTGGGGAGTGAGGCGGCGATCGGCGTTGTCGATGCGGAGGTGGAGGCGGAACTCGGCGCGAGAGGTAAACATGCGGTAGGGCTCGTTGGTGCCCTTGCTGATGAGGTCGTCGATGAGGATGCCGGTGTAGGCTTCGGTGCGATCGAGGGTGAACGGCTCTTTACCTTGCACGGCTAAGGCTGCGTTGATGCCAGCCATGAGGCCCTGGCAGGCAGCTTCTTCGTAGCCGCTGGTGCCGTTGATCTGCCCGGCGAGGTAGAGACCGGCGAAGGACTTGACGCGGAGGGTGCGGTCAAGCTCGGTGGGGTCAATGGAATCGTACTCGATGGCATAGCCGGGGCGAAGCATCTCAGCGTTTTCAAGACCGGGGATGGAGTGGACCATCGCGGCCTGGATTTCCATTGGGAGCGAGGTGCTCATGCCATTGATGTAGACCTCGTGGGTGTTTAGGCCCTCGGGTTCGAGGAAGAACTGGTGGCGGGTTTTGTCGGGGAAACGGACGATCTTGTCTTCGATGGAGGGACAGTAGCGCGGGCCAATGGCTTCGATCTGGCCGGTGTACATGGGAGAACGGTGGACGTTTTCGCGAATGAGGCGAAGGGTCTCGTCTGTCGTGTGGGCGATGTAGCAGTTGATCTGGCGGAGTATGATCTCACGGGTGCGGAAGCTGAAGGGGGTGGGATCTTCGTCGCCGGGTTGCTCCTGGAATTTCGACCAGTCGATGGTGCGACCATCGAGGCGTGGCGGGGTGCCGGTTTTGAGGCGGCATTCGCGGAGACCGAGACGTTTGAGGGCTTCGCCGAGGAGGACGGAGGCGGGTTCGCCGGAGCGGCCCGCGGTGTATTGCTGCTCGCCGCAGTGGATGAGGCCGTTGAGGAAAGTGCCGGTAGTGACGATGCTGGCTGCAGCGTGGATGGTGCTGCCGTCGCGAAGTTTGAGGCCAGTAATGCGGCGAGTTTCGCCGGATTGCTCGACGATGAGGTCGACGACTTCTGCTTGTTTGATGAAGAGGTTGGGCTGGGCTTCGAGGACCTCGCGCATTTTGACCCGGTAGAGAGCTTTGTCGCACTGAGCGCGGGGTGACCATACGGCAGGACCACGGGAGGTGTTGAGAAGGCGGAACTGGATGCCGGTCGCGTCGGCTACCTCGCCCATGACACCGCCGAGGGCGTCGACCTCGCGGACGAGATGACCTTTGGCGATGCCGCCGATGGCTGGGTTGCAGGACATCTGCGCGATGAGGTCGAGGTTGAGGGTGAAGATGGCTGTGCGGAGGCCTGTTCGGGCAGAGGCCATGGCGGCTTCGCAGCCTGCGTGGCCTGCGCCTACGACTACTATGTCGAATTGTTCGGTGAAGGACATCGCCTCCTCTATTTTACGAAATCGAGGCTGATGGACCAGCTAACGGTCCTGGTTGTAGGCGCTTTGGAAATCGACGACGCAGGCTGCTCCACCTTTTTTCTTCGAGTCGTTGTTGGTCGCGGAGTAGAACGGCGTGGTGCTGCCTTTCATTGTGGCCTTCATCGTAAGGTTTGAGCCGAAGGACATGCTGAAGCTGCTGCTCGTTTCGGGTTGCTTGCCGTCGTTGTTGTCTTTGCTCGTCTGGGTACTCTTGCTTTCGTGTTCACTGACCTTTTCGAAGGTGAGGACGATGTCGGCAGTGTCAGGATCATCGACGACGGTGAACTTTCCCCAGCGCTTAAGGCTCTCGAGCGCGCCGGCTTCGACGCCGTCGTTATGAGCGTGATTGACGATGGCGATGGTCTTCGCTGCGAAGACCGGTTTTGGAATCGGTTTTCTCTGCGCAAAGGTTGAGCCGGCAAGGAAAAGGCAGAGCGCGAGCGTGACTATCCATCGAAGTTTCATTTGGTCCCCAGTAGTTCAGTGGTCGGTCGGTTCAAAAAAACATACCTCAGGGGCTAAAGCCCCTTGCAATCTCCAAACTTTTCGGCACGGCGAAAGCCGTGCCCTTAACAAAACTTTCAAATGACTCACTTATCCAAAATTCTCTCTGTGGGAGAGCGTAGCAGCGACGGAATCTGCCTGTAAAGAAACCTCCAGGCTGAGGCTCGACGTGCTGTTTTTTCTCTGATCCAGCTGGCAATCTTCTCTACAATCGCGTCATGCTTCTTCTTCGAAATACTGGTCTTGCTACCTTCTTCTTCTGCGCCTGTATTTGGTCCTTAGCGCCCGCACAACAGATTCCTGCTGCTCTGACAACCGATCCGCCGGCGGATAAAGCTTTTCCGGCGACGATGCAGACGTTTCAAATTCCGAGCCATGGTGCGATGTTGAACGCCCTTGCTTATATCGCGGAAGGTGCGGGGCCGCATCCGGTGGTGATTTTGCTGCATGGGTTTCCGGGGAACGAGAAGAATCTGGATCTGGCGCAGGCGATTCGGAGAGATGGCTGGGATGTGGTTTATTTCGACTATCGCGGGTCCTGGGGGTCGCCGGGAGATTTCTCGTTTACGCATTCGATCGAGGACACGGAGGCGACGGTGGCGTATTTGCGCGATGCGGCGAATGCGAAGAAGCTGCGAGCCGATCCGGGTTCGATTGTGCTGATCGGACATAGCATGGGCGGATTTATGGCCCGGTATGTCGGTTCGCACGATCCGAATATCAAGGCCGTGGGGTTGATTTCGGCGGCGGATATGGGCGTCGACGGGATGCAGGGCCTGAAGGCGGAGCGGATTAAGATGGCGACGGATCGGTTGGCCGCACACCTGGCTCAGGAGGGGATGGCCCCGCTGGCTGGGTGCACTCCGGAGAGCCTGGCGAAGGAGGTTGCGGCGAATGCGGCGGCATGGAATACAGTGAATCTTGCTGCAGCACTGGCGAACAGGCAAGTACTGGTAGTGACTTCGGATGACGGACTGGCGGGTTCGAATGATGCTTTTGTTGCGGCTTTGAGGACGGCTGGAGCGAAGGATTTGACGACTGTACACTTCACTACAGACCACTCGTATTCGGATCAGCGGATCGCCTTGACGGAGGCAGTGCTGGAGATGCTGGAGTTTTTACAGCATAAGGGAGCGCCGAGTCCGCAATAGGGCCTGGATCGTTTCGTTACTTTGACCCATCAGGGAGATCATAGCCATGCTTGCTACGAACTCGCTCATTGCCTTTATCCCCACGAGAGATGCGACGCGTGCGCGCAGTTTTTATGAGGGTGTGCTTGGATTGCGATTTGTCAGCGATGATTCTTTCGCCATTGTGATGGATGCGAATGGAGTAATGGTTCGAATTGTTCGCGTGGGAGACTTTAGTCCATTTCCTTTTACTCTGCTCGGCTGGCAGGTGAAGGATATTCATACGACCGTTGCCACGATGACTGGCAAGGGAGTGAAGTTTATTCGCTATCCGTATTTTGAGCAGAGCGAGAATGGTGTGTGGACTGCTCCGGAGGGGGCGAAGGTTGCGTGGTTTGCTGATCCGGATGGGAATACGCTTTCGATTTCGGAGCATTAGGGGTTGATCGAGATATTGAACGGCGCAAGACTCGAGGTTTTCCTTACAGCGGGGCTTCTAGGCGCGGGTTCAGTATGGACGACATGTGTACTCCCCGAAGATTGAGCGGCGCTACGTTATCGCGGGAAGATAGAACCCCGGCTCTACAGGAACGCGCATACGAGATTGGGTGTGTGGGGCGATTAAATGCGGAAAGGGCGTCAGCCGAAGCTGCCGCCCTTTCTTTTGGAGGTTTGGTTAGAACTGGGCGCGGACGCCGAGCTGGATCTGGCGCGGTGCGTAGGAGAAACCGCTTGTGTTGGTTGCTGTTGCCTGTCCAAAGCCAGGGGAGGCTGTGGAGAAGGTAAGAGTGTTTGTTTTGCTGGCCGAGATATTGCCTACGGTATAGGCTGTCGTATTGATGCCGGTCACGTTCTGGTGGTTCGCAATATTGAAGGCCTCGCCGAGAAATTCCAGCTTGAGGCGTTCCGCAATTGTGAAACGCTTGGACAGACGCAGATCGGACACTATGGTGTGCGGCTGCGCGATACCATTGCGTTCGAAACCGGGCATACGGAAAGTTCCGTTCGAGCCGTTGACACCACCAAAGCCGGCGATTAGAGCGCCCGACGGAGTGTACCCGGGGAGTGTTCCAGTGGTTGAGGTGAAGCCGCCAGTGGTTCCAACTGAGTAGGGTAAGCCGCTCTGAATCTGAAGACTTGGCGATGCCTCAAAGTCGTTCACCACATAGCCGAGCCATCCGCTCTGCTTCCACGGAGCAGTGATGATGGCAGCCATCACAAGGCGATTAGGAATGTTGGTGATGGAGTTGCCGTATTCCTGTCGGACATCCTGCGGATCGAGGAGATTGTTGGCAACCGTCGCAGTTTGATTGTTTTGTCCGTAGTCCAACGCATGGGACCACGTGTAGTTCGCGTTGAACTGGAGATGGTTCGAGAAGCGATGATTAATCTGGGCGACGAGTCCGGAGTAGTTGGAGTTCACTCCGCTAAAGATGTCCGTCAGTGAGCCGTAGTTGCAGTTAGGGCGAGCGCTGGCGCATCCGGCGGTTGTGTTTCTTGGATAGAACTTTGTTGTGATGACGGAGCCACTCGCCAACGGACCCTTACCAGCAGTGTCAATGATGGTGTAGTTGATCGAAGTCGGGGCATTGAGATTGAGGTCGGTGAAGTTAGGCAGGCGGCGACCGAGTATTCCAAGCCAGGTCACACCGATAACGGTGTTCCAGCCAAGATCCTGCTCGACGGTAAGGTCGGCCTGATTGATCCATGGAGCTCGGAAGTTGCGGTCGAAGAAGACCGAGTTCGGTGCGCCTGCGAGACTGCCAGACGCAATTACCTGAGGAAAGGCCGGGGTGGAGTTAACGGTGAATTGGCCGTTCGGCGATCCCGTGTTGATGAGGGCGTTGTAGATGGTGCCGTTGAGGATACGCGCGAAGAAGACGCCGTAGCCTCCACGCAAGACTGTCTTACCCGATCCAAAGACATCGTAGGCGAATCCGACTCGCGGACCGATGTTGGTTTTATTGGATGGCATGAAGGAGGTCTGGGGCACAGCAGGAACGATGAGGCTGCTGAAGGGTGAGGGCAGTTGCTCGTACTCGTAGCGAATCCCTGCGGTGAGGGTCAGCTGTTTGGTAAATTTCCAGTTGTCCTCGACGAAGAAGCCGTAGTCGCCGGTCGTAAATTCGACACCGGGAATGCCGAAACCCTGGACGTAGAGGCTGGTGTAGTTTTTAGCTTTACTTGCAGTTGCAGGGCTCTGCGAAAGGTAGAAGTCGGAGAAGTAGGCCGCGAGATTGGAGTAGGCATAAACACCGAAACCGGAAAAGAGATTGTTGATGCGGTCGTCGGTATGAACGTAATCTCCACCAAACTTGAAGTTGTGGCCGCCATGGATCCAATTGAAGGTATCTGCAATCTGCCAGCGACGTTCATCAGGTAATGCCGCGCGGTTCAGGAAGTTTGGAGTTCCGAACGAAAAGGCGTTGGTGATGCTTACGCTCGGTGGAGCGCCCAACGGGTTTGTGTATCCGCCGCCGGTGGGGCCCATCAAATTGGTCTTCTCATAAGCAGTGGGCGTCTGGCCGTACTCAAACTCGAAGTCTCGTCCGTACTGATAGCGGACTTCGTTGGTGAGGTTGTTCGTAATAACCGTATCCAGTTTGGCGATGCCAAAGGTGACGCGGACGTAGTCGTTGCCAAAGCTGCTGATGCCGTTCGCAACCGTCGCTGCGGTTTGAATGCCGGCTGGCGAGCCCCAGCGCAGCCGGTTGACTTCGAAGGAGGCGTGGTTGCGTGAGTTGACCTGCCAATCGATTTTGGGAAAGAAGATTGTTTGAGTGCCGGTGCGGGGCACGGTTCCCAACATCGTGTTCAATCCGGCGATGCCATTGGTGTAATCCGTCGCGGCGGCGGCGTAGGTGGGAAGGCCGAGGTTGGTCTGCAGTGTGCAAGCCGCGGCGTCGATTGCGCTTGGCGCTGATGCTCCCGTCGTTACACCGCAGACGTTGCCGGCGGGCAGAGTCGAGTCTGGCAAGGTATAGAAGCTAGCCGGACTGCTGGCAACTGCGACTGCAGGAAAGTTTCTCTGGAACCGGTCGCCGGCGAAGAAGAAGAAAAGTTTGTCGCGGAAGATTGGACCGCCGATGGCACCGCCATACTGCTTACGTACATCGGTTGGCTTGAAGTGCTGTGAGACAAAGGGGCCACCGGGGGTGAGCTGCACGGTTTGTACCGTTGTCGCGACCGAGCCTGCCCATTCGGCGTCGCGATCAAAGAAATAGAGGTCGCCGTGAAACTGGTTGCCGCCACTCTTGGTGATGGAGTTGACGACTCCACCAGCGGACCGACCATACTCGGTTGAGTAGTTGGAGGTGTTGACCTGAAACTCCTGAATGGAGGCTTTGGCGGTTGAGTATCCGGCGCGGGTGCGTCCGCGCTCTTCAGAGAAGTAGGCTTGATTGTCGTCGGCACCGTCGACGGTAACGTTATTCATGAGGGTGCTTTGGCCACGGAAGCTGAGAAGGCCAAACCCGTTAGCATCGCCGACGACGCCAGGAGTGAGGAGTGCGTACGCGGACCAGCGATAGTTGTTGACGGGCAGATCCTGCAGTTGGCGCTGGCTGATCAGGCCGCCGACTTCAGGAGACGTCGTGTTGACTTGAGGAGCTTCGCTGGTGACTTCGACCGTCTGTGATTCGCTACCGACTGGCAGATGAGGCGAGAGGTCGGTGAGAAGACCTACCTGCACAATGACTTCGGAAGACTTAAATGTTGCAAAGCCGGGTGCCGTGATTGAAACCGTGTAGGTGGATGGCTGAAGATGGATGGCGCGGAAGAATCCTGAGTCGTCACCGATGATTGTCGTCTCTGCATTGGTTGCGTTGTTGTGGATGACGACTTTTGCCTTCGGGATGGGGAGACCGGAAGCGTCCTGCACCGTGCCGCCGATGGCACCATCTACTGCGGATTGAGCGTAAAGATAAGATTTGGCTCCTACACAAAGAAGCGCAACTAACAGCGTTCGCACCGTTGCCTTCAGAATCGTCTTTTGTAACTGCATCTCGGTCTCCTTAATTTTCATTTCAGCCGTTCACAGATTCGTCTGGCCCCATGTCTGTGATTCGATTGTTGAACAATGCTTTAACTGTCACACGTTCTGGTTAATAAGTGATTACACCCGGGAGGGCGACAGTATAGGGAATCGATTGCATAAAGTGCAATGAATGATAGGGTCACGCAGGGTCAAGATTGACAAGGTACGCAGAATCAGCGATGTGGCTTAGCGTGCAAACTTGTACACTTGAGTTGCATGTTTATTGATGAGGCGCGAATCCGAGTAAAGGCGGGCGATGGGGGCAATGGGTGCATGGCCTTTCGGCGGGAGAAATTTGTTCCGCGAGGCGGGCCTTCGGGTGGCGATGGAGGACATGGCGGGGATGTATTGATGTCTTCGTCGTTGAGTCACAATACGCTGGTGCACTTCCGGTTCAATCCGGAGTGGAAGTCGGAGCGCGGCGGACATGGGCTGGGATCGAACTGCTCGGGGCAGGCGGGTGAGCACACTACGCTGAAGGTTCCTGTCGGGACTTTGCTGTATGACGATACGACAGGTGAGCTGATTCACGACTTTGCGCATCCGAACGAGACGATTGTGATTGCCAAGGGTGGACGAGGAGGACGTGGCAACCAACACTTTGCGACGAGTACACATCAGGCTCCGCGGGAGCATGAACTTGGGCGGGCGGGGGAGGAACGGAGCTACCGGCTGGAGCTTCGGCTGCTTGCGGATGCGGGGTTGGTGGGATATCCGAATGTCGGGAAGTCGACGTTAATCTCACGGTTGTCGGCTGCGAGACCCAAGATCGCTAATTATGCTTTTACGACATTGGAACCGAATCTCGGCGTGGTACAGGTCGGGGATTTTCCGCATACGCTGTCGTACACCGTGGCGGATCTGCCAGGATTGATCGAAGGAGCGCATCTAGGTCACGGGCTGGGTATTCAGTTTCTGAAACATATTGAGCGGACCAGCGTGATCGTTCATCTTGTCGATGTGTCGGATGCGAGCGACCGGCCTGATCCGGTGCAGGACTACAAGGTGATTACGGAGGAGTTGAAGAGTTTCGATCCTGCGCTTGCGGCGAAGCCGACGATTCTGGTGGCAGCGAAGGTGGATGTGGCGAACTTGGAGAAACTGAAGAAACTTGGAACGATGGCGAAGCGGAAGAAGCTGCCGTTTTATAAGATCTCGGCGGTGACTGGTGAAGGAGTGGATGCGCTGAAGTATGCGATCGGCGAGTTAATCGCGGCGAATCGACCGATTGAGATTAAACCTAAGCCGGAGGCCGCGGTAAAGCTGAAACCACGGTATCCGCCACCTGCTCCGAGTGCGCGCGGGCGCGGGTAAGAATCCCTCGAAAATCTTTGCGCCGCGATGGTAACTTTGTGCCGTGAGAAAAGTCATGTTCCGGCCGGCCGCTCTATCCTCTGCGCTTTTCGTTCTGACGACCTTCTGTTTTTCAACTGCTGTACGCGCTTCGAATCCACTGCGCGTGAAGATTGATAGCGGCGAGGTGGAAGGTGCGTTCGCCAACGGCCAGCAGGTGCGGGCGTTCAAAGGAATTCCGTTCGCCGCTCCTCCTGTAGGCGATCTGCGCTGGAAGGCTCCGCAGGCTGAAGCGGCATGGAAGGGTGTAAGGCAGGCAAAGGATTTCGGATCACACTGCATTCAGTCGGGGAGTTATCCGGACATGGTGTTTCATGATCCAGGACCGAGTGAGGATTGCCTGACGCTGAATGTGTGGACTCCGGCGAATGCAAAGACTGGATCATTGCCGGTGATGGTTTGGATTTATGGCGGGGGTTTTTCGACTGGGGGAACTTCAGAGAGCCGGCAGGATGGGCAGTTTCTGGCGGCGCGGAATGTGGTCGTCGTGTCGATGAACTACCGGTTGGGAATCTTTGGTTTTTTCAATTACCCGGAGTTGACGATGGAGTCGCCGTTTCACGCTTCGGGAAACTATGGGTTGTTGGATCAGGCGGCAGCGCTGGCGTGGGTGCACCGGAATATTGCTGCGTTTGGCGGTGATCCGAACAATGTGACGATCTTCGGCGAGTCGGCCGGATCGCAGTCTGTAAGTGCACATATAGCTTCGCCAGTGTCACGGGGGCTTTTCAACAAAGCAATCGGTGAGAGCGGCGGGGAGTTTCCGAATGACACCCCCAAGGAGGAGTTGGGGAGCAGGCTTGAGGAACGAAATGTGGTGTTCGCGAAAGAGACGTTCGGGACTTCGTCGATTGCGGACCTACGAAAACTTTCAGCGGATGAGATTCTTCGCGCGGCGATGGCGAAGACGATGCCTCCGCCGCCCCGTTTCAGGCCGAGTGTGGATGGATATTTTCTGCCGGATTCCGTTGCGAATGCCTATGCGAGAGGGGTTCAGGCCCAGGTCCCGTTACTTGCGGGCTGGAATGCAGATGAGTCTCGCGGGCAGGTTCTGCTGTCGAAGACCAAGACAACTGCGGACAGTTTTACGGCTACAGCACACAAAGATTTTGGCGATAAGGCAAAGGATTTTCTTGCGGCTTATTCAGCGGAAACAGATGCAGAGGCGGTCGTGTCGGCTGGCGATTATGCGAGCGACCGATTCATTGCTTACTCGACGTGGAAGTGGCTTGAGATGCAGGTTGAGGCTGGGCAGGCTCCGGTTTACCGGTACCGGATGGACTTAGGCTCGCCGGGGGATAAGAATCATCAGGCGATTCTTGGGGCGTTTCACTCGGATGATATCGAGTATGTGTTTGGGACTCTGGATTCACGGCCGGGAGCGGTTTGGAGACCTGAGGATCGTAAGCTTTCGGAGCTGATGGGGGCTTACTGGACGAACTTTGCGCGAACGGGCGATCCTAATGGGCCAGGGTTGCCCCAGTGGCCGGTTTATAAGTTGGAACAATGGCAGGTGATGCATCTGGATGCAACCTCGGCGGCTAAGCCGGATGCGCAGCGTGAGCGGTATCTATTTCTGGACACTGCTTGGGGACAGGCCGCGAGATAAATGGGACTGATCGTTTCAGTACTTGAAAGCGTTTTTCTGTTCCGGGTTACGGTTATGAGAAGGAGAGTTATGCCTAAGTTTTGGGTTCGCAGATTGATCGTTCCCACTGTTGTCTTCTGTTTATTGTCATCCGCCCGCGCGCAGACGCCCAGTGCGCTACCTAGTGAGACTCCAGCCTCAGTTACGCCGACAAATTATGGGTTTAATTATGTGCGGCGGGAGGTCATGATCCCGATGCGCGATGGCGTGAAGCTGCATACGGTGATTCTGGTGCCGAACAGGGCGAAGAATGCCGGGATTCTGCTGACGCGGACCCCTTATAACGCGAGTGCATTGACGACGAACTCGCAGAGCTCGCATCTGGGGTTAAGTTTGTATGGGTATGACAATGCCACGGATGTGATTGTGGATGGCGGATATATTCGCGTTATTCAGGATGTACGCGGGAAGTATGGGTCGGAGGGCGATTATGTGATGAATCGTCCGCTGCGCGGACCGCTGAATCCTACACAGGTGGATCACGCGACGGATACTTACGACACGATTGACTGGCTGGTGAAGAATACTCCGGAGAGCAATGGGAGGGTAGGGATTATCGGGATCTCATATGACGGTTTTACGACTCTGATGGGGTTGGTGCATCCGCATCCGGCGCTGAAGGTGGCAGTGCCGATGAATCCGATGGTGGATGGGTGGCGCGGCGATGACTGGTTTCACAACGGGGCGTTTCGCGAACAGAATATGCCGTACATGTATGAGCAGGTGGGCACGCGGGACAACTCGGCGAAGTGGTGGATAACGAATTTTGATGACTACGACACGTATATGAATGCGGTGTCGGCAGGAGAGTTGGGGAAGCGCCGCGGGCTGGAGCAGATGGGATTCTGGCAGAAGGTGGTTGCGCATCCGAGTTATGACTCGTGGTGGCAGGCGCAGGCGGTAGACAAGCTTCTGGCCGCGGAGCCGATTACGGTACCGACGATGCTGGTGCATAGCTTTTGGGATGCAGAGGATATATACGGCGCGATGGCAGTTTATAAGGCGATAAAGCCAAAGGACTCCGGGAATTTGGTTCATCTGGTGATGGGGCCGTGGCATCACGGGGGAAGTATCGATGATGGAAGTACGTTGGGGGCGATTAAATTTCCTACGGATACTTCGTTGTATTTCCGCGAGAGTGTTCTGGCTCCGTTTCTGGCGAAGTATCTGAAGGATGATGCTTCGGCGCCGGAGGTCGCTCCGGTGACTGCCTATGAGAGCGGGACGAATTTATGGCGGAAACTGCCTTCGTGGCCCATTGCCTGCGCGAGTGGATGCGGGTCGGCTTCGGTGCCGCTTTATTTAAAGGCTGACGGGAAGCTGGGCTTTACTGCACCTAAGAATGGAGATGCAGCGTTCGATGCGTATATTTCGGACCCGACAAGGCCCGTGCCGTTTCGTGCGCGACCGATTCAGCCAGTGGGTTATGACAATGGAATGACCTGGCCGAATTGGCTGGCGGACGATCAGCGGGAGGAGTCTGGGCGCACGGATGTTTTGGTGTTCGCTTCGGATGTGTTGACAGCTCCGGTGAAGATCAGCGGGCAGCCGGTGGCGAACCTGATTGCTTCGACCAGCGGGACGGACTCGGACTGGGTGGTGAAAGTGATCGATGTTTATCCGGATGAGGTTGCAGGGCAGCCAAAGATGGGCGGATATCAGTGGATGATTTCGGCGGATATCTTTCGCGGGCGGTATCGCGAGAGCCTAGTGACTCCCAGACCGATTGCTCCGGATGAGCCGCTGCTTTACAAGTTCAATCTGCCGCCGGCGAATCATGTGTTTCTACCGGGTCACAGGATCATGGTCCAGATACAGTCGAGTTGGTTTCCGCTGTATGACCGGAATCCGCAGACGTTTGTGCCGAATATCTTCTGGGCGAAGTCGGAGGATTATAAGAAAGCGGAACAGCGGGTTTATCATACGCCGGGACATGAGAGTTTTATCGAGTTACCGATGGTGAAGTAGTGGCACGAGGACTAAATTTTTGGCACGTGCGACTCCCATTTACCCTCATATTTTATGTTTGCCTAATCGTTGGCATTGTTTACCTGATGGCGATCGAAAATTCAGGTTTTCGTGACGGGATTGGGTTTCTCCGAATAACGATCTCCGTGACCATGGCTGTGCTACCGCTGTCTCCGCTTCCGGTTACCCTCAAAGCGCCCGCCTACGTTCTGGAGTCTCCCTGAGGATATGAGCGTGTCACCAACTGGCTGTAGGAGTTGCGGGGAGGGTCTGGGGAGCGTAGGCTTTAAGTAGCCCGTGAGGTTGACGGGACAGGTGGTATCCAGCCAAAGCCACGTTTGTTTGCGGCGCGCGGCGGAACTGCACTGGAGATGAAGATGAGCTTGATTACGTTCTCTCGGGAACGAGCCGATGCGCGTGTGGGACGCGATGACGGTCCTAAGAAGATTACTGTTCCCTACCTGACAGAGAAGAAGTTGTTGCGTCAGCCGATCTCGGCTGTGACCGCCTATGACTATGCGAGCGCCCGGTTGGTAGATGAGGCCGGACTGGATGTGTTGCTCGTCGGCGACTCGCTGGCGATGGTGATGCAAGGCCATGAAAATACGCTTGCTGTGACGATGGACGAGATGCTGTTGTATACCCGCGGCGTGCGGCGAGGGGTTCGGCGGGCGCTGCTGGTGGCGGATATGCCTTTTGGCAGTTACACCGAAGCGCGTGAGGGAGTTGCAAATGCCGTCCGGTTTGTAAAGGAAGCGGGCGCCGAGGCAGTGAAGCTGGAGGGCGGCCGCGAGCGTGCCGAACTGGTGCGGCGTGTCGTGGATGCTGAGATTCCAGTGATGGGCCACCTGGGATTGACGCCGCAGAGTGTGCATCGCATGGGTGGATATAAGGTGCAGGGCAAGACGATGGAGGCCATCGATGCGTTGAGGACTGATGCCATGACTCTGGAGGAGGCTGGATGTTTTGCGCTGGTTCTGGAGGGGGTGCCGAGAGAGTTGGCGCGGATCGTGACCGAGGAGTTGCGGATTCCGACGATCGGGATTGGTGCAGGGCCGGATTGTGACGGCCAGATCCTGGTGCTGCACGACATGATGACGATGACGTTCTCAAAACCGGCGAAGTTTGTACGGCGTTATGCTGATGTGAGCGGTATGATGCGTACTGCGCTGGGTGAGTACAAGCGCGATGTCGAGGAACGGACGTTTCCCTCGGATGCGGAGAGCTACCATCTTTCGCAGGAGATGCGAGAGTTGGTGAGTACTTCTGTTGAGATTCTGAAATAACGCGGGCTATTGATAGCGTGTTGCGCTCTTCTTAAAGGAAGAGCGTTGAGTGATATCCAAATGCGAATTGTAAAAAGTGTTGCTGAGATGCAGGCCGTGTGCCGCGGTCTGCGCGCTGCTGGAACGGTGGTGGGATTTGTGCCCACGATGGGTGCTCTACATGAGGGGCACCTGTCGTTAGTGCGGCGAGCGCGGGAGGAATGCGATGCGGTGGTGGCTTCGATTTTTGTGAATCCGCTGCAGTTCGGAAAGGGAGAGGATTTTGCCCGGTATCCGCGGACGTTTGAGCAGGACTGCACGAGGCTGGAGGCGGAGGGAGTGGTGGCTTTGTTCGCTCCAGAAACGTCAGAGATGTATCCGGAGGATGCGGTGACGACAGTGACGGTAGCCGGAGTAGGCGACAGGTTAGACGGGGCTTCGCGGCCTGGACACTTTACGGGCGTGGCCACTGTGGTCGCAAAGCTGTTTCATATTGTAGGGCGGTGCAAAGCTTACTTTGGTCAGAAGGATGCGGCTCAGGTGGCGGTGCTGCGGCGGATGGTGAAGGACCTGAACTTCGATGTAGAACTGGTAAGCTGCCCGATTGTGCGGGATCCGGATGGACTAGCACTAAGCAGTAGGAATCAGTATCTAAGCGCAGAGGAGAGAGAGCGGGGGTTGGTGCTGAATCGTGTGTTGCGGTTGATCGAAGAACGGATCAAGCGCGGGGAGCGAGAGAGTGCGGCGTTGATCGATGCAGGCAGGTCGGCGACAGCGGGGGTGCAGCTGGATTATCTGGCGATCGTGGATGTAGAGAGTCTGTTGCCAGTCAAGACCGCCGAGAAGGGAACGCTGATGGCTATTGCGGCGTGGGTGGGAAAGACGAGGCTGATTGATAACTTTCTTGTAGAATGATTTCCTCCCCCCGGGTGTCGTCTGTTAAGCGGTAAAAAATGTGGGCATCAAAATGCTCCATATAGAATGCGAATTTGCCTAAAGTACTCGATTGATTGAACCGTCCAGTTTTGACTGTGCAACTTTTTGCAGAATTCTTCGACTAAATTTCCCTCGTCCTAAAAAATCCTGCTGAAAAACCATGGAGTTCATCTGTTCAGGGCTTTTACGTTGCTGATAGATTTGAGCACTTCTGATCTGGAGGCCCTTCATGATTCGAGCGAGGAAGTCGATTTCGCTGACGACTCTGGCCGTGTGTATTGGCCTTACTTCGTTGGTGACCGCCCAAACCAGTCACAGCCCGTCCCGCATTCGGGAATCAATCAATAATTCAAGGCGTTTTATAGTTTCGGGCAATATACGCCCGGAGGCAACTGCGGAGAATGACCGCGGCGTGGTCTCCGATTCGATGGAGCTTCCGCATCTGCAACTTGTGTTGCAACGTTCGCCGGAGCAGCAGAAGGCCTTCGATCAGTTGTTGGCGGACCAGGCTAATCCGCAATCTGCGAACTTTCACCACTGGCTGACGGCGGCAGAGGTTGGGGAACAGTTTGGACCATCTGTGGAGGATCTCGGTCGAATCACCGACTGGCTGACAGCAGAGGGTTTCAACGTAGTTTCGGTTGACCCCGCGGGAACGGTGATTGAGTTCTCCGGTACGGCGGGTGCGGTACGCAACACCTTCCGTACAACGATTCATCACATGATGGTGAATGGACAGGTGCACTTTGGCAATTACAGTGACCCTGAACTGCCCTCGGCGCTGGCGGGTATAGTGGCCGGCGTAGCCTCGCTGCACAACTTTATGCCTCATGCGCAGTCGATGCTAAAGCGCACGAGCGGACTGCCTGCAGCAACTCAAGGAAACGGAGGCAACGGACTCAATTATCTTTCGGCGGCGGATGTTGCGGCTGTCTACAACTTCAATCCGTTATATAAGTCCGGGATTTCGGGCAAAGGGCAGACGATTGTGGTGATCGAAGACACGGATCTATTCAGCCAGACGGACTGGGTAACGTTCCGCAAGGCGTTCGGGCTGGCCCGCGCGTATCCTTCCGGCACGTTAACTCAGGTTCATCCAACTGGCCCCTCGACTTGTGGCGCTCCTGGCGTTAATGGTGACGATGGCGAGGCGGCGATCGATGTGGAGTGGGCCTCGGCGGCCGCTCCGAATGCTGCGATCGTGAATGCTGCATGTGCGAATACGACGCAGTTTGGCGGCTTCATTGCGTTGTTGAACATTTTCAGTGGACCAGCTTCGGGGATTCCTCAGGTTGTAAGCATCAGCTATGGTGAGGCTGAGGCTTCCGATGGAGCGACCGAGAATCTGTTCATCAACAATCTGTATGCGCTGGGTGCCGCGGAGGGTGTGTCGATCTTCGTCTCTTCGGGCGACGAGGGCGCAGCGAGTGCAGACGCGAATCGCGTTCGCGCAACCCACGGCATCGGGATAAGCGGCTTCGCTTCGACGCCGAACAATGTTGCTGTGGGCGGTACGGACACTTCCGTGTTTTTCTCTGGCACGACCGACCAGTACTTCAGCACGACGAATGGACCGAACTTCCAGACGGCACTCTCTTATTTTCCTGAGGTTCCGTGGAATGACTCGTGCGCCGGCACGCTGGTGACGCAGTTCCTCGGGTTCGCAACACCGTATGGACCTAACGGGACCTGCAACCAGACGAATAACAACTTCGAGACCACGGCGAGCGGAAGTGGCGGACCAAGCGGATGCGCAACCGGCACAGCAAGCACACGAAGCGTGGTTTCGGGAACCTGCGCAGGATATCCCAAACCGTCGTGGCAGGCTGGGGTCTTTGGAAATCCGGCCGATGGCGTACGTGATATTCCAGATGTGTCTCTGTTCGCTTCGAACGGATTCCTGGGCGTTTACTACGACGTGTGCTGGTCAGATACAACGCGTGGAGGATCAGTGTGCGGAAGCGATCCTTCGTTGTGGGCAGGCTTCGGCGGAACTTCGGTTTCGAGTCCAATCTGGGCGGGGATTCAGGCGCTTGTAAATCAGAGGACCGGCGAGCGGCAGGGGAATCCGAACCCGGTACTTTATACAATTGGAAACTCGCAGTACGGCACGACGGGCGCACCGACTTGTAATTCGACGCTTGGCAATGCGGTCGGCCCGAGTTGTGTGTTCTACGACGTGACGCTGGGCGATATGGATGTGCCCTGCTCAGGAGCATTCAATTGTTTCCTTGGCGGCGGCGCGATCGGCGTACTTTCGGTGAGCAATTCGGTGTATCAGCCCGCGTATCCCGCAACGGCAGGGTGGGACTTCGCGACAGGACTTGGCACGACAAATGCGACGAATCTGGTGATGGCGTCAGTTTGGCCGACGGCACCAAAAGATTGACGTTCAACAGCTTGTGCGTTCCCAGCGGTTCTAGATTGGCGGTTTCAATTTAACGATTTTCAACAACAAGGAGAAGGAACTCTTTATGCGCAAATCATTTTGTATTCTTGCCGTTCTTCTGCTGACTCTTGCTGGCTCGAAGTGGGCCAAAGCAGACGATTGCAGCTCCGCGCCGGGCCAGCTTGTCAAGAACTGCGGGTTCGAGACGGGGAACTTTACCAACTGGACGCTCACGGGGGAGAACACATCACCCAGCTTTGATGTTAACGTCGACTCCTTCGAACCTTTCCAGGGAAACTTTGCCGCATTCCTGGGAACGAATAGTAGCCAGACGATTTCGCAGACGTTTGCGACGACGTTTGACCAGCTTTATCTTGTGACGTTCGAGCTTGTCAATGAACCCAACCCTATTCTTAAGAGCGACGGGACGAACAACCTCTCGCTCAGCGAAAACGGCGTGACGCTGTTCAGCGAAACCAACGTTTTCCAGCCGGATGGGGATTTTGACTACTCGCTGGTGACAGCCATTTTCTCGGCTCGGTCGAGCTCAACGACTTTGTCATTTACGGGAGCAAATCCAGACTCGATTTTCGACATTGACGATGTGAGCGTGACGACTACGACTCCGGAGCCAAGCACTTTCGTACTGCTTGGAACCGGTGTACTAGGAGTCGCGGGCGTGCTTCGGCGGCGTTTTGTGGCGTAAGTCCCACCGATGATCCTAAAACCCTTCGCAGGCGTAACTCTTTTCGAGTTACGCCTGTTTTTTTGTCTGCATCCCACGATTGTGGGAGAGGTCGGGTGGATTTTTGCATCCAATCAATTCGGCGGGATAGATACCATTAGCAACAGGTCCCTTTGTAACTGCCTCCGTTGGTCAATGCACTGATGAAAGGTGCCAGGCAGCCGACAGAAGATAGAAGAAAGGCATTGAAGGACTTAAATTCGAAGATGCCAGATACTTCCATCCATGAACTCGCGATTGGCGAGATCGAGCGGCTCTCGCGCAGGGGATTCGAGCGACTTTCGCTGCCGGAGCCACTGGAGAGCGGATTCGAGAAGTCGACCCTTATGCAACGCTCGGAGCGGCTGTGGGTGGAGGGGTTGATTGCGATTGGATTTTTCAATCTCTATGTGATTGCGGATTACCTGATTCGGGGTGGTGGTTCGTGGTTGCAGTTGCAAATCAGGCTTTGCATAGTTACGCCGATCGCGCTGCTGGTCAATTTCTTTGTACGGAGATCAGCAAACAGAGTCTTTCGCGAGAGCAGCATTGCTCTCGTGAGTTGCCTAATTGGAGCGACGCATCTTTATCTCGAAAGCAATACTGACGTAGCTTCGTCGGCATATGCGCAGGTGGGCCTGATTGTCGCTGTCATCTTCGTTAACGTGGTGATGCGGCTGCAATTTGTGTATGCATTGAGCGCGTCCGCCATTTTGCTGGCTTGTGATTTGGCATTTCTTGCGCAGGATCAGTTTCTGATTGCATCCGAGAAGTTGCTGGGGGTGACACTGGCGGTTGGCGCGATTGTGATGACGGTGATTGCGAATTACAGTATTGGGCGGGACGAGCGACTTGCCTACCTGATGCGTTTGCGCAGCGAGATCCAAAGCAAGGAACTCTCATTCCTGAACGTCGAATTGAAGAAGATCTCCTATATCGACAATCTGACTGGTTTATCGAATCGGCATTCTTACGAACTGCAGTTTGCAAAGTTATGGCGCGAGGCGGTGGAGACGGGAGGATGTTTGTCTGCGATCTTGATTGATATCGACAACTTCAAGATTACTAACGATACAAGGGGGCACCTGTACGGTGATCGCGTGCTGGTGCGGGTGGCAATGCTGCTATTACAGAGCCTGCGTTGCAAGGACGACTTTGCGGCACGATTCGGCGGAGAGGAGTTCGTCGTGCTACTTCCAGGAGCGAACAAGGAGGGAGCCTTGATTGTCGCAGAACGCATTCGAAAGCTTGTGGAGGTTGCTGGATCGCCGGCGTTGCCGGACCCCTCGAGCCATCCTCGGCTCTCTACTGTGAGCTGCGGTGTGGCGACTTGCTGGCCAAGCAAGGCGAATTGCCAAGAGGATTTGGTGGATTCTGCAGACAAGGCGCTTTATCAAGCGAAAGCGAACGGGCGAAACCAAGTGTGCTGGGGTCAGTTGATCAGTACCGTCAAAAAGGGGCCGAACTCGGAGCGGCGGGCGCCGCGAGAAGCGGTGAGGGTGGATCAGGCTCTTTGACCAGTATGAACTAGTCCTTTGTTGGCTCTGACCCGGCGGTCAGTTGGCTGCTACTGGTGACTGGAGCACGTACCGGAGAAAGCTGGCTGTTCAAAGTCAGAATGCGCGCGGAAACCTGCGAAACTCTGGTTTGACTGTGGTAAATTGCCGCTACTACATAAAGGCTTGAATCCGTTCTCTGGAGGCACCTTCCTTGGCACTCACAATTACAGGTCTATCGAAGACCTATCCGAATGGCGTTCGCGCTTTGAAAGACCTTTCTCTAACAATTGGCAACCATATGTTTGGCTTGCTCGGGCCGAATGGAGCGGGCAAGAGCACGTTGATGCGCACGGTGGCGACACTGCAGGATCCCGACTCGGGCTCGGTTCAGCTGGATGGGTTGAATGTTCTGACGCAGAAGGATGAGGTCCGGAGAGTTCTGGGGTACCTGCCGCAGGAGTTTGGAGTTTATCCGAAGATGTCGGCACTGGATATGCTGCACCATCTCGCGATTCTGAAGGGCATCACGAACAAGACCGAGCGAACTCAGATGGTGGAGGCGCTGCTCCAACAGACAAATCTCTGGGACGCGCGCAAAAAGGCGCTCAGTACATATTCCGGCGGCATGAAGCAGCGATTCGGAATTGCGCAGGCGTTGTTGGCGAATCCGAAGCTGATCATTGTGGATGAGCCGACAGCGGGGTTGGACCCGGCAGAGCGGAACAGGTTTTTGAATCTGCTGAGTTCGATCGGATCGAATGTGACGGTGATCTTGTCGACACACATTGTCGATGATGTTCGCGAATTGTGCCCGCGAATGGCGATTATCTCGAATGGCCAATTGCTGCTGGAGGGTGCTCCGACGGAGGCTCTTAATTCCCTGCGCGGAAAGATCTGGTCGAAGGTGGTAGCAACGGATGATGAGCTGCGCGCGCTGGAGACAACGTTCAAAGTTGTGTCGACCCACCTCGTCGGCGGATTGCACGAGGTTCGAGTCCATGCGGATTCGAGTCCTGGCGATGGTTTCCGTGCGGTCGAGTCGGAGCTTGAAGATGTGTACTTCCTCAATCTCGCCAACCAGGCGAAGAACTAACCCAGCACAGGAGATAACGACATGGCTATGTTCTGGGAGTTTTTCACTTTCGAAATGAAGTTTCGGTTTAAGAGTATTTCGACTTATATCTACTTTCTGCTCTGGGCCGTGTTCAATTTTCTCGATGTTGCGAGTGAGAACTTTGGCCCCATTGGCAACAATAATGGAAAGATTTTGCTGAATGGCCCGTATGCCAACATTCTGAACGATATTGGCGTTACCTTTTTCGGCTTGATTGTGATTGCGGCGATCTTTGGAACGTCAATCCTACGAGACTTTCAGCGGGATACGATTCAGATTCTGTTTACGAAGCCGATCTCGAAGTTTGCTTATCTCGGCGGGCGATGGGCTGGATCGTTTGTCGCTACGGTGTTCGCCTTTTCCGGACTGCTAGTCGGCGAGTTCTTTGGGACGCTGGCGCCATGGGCTGATCATTCGCGCATTGGGCCGAATCATCTCTCTTGGTATCTGCAGCCGTTTTTCTCGATCGTCGTGTTTCAGATCTTCTTCATGGGATCGCTTTTCTTTCTGGTGTCGGCGCTCTCACGCAAGATCTTTATTGTTTATCTGCAAGGCGCGGCTATCTTCATGCTTTATATCATCGGCGTGAATGCGTTCGGAGCGACGCGGTCACTTGAACACTTCTGGTCCGCGATCTTTGATCCCATCGGACTGCGCTATATCGACGCAATTACCCGCTACTGGACGGTGGTGGAGAAGAACTCGCTGCTCTTATCGTGGTCGCCACACGTAGCCGAGGGTGTGTTTCTTTTAAACCGGCTGTTCTGGGGTTTGATCGGAGTGCTTGCCCTACTTGCAGTATGGAAGTTCTTCCCGATGTCGGTTGAGGCTTTGACAGCGCGGTCCAGCGGTAAGAGGGCGGCACGAGCGCGAGAGCAGGACATTGTTGAGGCACGGCCACGAAGCCTGGTCGCTGCGAGGTTGCCAATCGTTCATCAGATCTTCGGGCCAGGAACGAGGTTCGCGCAGCTAGCGTCGCTTACGCGAATCAGGGTGGCGAATATTCTTCATGAGGTTCCTTTCTGGGTACTTCTGCTGTTGATGATGGGGATCGCCATCAACAATGGATACTTCGCGGGAAAACTTGCGGATCGCAACGTTTGGCCTGTCACGTATCTGATGCTCCAGTCCGTTGAGGGCGGGGCGCAGTTGTTCTTCTATATTGTGGCGACGCTATATGCTGCGGAGCTAATCTGGCGTGAACGGGACACGCAATTTTCGGGTATTCATGATGCACTGCCCATCAGCGAAACAACGGATTGGTTTTCGAAGCTTTTCGCTCTCTGCTTTGTTGAGTTGATTCTGCTGACAGTGACAATGTTCTGTGGAATTCTGATGCAAACGCTCTCGGGCTACTATCACTACGAGATTTTCCAGTACGTGAAAGAGCTCTACTTTATTACGTTCCCACAGATTCTAACCTTCGCTCTGTTTGCTCTCTTTATTCAGACGGTGGTCTCGAACAAATTTATTGGGCATGGAATTGTGATCGGCGTCTTTGTGATCACCCCGATTCTTTTCAACTTCGGATGGGAAAATACGCTTTATCTGCCGGGCCAAACGCCGCCCTATATCTATTCAGACATGAATGGCTATGGGCATTTTGCGGCTGCACTGTTTTGGTCAATTGCATACTGGTTGGCGATTATGGCCGTTCTGGCAGTGATCTCGATTGCACTGGCACGGCGTGGCTCGGATGATGCATGGAAGTCGCGGCTTGGGTTGGCAAAGCAACGTTGGCTGCGGCTTATGCCTGCTGTCAGTGTTCTTGTGCTGATCGTGATAAGCAGTGGCTGCTGGTACTACTACAACACGCACGTACTGAATGAGTATCTGACGGCAAAGGACCGTCGACATATTCAGGCGAACTACGAACGCGACTTCAAGAAGTTTGAGAATGTTCCGCAGCCTAAGGTGGTCGCGGTCGACGCGAATATCAATATTTATCCAGAACGGCGTTCCTTTGACGGGAATGGCCGTTTCGTACTGCAAAATAAAACGCCGCAGCCAATCAACCAGATTCACGTTACAAATCAGTTTCAGTCTGTGACGAATGTTAAGTTCGATAGACCGTTCCATGCTGTGTCGTCGAGCCCACGTAATCTCTACACGATCTATCAGCTGGACACGCCTCTGGGACCGGGCGAGAAGCTCGACATGAAGTTCGACGTCGGTTATGCAAGCCACGGCTTCAAGGATGGCAATGAACGGCCCGAGTTTGCTTACTCGGGAACTTTCTTTGATTCCAGCTACTTCCCGACGATTGGTTACGACAACAATATTGAGATCGACGATCCTCGGCGACGCAAGGAAGAGAAGTTGCCGGATCAGGAGATACTTCCTCATCGCGGAGATGCCGTTGGGTCAGTTACAAATCTTTTCACGCCGACTTCAGACTGGGTTACTTATCACACAACAGTCAGTACTTCTGATTCGGATTCGGAAGGCCAGCCCCAGATTGCGATTTCACCGGGATATCTGACACGCGAGTGGCATGAGAATGGGCGACACTACTTCACCTATGACATGGGCGATGTAAAGACGCTGGATTTCTTTGCGTTCCTCTCTGCGCGCTATGACGTTACGAAAGAGATCTACCAAGGGAAGGAAAACCCGATTTCGATCGAGGTTTATCACATTCCACAGCACACGTTCGATGTGGATGACATGGTCGCTGCTTCAAAGGCAGGGCTTACTTATTACGAGAAGAACTTCAGCCCGTTTCAATTCAAGCAGTACCGGATTATGGAGTTTCCGCGGTATCGGACGTTTGCCCAGTCTTTCCCCAATACAGTTCCTTTCTCTGAAGGCATTGGATTTATTGGGCGGTTGGAAAAGCCAAAGGATATCGACTTTACTTACTTCGTGACAGCGCATGAGTTGGGACACCAGTGGTGGGCGCATCAATTGGTTGGCGGGCGTGTGGAGGGGTCGAATATGCTGTCGGAGACGCTGGCGGAGTATTCGGCGTTGATGGTGATGCGAGAGAAGTATGGCAACGACAGCATGCATCGATTCTTGAAGCATGAGCTGGATGGGTATCTTCGCGGGAGGGCCGGGGAGATTCGTAAGGAGAGGCCTGTGGTGCTGGTGCAGAATGAGCCTTACGTCTGGTACCAGAAGGGCGGGCATGTTTTGTTCACTTTAGCTGACTACATTGGTGAGGATAAGGTGAATCTAGCACTGCGGAATTTCCTGCTGCAGAACCGCTATGCGAATGCGAATGATGCCCAGAGTGGGGCCTATCCGGATACGAGGCAGTTTGTGGAGGCGTTACGGGCACAGACTCCTCCGGAGCTGCAGTACTACATTACGGATGCGTTTGAATCGATCGTTCTTTACGACAACAAGGCAGTTAGCGCTACGGTAACGCAGACGCCGGATAAAAAATATAAGGTGACGCTGAATGTGCAGTCGCACAAGGTTTCGGCGGATGGGAATGGTAAGGAGACGCCGATGACCTTGAACGATCTCATGGACATCGGAGTGTTCGTTGGAAAGAAGAACGAGGAGAAACCGCTTTATTTGAAGAAGGAGAAGATTACGCAGGCGAATCAGACTTTTGAAATTGTCGTGGATCAGATGCCTACCCGGGCGGGGATCGACCCTTATAACAAACTGATAGACCGGATTCCGGATGACAATATGATCGATGTCACTAAACAATAGATTGCGTTTGGTTTATGGTCTATTTGCCTATACAGAATTTGCTGAAGATGAGGTCGAGGATGTCGTCGGTGGTAGTGGTGCCGGTGAGGGTGTCGAGAGAGCGAAGGGCCTCGTAAAGATCGAGGAGAATCATCTCGTGGGGGATCCTGGTTGCGGCGGCTTTCTGGGCTCGGCTTAGGGCGGTCACGGTGGCTATAACTGCCTGCTGCTGACGGAGATTGGTTAGGATTCCGCTCTCAGTTGCAGGGGCTTTTTTGGTGATGAGAGCCAGGATAGCTTTGCGGAGCTCAGGGATGCCCCGGCCCGTTTTGGCGGAGGTCTCGAGGGTTTGTGGGTGGGTGATCGACGTAGGTGGAGATAGGTCTATTTTGTTAATCACCAAGAGGTAAGGGCGGTTGGTGAGACTGGCGATGGTTCGCTCGTCTTCCTCATTCGGCTCTGTGGTTGCATCCTGGACAAGGAGGACTACGTCTGCTTCGGCCATGACTTCGCGGGATTTCGCGATTCCGAGGGATTCGGCTTCGTCGTTGGAAGCGCGAAGTCCTGCCGTGTCAACGAGTTGGACGGGGACCCCTTCGAGGGAGACGTGCTCGGTGATGAGGTCGCGGGTGGTGCCTGGAGCGGCGGTGACGATGGCACGGTCTCGCTCGACCAAGCGATTGAAAAGGGAGGATTTACCGGCGTTGGGGCGGCCTACAATGGCCAGGGTGAAGCCACTGCGAAGGATTCGGCCGTATGAAAAGCTTTGTTCTAAGGAGGTTAGCGGAGTTTGGATCGATTCGATTTGCCGCGTGATTTCGGAGGCGCGGAGGGTGTCGATGTCGTCCTCCGCGAAGTCGATGCCAGCTTCGAGTGCGGCGATGAGACTTGTAAGTTGTTGTTTTATAGGGGCTATCTGACGACTTAGGGAACCTCCCAATTGCTGAGCGGCGAGGCGGGCCTGGTGGAGCGTGGTGGCTTCGATGAGATCGCTAACTGCTTCGGCTTGAGTGAGATCGAGGCGGCCCGCGAGGAAGGCTCGCTGGGTGAATTCGCCCGGTTCGGCCAAGCGGCTACCGGCGCTAAGGCATTGACGGACAAGGAGATCAAGAAGGACCGGGGAGCCGTGGGCTGCGATTTCGACAATGTCTTCAGAGGTGTAGGAGTGGGGTTTTTCGAAGAAGGTGACGACTGCTTCGTCAAGAGTTTGCCCAGTGGAATCAATGATCTCGGCAAAGCGAGCTTGCGCGGAAGAGAGCGGATGTTTCAGTTTTAAAAGGGGTTCGACGATGGCGCGAGCCCGAGGACCGGATAGACGGACAATTCCAATGCCTCCGCGACCGGGTGGGGTGGAGATGGCGACGATGGTGTCGTTCGGCTCGGGCACCTAATTGATGGTAATTTGCGAATATTTTCTTTGCGGACTTGTGAGGAGTGTGTGGATGTATGCGGTCAACACAAGCATGTTTGCCGGTACTGATCCCTAACCTGGATAGATTGTTTGAAATCGCTTACTAAAGATCTTGCGAAACAAAACCGGTTTTCACAATAAGTGAGTGGAAGTTGATCTCTCTACCTATGAACGACTCCGAAGAGAGCGATTGTCAGTAATTAAAGCTTCGATGGTACAAGCCTAAATCCTGATGGATACCGGGCGACCCTCAAAAGTGATATCTTTCTGATTCTCTTCACCAACCACGCGCACTTGAATGTTCCTTTTTGCCTGAGGCAGCATTGGCGATTTGTCCCGGAGCCGCAGAGTGATCCGTCGCTGGGTATCGTTCCATGTGATCTCCACATGTGTGCACTTACCCTTGCGGTAGTCGAAGGTCTCACCGTCGTCTATATAGAGAGTCGACTTGCCATCTGCACCGGGATAAACCCAGAGCGTCATCGGGCCATCTACTTTCTCTGCTGTGTATTGTCTGAGCGGATCCATTGGCAACACGGCACCTGCGCGAACATAAAGAGGAATTGTCGCCAGATCGACATCGCGTGCAATCTCTCGACCGCCCTCTTGCTTTGTTCGCGTCCAGAAATCGAACCAGGTTCCTTGAGGAAGATAAACAGACCTCGACGTCGCGCTCTTCTCCACAACTGGGGCTACCAAGATGTCGCGACCGTAGAGATATTGATCTCCTCGAGCTACAGCGTTCGCATCCTTGGGATAGTGGAGCCACATGGCGCGAATGATTGGCAGGCCCGTCTCACAGGTCTCTTTGACCGTTGAGTAGAGATAGGGCATCAATTGGTAGCGAAGCTCAAGATACTTCTTGCAGATCGGCTCGATGGCAGGATTGTGCAACTCCGCCGGATCGGGATTGTAGCCACGGGTCTCAGGGAAACCAATTTCGCCCGTATCCCAGCCCCAGGGCAGATGCAGATGCCAGTCACGTCCGTGGGAACGGAAGAGTGGGTTGAAGGCCGCGAACTGAAACCACCGCACCCAGAGCTCTCCGGTGTACTCCTGCGTGGGAATGAAGCCGCCAATGTCGGTGCCCCAGTAAGGAATACCGCTGAGGCTGGTATTAATGGCGTTTGGGACGTGTGTCTTAAGAGTTTCCCAACGCGACAAGATGTCACCGGACCACAAGAACGTGGCATAGCGCTGCATCCCGGCATAGGAGTTCCGGTGCAGGGCATACACGCGCCGGTTCGGGAGATACATCTGCTGGCCTTCGAAGTACATCCTGTTTCGGGCCAGACGCGATTCGGCATCGAAACCATCGCCCTGATCGGGCCACCAGCCGTCCACACCCATATCGATTAGAGGCTTATGGACGGGCCAGTAACAACTCACCTGGCGATTCGGTGGCCAATGACCATCGGGCGTTTTACCGCTCGGCAGGGACGGCGCTGTGCACGGGTCGCTGACCGAACCTGTGAGGCGGTGGCCTTCGATGACCGCATGCAAAACGACCTTGAAGTTCTCATCGTGCAACTGCTTGAGCGCGGCTGGCGGATCCGGGAAAGCCTTAGAGTTCCAGGTAAATTCACCATTGTCAGTGTTCCATCCCTCAGGGCAGAACCCGGTTCCCAAGTAGATCATCGCGTCGCAAGGAAGCTTCTTATCGCGGAAGATTTTGGCCTCGTTGAGTATCTCTTCAGGAGTACCTAGAGTTCGATGCGACTGCTGATAGCCGAGGGACCACAAAGGAGGCATCTCGGCAAAACCCGTGATCTTCGCATACTCCTTCGGAAGCTCGACCGGATCTTCGATATGCACGACGAAGACATCGATCGGCAGTGCCCCCTGCCCATTTGCAGGCGTCAACTTGCCCTCTTCTCCGGACAGATCGAATGCACCCAGAGGCTGATGAATGAAGCAACCCCATCCTGAAGTGCCGATCAGAAGTTGAATTGGCACACGCGCTCCGTGGGTGCCAAGCTGGTAGCCCCCCTGTCCGCTCCTCATCTGGTCTGTGCTGCCCCGACGATCGAACTGCGGTCCTCCCTGGCCAAGTCCCAACACTGGGCCGCTCCCAAGCGAAAAGCTAAGGTTGCCGGACGCATCGTCCACCTTCAGCTCTTGAACAAGTTGGCCGCCGACCGTCTCGATCCTCACCTTCAGCGGGTTGGCGAATAGCGTCACCTGCAGTTTGCCGCTCTTCAGCGTGCGTGTGCCTGGCAGCGTTCGCAAACGGGCCAGGGGCATACCCCAACTTGCTTTAACCAGCGCGCCATCCTGCAAAATCGCTTGGGGCTCGCCATTTTCAATTGATTGAACAGTAATTCGGATAGTCTGTGGGCTGGTCGCGAACAACGCGAGCTCCACCGGTTTTCCCGCAATAGTGATCGGCTGTTCCTGGGCTTCAGCACGATCTGGTCGACCCATGCTCAAAGCTGCCGCTGAGACTGCCATGGCCTTCAAGGCGTCTCGGCGCGTCGTTGACTTTTTCTTCATGAAATCCCATTCCTTTTGAGAACCTGTTTGGCGATGCCTTTTTTTCAGGATCTATCGTACAAACTTTATGCGGCTAACACATAGTCCTCGGCCACAAATACGGTAGCCGTGGTCTTGCTCGCGTCGTGAATTCGTAGATCGCAATGAAAGAATTGAGCAAATCCCGGAACCCGCGCCAGGAATTCTGGTGAGCATGGGACAGGCGATTTAAGAGAGCTTTGTTCTTCGCGGGCATTAGAACCCTAGACAAATAGCTTCCATGGAAATTATTATAGTTTCTATGGAAACTACTACACGAGATGCGCAGCAGGTACCTCAACTGGAGAGCCATCTTGGATACTGGCTTAGGCGCGTCTCCAACGCAGTCTCAGGATCGTTTGCCCGTGCCCTCCAAGAGAAGCAGACTTCGGTAGCGGAATGGGTGCTTCTGCGTGAGCTTCATGAGCGCGGACAAACTGCTCCTGGCGAGTTGGCCGACAGCCTGGGATTAACCCGCGGCGCGGTTTCCAAGATCGTCGACAAACTGGATGCGAAGGGCTGGATTCAAATGGATGCAAAGGAGGGCGATTGCCGGTTCCGCCTGCTCTCCCTTACGCGGGCCGGGCGACGCAGCCTCCCCGTCCTTGCTGAGATTGCTGACCAAAATGATGCACGCTACTTCGATTGTCTGAGCGCCAGAGAGAAAAGCACTCTCCGGGAACTGCTTGCCAAACTTGCGGATCGTAACCGCATCCACGATGTCCCAACTGAATAAGGAGAAATCTCATGAGCAAGGCTATCGACGCTTTGATGGAGGCCATGAAAGTTGCCGCGGCGGGCCGTCCCCGTGTCGGCGGATTCCCCTATCTGGCAGAGGTTCTGCGGAGAGCCGGTGTGATTCATAACGTCTGGTCTCTGCCATCCTGCCAGAGCCTCTACTTGACGCAGCAAGGTCCAGTTGTCATGCAGGGCGCACCTTTGGTCAATGGTGCGGTCGATGTACCAGCCTTTGACGAGGATGCCCTAATCAAGGCGCTTCGTGTGGATCAGGCTGGTGAGAGTACGTTTCCGGAGTTCCTGAACGCTTCATGGCGAGCGGGTGTCGTGCGCTATGAAGTAAATCTGGAAGTGCGCACGGTGGTCTACCAGGGTTGCAATGGAGAGGAATACATCGAATCGTATCCTGCAGTCACCGTCGCCTGACGCGAGCCGGCCGCCGCGTTCGAAGATGAGGATTCTCACCAGCGTCCTGGCACTTGTTGGGGCCTTCAAGTTTACCCAGTGGTATCCGGAAAGATGAATCATTTTAGGAGTTCTCTGGAGGTTGCATGTTCCAAGTTATCTTTACCCTGATTGCGGTTGTGGGCGCATCTGTCCACCTTGCATTCTCACCCGAACGCCGGAGCAGTGCGGCGGCGATTGCGGGAACATATCTGCTGTATCTGCTCTTCTTCTACGTTGGCTTAATGGGAGTGATGACGGCGTACGCACACGTCTTCCGTCCCGTTGAGACATCGGCGTCAATCGGGTGGTCAACAAGCCCTTACGAATACGAAGTCGGGATGGCAGACCTCACCGTTGGCGTTTTAGGCGTTTTGTGTCTGAAGTTTCGGGGCGGCTTCTGGTTGGCGACAACAATTGCAAACGCCGTCTGGTTGCTTGGCGACGCAATCGGGCACCTTCGGCAGATGACAATTAACAACAATCACGCCGCTAACAACTCTGGCATTTTCCTCGTCACCGAATTCATCATGCCGCTTGTAATTCTTGCTTTAGCTCTCTACTACGGTCGTCGGAGCAGAGTCGCTTGAAAGCGATAGTTGGTTGCAGGGATCGCAAGCTATTAGTTAAATCCATTACGTGTGACATCCTCCACGATACATTCGCTCAGTATGACCGACCGATTTTGCCTGAGAGTGTTTTGGATTTCGGCTACGGAGTCCGTGTGGCTCATAAGCTCGAGCACTTCCTCTTTATTGTCCTCGCTCTGACTGAGGCTCGATATCGAATATCCTCCGCTGCTGCGCCCTTTATTCCGAAACGGCCTGTCACCTCGACCTGGACCGAGACGATTTCAATTGCACGTTCCTTTGCTTCGCGATAGAGGTCGTTGCAATAACAGGTCGCCAGCGCGAGGAATAGCAACTCACGCCATTTATGGCCGAACCGCATCCTTCCTGTTTGGCAGGAACCGTCAAGGCCTACTCGTTATTGCCTGTCCGCACAGCCGCGCAATGTTGTCCAGTCTCATTCGTCACTGTAGCCGAGATTTGCATCAGTAGCTCCATCTGAAGATTAGTCGGTTTGTGGTGAGCAGGAGCTAGAGGATTGGGAATTTGTGCTGTATGGATGAAAACATCGGGTTCGGGAATAGTGGAAAGATGGGGAGAAAATCTACGGAAAGCCAAACTGTGTTGATAGGGTCCGTGAGACGAGCCTTTGAGAGTTTGAATTGGGTGCTAACCTCGGAAAAGTGAACGCCACTCTAACGATTTTGGCCGCCAGCGTCGCGACATTCGCAGTAACGAACATCGACGACATCGTGCTTCTGACGCTATTTTTCGCCCGTCGCGTGCCGACAAGGAATATCGTGGCTGGTCAGTATCTCGGTTTTCTGGCGATCATCCTTCTGAGTTGCGCAGGGCTTCACGTGACACTCACAATTCCGCATCAATGGATTCGTGTACTTGGTTTAGTCCCTTTGGGATTAGGGATGAAGCAAGTCGTCCTACTTTTTCGGCCGCACGGAGAGGAGAGACCCGTGCCTGATCGACAAAGCCTTATTTCGATAGCATTGGTAACCCTGTCTAACGGAGCAGACAATCTAGCGATGTATATCCCCTTTTTTTGGGTAAATCTACAGCACCTTCGGTTGATCTTGATCTCATATGGGTTCCTTGTTGCCGTGTGGTGCATTATCGCGAGGTGGGTTGGAAACCGCCCTTTCATCCTGAATGCTGCGAACCGTATTGGGCACCTTCTGGTGCCGGTCGTGTTCATCGGTTTGGGAATTTACATCATTTGTTCAAATCACTAATACTTAGCGATAGATCGCCAATGCGTGTTCATCGAGACAGGATGAGTAAGGAGAAGTCGTCAAGACTCCGATTCTTGGGTCGCTGAAACCGACTTCTTCTTCTCGAGTGCTGGCAAAAGAAGTTTCAGAAGCGCCTCATCAGAGAACGGGTTCTGGCCTGTGATTAATTCGCGATCCTGAAGGACGTAGCTCTTCCATGGAGCGAGCACACTTACGTCACCGCCCGCAGTCTGCAAGGCGAAGTCCGGGTAGAAGAGAACCTTGCCGCCAATCTCAAGCGGCTCGCGCTGCTGTTCTTCCGCTGTCGAAAAGATTGTCATCTTATATCCGGCATAGATCCAGCCTTCAGCCTTTGCGTGCGCTCCAGCCGCATCGCCCGCCGACAACGCCGCGACAAACTCCTTCGAATTCGGAAGTGCCGAGAGCAGTGAAATGGGGCCATGGCAGAGGCACGCCGTCGGCTTGGACGTTTCATGAAAGTGCCTCATCACAATACCGGCGTCGGGATCATCTAGAAGGTCCTCCATTGGGCCATGGCCGCCGGGGACGAAGACAGCGTCATATCGATCCAGGCCAGATGCAATGACATCGGAGATTCGGCTCGGATTTTCGAGCCCAGTCAGGCTGTCGCGAAATCTCATATAGTCCTGAAGCTTTCCCTCGTCCCCACCGAAAAAGTCAGGCACAGCGGAATGAAGATCCAATTGCGGCGCATTGCCTTTGGGGTTGGCAAAGGTGATTTCGTAGCCCTCGCCCATCAGTGCTCGAACCGGAACCGTCAGCTCGTTGAGGTAGTAGCCGGCGCCCTTGTAAACCTTGCCATCTTTCAAGGGTAGGCCGTAACCGCTCGAGACCAGCACTAAGACTTTTCCTTTTATTGCCATTTTGTGCTCCTCTTTGAAATCGGTGAGTTATGCCACGGGGAATCCGAACATCAACCACGACTGATTCGCTACCCAATGCGGATATAGGTCCGTCATTTTGATCGAACAGATCCTGATCAGACTTAGCGGTTTTCTGTAACCGATCAAAGTCTTGCAGGTAAGCCCTGGTGTCCTGGATCGCCGAGGGAGAGTCGGGCGCGCCAGGCTTCTTGTGACCGGCGACAACAACTACCGGATTTAGCGCCGCCAACCGGTCCAGCGCCGCAATCCAATTCTATCGGCTTTCGGGCGTGGTATCGCCGACATACATGCGGCATTGGTTGTACACAACGTCGCCAGCGACGATCAGGCCGATCGATGGAACATAGAGCGACGTCGAATCGGGACAATCAGTGCGACCCTGCTCGATGATGCGCAACTCGTGATCCTCAAGCGTGAAGGTGTCGCCTTCATAGGGCTCGGGCCCAACCAATTTCCTGGGTATCTGCCCGGGAAACATTCGGCGGGCTAACTGCTGCACCGGGAGAGACAGATACATTTGTATGCTCTTGACCGCTTTGGGCGCCGCGATCGCCAGAGCGCGTGGAAAACGGTCGAGCAGAACGCTCAAACCGTAGAAGTGGTCGAAATGCGCATGTGTTATATAGATTGTCTCCAGGTTCCGGTTATGCAGCGCAATCCAGTCCGCGAGAGCCTCGGCCTCAGCCACCGTGGTCATGGCATCCACCAGTACTGCTTTATGCTCGCCGAAGATCAACGTCGACGTTGCCGGGTCAAATCCGAGCGGCTCACCAAAAGGTCTTGGCCGTTCGCCGACCATAGCCTTCCCCGGGGCCGTAAAGACGTTAACATTAAGCGTGTTCGACGCGACCGGCGCGATCACGCGCGTGCCTCTTTCATTTCATTCGTGCCATCCATTTAATAATCCTCTCGATGGAAGAGCGAGCGACTGTTCAAGGCAACACTCGCAGATGCGTGACGACGAAGCCATTGGCCGAATGATGTCGGTCGGTGTTTGAGCCCAAATCGAAAGGCCTTAGAGGGCCCTCCGTAACCAGTTGTTCATAATTTCCTGTTGAGCGAATGACGATACTTCGGCAGGCGATAACTCGAAGGTACGTTTGACGTTTGGAGCTACTTCAACTTCGATTGTCATCTCTTTTTCGACACGGAAGACGTGCAGGTTAATTGTTTCGCCAGGTTTCTTTGCGTTGATGGCTGTATTCAGAACAACGGGGGTTGCCGCAACACCATCCACTTCGACGATCCGGTCGCCCGGCTGCAATCCCACACGAGCGGCCGTTGATTCAGCCGCAGTATCGGTCACAATTAGCCGGAGCGGGGGTGCTGCTCCGCGGCCGCGTCCTCCGCGTCCAGGTGGCAGCTCGTTCGGCTGCACTTCCTCGGTGCGTGTATCGAGTCCGATCGAACCGCCGGGCGCAGCCTCAGATTTCGTCGTCAACTTCAACCCGGACAAGGCGAAGTATTTCTCGTAGTCCACTTCTCTTGAGGTTGAAGCATAGGAGAACAGCTCATCGAGTTTGGTTCCTGCTGCGCTCTCGCACTCTGCTCGAAACTCAGCGTCGGTGAATCCGCGCTTTTTCTGCAAGTAGTACTTCTGATACATGCCGCGCATAACGTCGTCGAGTGATTTTCGGTTGGCGCTGCTTTCCCTAATCTTGAGGTCGAGCATCGCGCCCAGCATCGCGCCATTGTTGTAGTAGGAGATGGTCGTGTTGCGATCGCCAGCTACTCCTGAACCGGAGTTCCACGTGTTCCAACTGGATTCAGTCGCAGACTGGTAGTGTCTGCCTGAGCTGTTCTCAAACGTTCCGATTGCGGCCGCCATTTTCGCAAGATACTGGTCTTTCGACATCAGTCCGGCACGGACCAGAACAAGGTCCTCGTAGTAGACGGACAATCCCTCGGAGACCCAGAGCATGTTGGTAAGATTTTCCTGATCGTAGTCGAAGGGTCCCAGCGCTAGAGGACGAATGCGTTTCACGTTGAAGTTGTGAAAATATTCGTGGCAGATGAAGCTTAGCCAGCGCTGGTATCCGGCGGGCGTCGTTAGACTCGTCCCATCGAACTGATTCGAGGAGGAGTTGGCGTGCTCGATGCCGCCACCTCCGCGTCCCATCATCAGGAAGGTATAGCGCTTGTAGGGGACTTGTCCCATCAGTTGCGTTGCTGCGGTGACCATGGACTTCAGGTCTGCGACCATCTGAGTGCGGTCGACCTGCGCAGGCACATTCTCAATGGCAACGTAGTGAGGCACACCTTTCACCTCGAACTGCAGGTGTTCCTGATTGCCAATGAGAATCGGTGAATCGTAGAGTACGTCGAAATCCGGCGCCTCGAATGTATTGGCCTGAGCGTGTGCGGCTTCCAGTCCCGTCGATATCACTTTCCAGTTTGATGGCATTTGTATCGCCACAGTGACCGGGTGTTGCAGATGCCCGGCAAGGTTCATGAAGAGACCCGAGGGCGACAGATAGCCGCGGTCTTCGCCAAGATAGTTGTTGGCTGCAAAAGAAGTGTTTCCGAAGACGTCGTACTCGAGGACAATGACCGGAGCATTCTCCGCTACGACGCGCCACGTGTTCTTCGTAACTTTCTCCCAGGCAAGTTCGTGACCGGCAGCGCCCTTAGCGTGAAAGTTGGAGACGTTGCGCGCGTAGTCTCCGATGCCATAGTAGCCCGGCGACCATTGCGGCATCTTGAAGTCCTGCAACTCTCCCTGTAAACCTTCGCAACGAAATCTCACATGATAGGTGTGATTGGACGGTTGTGGCATCGAAACCGTGAAAGCCATTTTCCCCTGCGCCAAAGACATGCTGGTGCAAAGGAACAAGAGTAGAACGGTGCGCTTGAGCATGAAGCCATGCTAGAGAAGCTTTTTGCTGAAGACAATCGTTCTGTGCTGGCGGAGTAAGAGGCTCCGGTCAGCTATCAGGCGATAGTGACGCCGTGATCCTCTGCCTGGCCGAAGACTGAAAGGAGGTTCGTCATCTTCAACACATTGCGAAGTTGCTTGCCAAGATGAAGCAACTGGAACTCGCATCCTTCTTGCCGGGCAGAGGCGTAGAGCCGCACCAATGTGCCGAGGCCCATGCTGTCCACATAGGTGAGGTCTGCCAGGTCCACGACCACTACTTTTGACCGAGGCAGTAGAGGTTTGACTGCCTGGTAGAGTTCTTCGGAGGTACCCAGCACCAGTCTGCCGTGACATTTGACTACGGCGGTGGACCCGTCAGGTTCGATTTCAAAGCGAAGAATCTTTTCGGATTCAGGCATGTGGGGAGCTCCAGGGGATAACGAATGCCGGATGAGTGTGACCTGAGGATTTTCGCATAGAGAACCGTAAATGCAGGAACAATTTTGTGGTGTGGCGCCCGAAAGGCAGAACTATGACGTTGTAAGCCAGGTCAAGAATCGTGACCAACGGACTGCTAAATGCTCTCCAGACGTGATAATGTCTTTCACAAAGCAAAGCACCCGCCCCGGGAGTAACTACTTGCAGGAGCGCGAATCGGCTCCTTTGTTCCGCCTATCTGGAAATGTACTCGCTCTTACTGAACGAGTCGGCCCTAAACATCCCAGAACCTCGCAGTCTGCTCGAATTGCGTTGCCGGACAGTTACCTCAGACTTTGCCGCACCCAGACAACGTTGCACTGGAACTTCTTTGCAGGAGAGCCGCCATGACAAGTCTTGCCAGGAGATTTTCTCTTTCCGTGGTCCTGATGTCAGGGATCGGATTGTCCATCCTCTCAGCCCAGGTACAGGCGATCAACGGCAGCATTCAAGGCGATGTCGCCGATGCCAAAGGCGCATTGGTCCCTGGAGCGGCAGTTGAGGCGGAGGAGGTTGACACCGCGATCGTTCATCGCACGGTTACCGACGGATCCGGCCACTTCGAATTTCTATCGCTGCAACCTGGGCGCTATGTTGTGAGGATTACGATGACGGGGTTCTCAACCACCATCCAGGAGAACCTGAACCTCACCGTAGGCCACACCATCTCTCTGAGGCTGACGCTGCAGGTTGCCGGAACGAGCGAATCGATCGTGGTGAGCTCCGCGCCGCTAATTGACATTGTCACGAGCACGTCAAACACTACTCTCGGCGAGCAGACGATCGCTCAAACGCCGGTGCTGGGGCGCAAGTTCGAGGACTTTCTGACTCTGACCCCCGGCGTCAGTATCGTGCAGGGACCGGACGGCGACGAGATCAACATTAACGGGCAGCGCGGCATCTTCAATAACATCAGCCTCGACGGCGGCGACTACAACAATGGATTTTTTGGGGAACAGTCGGGTGGCCAGCGCGCCGCGGTCGACATCACGCTCGAAGCAGTCAGAGAATTCCAGGTTGTGGCCAGCGGAGCCAACGCTGAGTTCGGACGAACCGCCGGTGGCGTCGTGAACGTCATCACGAAATCCGGCACTAACGCGCTCCACGGCAGCCTGTTTGAATATCAACGGCTGGAAGCAATGACTTCAGCCACCTCCGACGGCACCCCGCTTATCGACTTCCATCGCGAACAGTACGGCGGCAGCATCGGCGGGCCGATCATCAAGGACAAGCTCTTTTACTTTGCGGCGGCGGAGGGCATCAACGAGAACCTGCAGCGCCTCAACCTGAGTGCTTACAACGCCAGCAGTCTTGGCTCTGCTCCCTGCCCTGTCAGCAATCCTGTGTTCCGCTCCAATATCACCGACGCCCAGATCGACGCCAACGGCGACTGTCAACGTCAGGTGTTAGTCAATTTCTACAAGGCTACCTTCAATGAAAACGAAGGTGTCCCGGTCGATCACGTTGTCCACAACGGCGCGTTCTTCGGTCGCATGGACTACACCATCAACCCGAAAAATCAGCTGTTCGGCTCGTACAACTTCGACTACTCGAACAACCCCAACCAGACCTTTGACGTTGCCACCTACGGCACGACCGCCAACGGCATCGAAGGCCCAGCCCATATTCAGACGGTCAATTTCAATCTGGTCTCAACCCTGAGTCCCAGCCGCCTGAACGAGGCGCACTTCACCTTCGGACATGAGACGCGACCGCGTTCAGCCATCAACTCCTCCGCGGTACCTGATACCGGCGTCGGCTTCTTTCCATCGTTTCGCTTCGGCCAGCCGTTCTTCCTCGGACCGGGCGCGAGCGAAACGTTCTACCATCTCGACTTCAAGGACAACTTTTCGCTGGTTCTCGGCAAGCACACTCTAAAGATGGGCGCCGAATATCTCTACAGTCACAACGTGCAGATCTTCGACGGTTTCGCTCTTGGACGCTACATCTTCACCGGGACGTCTGGATTCCTGCACTACGCAACTCCGGTGAGCGCGGGCAACGGCTTCGGTCCGAACACAGTGCAGTGCCCCAACGGAACCTACGTCTCCACGACGCCATGCCCGGGCGGGGCTTTAGGCAACAGCCCGCTTGCCCTCTACCTGCAGGATGCAGGGACGCAGCCAGGACAGACAGTTCAACAAGCCGGCTACTCGAATATCGCAAATGAGGAGCCTTCGGTTTTCCTTCAGGACACGTGGAAGATCGCCTCACGGCTGACGCTTAACTACGGTCTTCGCTGGGAGGCGCAGTTCTTCCCTAATCCTGTCATCACGCCCGCGAAGACTCTGTACGGCCAATACCTTTCGAATCCGTCGTTCCCATCTACCGGGTATCTTCCCAATCAAACGACTCAATTTCAACCCCGCTTCGGCTTTGCCTATGACATCCTTGGTGGCGGCAAATCGGTTTTACGCGGCAGCGCAGGCATCTTCAACGCGCGGCAGAATATGCTGACCCAGGTAGGCGCGATCACGACCAATGGCGTGCAGCAACAAACCCTGACAGAGTTCTCCGGACTAGGCAATCCTACCTATCCGAATATTCTTCCTCCCTCCAGCTGCCCTATCTCGGGGTGCGTCGGAGCGGGTGTCACCGTTTTTGATAAGAACTATCACAACCCTCGCATCTACGCCTACGATATCGCCTACGAGCAGCAACTCGGTCAGGACTACGCAGTGTTTATAGACTTCGCCGATTCAAAGGCTGTGTACCTGACGCGTTTTCTCGATCCCAACGTCGGTCCCGCAGTTCTTCCAGGCAGAAGTGGTACGTCCGGGAATGCCGATACGGTTTGCTACATCGGGGGTAGCACGGAACAATGTCCTGGGGTGTTTGCACCTGGGCCATTTGCAAATCTCGGGGCCATCACGAACACCATCAGCAATGCCAAGTCGCTCTATCGAGGCATTACCTTCGGCATACGGAAGCGCTTCTCCCACCACTTCCAGTTCGAGGCGCAGTACACCTATTCGAAAGATTACGACGACGATTCGAACGAACGCGACCCCTTCACCTTCCGCTACGCCAATCTCTACAATCTGGCGGCTGAGTACTCGCTCTCGGACCGCGACGAAGCGCACAAGTTCAACGCCTACGGATTGGGCGATCTTCCGTTTGGCTTCAAGGGCACGTTCCGCATCCAGCAGCACTCTGCCGAACCTGAGACCGACAACGTAAACGGTACCGGCGGCGGAGCTCCCTGCAGTTTCAACAACTCTGCAACGCGCTTTGTTAACGGGATCGACTGCGGACGCAACCACCTCCGCAAAGATAATGCCTTCTTCGTCTTCGACTTTGGCGTTGCCCGCCCGTTCCACTTCCACGACAACAAGTTCGAACTGGTTCCACGCGTCGAACTCTTCAACACTTTCAATAACACCAACAATCTCAACCCGCTCAGTTCCCCGGCTCTCTTCGATTTCAGCGGCTTCCTTCGTGTCGGTGTAGGAGACCCGAGGCAGCTTCAACTTGCTCTTCGCTTCAACTTCTAACGCAAAGAGGTCTTCCTAGTTATCGAGGTCAATGGTGGAGCGTTTTTGTTTGCTAATATTGAATACAAATCTGTATACATTTCTTGTCTACATGTGAGGTGGCTGTGGCTGCAAACCGTCGTGAGTTTTTGCTGGGAGCTGCTACTTTTGCGGCCAAGACTTCTCTTCCTTCGTTTGCGCTTGCAGCGGAGAGCGGCAAGGCATCAGATTCGGCAGCGATTGGGGGTGGGTCGCCGTTTCTGCTTGAGTTTGATGGAACTGCGCTGACCAGTCTTCGTTTTGCCGGTGATGCGTTTGAGACGAACTATGTTGGAACGGGACAGAAACTCGGTCACGTGGAGATTTCGTGGCGACGTCCGAATGGTCCATGGCGGAGTTTCCGCACCGGGGATGCAGCGTCAAAGAATTCGGCTGGGAGCTATCGTGCGCAGGATGACCGCGGCGAGGCTGTTGGCGTCATAGTTCGTCTGGAGCCACAGGGTGAGGTGCTGCGCTGGACAATTGCGCTGGCGAATCTGTCGTCGGATCCGATCGAGGTCGGGGACGTGGCTTTGCCGCTGCCGATGCACTCGAGCTTCAATGGGAAAGAGCCGCCTACGGCGTCGGTGTTGAAGCACAGTTTTGTCTCTGGACACGGATCGTTTTTGTTCTGGATGCGCTCGAACAGTGTTGGGCCATACCTGGTGATGACGCCGGAAGCTGAGACCTCGCTGGAATACTGGGACCGCACTCCTTTTGGGCAAGGAGGTGGGCAGGGAATGCGTCCTGCTTATCGGGTGTATATACACTCGGCTGCTGCGGGGGAGATGGTGCACGCCAATGGAGGCCGGTGGCGTCAGCCGCGTACGAGTGTAACGCTGGCGCCCGCAGGTAAAACCGGGGCGGACCGATCGTATGCGTTCCAACTGGCGTGGGCGAAGGATTATGCCGGTGTGCGGCAACGGCTGGTAGATGCGGGATCGATTGATGTGGAGATTGCGCCGGGAATGACGGTGCCGGCGGATTTGTTTACCTGTGTCGCGATCCGGTCGCATGAGCCGGTCAAGAGCCTTGTTGGGGAACATCCCGAGCAGACGAAGATTGAATCTCTGGGTGAGAGGGATGGGCGCAAGATTTATCGCATTAAATTTGAACGGTTGGGCGAGAACATGCTGACGGTGAATCACGGCGCGGGTCGAGTGACGCGGCTGGAGTTCTTTGCGGCTGAGCCGCTGGAGACGCTGATTCACAAACGCGCTGCGTTCATTAAGAAGAACCAGGTTCGTGACTCGAGCAAGTGGTACGACGGTCTGCTTGCGGAGTGGAACATGGACTCACAGGTGCAACTGGGACCGGATAATTATGACCGCATCCAGGGATGGAGAATTTATGAGGTAACGTGCGACGATCCCGGGCTGAGCAAGCCAGCTTATCTGGCGAGCAAGAATGCGGAGTTTCCGAATGCTGCTGAGGTTGAAGCGCTGGACTACTATATTGAACACTTCGTGTGGGGTGGACTGCAGCGCACGACGGAGGAGAGCGATAGCTACGGTATCTACGGGATTCCTGACTGGAAGCAGAATCGGGACAGCAGCGATCCGGGAAACAAGGGCAAGCGGCACATCTGGCGGCCCTACGACTATCCGCACATCGTGGTGATGTACTTCAACATGTATCGGATTGCCCGTGACTTTCCGGGGATGAAGATGAAGCTGGATAAGGCGATGTATTTGGAACGGGCATACGGTACGGCACTCGGCATGTTTACGATCCCCATGCTGGTGACGAAGTGGTCGGCGTACAAGACTGGTTTTTATAACGAGGTCGTGATTCCGCGGTTGGTCGAAGAGCTGGACCTTGTAGGCAAGCATGATGAAGCTGCGCAGCTCCGTGGGCATTGGGAGAAGAAGGTGGAGTTCTTCGTGAGCGGCGGGCCGAATCTCTTTGGTTCGGAGTATGCGTTTGATTCGACGGGCTTCGAGTCGACACAGGCTATCGCGCGGTATGCGCTCGATCATCCTAAAACGCCTGGGATTACTCCGGAGGCTGCCTCAGCTTTCGCGCTGACGCAGATTCGCGCAAATCTGTTCTGCCGCGGCGTTGTCGAGAAGGCGTATTACTACTACGGTAGCGACTATCGCGCTGGAGCGGGCGATGCGTTCACGCTGACGTACATGTCGCCGATGGGTGGCTGGGGGGTACTAAACCATGCACTGTACGATCGTCGTGAGCCTGACGCTACGATTCGGCTTGGTTATGCCTCTTATCTGAGCGCATGGTCGTTGATGAATACAGGCACGCGGGAGACCGGGTTTGGATATTGGTTTCCGGGTGAGGCCAATGATGGCGGAACGGGTGGCGGGTTCGAGCCAGCGGCTTATGGCATGACCTGGCTTGGACAACCGCATCACCGCGGTCCGTGGTATTACTCTTCCGAAACGGATCTGGGTTATTGCGGGGCGCTGAGGACCGCTGCGACGATCGTTGCGGACGATCCAGTTTTTGGGAGATTCTGCTTTGGCGGGGAGATGCATGAAGAGAAGACGTCGCTGCATATCGTTCCGCGCGATGGCGTACGCCGACGCCTGCACTTGCGTACCGCCGAACAGCGAGTCGATCTTGAATTAACCGGTGCGCGGTTTGCGAAAGAACAGCCAATCCAATGGTCCACTGATCAGCAGAGATTTCTTTTCGTAGTGGAGACCGAAAGCGCAAGCAATGGTGAGGTACAGCTTTCGGTTACGGGCTTGCCTGCAGGCGGGTACAAGATCATTTGTGGCGGAGAGACGAAGGAATTCCAACCTGATGGAGCGAAGTCGCTGCGATTGCGAGTTCCAGCGGGAAGCACAGGGGTGAAGGCGGAGATCGTTCGCAGCTAGCTTCGCGCAATCGTATCTCTGTTTCCCGCTGGTGACGTGGCTTTCCTTGCGTCGCAGTGGGTTTTCCCTGCCTGATTTTGGAATGTCAAAGGTTGAAACTTTATTTTGCTTAAAATGGCCCCGGTTGGAACTTATAAGAATCGGGGATTTGAAGAATGATTCGTGGGATGGTGTTGGCTGGATGTCTGGTTGCAGGTTGCGTGTGCGTCGCTTCTGCGCAGGAGAGCTATTTTTCGAACTGGCCAGCGGGCGTGGCTCCGGAAGAGGTGGGAAAGAAGTTAGCGGAACATTTTTTGACGAGTCCGACGCAGTATACGAAGACGGTTTTCTATGCGGAGGCGGGGAGCTGGTACGGAGCGCTGCAGTTTGCAGAGCTGACGCATGACGATGCGCTGCGACAGAAGCTGGTGGAGCGGCTGGATCCGATGCTGCCGGGCGGAACAGGGACAGAGCGGGTTCCGCATGCGCACCATGTGGACGCGGCGATCTTTGGGATTATTCCGCTTGAGGTTGGGCGGCAGTTGAAGGATAAGAAGTATGTCGAATTCGGGCAGACGTTTGCGGATGACCAATGGAAGAACACGGATGCGAATGGTTTGTCGGATGAAACGCGGTTCTGGATTGACGACATGTACATGCTGACGATGTTGCAGCTTCAGGCTTATCGTGCGACCGGGGATAAGAGATATCTGGATCGGGACGCGAAGGAGATGGTGGCTTACCTTGATAAGTTGCAGCAGCCGAATGGGCTGTTTTATCACGCGCCGGATGTGAAGTACTTCTGGGGGCGTGGGGATGGATGGGTTGCGGCGGGAATGGCAGAGATGCTGAGCACACTGCCGGAGAATCATCCGGACAGAGCGCGGATCATGCAGGGCTACAAATTGATGATGAGTGCGCTGCTGAAGTATCAGGGCAAGGACGGGATGTGGCGGCAGCTGATCGACCATGACGAGGCTTGGCCGGAGAGCTCGAGTTCGGGGATGTTCAGCTTTGCGATGATTACCGGCGTGAAACGCGGATGGCTGGATGCGGCGACTTATGGGCCGGCGGCTCGGAAGGCGTGGATTGCAGTGGTTGGATATGTGGACCAGAACAATGATGTGACGCAGGTATGCGAGGGGACCAATAAGAAAGATGATCTGGCTTACTACTTTGCACGACGAAGGAAGACAGGGGACTTCCATGGGCAGGCCGCTGTGACGTGGGCAGCGGATGCCTTGTTGCGGGAGGGTGTGAAGTAGTTTCAGATTGCTTGCGGCGACGAAACTAGAGCTTTGAGCCACCGTCGACCGGGATGCTGGCGCCGGTGATCCAGCGTGCGGCGTCGGATGCGATGAAAGCAACGACGTCGGCAACGTCTTCGGGTTTGCCGATTCGCTTTAATGCCTGCATTGCTAATGCGACTTCGCGGCCCGCTTCTGTTTTGGTGAAGTTCGACATGTCGGTGTCAATGACTCCGGGAGCGACTGCATTGACGCGTATGCCGCGAGGACCGAGGATGGCAGCCCAGTTTTTGACGAGAGTTTCGAGTGCTCCTTTGGTTGAAGCATAGGCGAGAACTGATGGATTCTCGAGACCAGGCTTGCCCACCACCGTGCGGGCTACGGCGGAGGTGATGGCAACGATGTTTGAACCTTCACCGAGAAGCGGAAGAAGTTGCTGCACGAGAAGAAACGGGCCGCGGACGTTTGTCGCATAGAGATTGTCAATATCTTCTATGGTGTGATCGGCGATACGTGCTGCCTTGCTTACTGCGGCGTTGAGGACGAGGATGTCGAGCCGATCGCCGATGATGGAGCGGACCTGCTCGGCGAGCAGAGTTGCGCCTGCCGGAGTTGCGAGGTCGGCTGAAAGTTTGTCGGCGCGGCCGCCTTTTGTTTTAATTGCGGAGACGATAGATTCCGCTTCCTGCGCGGACCGACCATAGTGAACTAGGACGTGTGCTCCAGCTTCTGCGAGTGCTAGCGCTGTGGCGCGACCAATTCCCCGAGATGCTCCGGTTACCAGCGCGGATCTGTTCTGGAGGGTGATCATGAGTTTTCTCTCCTAATTGTGTTGAATGCTCTTCTTGTGCAGAGAGCGTAGCTCAGTGGCTAAAGCCGCTAATTAATGATTGCTTTTACGGCAGGGCTAAAGCCGTGCCCTTGCGCAAGACTGGTTCTCTGGCATCCGGCTCTCCCGTTACTTTCTCAACGAAAGTTTCTGCTGATGCCAAGTGAGTTGCCTTGGCTCAGGCGTTTGTTCCGCCATCGACGGTGAGATTTGCGCCGGTGATGTAGGAGGATTCCGGGCTGGCGACGAAAGATACCAGCGCGGCGACTTCGTCGACGGTTCCATAGCGATTAAGCGCGGTTGCGGCTTTTTGCGGTGCTGCCCAATCGCCTGCGGCGGGGTTGAGATCGGTGTCGATGGGGCCGGGCTGAACGTTGTTGATGGTGATGCCGCGGCTTCCGACCTCGCGGGATAAGCCCTGAGTGAACATCTTAACGGCTCCCTTGGTGGCAGAGTAGGCGACAAGGCCGGGAGTCATCAGGCGCTCGCCGACGCAGGAACCGATGTTGATGATGCGGCCGTTATCTTTCAGGTGCTTGAGCGCTGCCTGTGTGGCGACCATGACCCCGCGAAAGTTGAGGTCGATCATGTAATTCATTTCTTCGAGCGTGGTGTCTTCGAACTTTTTAGGAATGGCGGTCCCGGCGTTGTTGATGAGGACGTCGAGGCCGCCGAGGGCCGCGACCGTCTTTTCGACAGCGGCGTTGATGGCGTTGGCATCGGCGGCGTCCGCCTGGAGGGCGATGGCTTTTCCCCCCGCGCTTTCAATGGCTTTGACGACAGCGGAGGCGGCGCTGGAGTCCTTGGAGTAGGTGATAGCTACACTCGCTCCATCGGAGGCGAGGCGCTTTGCGATTGCTGCACCAATACCGCGTGAACCACCAGTTACGAGCGCGACCTTATTAGTTAATTTGGGCATGGAATCTCCTTTGCTTTGTTGAACGATTCATGCATTCGCTGATCAGCCAGCCGAGATATCCATTCGTGTTTCCCGGGCCTCTATGTGATGAGCGATTGCTGCGAAGAGACTTCAAAATTTTGCCGGTGTGAGAAAAAAACTGCTCGAGAGGAGATCCTGAGTGCTCGCCAGCACCTAGAATTCAATCTCGATAAGAAGAGCGAAGGCATATTGGCCGCGATCCCGAGCCAACTGATCCATCGGCGGGCTATTAAACGTCGATTTCTTCGACAGTGGCGGCGGTAGGAATGACTGTGTCGACCTTGGTCATGAGGAAGAGCTCGTGAACGCGCGGAGTTAAGCCAGCGGCGATCATGCGATGCCTTTGCCCTGACAGTGAACGAGATGAGTGACGATTCTGCCGAGTCCCATGGAGTCCATGTAGGGAACGCCAGTGAGATCGACGATGTTCAGGGTAGTCTGCTCCTCGACGGGGCTCGATTGGAAGGTGAGAAGATTATGAAGGGTAATGGGTGTCAAGGTACCGAACATATCGCGCAGTGAAGGGTCCGCAGAGACGGAAGATGACTGTTCCCGGAGATTTGCCGACTTTGAGTTCGATGGTAAATGGAGTGGGTTTCCAGAGCTGATCAGTCGACATGATTGACTCTCTCTGACTCGCCGCATTCGTGCTGCCTCATTTTGCTAGCTTGGAGCAATTCTACCTATTTTCCGACCCGGCTTTGCTTTACCCTCTGGTAGGTCAGATTCAAAACGGGAGATTTAGCTCCCGCATATTGATTCAGACACTCTTTTGAACTCGAAGCAGAACCGCAGAGCTCGACGAACGGCAAACCAGAGGGCCACGATACGAACAAGAGCGGTTGAGCGTATTCCCGTATCGGGAATTGGGACTCGAACCAAAGCTGATTTCTGATACTTTGGACAGCGATGTTGTTCGCCTGAGTGCATGGTGTTTCAAAATATTGAAAAGGACTGGGTGGGGAAGATGATTTCAAGAATGAGCATGCTTGGATGTTTATTTGCCGGTTCGATCTTGGCTTCCATGCAGACTGCCCATGCGCAGAGCAGCTATTTTTTGGATTGGCCTGCAGGCGTCGGGCCACAGGAGGTGGGGAAAAAGCTAGCAGATCATTTTGTGACGAGTCCGCACCAGTACACTAAGACGATTCACTACTCCGAGGTATGCACGTGGTATGGAGCGCTGCGGTTTGCTGAGCTGACGCATGACGATGCTCTGCGGCAGGAGCTGATCAAAAAATTTGAACCGCTGATGCCCGGCGGCGCGGAGGCAGAACGGCGACCAGAGAGGCATCATGTCGATGACTCCATCTTTGGTGTGGTGCCACTGGAGATTGCACGGCAGACGAAGGGTGAAAAGTTTTTGAAGGAGGGTGTTTGGTGGGCAGACCGACAGTGGGAAAGTCCCCAACCGGATGGTTTGTCGGGGGAGACACGGTACTGGATCGACGATATGTACATGCTGGCGATGTTGCAGCTTGAGGCTTATCGAGCGACCGGGGACAGGAAATATCTTGACCGCGATGCGAAGGAGATGGTGTCGTACCTGGATAGGCTGCAGCAGCCAAATGGATTGTTCTTCCATGCTCCGGATGTGAAGTTCTTCTGGGGACGCGGTGATGGCTGGGTTGCTGCGGGGATGGCGGAGATGCTGAGCGCGCTGCCGGAGAATCATCCTGATCGCGCGCGAATTATGAAGGGTTACAAATTAATGATGAGCACGCTGCTGAAGTATCGGGGGAAGGATGGGATGTGGCGGCAGCTAATCGATAAAGACGATGCGTGGCCGGAGAGTTCGAGCTCGGCGATGTTCAGCTTCGCGATGATCATGGGCGTGAAGCATGGCTGGCTGGATGCCGCCACGTATGGGCCGGCGGCTCGGAAGAGCTGGCTCGCGGTGGTGGGGTATGTGGACCAGAACAACGATGTGACCCAGGTTTGCGAAGGGACCGGGAAGAAGGATGATTTGGCATACTACTACGCGCGGAAGCGACGGACAGGGGATTTTCATGGGCAGGCGCCGGTGCTGTGGGCTGCCGATGCTCTGCTTGCAGACGGCAAGTAGCGAACTTTCGGCGACCTATAGATTTGTAGGAAACCTGATGTATGTTCCCACGTTTCCTGCGGGATGACGATCTCAGTGAACTGAATAGGTGGACGCCAGAATTTGATTACGATTTTTCTATGACCTTCTTACGACTCCGTTATGTGGGCCGGGCTGTAATTGGCTTGTATACGGAGGAAGATGTCGGATGCCAGGGTTGTCTGTGGGTTCGATGGTGATATGCGCGGTGGCGTTGGCAGGCGCCGTCTTTCTGCTGTGGGTTCTTTACCATTTTGAACGGGAGAGCCGACGGAGTGAGAGCCTGAAGGACAATCGAATCTATCTCTACGAGACTGCTTTCGGGAGTTTCGATACAGATGCGGAGTTCGCGCACGCAATGGGGGTGAGCTGGGAGGGGCAGTTTCTGAGTCGCAGCTAACCGCGGACGATGGCTGTGATTAGAACCGCGAGTCCGAAGAAACAGACGACAAAAGCTACAAAAACAGCAGTGGAGCGCCGCTTGAGTTGAGAGGCCAGGACGCGGGTGTTCTGGTAATGCGAGATGGTGGCCGCAACCAGTGCTATGAGCGCTACGCTGACGAGGACCAGAGCAAATTTTCGTGGAGAGAAAAAGCCCTCATTGACGATGGCTCCCCGGCCCTGCTCAAACTGGAAGAATTTGTAGATCGTGAATGCAAAGCTGATCATCGACACTGCGGTGCGTACCCAGGCCATGAGCGTACGCTCGTGCGCAAGCCAGGTGCGGTCGACGGCGAGTTGTGTTGAGTTTGGTATAGCCGTGCCGGAAGCGGTGATTTCGTCGGTCATCGTGATGTCCTTGTGTCTGATTTCGA
>Ga0210397_10000075_pt1 | contig 82813 bp, 76 predicted proteins | sample IncBWH2OmetaG_FD_160126 | JGI IMG/M metagenome (GOLD analysis project Ga0210397, IMG submission 160126) | Forest soil microbial communities from Barre Woods Harvard Forest LTER site, Petersham, Massachusetts, United States - Inc-BW-H-2-O ...
GGCCGTGCGCCGAACAGCGCCGTTCCCAATCTCACCATGGTCGATCCCGCGGCCACCGCTGCTTCAAGATCCGCCGACATGCCCAAAGACAGAATCGCATCTTCGCCGCACAGCGGGCGGATCGCATCGAATGCGCGCCCTGCGCGTTCGAATGCTGCATGGATCTGCGTCGGATCATCGGGCCCGATCGCCATGATGCCGCGAAGCCGCAGATGTTCGTAGTGACTCACGTGCGCCGCGAACTCCGCAGCATTTTCGAGTGCGACGCCGGCTCTCTTATCGCCGACCACGTTGATCTGCAGGAGAACGTCCAGCCGTTTTGACGCGCCTTGAGCCGCGTGATCGAGCGCGTCTGCTGCTGATCTCTCGTCGAGCGATTGCACGACATCGAATAGTTCGGCGATCCGCTTTGCTTTGTTGCGCTGCAGACCGCCTATGAAATGGCGGCGCGCTGCAATGTCGGCGTTCGCCGAGAACGCTGCGAACTTCGCGGCGGCCTCCTGCAAGTAGTTCTCGCCGATGTTGGTCAACCCAGCATTCACGGCCGCTGTCATCGCCTCCGGACCGAATCCCTTGGTCACTGCGAGCACTGCTACCGTTTCTGGTCCGCGCCCGCATTGTACGCACGCACGTGCGATCCGGTCGCGCACTTTCTGAAGGTTGTCCGCGACCAGCCGCTCGAACGCAGCGTGCTCGGATTCGCTCAAACGTTCGATACGTTCCAACCTGCGGTCCAGTAATCCTCGTGTATCTGAAGGTCCGGTCGTTTCTGAAGGGCTCGACGCTAGTCGGCCCGCGTTACGTCCGCTCGGGCCGACTAGCGTCGGCCCCTTCAGAAAATCGAGCCACGCGCTCGGCGCGATAGTCGGCGAAGCGCCCGGCGAGAATGGCATCGCGCGCGCCGGCTGCGAGACGGATCATGAACGTGATATTGTGCAGACTGAGCAGACGTGCGCCGAGCATCTCCCCTGCACGCATGCAGTGCGCGAGATACGCGCGAGTGAAATCCGCGCAGGCGGCGCAGCTGCAGTCGGGATCCAAGGGCGTGAAATCGTCGGCGAAGCGGGCGTTGCGGAGATTGAGACGCCCGACGGAAGTAAGTGCGAGTGCGTGCCGCGCGCAGCGTGTGGGATAGACGCAGTCGAACATATCCACGCCCGCCTCGATTCCGGCGAGCAGATCCTCCGGCGTGCCGACGCCCATCAGGTAGCGCGGCTTCTCTGCGGGCAGTTCATCGCACGTCGCTCGCGTCATCGCAATGCTCGAGGCGCGCTCCTCACCGAGCCACAACCCGCCGATCGCATAGCCAGGGAAATCCAACGATACGAGATCACGCCCGTTCGCGCGTCGCACGTCTTCAAACGTCGCGCCTTGCACGATCGCGAAGGTCAGTTGATCGCCGCGCGTCTTGGCTCGGCGCGCCCGCTCGGCCCAGCCGAGAGTCCGTCGCGCGGCATCGGCGACGCGGTCGCGGTCGGCATCCGGCGGCGCGACGTCGTCGAGGACCATCGCGATATCGCTCCCCAACGCTTCTTGCAACGCGACGACCGACTCGGGCGTGAACGTGTGGCGCGTACCGTCGAGGTGCGACGCGAAATGATAGCCGGCGTCATCGACGCGCGAGAGCTTGCTCAGCGAGAACACCTGGAAGCCGCCGCTGTCCGTCAGAATGGCGCGATCCCACGACATGAATCCGTGCAGCCCGCCGGCGCGCTCGATGATCTCTGCGCCAGGCCGCAAATAACAGTGATACGCATTGGCCAGGATGATCCGTGCGCCGCTCGTGCGCAGTTCGTCCGGCGCAAGAGACTTGACGGCGGCTTGGGTGCCGACCGGCATGAAGACCGGCGTGGGCACGTCGCCGTGGCGCGTGCGCAAGATGCCGGCGCGCGCATCTCCGTCGGTTTTCTCAAGCGTGAACGCCGAGTGCGAAACCGTCATCCCGAGCGCTCCGCTCGCAAGCGCAGCACGAGTGCGGCGATATCGGTCGGCCACGGCGACTCGAACGAGAGCGCCTCGCCGCTGATCGGATGAACAAACCGCAATCGAGCTGCGTGCAGCGCCTGACGCCGCATGCCGAGATCATCGCGGCCGGCGCCGTAGGTGCGGTCGCCGACGATCGGGTGACCGATCGCCGCGCAATGCACGCGGATCTGATGCGTGCGGCCGGTTTCGAGGCGCAGCTGCAGCAGCGTGACGTCGATCGAAGATCCCGGTCGCGCGAAGACTTCGGCGACGCGGAAGTGCGTGACCGCCCTCCTGCCTTCGTCGCGCACCGCGAAGCGAGTTCTATCTTCGGGATCGCGGCCTATCGGCGCGTCGACCGTTCCGCTGACCTGTGCGAACTTGCCCCAGACGAGTGCATCGTATCCGCGTTCTATCTCGCGCCGCGCCATCGCTTCCGACAGTCCGCGCATGGCGCGTTCGCTCACCGCGACCACGAGCAATCCGCTCGTGTCCTTGTCGAGGCGATGCACTATGCCCGGCCGCAAGACGCCGTTGATCGCCGGTAGCGGACCTAGCGCGGCGAGCAATGCGTTGACGAGCGTGCCGCGCGCGCTGCCCGGCGCCGGGTGAGTCGCCATGCCGGCGGGCTTGTCGACGACGCAGATATCGCTGTCTGCATAGACGATCGCGATCGGAATTTTTTCGGGGAGCGCGGCTGGTGCTGTGTCCGGCGGAAGCGTGATGTCCACGCTATCGCCGTCTGCCAAAATATAGGAAGTCTTCTCGGCGAAACCGTTGACTGTCACGCAGCCATCGCGGATGAGCGCTGCGCTCGCGGTGCGCGATTTGTCGAGATGCCGTGCGACCGCGAGATCGAGACGGCTGCCGGACTCGTCTGTCGTGGCCGTGAACGCCACGCTTCGGGTCACGGCGCCGGCGCGGCCTTCCGCTTGTCATGGATCAGCATGCGGATCAGGAGCAGGATGACGCCGACCGATATCGCCGAGTCGGCCACATTGAACACCGGCCACACGCGGAAGTCGATGAAATCGACGACGTAGCTCAAGCGCATGCGATCGGCGATGTTGCCGATAGCGCCGCCGAGTATCATGCCGAAGGCGATGTGCGTGGTGAAGCCGGCGTTGCCCGTGCTCCGGTACCAGAGGAAGAAACCGATCAGGACGATCGATGCGAACGTTGCGAGCAGCAGCGGGTGAGAACCGAAGAGCCCGAACGCGCCGTGCGTGTTCTGCACGTATGTCAGATAGAGGAGGTGCGGTATGACGATGCGGCTCTCGTCCGGCATGAATGTAGTCGAGACGACATGCTTGCTGTACTGGTCGCCTGCGACGATGAGCGCGGCGACTATGACGAAGACGATCGACAGTGTCTTAGCCCTCTACTTCTTGACGTCGTACGCGGCGACTAAGCTCTCGATGCTCTGACCCGTGAGGTACGAGATATAGACCGGCACGAGCGGGAGCACGCACGGTGAGATGAACGACACGAGCCCGGCGACGAAGACCGCGCCGATCGTGATGACGTCGCCGTTGGCCTCAGGTCCCGTGCCGAGATTCGCAAGCGCCGGGAACGTCTCATACAGCCACGCCGTGAAGCGAAGGAATCCATTCGTGAACAGCACGAGTCCCGTCGCGACGACGAGTAAACCCGCTACGAATTCGACGACCGGCAAAAATCGTTTGATGCGATTGAGGAATGGCAGCACGTACTGCAGGCCGATCGCTGTCGCAAGCAGCGGCACACCGAGACCCATCGAATAGACGAAGAGCAACCACATTGCCTGACCGACGGTCTGTGCTGTGCTCGCCATCCCGAGAACTGCCGCGAGGATCGGGCCGATGCACGGCGACCAGCCGGCTGCGAAGCCGACTCCGACTAGCACGTCGCCGGCATATGAAACGCCGCCCTTGCGGAATTGCAAGCGTTTGTCCATCGCGAGGAACGGCAGCCGGAACAGGCCCATCATATTCAGGCCAAGAATGATGATGACGATCCCGAGCACGTGCGTTATGGCCGTTCGATATGTTTCGAACAGCGTTCCGAGCGCGCTTGCCGAAGCGCCGGCTGCGATGAAAACGAGCGTAAATCCAAGGATGAAGAACAACGAATGGATGACGACATCCCGGCGACCGGCGCCGGGTGCGGCAGCCGCGCCGACCGCTTGTGTGCTAGAACTCATATCTGATCTGCGGCCTGCCGTCTCTGAATTCGCGAACTCGCGTCACGAAGGAGTTTCTGCTTGACCGCTGCGCTGGCAACGGCATCGCATTGGTTTACGTATCCGAATATCAATCCGGTTGCATTCCATATCGGAATACTTTCAGTCCGATGGTATGGCATCACGTACCTTATCGGCGCCATGCTCGTCTACCTCCAGATGCAGCGTGCCGGAAGTCGAGCGCGCACAGGCATGACAGTCGATCAAGCGCAGGAATTTGTCGTATACGCCATGATCGGCGTCGTGCTGGGTGGGCGACTGTTTTTCTTGATCGCCGATGTGCTGACGCCGGCTGCAGCGGGCGGCAATTCGATATCACACTATCTTCAGAATCCGCTCGACATCATCGCGATCTGGAAAGGGGGCATGGCGTTTCACGGCGGGCTCATCGGCGCCATCATCGGAATATGGCTGTTCGTCCGTCGCAACAAGCTGGCGTTTTATCCCGTCACCGATGAAGCGGCGCTCTGGATCCCCGTCGCGATCGCGCTCACGCGTTGCGCGAACTTCATCAATGGCGAATTGCCAGGCCGACTGACCGCGTCACCGATCGGGATCCTGTTTCCTGATTATCCGGGCTATCGCTATCCGTCGCAGCTTTTTGAAGCCGTGGGAATGCTCGTCATCGTGTTGCCGCTGCTCTGGTGGATCCATGGCGCGGTTCGCAGACAGGACGGTCAGGTGCTGTGGGCGTTCATCGCCGGATACGGCCTGGTTCGCACCATCGTCGAATTTTATCGCGAGCCCGGCATCGTGTTCCTCGGACTGACCGGCGCGCAGTACCTGACGATCGCGATGTTCATACTCGGCATCGTGATGTATTGGCAGGTCTCGCGACCGAAGACGATCACAACGACAAGCGGTCGCGTTCGCACGACGTGAGGCTCGGCGTCACGATCTGGACCGCCGCCGTCTTTCTCGCCTTCGCGACGCCCGTCGCGGCCAACGTGTCACCATCCGGCCCAGCGTTGATCACGAGGCAAGCGATGAAAGTTTTGGATGGTGTGTGGACCTGCCGCCAGCATATCATCGGCAGCACGACATCGACGACCACGCTCACTATCGCGCCGGCGAACGAGACGCAGTGGATGCACGCCTCGATGCTTGGACGATGTTCGTAGTCACCGACGGTGAAAAGGGTGAGTTCGGCGGCGACTGGTGGCAAGGAAACACGTTTACGTGGCATGGCACCATGCAGGACATGCTGGCGGGGCATTTCTACAATCGCGAGATCGTTTGGACGCGCCGTGGCGAGTCGGGCCTGGCTTGGAATGAATATGACGTGTTGGCCGGCGGCGAGCGCGTGCTCTTCTTATCATCGATTTGCTCGATGAAGCCTCACTGATGCCTGAAAGGATCCTTTTGTGTTTGTTGTGCAAGCAATCATCATACTCGCGGCCATCGCGATGGCCATCCTCGTCGGTCGACGCATCGTTTCCGCCGAGCGCATCGACTACCGGGCTCTCATTGAAGCGGTGGCTATCGTCGCAGTAGCGATCGGCATCACGTCATCGTTCGGCGAGATACCGGCCGGTTCGCGTGGGGTTGTACTGCGCTTCGGCGCCACGACCGGTGAAGTAAAACAGCCGGGCTTCTATGTCATAACGCCGTTCATCGAGAGCGTGCAGCCCATCAACTGCCAGGTCGTCGCGTTCTCTGCCGACGCCAGCGCCGCGTCGCTCGATTTGCAGACCGTTCAGACGAAGGTCACGCTCAACTACTCCGTCGACCCGGATAAGGTCGTGGATCTCTACAACCGGCTGAACATGGAGTACGAGGATCGCATCGTGGCGCCGTCCATTCAGGAAGCGACCAAGGCCACTACCGCGAGGTTCAAGGCCAGCGACCTCATCACTGAGCGGCAAATCGCGCAGGACGCGCTTGAGAAGAACCTCGATACGCGGCTGCAATCTTTTGACATGCACGTCGCGGCCATCTCAATCACCGACTTCCAGTTCTCCACCGATTTCGCCAACGCCATCGAAGCAAAGGTCGTCGCGTATCAAAACTTCCTGCAGGCGCAGAACAAGTTGAAGCAGATCCAAGTCGAGGCGCAGCAGAACATCGCACAAGCCCAAGGCGAGGCGACCGCCACCAGGCTGCGGCGCGAGCAGATCACGCCGCTCACCGTCGAGTACGATGCGGTGCACGTCTGGGATGGCAAACTGCCGGGCGTGGTGGGCGGCGCGATACCGTTCTTCAACCTCGGCAACTTGGATTCACAGACCACTCCCAACAAATGAGCGGTGGCTAGCCCACGCGATATGAAATGGATCGTGCCGACGACGTATTGAGCGCGTCCGCGCTGGAGGGCGGTTTCGCGATTGTCCGTGGGCCGACTGGCGTCGGCCCTTTCGGATATTCTTCAGATCTTGGCGACAGATACTTCGAACGGGCCGCGCGATAGCTCCCACTTCGTGGCAAGCGTCTGCTCCTTGATATAGTCGCGCCATTCGGTTGCCGCACTGAACATGTCGTCGTCTGCGGTGATCGACACCGCGATGCGATCGCTGACGTTCAGGCCAGTTGCCTTGCGTGCGTCCTGGACCGCTCGCACGATCTCCCGTGCCGAGCCTTCCAATTCAAGCGCTCGATCCAGACGCGTGTCGAGTGCGACCAGCGTGCCGTCGCCTTCGGCAAATGCAAAGCCCTGCGCCGACTTGCTGTCCACTAACACGTCGTCCGGTTCGAGTGAAAATGTCTTGCCGTCGGTCGCGACATCGAATTTCTCGCCCGCGGCGACCGCAACCGCGACGGCGCGAGCATCGGCGGACGCGATCGCCTTGCGCAGCGCGCCGAGTTCCTTGCCGAAGCGCGGTCCGAGGCGTGGAAGATTCGGGCGCAGACCGTATTCGATGAACGACGCGTCGATGCCGACGACTTGGACGTCCTTCACGTTGAGTTCGTCCAGAACGAGGGCGCGAAAACGACGAAGCGCTGCGTCATCGCCGGCAGTCCGCGCGCGCACGTATGCGATGGAGAGTGGCTGGCGCGTCTTCACTTTGGCGGTGGCACGCGCCTGACGGCCTAGCTCCACCGCTCGGCGCACGGCATCCATCTGCGTCAGCAGCGACTCGTCGATCGCTGCCGACCTAACAGTCGGCCACGATGCGAGGTGTACGCTGTTCGGCGCCGACGGATCCATCGGCGCGACGAGGTATCCGTAAAGCGATTCGGCGAGGAACGGCATGAACGGCGCGATCAGCAGGGTGACGCCTGTGAGACATTCGTAGAGCGTGCGAAACGCCGAGCGAGCGTCGTCGCCGGTCGCAGATCCCCAGAATCTATCGCGCGAGAGCCGCACGTACCAGTTCGAGAGATCGTCGGCGAACGTCTCGACGGCCTTTCCGGCCGTTGCGGCGTCGTACTCTTCGAGGGCACGCGTGACGGCGCCGGTCGTGACGTCCAGCCGGCCGGCGATCCAGCGGTCCATCTCTGAGCGCTTCGCGAGCGGCACGTCGGTCGGCACACCGACGCTTTCGGCGTTCGCATACATACCGAAGAATTTCGCCGTGTTCCACAACGTGTTGATGAAACCGCGCGCGCCATCGGCGACCAACTCCTGCGAGATCCGCTTGGCCGCTCCAGGCGCCGAGCCGGTGAAGAAATACCAACGCAGCGCGTCGGCGCCGAGCGTGTCGAAGATCGAATACGGGTCGAGGATGTTGCCTTTGCTCTTGGACATCTTCTCGCCGCTCGCGTCCACGACGTGGCCGAGGCAGATGACGTTCTTGAACGCCGGCTTGTCGAAGAGCATGGTCGCGATCGCGTGCAGAGAATAGAACCAGCCGCGCGTCTGGTCCACGGCCTCGCAGATGAAGTCGGCCGGGAAGAGAATGCCTTGATCGATATCTGCGGCATGCTCGAACGGATAGTGCCACTGCGCGTATGGCATCGAACCAGAATCGAACCAGGCGTCGATCACTTCAGGCACGCGCCGGTATTCGCGACCGTCGCGCACGAACGTCACGGCGTCGATCACCGGACGGTGCAGGTCGAGTGCGGTCAGGTCACGTCCGCACAAAGCGGAAAGTTCTGCGATGGAGCCGACGCAGACGAAGCGCTCGCCGTCCGTCCAGAGCGGCAGCGGCGTCCCCCAGAAACGCTCGCGCGAGAGCGCCCAATCCACGTTATTCTCGAGCCAGTTGCCGAACCGGCCGTACTTGACGTTGTCGGGCACCCAATTGATCTCGTCGTTGAGCGCGAGCAGGCGGGCCTTGCGTTCGGTGGTCCGGATGAACCACGCGGTCTTTGCGATATAGAGCAACGGATCGCCGGTGCGCCAGCCGAACGGATAGCTGTGGCGAATGGTCTCGGCGCGGAACATGAGACCGCGCGCTTGAAGATCGTGACTGATCGGCTTGTCCGCGTCCTTGAAGAACAGACCCGCTGCGACCGTCACTTCCGGCACGACGTGACCGGTGAGATCGACGCTGTAGTATATAGGAAGATCGCGCGCTTTTCCGATCGCGAGATCCTCCGGACCGTATGCGGGTGCGATGTGCACGACACCGGTGCCGTCTTCGGTCGTGACAAAGGATTCGGCGACCACATAGTAGCGGTCGCGCTCGTCGCGGCAGTAATCGTATAACGGCACATAACGGATGCCCGCAAATTCGGCGCCGCGGGTGCGGCGTTCGACCGTGACGGCTTCGTCGCGGAACACGTTGGCCAACAACGGTTCGGCCACGATGAGCCGCTCGCCGTCGCGCGCGACCGTGCAATACGTGACGTCGGGATGGACCGCAAGCGCCATGTTGGCCGGGAGCGTCCACGGCGTCGTCGTCCACGCGAGGAACGACGTCGCGGGATCGTCTTTCCAGCGGAAGCGGACGAACACCGATGGATCGTCCACATCCTTGTAACCTTGCGCCACTTCGTGGTCGGAGAGCGTCGCGCCGATGCGCGGATCGTACGGCACCGATTTGTAATCTTGCTGGATGAGGCCCTTATCCCAGAGCCGCTTGAGCAACGCCCACACGCTTTCGATGTAGTCGTTGGTGAGCGTGAAATACGCGTCGTCGAGATCCACCCAGTAACCCATGCGCTCGGTCATGCGGTTCCAGTCGCCGACGTATTCGTGGACGCTCTCGCGACACAGACGCGTGAATTCTTCGATGCCGACTTCCGCGACGATGCGGCTCTTGTCGAAGATGCCGAGCTTGCGTTCTACTTCATGTTCGACCGGCAACCCGTGCGTATCCCAGCCCGCCTTGCGCAGCACGCGCTTGCCGCGCATCGTCCAAAAACGCGGGAAGAGATCTTTGAACGCGCGGGCCAGGACGTGGTGCACGCCCGGCTTGCCGTTCGCCGTGGGCGGGCCTTCGTAAAAAATATAGCGCTCGTCGTTCTTCGTCTGCTCGAGCGAACGAGCGAAGACGTTCTCTTGCTTCCAAAACTCGAGGATCTCGAGTTCGCGTCTCGGCGAATCGGGCTGGTCGGGCATGACGGGAAAGAGCCGCGCCACGTTGCGCTCGTCGCTCACGGTTGTGCGGTCCCCTTCTTTGCGAGCGCTGCGAAGATCGTATCGTGCGTCACGGTGCCCATGAGCGACCCGCCTTCGAAGACGGGAAGCTCGCGAACCGTGTGCAGTTCGAGTTGCGAAAGTGCATCGCACGCGGCCGCATCTGCGTTGATGCTTGGCATGCGGTGCGCCGGCGTCATGACCGCTCGCACGGGTGTGACATCCCAGAGATTGTGCGGCACGGCGCCTGTGTCGCGCACGGCGATCAGACCGATGAACCGGCCGTCATCCACGACGGCATAGGCGGCCGATGGATCGCCGACGACGATCGAGCTCACAAACGCGGATACGGACGTTTCTGCCGGAACGGAGATGAGCTTCGGCGATAGACACTCGGTCACGCTCATCCGCTCGAGCGCGAGATTGATACGCGCCTGCCGTGCGCTGACGAGAGATGCTTGGAAGAGAAATCCGCCGATGACCACGGGCCACAGCGCGAACGACCAATTCGGATCGGAGTGGTAGGAGAGAATCGCGAACGCGATTCCGGCGAGGATCAGCAGCGACGCGACGACGGAACTGATCAGCGCGGCGAAGCCGGTCGCCCGCGCTTGACTCTTCAGCGTTCGCCACAGCGCAGCCCGCACGATTCTGCCGCCGTCGCTCGGAAATGCCGGCAGCAAGTTGAAAAGACCGAGCAACGCGTTGCCGAGCGTGAGAAATTCTGCAAGCGCCCAGCCCCACTCGAAGCGCAATGCGCGGAACACGAGCCAGAACAGCCCGAAGAGCGCGGAAAGGCAGAAGCTCGCAAGCGGTCCGGCACCGGCCATCCACACTTCGTCGGAAGGCGAGCCAGGTTCGCGTAGGATTGTCGCGACGCCGCCGAAGAGGAAGAGCGTGATGTTGCCAATCGGAATGCCTTGGCGCCTGGCGACGAATGCATGCGCAAATTCGTGGACCACGACGCTTGCGAAAAGCAATAAGCTCACCGTCAGCCCCAGCGCCACTCGCTGCGCATGCGAAAGCGGGAAATCGAGCAGCGACGAGCCTTCGAACGCGGAGTACGCGAAAAGCGCATAGACGATCAACCAACTCGGGTGCACGCCGATTTCGATTCCAGCGATGCTGCCGATCCGAACAGTCCAACGAAGCCGCATAACGGTCTTTTCCGTCTCCCCGTTGCGGTTTCCGCCATGGCGCGCGCGCGAACCTTATGAGGGCCGATGAAGGGGCCGACTTTATGTCGGCCCTAGCGAATGCAACGTGGGCCGACATAAAGTCGGCCCCTTCGGGCGGTTCGTTTGGGCGGTTCGTTCAGGCGCGCGGGGAACGGGTGGCGCGCTCGACGAGTTCCTGCAGCCAATCGAATGCGAGCCGCGCGCGCGCGACCAGCGGCGGCGTCGCGGCTGCCAGGTGTGCGGCGAGCTGCGGCCGACGATTCCAGAAGCCGTCAGCGAGCTCGTCCAACTTCGTGCCGGGAACGAGCGCCGCTTGCGGATACGACAAGTTCTGCATGAGTGCGCCGATCTTCGGATCGTACGGCACCGCGATGAACGGAACAGCCGCAAGCGCCGCGATTATCAAAGCGTGCAGTCGCATGGAGACGACCGCCGAGCAGGCGCCGATGATCGCAGCGAGCGCCGGCAGGTCGTACCCTCCGGCAAGCAACAGCGGCGCGCTTTTGCAGCGCCGGATCACGTGCGTGGCGGCGTCAGCGTCGTCCGGCACCTGCAGCGGCACGAGGATGACTTGTGCGTGATGCTCGAGTGCAAGCTTGTCGACGAGAGCCGCGATCTGCGGAAGCAGCCGGTCGAAGATCGGCGCGTGACGCACGATAACGGCGACCATATCGCCGCGCACGCCGAGCAGTCCCTCGCGCGCGAGCGTCACCTCACGAGCGCCGTGTCCCGGCATATCCGCGGCCAAGACCGGATCGGCGGCGAGGCGCACGTCGACGCGCGGCAGCAGCGACCGCAGCAGCGTTGCGCTGCCCTCGTCGCGCACGCAAGCCAGCTCGATATCGCAGCACGTTCGGCGGACGATCTGCTTGCCGAGGAAATCGAGCGGCCCGATGCCTTGAGCGAAGATCGCCGCGGGCCGGTTTGCGGTCTGCGCTTCGCGGATCACGCCGGCGTAATAGATCAGACTGCGCAAACTCGTCGCGGTCTGGAGCAGTCCGCCGCCGCCGCTCACGACGACGTCCGATGCACGCACAGCATCTTGAATGGTGCGCCATTCCATTCGCGGCAATGCGCGCACGCCGAACGTAGCGGCCGTCTCCTCCGGCTTCGCCGATAGCACCGTCAAGACGTCGTCGGGCCGGCGCCGCCGCCATTCGTCCACGATGACGCGCAAGATCGCCTCGTCGCCGAAGTTCCCGAATCCCCAGTAGCCTGAGAACAGCAGCGACGCCGGCCGCGTCGTCATCGCTCGTTGCGCGCCGCTTGCCGTGCGAAGATCAGACGATAGACGATCTGGAGCACGACGCCGATGACAAATCCGAGCACGACGCCGTTGATCGTCCTCAGGATACCCACGTTCAGCGGTGTATGTATATGAGAGAACGTGTCGAGAACGTCGGCTAGACCGACCCCGCCCGCCAGCACCACGAGCCACCCGATGAACGCTCGATGTCGGGCGAGGAGCGCTGGAAGCAGGACGATCAGCGGATACCCGATCGCAAATTCCTTGAAGCGCGGTCTTGCGCCGGTCAACTGCACGAGCCAACCCCGCAGCTGCGTCTCGATACCGGACACGCCGATATCCGGCTGGTTGCCGGATCGTAAGACGAGTAGAACAGCCGCAGCGGCGAGCAGCACAAGTGCGGCAAGATGCCATGCTTTGACCGGCGCGGTCGCGGCGTCGCCCGGCTTGGAAGCGGCGCCGAACTTCGGCGTGAACGCATAGAGAAGCAGCAATGCGAGGGGCGGCACCACGAGCAGCATCTTGACGCCGGCGAACATATCGATCTCCAGCATAAACGCGGCCTGCGCCAAGAGTCCCGTCACGTATGCCGCGCCGATGCTCGCGATCGCGACGCACGTCACGAGCGCGATCCCTCCATCCGCGATTGTTCGCGTCAGCGGTGCGCGCGGATCTGGATCGCGCAGGAACCAGCGCGCGAGCGCCGAGCCGGCGAGCACCGCGAAGGTCAGTGCGGCACCGAGCGCCGCAGCCTTGCGCACGAACTCGTCGTGATGGATCGCGAGCGCGCCCCAGTATGTCACCGCGCTCGCGGCGTAAAGCGTCCACCCCATCCAAGGACGCGCTGCGCCGTACAGGTCGAGCAAGAGAATGAATGCGGCGGCCGCGCCGAGCACGGCGAGGAACCAGAGCACCGTGAGTTTGATTCCCTTGAAATCCACGAACGCGCCCGCGCGGCCCTCCCGAAAACCATTCGCGGTCAGGCGATCGCGCAATTCGTTCAACATCGCAAGGTTGGTCTGCTCGGCGGAAAGCGTCTGCACCGTGCCGTCGGGGGCGGTTGTCTGGATCACGTGCGGGAATGTGCGCAAGTAGATGACGCGGATGTTGCGCTCGCGCACGCCGAGCACGTACGTCGCGACGACGTCGTCGAGCTGCATCTTCTGCAGGAGCGGCTGGGCGATCGCTTGGACGCGGACGGTCTGCCCGGGGATCTCGCGCCCAAGCGACTGCGTGCCCTTTTGCACTTGGTCGTCCGAATACGCTTCGACGTCGCCGAAGTTCACGTGAGAGCTCTTGAACTCATTCGCCGTCGCGTCGAGCTGAAATGGAAAACCCAACACTTCGTTGCGCTGACCGAAGAAGATGATGGTGCCGATCTCGCCGCCGCGCAGCATCTGATCGAAGACGGCGCCTATACCCGCGGGATCCAACCGTTCGTTGTTCTGCACGCGCGGATCCACGAGCAGCCCCAGCCGGCGGACGCGCTGTGCAAAATCCTGCGGGATGCCAAGCCCGACCGCATTGAAGTAATCGAGCTGCGTCTTGACGGCGATCAGCGCCGGAAGACGCGCGCGCAGCACACGTACGGTCTTCGGTTCGAACTGCGTGCGTAGCACCGTGCGGTAGCGGTCGAGCGTCGTGCGATCGTAGACGAGGATGTAGACGCTCAAAGGATCGATCGATTTCGACCGGACCATGGACGCAAGCATCGGATCGCTGAGCGGAGACGTCCGCGCGGCATTGATGAGCTGCTGACCCGACTGGACATACGCGCTCGAGCCGTCGTTGACGCGCTGCCCGAGCTCTTCGTAGACCGCGACGGACGTTAGGCCGGCACGGCGCATCTCGCGCAGCAGCTCGTCCAGATCGTAGCCGTAAGCCTGCGCGAACTGGACGAGATCCTGCTGGTCCATCGTGACTTCGACGGAGCGGTTCTGCGCTTCGTAGCGCCAGCGATCGAATGCGACGGCGAGAGAAGCGAGGAGGCCAAGCGCGACGAGAGCGACGGCGATGCGTCGCAGCATGGAAATGCGCATGGGGTCGAGCCTTTGCGCTCAACCCCAGCGTTGCCTGTCATCGCATCGAGCGCGCTATGAAGTGCGGTTCTTGAGCTCGTCGGCGGCTTCGCGCAATTTCCCAGCAGCGAAATCGAGCGCCGCGGCCGCAGCTTCCACCGAAAGCCGCGCGACATGTTCGCCCTTTTCCGCCGCGACTCTCGCGAACTCTTCCAATTGCTCGGTGAAACGCCCATCGCGAAATGCCTGAGCGACGCGGTCGCCGGGCCATTGCCACGTGCTTCCGTAAACACCTGCGGCGCCGATGCGCCGCGCGCACTCTTCGGGCGAACCCAACACCGCGAGTTGCGCGCGAACGATGTCGCCGTCGATCAACAGCTTCGATGCCGCCGTAGCGGCTTGCGCGCAGGCTGACGATGTGTCTTGGTGCAGCCGATCGGCGGCTGCCATGCGGGCAGACGGCGGTAGCGGCAGCGCGTTGCGTACGCTGTCGACGTACGTGTTCAGCAGAACTGTGGCATCGGGTGCGAATTGCATGGTCATAGATTCGATCCCATGTTGAAGGAGTGGGCCGGAACGAGCCGGCGTTTCAGTATATCGCCGGACGCGGCGGCATGTTTCAACGGTTCCAGAACCAGGGTCGCCGTTTGTCCCGAGGTGAGGTTGCCGAGCACGACGCTCGTGCCGGACTGCGTTGCGACGGCGTCGGTGCCGCTCGCGCTGACCACCCGGACGGCGCTCGACACGTCGAGCGTCAATCCGGAAATCGCGGCCGGAGACGTGACCCGCACGGTCTCAAGGTCGCCGTTGAAAGACGTCGCGATCTGCACGCGTCCTCTGTTCAGCCAAAAATCGCCGAACGCGTCCATATCCCCGACCCAAAAGCGGCCTTTGACATGACTGTACAGGGCAAGTTCCGTCGGCAGTTTGTCGGCGACGACGTCCGGATGTATCAGCACCACGCATACGCCGTGCAGCACGGCTTCATCGTCGAGCACTTTGTCGAAGTCGGGGACGAGCGGAAGCATGGGAGTCTTCGAGTCGGTGATCAGGATCGGGAATTCGGTGATGGCCGATTCATGATCGTACGATCCGTCGGCAAGATGGCGGAACGGGAATACGGTCAAGAGGTTGCCCGCGGTATACGACGAGTCGAAACGGTAACCGCTGCGCGTCAACGCTTCGAATTGGCGCGGATGGATGTAGAGATAGCCCGATCGAAATGCGTCGACGTCGATTCCCGCAACGGCACCGTCCAGCAGCGCTTTGCTGACCAGCATCTCGCCGAGCAGCGAGCCGCCGAGTGTGCGCCCCTTCACGACCTTCGAACCTCCGGCAACCACTTTCGGATGGTAGTTCGCCGGCGTCTCGGCGCCGCTCCCGAACGGGTACTGGGAATAGTCGCGAGCGTGCGCGACGGTATGGCTTGCGATATCGCCGCCAAGCGAGAAGACTTTGACGGTATTCGCTTTTCCGGTGGCGTCGAAAAACGCGGAGTCGGCTTGATCGTTCACGTTCTTGGTCTGGATGAAGTAGGTGGCATGAATGCCGTGCGCGTGCTCGGCTTTCGCGTACGCGACCATGTTGATGATGGAGAGCGAATAGTCTACGTCGTGCGTGAAGATCAACGCGCCGGACATGCCATCCGGCACGGTATCCAGCGTGATGGCGCCGCGCACGTAGGCGAGATACCAATCGCGCACCATAAACTGCGGGGAGTCGGCGCTCGGTTCGAAGTGGTTGTCGTACCAGCGGAACGAATCCGGCGCGTGGTTATTCTGCGGGATGACGACGAGATCGTACAGCGCCGCTCCTAAGGCGATCACGCGCCCGCGGCCGATCGGCCGCACGCTGACCGCGCCCGTCCCGTCGTCGAAATGCGCGACGGCGCGCGCACCGCTCCCGGCAACGGGCGTCAAGCTCTGGGTCACGTCGGCCGTGTCCTCTTTCGGATTGCCGATCTCAATCGTCTGCGATTGCCACGCCTGCAAGTGGGCGAACCCCGGATCGCCGGACGCGACGTCGAAGTGGATTTCGTAACGCTTTTGCGACGCGACGGTCGGCTTGATGCCCGCCAGATCTTGCGCACCCATCGATTCCGGATCGTTGATGATCAGCGTGCCGCCGGCGCTTGCATAGGCGCGCATCGCTGATTCGACGGACGCGGTCATCTCGTCGCCGCTTAATTCGCCGGCCACGATGACCATCGGCTGTCGCAGCGCCTCGGCGACATCGTGCGTCACGAAGAGCGGGATCCCCATGTCAGATGCGATATGCCGATCCCCCAGCGGATCGTAGGTGGGTGAGAGAACCAACGACGCGACCGCGCGTGGATCGCGTGCGCTCTGCGCAGCGGCGCCAACGGTTCGGACTGACATAGTGACCGCGCACGCAATCGCAAGGAAGACAAGCCCGGCCGCGCTCCCCGCTCTTATAGCTGGAGTCAAAGGCGAATCGCCACGTTCAACTGGAGCGTATTGGCGGAATAGGGGATCGGCAGCCCGCGCCTGCCGCCGGAATAGCGCACCGTGGCGTCGTCAATCGAGAACGTCATGCGCGTCGTATCAAACGTGAAGTAAGGCTCGAACCGGAAGATGCCGGTCGATCCGGTCGGGCCGTAAAACGTGTTCGTCGTGCGCGCGCCCGTCGTGAACTGCACGCCGCCGCTGACATGGTCGTTCACGCGCTCCGAATAGGTGAGCGCGAGCGTCGCGTCGCGCTGTGCTAGGAAGTCGTAGTACCCGTGGGAATGGCTGATCTGATTGTACGGCGGCTTTGGATTGCGCGTGCTGTACGAGTAGCTATTCGCAAAGCCGGCATCTCGGTAGTTGATGTCGGTGACGAGCGACGCGCCGGAAAAACTCAGCGGCTGGGTCCGGTTGACATCGAGGTCCAGTTCGCGAAACAAATTCCCGTCGCTATAGTACGCGGACTGCATGGCGACGCCAGCCATATTGCGACCGAAGCGGTGATCGCCGTTGACGGCGAGCGTGGTGAGCCGGATGACCGCGGACTGCCCATTGAGGACTGGAACACCGCCGTTGGCCGCGATGCTGCCGTCCACGCCGCCGTAGACCAGGCTCGCGCCGTAGTCGTTCAATCCGACCGCGCCGGAGAACGCGAGCGATGTATCCGTCGTCGATGGCTGGCCGATGAAGCGCGAGTTGTCGGCGCGTAGGTCGAAGCTTGCGGCCGCGCTGTGCGAGTAGCCGGCCACTACGCCGAAGCGGTCCGCGGTCGTCGATGCACCGCCGCCCGCGATGGAATATCGTGCAGCGTACAGGCCGAAATACGTCGTCGGATCGGCGTAGAATCGCTGGATGAGTTGAAGGTTCCGCTCCAAGCCGTCGCTGCCGGTCGTCGTGACAGAGGCGATGTCGGTCAGCGGCGCGATGCGCAGATCGACTTGGCGAAGGATGTCGAGCGCGTCGGCATCTTCGGGCGCCAACTCCACAGCGCGCCGCGCGATCGCTTGCGCGGTCGCTAGATCTCCTTCCCAGTATGCGACGCTCGCAAGACCGACCAGCGCATCCACATCGTTGGGTTGCGCCGCAAGGACTTGTTCGTAGTCCGCGCGCGCGCCGCCGAACCGGTTCGTGTATGATTCAACCGCTGCAAGGCCAACGCGTGCGTCGCCGTTTTGCGGATCTTTTGCGAGGACCGCGCGATACAGTTTCTCCGCATCCGGATATTTGTTTGCGAACGTGTATGTGTCGGCAAGACCGACTTGCGCATCGGTGTCGTCCGCGTTCGCCTTGAGTTCAGCGGCGAATTGCGCTTCAGCGTCTGCGTAGTCGTGATTGTATGCGTATGCACGCCCGAGAAGCACGCGCGCTTCGCCGTCGGCGGGATCCTTCGCGAGGACCGCATCAAGGACGGCGATCGCCTTACCTTGGGCGCCGGTGTACGAATAGGCTTGCGCGAGTGCGACAGCGACGTCACGGTTTGAAGGGTCGGCTTGATAGACAGGTTCGAGCAGTGCAACGGCTTGCAACGGACGTCCGGTGCTCATCAACGACTTCGCCGTCGCTACCTGCGTGACTGGATCAGGCGCAGAACTCGGCGCGCTCGTCGGCGCGACGGCTGTCGTCTGTCCACGCGCGGCGCCGGCACTCGCGCAGACGAGCGCCGAACTCAGGATGAGCGAAAGAGCGGCCACCGCGATGCTGCTGCGCAACGATTCCCTCGAGTGAGTGGGCAAGAGGCGCGCGCGAAATCGTCGAAAGCCGCCACGTGATCGCCTCGCGCCGGCTTCGCGCCGGGTCACTGCGACCTTCGAAGGCGGGGCGTGGTGCGCCTCCAGCCCCATGACGGTGAACGTCACGTGCACGGTGTGCGACGGCGCACCGGCGTGCGCGGGATGCATCGCCGCCGCGATGCTCCTTTCATCTGCGGGTCATACCACGCGGCACACGTCGCGTTACTCGGCACTGCGCGCGGCGGCGGCCGGGTCTTTCGGCTTTGATGCCTTCATCGTACCGATCGGATCCAACGAGCGCGCCGTCGCGGACGCGGCGGTCAGCGTTCTAGCGGACAAGAGAGTAGCGCTCGTCCTGGATGACGCGGCGCGCCCACCGATCGCACTGCCGCCGCACTTTGCGATCGTGAGGCGCAGCAGATTCGATCAAGGCGCGTTTTCCCTCGACTGGTTGACGTCGCCCCCACCAGTCGCGCAAACATCTGCGGTAATGCGGACAGCCGCGCCGTTGGTCGGCGCCGATGACGATGACCGGATTCGAGCGACGCGCCGCATCCACGCTTATGCGACAGCGCAACGTCAGGAGCTCGCGGCGCACGACAGCCCGTCGACCGGACTCGACATGCTGGCCGTGCTCGAAGACGAAGTGCACTGGTGGCGCGCGAGTGGCAGCGGCTTCGGCATAGTGCTCTTGCACATCGGCGGACTCTTCGAGCATGCATCGGACGATGAGAATAGGGAAGCATCAGCAGAGGCCATGCTCGCGGCCTTGCGATCGGTTGCGCGTCACGGCGACACGCTCGCTCGTCAGCGCGAGGATTTCGTGATCGTTCTGCCCGAGGCCGACGACGCCGGCGCCACGAACGTCGCGCGTCGCGTCGTCGCGGCGCTCTTGGTCGCGCACGACGGGCTTCCGCCGCGTCCGCGGCGCGCGAAGGGGCTTGCGGCGTGGAGCGCCGGCGTCGCGTCGTGTCCGGGCGACGGATCTTCGAGCGAGGCGCTCGTCGCGCGCGCAAGCGCCACGCTGCGGCCATTCGATCAGTGGATGAGAGAGCGGTGAAAGATGGCCATGACGGCATCGCGGGCGCATACGATCGCGGAGAGCTGACGGTCGCGCGCTTCAACGACGCGTGTCGTGATTGCAGTCACTCAAGACCGTCCGGGCGTTCGTTCCTCTGTGAAAGAAGGCAGATGCGCGTGTTCGCGGATGCCACGTGCTCTTCGTTCGAACCGCGCGACACCGGAAAACCATTCGCTACGCTTGCGATCCGTAAAGCGCTCTATCATGCGAATCTCACAGTAGAGATGGCGATCGATCAGCATATGGAATTACAGGCGCGCGTCGCAGCTGTGAACGCCGGACGAGTCGGCTAGAATCTCTGCCAACCCTCACGGCCGGTTCATCCATCGCTCATGCGGTTGCCTCGTGCGCATCGTATCCTTACGACATGAAACGGTCGCGCTATTCGCGCGGCTCACTTTGTCGAAAGGATCAATACTCCAATGCGCACTCAATTTGCAAGCGCGCTTCTCGCGACCGTCCTCCTCGCAGGATGCGGCGGCGCGGGCAGCGGCGTTCTCACGAATCCTGGCGGCGGAAATCCTGGCGGCGGCGGCGGTTCGCAATCGCAGTCGACCACGCAAGCCGAAGCGCAATCTTCGATGGGAACCGTTCAGGATGACAACCTCACCGTCGGACTCTTTGACGGCACCGCAGGCGCGACGCTCAACCTGGTCAAGCGCAACGCCGACGTAGCGTCAGGCACATGTCACGACGGCGTCGAGCGGACCGTGACGCATGTCAGCTCGACCGAGACGATCTACGAGACCAAGTACTTCTATGATAACAGCTGCACCATACTCGCGAAAGACGTCGTCGCCGACGTGGTCCAGAACACGCAGTCCAACGAGACGATCAACCGCACAGCCACATTTTACAATCACGCCGACACGGTACTCGGTCAGCGCAAGACTCAATACGCGATCACGGGAGCGCCCGGCAACTTCTCCGCGGTGATCACGAGCGATTTCTTCATCGGCACCTCGACGTCGCCGGAATCGCAGCGCGGACATCAGATCACGGTCTCGCCGGCCGGCACCAACGTCTTCAACGTCGCTGGCAATGGCGGCTGGGTGGACAATGACGGCGTGCCGAAGATCAACGAGTCATTCGGCGGCCAGGGCCAGCTGCAAGGCGTCACCGCGACCGTTGACGGCGCGGGCGACGTGACCTTCGCCGGCTCTCACCTCGAGACGATCTCAAAAGGTTCGCTCGGCAGCATCACGCTCTCGTCGACACCGCCCTTCACCATCAGCGGCGGCACGGTGCTCGGCAATCGCACCGCGAGCGGATCCATCGAGTTCGATTCGAACGGCAATCTGGTCGCGCTCTCGGTCAACGTCTCGCTCATCAACGGCGGCAGCGCCGTCCTGACGAGCTCGGGCACGCCTCCCACGGTCAGCATCAACGGCACGATCATGAACGCAAGTGGCGCAGTGGTCGCGACGTTCTCGGTTGACCAGTTCGGCGACGGCGTCATCACCTACGCCAACGGCCAGCAGGGCATCATCCTCGACTGGCACGTGGTCGACTAACCCGAACCAACCAACGTCCGTCCGCGCAGCGAGGCCGGTCGATCGACCGGCCTCGCTGTTTTTTGGGGCGGACGGTCGCCCTCTGGTTGGTGCTAGAATGGGGCTACGGCTGGAAACGCGGGATCGGAAAGATTGGGGAACGACCCAGAGGTCGATATCTGATTTCCGTTCGGATCGTAGACGTTGACAAAGTCTCCGATCTCGCCCTCGCAAGAATTCCCCATGCCCGTATTTGTGATGTAGATTTCTCCGTTTGCCGAGTCGAACGTGATGAACCCAGGACAGTTCAGCCCGCTGAATTGTCCTGTTGGCGTGATGGGATCGCCCTGTTGATCGAACACGTTGACACTGGCGCAATTGAGATTCGTCACGTACAGCTCGCCGTTTGCCGGATCAAACGCGATTCCCGACGGTGCACACAATGGATTGAGCGCGAACGAGCCTGACGGCGTGATTTGATTTCCGTTTTGGTCGTATTCCGTTATGTTGTAGTTCGGGAATCCGTTTACCACGTAGAGATGATCGTTTGCGGAATCAAACGCCAGACTTTGTGGCGCGTTGAGACTCGGGAACGACCCCGTCACCGTGATCTGATTTCCGTTCTGATCGTACGCGGTGACGCTATTTTCGGCGCCGTTTGCGACGTACAGCTCGTCGTTTGCTGAATCGAACGTGATCGCCGCGCCGAACGCGTTCGGGAACGTCCCAGTCAGTGCGATCTGCGTGCCGTTCTTGTCGTAACTCGTGACGTTGTTGTTAAAGGGGTAGAGATTGAACACATAGAGATGGCTATTGGCGGTGTCGTACGCGAGTCCGTAGGGCTTGCTCAGATTCGGAAATCCGCCCGACGGGTTGAGCACGTTCCCGTTTTGATCGTACATGGTGACCGTGTTGTTGGCTGGGTTGGCGATATAGATCCGCGCGGGAGATGCCGGCGTCGGACTGGCCACTGGCTCCGAGAAAAGAGCCAATCCGGCGGAGCCGCCTGCGTTTATGGGCATAGGCACCGGCGCGCCGGCGAAATTCAGAGTTGATCCGCTGACGGAGAATTGGCCGACCGTCTGCCAGCTATATGGCCCGACGGTCGTCGGATCCCAGAGCGCCATGAAATAGTTCTGGCCAGCAGTCGACTGCGGCACCGTGATCTGAAACGCTGGTATCGTCGAGAATGTTGCGTTCACCGGCGACTCGACGCTGAGATAGAGAAGCGGCGTGCCCCCCGATGGCGAGATGCTGAGCGGATGCGCATGTCTCGGCGCCCCGTGCGGCTGTAGAGAATTCCGGATCTTGATCAACGGTGGAAACGGCTGCGTGAAGAGGCTTACGACGAATGAACTTGTCGTACCGGACTGGTTGTTGTTAGGAACCGTGATGGACTCCGAGTAGTTCGCAATGCCGGGCAATGGAAATTGTTGACCGACAGCGGCGAACGGCACCGAAGTAGATGGAGCTTGCGGAGGTGGTGATCCAAATACGGGCGGTGGTGCGCAGACGCACGAGCCTCCGCCGCCGCACGCGGCGATCATCGCGGCGGCGCCGAAACTCAGAACCGCCGGGATTCCAAGCGGCAACGTGATTCGAGCTCGCCGCTCCGTAGAGCAGGAACGACCACCATGCGAATTTCGCATCGACGTCCCTCACCGGTAGTACCGTTCGTGGTGGGCGAAGAGGGGCTCGAACCCCCGACATCCGCCTTGTAAGGGCGGCGCTCTACCAACTGAGCTATTCGCCCGCGCTGACGCACGTGGACATTCGCGCCCGACAGTAGAGGACCTAGCCCGCAGCGCTGGAAAGGCGAATAGACTCATTCCGAAGACCGAGGTGAAGCGCCATGCGCTCAAAGCTTTGGGCGTTTTCTTTTGCAACTGCGATCCTGTCGGGAACCATGCCGTCGCTGGCGCGTGCCGACGCTACGGCGATCCCCCCCACCGTCGCCGACGTCTTCGCACGCCACGAAGCGGCGGTGGGCTACTCGTTGTCGGACGGCAAAGCAGCGCCGTTCATCAGGTACTGGTCGAGCACATGGAAGGACGAAATCGGCAATCCCGACAGCGCAACATCTGTCGATTGGCAGGCGGGCGCCTTCTATCGCTATGAGTTCACGTATCTCGGGTCGACCTCAAGCATCGGCTTCGATGGCCAGAAGTTTTGGTACGGCTCGACGAACGACAACGTCTCCGAGGAGACCGGGTTCGCGCGTCCTTACCGGGTCACCGCATCCATAGTCTATGCCGAGGCCTTCGACTCGTCTCTAAATGCAAAATATCTGCGATCGGCGCCGCCTGACGATATCATCCGAATCCAGCCGCCGAACGGGGTTACAGCTGACGTCTACTTCAACAAGAATACAGCTTTCATCGATCGCGTCGTTTATGATCCGAACGGCTATGCGGTTTTGGAGCAGTATCGCGATTACCGCGCCGAAGGTCCGGTGGTCGTCGCGCACACGGTCCAATACTATGACACGATCAGCACGTTGACGAAGTTCGAGTGGAACGCGCAGTTCGACACGACCGCGGTCAACCCACCGACACCGCATCAGTATCTCTGGCTGCCCGCGAGCGGAAGCACGACGGTGCCATTCGATAATCACGGCGGCGTGATCATCGTAGGTTCGGTAAATGGCACCGACGGTCACTTTCTTCTCGATAGCTCAACGGATGGGATAAAGCTCAGCAAGCACTTCGCGAAGATCGGCGGATTAAAGCTTAACGAGAATGCAAAGGCCCAGGAGGCCGCGCCGACCGTAGATTCGATCGACGTCGGCGACATGCAGATGCGCGATGTACACGTGGCCGTCATCAACGGGAACTATAGTGGGCCCTACGATGGGATTCTGGGAAGCGACGTGTTCGCCAAGACCGTCGTCACCATCGACTTTGATAAGAAGCTCGTGACGTTTCAAGATCCTTCGTCGTTTCACTTCGACGGAGCAAGGCCGTCCATCGCCCTTACCTTTGACGACGGCTTGCCGCAGATCCCGGTGACGGCGAATGGCAACGCGACCTTTCCGGCTGGCGTTTCCTCGGGGTTGATGTTCCTGATGACGATGAGTGCGGGATTCATGGCGGCGCACCCGGACATCGCAAATTCGAATGGCAAGTATTCGAGCATCGGTACAATTGGCGAGCTCGCCATCGGCCCGTTCAAAGTTCCAAACGTGCGTGTCTTCCCATTCGAATACGCGAGGGGCTACTCAAACGTTCCGGTGGCTCCTGCGTTTCTGGGAATGAGGGTGCTGTCGTCGTTCAATATGACGTTTGACTATTCCGATCGTCTGTTGTTCTTGACGCCCGATTGACCCACTACTTCGCGGAGGTTGCGACGAACAGGGCTGCTTCTTCGGCGTCGGCTGCAGTAGCGTTTGAATAGTCGCACACGGGAGAGCCTTCGAGCCACACCGTCGCAAAACAGTCGTCGCAGCCCATCACAGATATTGCCTTACCGTTGAGCTCCGACGTGTAGTGCCCATCTTCATCCGGGCCCGACGGCGCGGCCAAGCCCGGCCGCCTTTCGCTTAACCGGGCAAAGAACAGCGCGCTCCAATCAGATACGGTCATGACAACGTCGCGAGATACATCATGGTTCGCGATCATCCGCGTTCAGAATTCGGGAAATGTACCCCCAGGGGAATTCGAATCCCCGTCGCCGCCGTGAAAGGGCGGTGTCCTAGGCCTCTAGACGATGGGGGCGCACGTTTCGACCGTTTGGGCCCGGCAGGACTTGAACCTGCGACCAACCGGTTATGAGCCGGCCGCTCTGACCAACTGAGCTACAGGCCCGCGCCGGCCACCTCCATAGTATAGGAAGGAATAGGAAGCGAGTCAACGGGATTCGCGGCGCCGCTTATTTTGGGCAAGCGATGCTTGCCCTACGGTCGGCGGAACGCAGATGCGCCGGGATAAACGGCGTTCTCTCCAAGCGCGGCTTCGATCGCCATCAAACGATTGTACTTCTCAACGCGATCGCTCCGTGACAGCGATCCGGTCTTGATCTGTCCAGCGTTGAGCGCGACGGCGATGTCGGCGATCGTGGTGTCGCCCGTCTCACCGGAACGGTGCGAGATGACGGCGCGGTAGCCGGCTTCCTGCGCTGTGCGAACGCAATCCATCGTTTCGGACAGCGTACCGATCTGGTTGACCTTCACCAAGATCGCGTTGCCCGCGCCTTCGGCGATACCCTGGCGTAAGTATTTCACGTTGGTGACGAAGAGATCGTCGCCGACGAGCTGCACGCGATCGCCAAGCCGACGCGTGAGCTCTTTCCAGCCCGCCCAGTCATCTTCGCCCAGTCCGTCCTCGATGCTGACGACGGGGAAGTCCTTCGCAAGCGTTTCGTAGAGGTCGATCATCTTCGCGGACGAGAGCGGTTTCTTGCCGCGCTCGGCGAGGTAGCCGCCCTTCTCGCGGAATTCGCTGGCAGCGGGGTCCAAAGCGATCGCAATGTCGCGTCCAGCTTTGTAGCCGGCGGCGGCAATCGCGTCGGTGATCAGTTCGAGCGCTTCGGCGATGTGAGTGAGCGGCGGCGCGTAACCGCCCTCGTCACCGACCGTCGTGGCAAAGCCTTTCTTCTTCAGGATCTTGCCTAGTTGATGGAAGACTTCTGTTCCGTAGCGCACGGCCTCGGTCAGGGAGGGCGCGCCGAGCGGCACTATCATGCACTCCTGGAACTGCAGCGCGCCGTCGGCGTGCTTGCCGCCGTTGATGACGTTCATCATCGGCACCGGCATGACGCGCGCTTGCGCGCCGCCCAGATAGCGGTATAAAGGAAGGCCGAGATTCGCGGCCGCAGCGTGGGCGCAGGCGAGTGAGACGCCGAGGATCGCGTTCGCGCCGAGCTTCGCCTTATTCTTCGTACCGTCGAGCGCGATCAGGGTGCGGTCGATCTCGCCCTGGTCGGTGACGTCCATCCCGCGAAGTTTTCGTTCGATCGGTCCGTTGACGTTGTCAACCGCTTTGAGCACGCCCTTGCCGAGGTAGCGCTTTGCGTCACCGTCGCGCAATTCGATCGCTTCGTGCGTTCCGGTCGAAGCGCCCGATGGGACCATCGCTTCTGCCCTGACGCCGTCGGATGTCGTGACGCGCACAGCCACGGTCGGATTGCCGCGCGAATCGAGGACTTCGCGCGCTCGGATTTCCGCGATCGCCGGGGCGGTCAGTTCTGGCATATCGCGCTACTCCGTGATCCAGCGCTGCGTGGCGCGCTTGTACGTCAGGAGTTCGGATGTCTTGAAGAACAGTTTGACTTCGCGTTTCGCGCTTTTGACGCTGTCGGAACCATGCACGAGATTGCGACCGACTTGCATGCTGAGATCACCGCGAATCGATCCCGGCGTCGCGGCGACGGGATTCGTCGCGCCGATCGTCGCGCGACATAGTTCGACCGCGTTCGGGCCCTCCACCACCATCGCGACGACCGGAGTGGCCGTGATGTACTCGACCAGCGGCTTGAAGAACGGCTTGCCGACATGTTCGCGGTAGTGCTCTTTGGCGAGCTGCGTCGAGATGGCGAGCAGCTTCAGACCCACGATCTGCAATCCGCGACGTTCGAAGCGGGAGATGATCTCGCCGACCAATCCGCGCTGGACCGCATCTGGTTTTGCGAGAAGCAACGTTCGTTCCACCAGGGGATTCCTTTCACGAACGTGCGGCAGGCACGCTATCGCGCCAGCCGCACGTACTCTATCTTCCGCTCGAGGATGTCCACGGCATGGTCCCATGTGAACCGGGCGGCCGTCTCCAGACCTCTTGCGCGTATGTTTTTCTGAAGCTCCGGCATGTCCTGGAGCCGCGCGACGTACGAGGCCAATTCCGTGCCGTCATCGGTGTCGACCACGAGCGCGTTGTCAAACGGCAGCGCGTAGTCCTCGCCGGTCGCGCCGGTGACCGCCACGCCTCCCACCGCCATCACCTCTAACCCGACGAGCCCGAACGGTTCGCGGCCGCTGTTGGCCAGCACCGCGTCAGCAGCTGCGTACAGCGCGTCGCGATCGCTGTCCGAGACGAAGTACTGCAACTCGACGACATCCTCGACCGCGCCTGCGATCGCCGCCGCAAGTCCGTTCGGAACCGAACGCACGATCTGGTGAGAAAGCCCGCGCGTGCGCAGCCGTTCACGAACTGCGTTGCCGTGCGGTTCCGCCCCGCCGCGCATCACAAGTTTTGGCCGGCGTCCGATGCGCTTAAGCTCCGCGACCGCATCGACCGCCATCAGCCAGCGTTTGTCAGGGTCAAAGCGCCCGAATTTCACGAGGCCGATGCCGGCGCCGAGCGCACGCGAGATCTCGCTCACGAGTTTCGGCGGCGGCTTGGCTGCAAGACGCGCCTTTGGAATGCCGTTTGGGATGATCAGCGGATCCTGGCCGACGGCCGCCATCATGTGTTTCATCCAGCGGCTGACCGTCGTGATGGTCGTGGCGCGTTTGAGGCGCCGCCAATCGATGCGATCGAAGCCGTAGACGTTGTTCGCGTTCCACAAGATGTCGACGGCGTCGCCGCGTCCGGCGACGTCGGCGAGTTGGCGGATCATGATCGCGGTCTGAGTCATCTGCCATTCTTCGGCCAGCACAATGACCCGGTCGCCGCGTTCGGCCGCGGGCTTCACGTGCGCGTCCACGACGCGTTGCGGAATCGTGCGCTGATAGTCGAGCACTTTTCCCCATTCGCCGTCGTACACGCCATCGGGATGATAGCGCGAGATCCACTGACACCAGCGATGCCACGTGAGCCCCGGCGCCGGCGTTTCGGTAGGCGCGAGCTCTGGGTCGCCGACGAAGTAAAGATCCGTCTGCGCGCCGCGCGATGCAAGCGCGCTTGCGAGTTCCGCCGCGCGCACGCCGAGGCCGCCGGCGCGGCTATACACGTCGGGACCTTCGAACGACAGCATCACGTAGGACGTCGCCATGCACGGGTGTACGCTACATGCGTAGGGGCCGACCTTTCGGCCGGCCCCTACGCGACTCCGTCGCTTCCGTTAACTACGAGGCGCGGAAGAACACGCTTTCGCGATGCACGAACTCCCGATGGTGATGCTGCAACCGCAAGAGGATGTCGGCGTTGCCGTTGCTCGCCATCCACGTGCAGACGACGATGATCGGAAGCTTGGCCGCCCATTGCGTGATGTGGGCTTCGTACGCCGCGAGCACGGAGTCGTCCGTGCCGTCGGGATCCATCTCGGGATGACCGAGCAGCCGCAGCGATTGCCAACCCGCGTTGAGGATGCCCATGACGGTGTCGTGAAACGCATCTACTTGCTGCGACGCGACCAAATGCGCCGGCGCCGACTCAAACCACGTGAACGTGAGCTGCCTTGAGTTCTCGAGCTGACGCAGATCGAAGCCGCTCGCCGCGACGAGATGTTCGAGCGGTTCGCGATGATCCGGGTGTACGACGAGCATGACCGCCTGATCGCCGCGCAACGCGTTGACGATGAAGTCGCGCGCGAATGCGTGGTATTCGTCGAGGTCCTGCACGACGTAGAGCACGTGCCGGCCGTGCGAGACGTTCGGCCCGGCGATGCCGAGGTCGAGCGGCGCGAATCCTGAAGGACGCGCGTCGAGTTTCTCGCGGATCAGCGAGAGCGAGTATCCCTTGCTCTTCAACCGGTTGATCTCATCGACGCGCGCGACCGCTTCTTCCTCGTCGAAGAGATTGGTGCGCCCTTGCACCGAGTCGACGTCCAACAGGCCGCACTCGCCGTATTTGCGAAGCGTCGGCACCGATACGTTGAGGCGAACTGCGAGTTCTTTGATCGTAACTTTACGCGCCAAGACCGTGGTCCTCCGGAATTCGTTCCATCTTGTTCCGAGGTGTATCCGTTGACCGCCGATGCGTCGTTCCCGCCCGTGCTGCTCGATGAGGTCGCTATCGCGGCCGGCGTCGCAGCGTTGCCAAGGTTCGGTCGGGTGCGCTATTCGGTAACGGTGGACTCGACCAACGCTCGCGCGCTCGAGTCACTGTATGCATATGATGCGCTTGGCATATCATTTGTTACGGAGTCACAGGAGGCAGGTAGGGGCCGCGGCGGCCGCTCGTGGACGTCGCCGCCGGCGGCTGGCCTGCTCTGTTCCACGATCCTTCCGGCCGAAATCCCGCATGCGTGTCTGCCGGCCGTCGGCTTTTGGGCGGCGCTTGCGATCCGAGGTGCTATCGAGCGCGAAACGCGTGTCGCGGCGGGCTTCAAATGGCCGAACGACCTGCTTTTGCGCGGACGCAAGTGTGCTGGAATCTTGTGCGAGGCGAGGTCGATCGGCGCGTCGTCACGGGTAGTCGTCGGCGCCGGGATCAATGTCAATCGACCGAAGAAGGTGCCGCCAGAATTAGACGCCGCCTGGTTGACGGACGGCGCTGGCGTGCTGATTGATCGTACCGCCCTGCTAGTGACGTTGCTCACACAGTACGAGCAGTCGTTTGATGAGCTGCTTCGCTACCCGACGCGGGTCATCGAACGCTGGGCGGCCGACGCAGCGCTAGACGGACAGACCGTCGCGGTGAAAGCGCTCGACGGTTCGGTGGTGCACGAGGGTTCGGTGCTCGGTGTCGGTTCCGACGGCGCGCTGTTTCTGCGCACGAGCGGAGGCGATGTTCGCGTGACCTTAGGCGACGTCAGCGCTATCTGATCGCTATATTTGAAGGGGCCGACGCTAGTCGGCCCACGTCACGTTCGCTTGGGCCGACTAACGTCGGCCCCTTCAGGTAGTTCCCCTCAGTGTGATTGGTCGGTCAGAGCATCGTAGCGAAGGCTTGCTCGGCGTGATACGACGAGCGAACGAGCGGTCCGCTCACGACCTGATGGAAGCCCATCGGCTTCACCTGCGCCGCAAACCACGCGAATTTCTCCGGCGTGACGAACTCCACGACGTTGAGATGCTTCTTCGTCGGCTGCAGATACTGACCAAAGGTGATGATGTCCACGCCCGCGCCGCGCAGATCTCGCGCCGTATGCAAGACGTCGTCGTCAGTCTCACCGAGGCCGAGCATGATGCTCGATTTCGTGAACATCTCCGGCCGCATCGCCTTCGCATTTGCCAGCACGTGCAGCGACTGGTCGTAGCCGCAGCGTCGATCGCGGACTGAACGCGTCAGCGCGCGCGTCGTTTCGATGTTGTGTGCGTAGACGTCGGGCACTGCGTCGATCACAACGCGGAGCGCCGCTTCATCGCCGCGGTAGTCTGACGTGAGCACTTCCACTTTCACATGCGGTGTGCGCGCGCGGATAGCGCGGATCGCCGCTGCCATCGCAGCCGCACCGCCGTCCGGTAGATCATCGCGGTCCACGCACGTGATCACTGCATAGTTCAAGCCGAGGTCTTCTATCGAGCGCGCGAGCTTGTACGCTTCGAGCGGATCAACGGGATTCGGCAGCCCGGTCTTGACGTTGCAGAAGCGGCAGCCGCGCGTGCACGTAGCGCCGAGGATCATGAACGTGCCTGTGCCGACACCCCAACACTCGGCGATGTTCGGACACATCGCCTCTTGGCAGACGGTGTGGAGGCCGCGCTCTTTGACGATGCCGCGCAGGCGCTCGTAGTTGTCGCCGCTCGGCAGTTTGACTTTGAGCCATTCGGGTTTTCGGGCGATCATGGGCTACGACACTTGGGCCGACATAAAGTCGGCCCCTTCTGGCCGGTCGGCCCCTTCTGGCTGGCTTACGAACTTCAGATCGAAGACCGTGGCGAACGCGTCGAGGAGCGGCCTCTTCATCTCAGCCACGCTGACGTCACGTCCGGCAGCCAGCGAAACGTTCGTGACCGCCACCTCCGGCATTCCGCACGGATTGATCAAGCGGTAGTATGAGAGATCGGTGCAGACGTCGAGCGCGAAACCGTGATAGGTGACGCTGCGCCGCACGGCCGCTCCGATCGACGCGACCTTCGCGTCGCGCACGAAAACACCGGGATGATCGCTACGTCTCACGCCTTCCACACCGAAATGCGCGAGCGCTCGGATGATGCTCTCTTCCATGCGCCGCACGAAGCCTTGCACTTCGCGCAAGCGAGCAAGTTTGAAGATCGGATAGCCGACAAGTTGACCCAGTCCGTGATACGTGAGATCGCCGCCGCGTTCAACCTCGAAATAATCTACTCCGCGTCGTCGCAGATCTTCGGCGGCGACGAGCAGATTGTGTTTCTTGCCGGACTTGCCCATTGTGATGACCGGCGTGTGCTCGCAGAGCAAGAACGTATCGCCGATCAGATCGTCCGCACGCGTCTCCAGCAACGTTTTCTGCATGCGCCACGCCGGTTCGTAGGCGACGACGCCGAGATCACGCAGCGCGGCGGTGGACATAGTGGATCAACCCGTCTTGGTGTTGACGATATGGATGGCTTTGCCGTGAAGCGCTTCGGCCGCCTCCATGATCGATTCGCCGAACGTGGGATGCGCGTGAATCGACAATCCGATGTCTTCGACCGTGGCGCCCATCTCGATCGCGATCACCGCTTCGCCGATCATCGCTTCCGCCATCGGCGAGACGGCGTGAATGCCTAAGACCAGGTCGGTCTTCTTATCGCCCACGATCTTGACCATGCCGTCGGTGACACCGACCGTGCGCGCGCGGCCGAGCGCCGTCAGCCGGAACTTGCCGATGCTGATCTCGTGACCCGCGGCCTTCGCCTGTTCTTCGGAAAGACCGGCGGTGGCGACTTGCGGATCGGTGTAGACGCAGTTGGGAACCGCCATCGGATCGTATGCAGACGGTAGGCCCGCGATCACCTCAGCGGCGACAACGCCTTCCTTCATCGCCTTGTGCGCTAGCAATGGCCCGCCGGCGCAATCCCCCACGGCGTACACGCTGGCTACATTAGTCATGCGGCGCAGGTCAACGCCGATGAAGCCGCGTTCCATCTTGATGCCGAGTTTGTCCACACCCTTTGGCGTGCGCGGCCGGCGGCCGACGGCGACGAGCACCTTATCGAACTCGCGCGTTTCCGTCAGCTCGCCCTCAAGTTTGGCCGAGACCTTCGATCCGCGCACTTCGACCGAAGCACACTTCGTCTTGAGGTATATGTTGATGCCTTGCTTCTTCAGCGAGCGCAGCAGCGTCTGCGAGATCTCGAGGTCGGTATCACCCAACGCGCGATCCATCATCTCCACGACGGTCACGTCCGCGCCCAAGCGGCGGTAGATCGTGGCAAACTCGAGGCCGATGACGCCCGCGCCGAGGATGAGAATGGTCTTGGGAAGATCGGTCAACGAGACCGCGTCGTCGGAGTTGAGGATCGTCTTGCCGTTGCGTTCCATGTTGGGAAGCGGAATGGGCTCCGAGCCGCTTGCGATGATGAGCGAAGCGCACGTGAATGTCTCCGAGCCGCCTTCGGTCTTGGCGACCTTCACGGTGCTCTTGTCCACGATCTCTGCGACACCGAATACCGACTCGACTTTGTTCGATTTATATAGTGAGCCGATGCCGCCGACGAGATCGTCGATCATCTTGGCTTTCCACTTGTTCAGCGTGGCGAGGTCCAGCTTCGGCGCGCCGAACGTGACGCCCATCTGCTCGAGCTCTTTTGCCTGCGTGATCACTTCGCCGACGTGGAGCAGCGCTTTACTGGGCATGCAGCCCCAATTGAGACAGACTCCGCCCAAGCGCTCTTGCTCGACGCACAGCACCTTCTTGCCCAACTGGCCCAAGCGGATCGCGGCAGAGTAGCCGCCTGGCCCGCCGCCGATGACGATCGCGTCGTAGGATGTCGGCACGCGACTAATTCCCTTCCATCAATAGTAGTTCGGGCGCAGCGAGAAGGTCTGCGATCTCGCGCAAGAAGCGCGCGGCGAGCGCGCCGTCGACGACGCGGTGATCGAAAGCGAGCGAAAGGTAGACCATGCTGCGCACGACGATCTGGCCATCGCGAACCACCGGCCGCTCCTGGATGCTGTGGGTTCCCATGATCGCCACTTCCGGATGGTTGATCACCGGGAACGTCAGCAGGCCACCGACCGATCCGACATTGGTGATGGTGAACGTTCCGCCGGTGATATCGTCGTGTGAGAGTTTGCCGTTACGCGCTTTCTCGGCGAGATTGACGATCTCGCGCGCCAGTTCGAATATGCTCATTTGATCGGCGTCGTGTATGACAGGCACGACCAGGCCGGCTTCAGTGTCCGTGGCGATGCCGATGTTGTAGTTCTTCTTGAGCACGATCTCTCCGGCTGCATCATCCAGCGAAGAGTTCACGAACGGATACTTCTTGAGCGCCGCAGTAGCGGCTTTGACGAAGAAAGGCAGATACGTGAGCTTCACGCCGCGCTCTGCCGCACGCTCTTTGCTGCGCGTGCGCCAGCGGACGAGCTCGGTCATATCCGCTTCGTCCACCTGCAGCGTGTGCGCCGCCGTGTGCTTGCTGTGGATCATGTGCTGCGCGATGTTGCGGCGCAGACCGCGCAACGGCACGCGCTCCGGCAGAGCAGTTGGCGCCGCCGCTTGCGAACGCTGCGCTCCAGACGACGCGGCCGGCGCCGCGGCACCGGATTTCGACACGCGCTCGACATCGCCGCGCTGGATGCGCCCGCCTTCACCGGATCCGCGGACTGCTGCGAGATCAACGCCGAGTTCGCGCGCGAGCTTGCGCACGGCTGGTGCGGCAAGCGGTTTGCCGGCAAGCGAAGTGTCAGCCGCTTCGCGCGCGACTGGCGCCGATGACTCCGCGGCCTTCGCGGACGGCTCAGCGGCCTTGGCGGTTTTGGGCGCTTCGGCGGCAGCGGCTGGTTGCGATTCGACTTTACCGTTGGGCGCTGCGTCGGATGCCTGGACGTGCGGCGTGACGTGCTCGAGTTTTGTCGTGTCGTCGAGTTTCTCGCCCGGCTGGCCGAAGATAGCGATCGGCTTGCCGATCGGAACCACTTCGCCTTCCTTCGCCACTTGCTTCAGCAAGATGCCGGCGTATGGCGACGGCACTTCGACCGTCACCTTGTCGGTCATGACCTCGACGAGCAACTGGTCCTGCTCGACCATATCGCCCTCTTTGACGAGCCACTTCACGATCTCGCCTTCGACGACTGATTCGGCCAGCTCGGGCATCTCCAGTTCGACTGCCATGTTGCATCCTTCTTCGGCTGCGGCCGGCGCGCGGCCGCCGCGAGCGGCGACGACTAGAAGTTGAGCGTCTTCTTTATGGCGCGGGTGACGCGCTCGACGTTCGGCATGTACGCTTTCTCGAGCGCGTAGGGAAACGGCGTGTCCCAGCCGCCCACTCTGACGATCGGTCCCTCCAGATATTCGATGCCGGTCTCGGCGATATAGGCCGCGATCTCGCCCATAAAGCCGCCGATGCGCGGCGCTTCCTGCAGCAGGACGACGTGACCGGTCTTCGCGACCGTGGTCATGATTGCGTCGCAGTCGTACGGCTGCAACGTCCGCAGATCGAGCACTTCGACGTCGACGCCTTGCGGCTTCAGCTTCTCGGCCGCATCGAGCGCGAGCTGGACCATCGCGCCGAACGTGATGAGCGAGACGTGTTTGCCTTCCCGCGCGATGGCCGCTTTGCCGAGCGGCACTTCGTACGCGCCGTTTGGAATTTCTTGCTTCTGAAACCGGTAGATCTTCTTCGGTTCCATGAAGACCACCGGATCGTCGTCGCGGATCGACGAGATGAGCAGGCCTTTCGCATCGTACGGATTGCTGGGCGCGACGACTTTCAGACCCGGCGTGGCGACGAAGTACGCCTCGGGCGACTGCGAGTGATAGCCGCCGCCGCGCACGCCGCCGCCGTACGGCGAGCGGACGACCATCGGGCAGTAGAACTGCCCGGCGGATCGGTAGCGCATCTTCGCCGCTTCGGAGACGAGCATGTCGAATCCGGGGAAAAGGAAATCGATGAATTGGATCTCGGCCACCGGCCGCAATCCGAACATCGCCATGCCGACGGCGGCGCCGATTATCCCGAGCTCGGCGAGCGGCGTGTCGATGACGCGATCCTTGCCGAACTTGTCGATAAGCCCTTCTGTGACCAGGAAGACGCCGCCGCGCGGTCCGATGTCCTCGCCGAGCGTGACCACGTTGGGGTCGAGCGTCATCTCGTCGATCATCGCCGAGCGGACCGCCTGCACCATGGTGGACAGCGTTGTTTTCTTTTCTACTTCTACCGTTGCCATCTCGTCGCAGCCCCTTTAGACGCCGAGCTCGGCGGCGAGCTCTTTGCGCTCCCACTCAAGCTGCGGCGTGTACGCCGCATAGGTGTGATCGAGCACTGTCATCATCTCCGGCACCGGACTCGCTTCGGCTTCGGCCAGCGCCTTCGCGACTTCGGCTTTGACGTCGACGAGCAACGCTTCTTCCTTCTTCTCATCCCAGAGCTTTTGCGAAGCGAGGAAGTTGCGGAAACGCATGATCGGGTCGCGCTGCGTGCGCCACATCTCGAGTTCGCCCTTTGGACGATAGCGCGTGTCGTCGTCGGCCGATGAGTGCGGTCCATAGCGATAGGTGTACGATTCGATCAGGCTCGGCCCGCGGCCGGCACGCGCTTTGTCGGCGCAATGTTTGGTCACGGCGTAGACCGCGAGCAGGTCGTTGCCGTCCACCAAGAAGCCTTCCATGCCGTATGCTTTAGCCTTCTCGGCGATGGTCTTCGTATGCGTCTGTTCTTCGAGCTTCACGCTGATCGCGTATTGGTTGTTCTGACAGAACAGGATCACCGGCGAATTGTAGACCGCTGCGAAGTTCATCCCGACGTGGAAGTCGCCTTCGCTCGTCGCACCGTCGCCGAAATAGCAGATCGTGATGCCGTCGGATTTCTTGATGTGCTGCGCCATCGCGGTGCCGACCGCTTCTGTGATCTGATTCCCGACCGTTGAAGACGGCGGCGGCATGTTGAGGTCGCGCCGGCCCGGACCGTGCGGCATGAGGCGGCCTTGGCTGGGATCGAGCATCCGCCCAAGTTGATGCGCGAACCATTCGGATGCCTTGAGCCCCTTGATCATGAGGCTCCCTTGCGAGCGATGGTCGCCGTACATCCAATCTTGTGCCCGCAGCGGAAGCGCGCTGCCGATCTGACTCGCTTCTTGTCCGGCGATTTGCGCGAAAAAGCCCGAGCGGCCTTGGCGCACGAGGATGTAGCAACGATCATCGACCGCGCGTGCGAACACAAGCTCGCGATACATGCGCAGGTAATCGTCAGTGGACAAACCGAGCTCTTTGACGTCGGCTGACGGGCGGCCGTCGTACTCCAGGTACTTGATCGGCGTGTCTGTGAACGGCTTGATCTGCATCGTGCTCTCCGGAAGCGGGGGGACCACTCGTCCAAGCGTTCCTATAAGAGGAAGCCCGGCAGTCCCGACGCGATGGGTATAAAGACCGAACGATTGCGGCGGTTTTTCTTGGGCCTTCTTGTTTGTCTTTCGTCCATTCCCTCCGAAAGACGGAATTTGCGACGAGGCGCCGGCCAGTCGGCTTACTTAACGTTTCTCCTGTCGGATTGATGTTTTCATTTCGCAGGAGCAAGAATTGGCCGACGCTAGTCGGCCCTTGAGCTCGTCCTAACGGGCGAAGTTTCACAAAGGCCCGCGAGTTTGAGCACGGTATTCCAATTGCGGCCCGTGCCCGGCGTGCCGATCTTCCGCTCGATCACCGCATTTGTGAGTCGCGATCTTCCTATTCCATCCGCGTAGAAGATGTAGAGCTGCTTGCCTTTCGCCCGCACTTTCTCGCGACCGGTGATGCTTGCCGCAAGTTCTGAAACGCGCTTTTTATCAGCTTCGGCCTTGCAGAACAGCACGACAAGATGGCCCGGGTCGCTCTTCGCTTCGGGGCGGAATGGATTTGTTGAGACGATTGCAGCCAGTTCGTCGGCCGAGCGCACCATGAAGTCGGTTTTTAGCGCCAACCGTTTCGCGGCTTCGCGCTCGAGGAGGCTCTCGAGATCATCGGTGCGCTTCGCGCTGGATCGAAAGATAAGGTTGCCGCTTTGCAGCACGCTTTGAGGCTCATCCATGCCGATCGCTGCGAGCATGGAGCGGAGATCGGCCATCGCGACCGGCTGATGGCCCGCGACGTTGACGGCGCGCAGGAAAGCAAAATACGTCATTGCGGCGTTCTTCATGGCTGCGCGCCAAAGATACTTGGCGCGTCGCATGGAATCCGCCCGACGATGTGGGGCGGACGTATATGGTCCGCCATGTAGGGCGGACCTTCATGGTCCGCCGCGGGAGGCCATGCTATCAACCTCGCACCTTTCAACTTTTTCAAGATCACGGTCGGGCTGTATCGCATCGTGCCGGGTCCACCGCTCGATCCTGGGATGCAAGGCGAACTGCTGAAGGAACTGCACCGCGACTACCCGTCGCTGACGCAGATCCAGGGCGGCGTTCTTTTCTCCGACCCGCCGAAGGGCCGGACGCTCGTGATCGATCAGGCCCGGGTCGAATCCAGCGAGACGAGCCCGCGATCGGCGAGTCAAGCGATCGAGCGCATCGGCGAAGAATTCCAAAAGACGCTGCGCATCGTTGCGTATCCCGCGCCCTACCGCGTGAAAGTCGAAGCCGACGGCACGATCCAGGCGTGGGAGGGACTCGATCCGGTCGCCGTTCTGAAACGTCACGCGCCGCCGAACGAGGAATGGGATTCGCTCGGCGGCTCGTGCAGGTTCGCGTGCGTGCGTTATCTCTTCGCCACGCCCGACGGCGGACAGCGCGACATCCGCGTGGAGCCTCTATTCCAAGCCCCGGACAAGTTCTACACGTCGGCGATCTCCATGCCAGGCGCGAACGCGTGCGCGACGCTCGAGTCCGCGATGGAGCGCGCGCGGCAGGAAGCCGATATCATCGAGCGGCTGAGCGATCGTCTCGTCGCCGACATCGCGAAGGATGCGTGAAGTGAGCCCACAGACGTACATCAACATCGCCGTACTGTTATTGGTCGCCGGTGTTATCGCGTTTCGACTTTCGCGCGAGCGTAAGATCCCGATAGGCAGCCTGTGGGTCTTCCCCGGCATCGTCTTCGTGCTGGCGATCGCCGACATCGTATACGAGCGCGTCGTTTCCCCGCTCGATGTCGTCTACATGCTGCTCGGCTTGATCGCGGGCGTCGGTCTTGGCTGGTATCAGGGCGTGCACAGCACAGTCCGCGTGGACAAAACGGCGAAAGCGGCGTTTGTAAAAGCGTCGCCGTTCGGCGCCTTTCTCTTTGTGGCGGCTATCGGATTCCGTCTTGGCGCGCGTTACCTGACCGGTGGCCTCTCTGCGCCGGACGCGTCGGGGCGTCTCACGCCGGAGGCCGCGCTCGTCAGCGCGATCGCGCTGATGTTCGCCGTAGGGATACTATTTGGGTTGCGGCTCTACGTGAAACGCGCCTTCGATGAATCACCCGCGTGACATACGCTACAGCCCCGTAGCAGGGCAAGCGTCGCTTGCCCTGCTTGTGAAACCTGCGTTTACAGAGACGGTCTCTGATTCAGAACACCGCCGCGGCGAACCGGGACCATGGGAAGGCGCTGCGCATTCACGCCGTAGCGCTTCGCGACGATGCGGTATTCGAATGGCACGTTCGCGTGACCGCCTTGCAGTTCTCTCACCGTGAAGTCACGCGCCGTCTGACTAGCGATATACAATCCGCGGCAATCGCCTTCAGGCATCGCCCAGACGAAATACTTTGCGCTTGAATCGATCACATTGGCGAACTTCGGATCGAGCGCGACGTCTGCGCGGCCGTTTGAAAGCAATCCGTCGCCGAAGTCCTCGATCGTCGGCTCGGATTCCGTGGGAGTATATTCGGTGACGGAGCGAGTTTGATGATTCCCCGCGACGCAACCATCTATGCATGAACCGCCGCTGAAAAGGAGTCCCGGAATGAAGACGTCGCCGAGGTCGCTGATTTGCAGCAGATTGCTACCGTCTTGTGCCTCGATCTCCACCACGCTCGCTCCAGTGCGTGTCGTGCCGCCGATGACGCGGAGCGCCGGCTGGAAATCGCCGGAATGATTTTCAAACACGCCGGCGATCCAGGAGCCCGAAACCGCAAGCAGGCCGTCATTGTTGGGTCCGCCGTCCGCCAAAACGCCGGCGCCGTGGTTATTCGTCGCCGAGACGTTGCGACCGGCAACACCGTACCCGCTGCCTGCGTCGTTCTGACCATACACGCCGCTCGTGCCTGCTCCCGACGTCAAGCCTTCCATTCCGTTCCAGTTAGTTGAAGTGCCGACGACGCCGGCGCCGTTTTTCGAAACGCCGCTGACGCCGGCATCGAGATTTCCGGACGCGCTCAGATCCTCGCCGAGCACGCCGGCCCTGCCCGTGGTCTTCCCGGCGCTCTTGAACTTCGTCTGGCCGTGCAACGCGTTGCCGTTGGTCGATACGCCTTTGACGGCATCGCCGCTCGAGCTATTATCCCACTCGAGACACGGCGTCGACTTCGCACAGGATAGCGCCGCTTCTATCGCAGCGCGCGCCGGCGGAATAGACGCGACCGCGAAGCCGAATCCGGTCACAACCGTCATTGCGGCAAGAATCTTTACATTCGAACTTTTCATGGCTGACTTTCCTCCCCGGTCGATGCCCCGGACGCGACACAGCGCTATCATTCGGCAACGGCTATTGCCATGATGCGAGGGTAGCAGGGTCGCGTGCGGCCTTCGTGCGGGAAGGCGCCGGGGCGGGTCAGACTCCGAGGGGATTGACGGGCTTCGTGCCGGTGTACATCACCACGCCCTTGGTTTCCGTGTACAGGTCGAGCGTCTGCATCGCCAGTTCGCGGCCGAATCCCGACTGCTTGTAGCCGCCAAACGGCATGCCCGGATGGATGGAGAACGGCGTGTTGATCGCCACGCCGCCGGCGCGGATGGCGTGCGCCAATCGAATGGCGCGTCCGGCGTTCTGCGTCCACACGGATGCGGCAAGACCGTAGACGCTGTCGTTGGCCAGTCGAATCGCTTCGGCTTCATCAGCAAACGTCGTGACGACCGCGACCGGGCCGAATATCTCTTCCTGCGCCACGCGCATGTCGTTGCGCACGTTGTCGAGCACGGTCGGGAACAAGAAGTTGCCCTTCGACAGCGCGCCGTCGGGCCGCGTTCCACCGCACGCGACGCGCGCGCCTTCTTGCGCGCCGATCCCCACGTAGCCCTCGATCTTCTCCAACTGCGCGCGCGAGATGATCGCACCGACTTGCGTCTTCGGATCAAGCGGATCCCCGACGCGCAAACTCTTCGCCTTTTCGACGAACTTGGCGATAAAAGCATCGTACACGCGCTCGTGCACGAGCAGGCGTGACCGCGCGTCGCACGATTGCCCGGCATTATGGAAGATGCCGTACACGGCTCCGGCGACCGCGGCATCGATGTCCGCGTCGTCGAAGATCACGCTCGGCGATTTGCCCCCGAGTTCGAGCGTCACGCGCTTGATCGTGGCGGACGCGAGCTCCATGATAGTTGCTCCGGTGCGCGTCTCACCCGTGAACGCGATCTTGTCCACGCCCGGATGCTGTGCAAGGTGCGCCCCGATAGTGGCGCCCGGTCCAGGCAGCACATTGACGACGCCCGGCAGGCAGCCGGCTTCCAGACAGATCTGCCCGAGGATCAACGCGGTGAGCGGTGTTGGCGAAGCCGGCTTGAGGATGACGGTGTTGCCGGCGGCGATCGCGGGCGCAACTTTCCAACCCGCCATCAGCAACGGATAATTCCACGGAATGATCTGCGCGCAGACGCCGAGCGACTCTTTCAGCGTGTAGTTGAAGTAGTTGGGAATCGAGGGAACGGTGGACCCGGTCAGTTTCGTGACGGCGCCGCCGTAGAATTCGAAGAGCTCGATGATCTGGCCGATCTCGCCTTTCGCACCGGCGATCGTCTTGCCGGTGTTGAGCACCTCGATGTGTGCGAGTTCCTCGGTCCGCTCGGTCAGGATGTTCGCGATCTTGAACAACACGCGCGCTCGGCGAGCCGGCGGCATCGTCGCCCACTTGCCCGCGTATGCCGCGCGCGCAGCGGCCACAGCCGCGTCCGCGTCGTGAATGCCGGCGGCCGCGACTTGAGCGATCTCCTCATTGGTAGCGGGATTGATCACCGGAATATATTTCTCGGACTGCGGCTTCACGAATTCGCCGTTGATGAACAGATCGTACGTCTTCTTGTCGAGCGCGAGAGCCATTGATGATTCCTTTGCCGTGCGGCGCATGGTGGACACTACGAGTTCACACTTGCAGGCGTCTTCTCTTGCCGATGGAACCGTTTGGCGATGTTCACTGCTGCAACGTCGTACGAGCGATTCATGGGGCGATGGAGCCGCCAGTTGGCTGTGGCGTTTGCGGCATTCGCCGGAATCCGCGATGACGACCGGGTGCTCGACGTCGGTTGCGGCACGGGCGCGCTGACCGCCGCGCTACTTGCGCGGAATCCAAAGGCAAGCGTCACGGGAATCGACCCCTCGGCTTCGTTCCTCGAAAGTTGCCGAGCGAACTATCCGGCTTCTCGGTTCGTCGAGGGCGGCGCGGAGCGGTTGCCGTTCGGCGACCGAGAATTCGATGCGAGTCTTGCCTCGCTTGTGCTCGCCTTCGTTCCGGCGCCGTCCGACGCAATAACGGAGATGACGCGAGTGACCGTGCGCGGCGGAACGGTTGCGGCGACGATATGGGATCATTCAGAAGGCATGACAATGCTGCGCGCGTTTTGGGAAGCGGCAGATCAAGTCGATCCGTCGGAAAGGCCGATCGAGGCGCAACCCAGCTTGGATCGAGACGTGATAAACGCGCTTTGGCGGGCGGCCGATCTGGAGGAAGTGCGCATCGAGCCGCTCATGGTGGAAATGCCGTTCTCATCGTTTGACGACTACTGGTCGCCGTTCTTGGCTGGACAGGGGCCGGCAGGTTTGTATGCGGCGGCCGCATCCGAAGGAACTCGCGAAGCGATCGCCCGCATATTAAAAGCGCGCTTTCTCGGCGACGGTCCGGACCGGCCGTTCACCATCCACTCGCGCGCGTGGGCGATCCGCGGCTCGGTGCCCAGCTAGGCCGCGGTGCCCGGCTAAACCGTCTCTTGCGTCAGACGCGTTCCACGATCGTGGCGATGCCCTGCCCGACGCCGATGCACATGGTCGCGAGTCCGCGCTTCGCGCCGCGCGCCTGCATCGCGTGCAGCAGCGTCACGAGGATGCGCGCCCCGCTGCAGCCGAGCGGATGGCCGAGCGCGATCGCGCCGCCGTTGACGTTGATGCGCTCCATGGGCAACTCGAGTTCGCGCGCGCACGCGAGTGCCTGGGCGGCGAACGCTTCATTTAACTCGATCACGTCGAGATCGTCGACCCGCAAGCCCGCGCGCGACAGCGCCTTCTGCGTTGCCGGAATCGGACCGAGGCCCATGCAGTTCGGGTCCACGCCGGCGACCGCCGACGTGATGATGCGTGCCAGCGGCCGCACTCCACGGCGCTTGGCTTCATCGGCGCTCATAAGGATGACACCGGCTGCGCCGTCGTTGATGCCGCTCGAGTTGCCGGCCGTCACGCTGCCGCCCTCGCGAAACGCGGGTTTGAGTTTTGCGAGCTGCTCGAGCGTGACGTCGACGCGCGGATGTTCGTCGATGCTGAAGACGTCCGGCGCTGCGCCTTTCGCGGCTTTTCCGTTGCGGCTGGGCAGCGGCACGCCGACCATCTCTTCATCGAACGCGCCCGATTTCTGAGCGACGCCCGTCTTGTGCTGGCTCGCGAGCGCGAACGCGTCCTGCTCGCCGCGCGAGATGCGGTAACGTTCCGCCACGTTCTCCGCCGTCTCGCCCATGGAGATCGGCGGCCAACCCGCTTCGGTCAGTTTCGGGTTGTACATGCGCGCGCCAAGCGTCGTGTCGTAGAGCTGCGGCGCGCGCGCGAATTCGGTTTCGGGTTTGAGCATCACGTACGGCGCGCGGGTCATGCTCTCGACGCCGCCGCCGATGAAGATGTCGCCGCAGTCGGCGGCGATCGCCTGCGCTGCGCTGTTCACCGCCTGCAGGCCGGACCCGCACAGCCGATTGAGCGTCGTACCAGGCACGTCGACTGGAAATCCGGCTGCGAGCACCGCCATGCGCGCGACGTTGCGGTTGTCCTCGCCGCCTTGGTTGCTGCAGCCCCACATCACGTCTTCGATATCGAGCGGATCGAGCTTCGCTCGGTCGACGAGCGCGCGCATGATCAGCGCCGACATGTCGTCGGGTCGCACGTAGCGGAGGGCGCCGCCGTATTTTCCGATGGGCGTGCGTGCGGCGGCGACGATGACGACTTCGCGCATGGATTTCCTTTTGGCGAGGTGAAGTGGCTGGCTCCGGCTGATGCGACGGTAGTTCGCTCTGCGAACGCGCCGTACCCGCGTGTCGGCGTGGCCGGCCTCGGCGCCATAAGGATGCTTGCGTTGTCCGAAAACCTGAACACGATCGCCGCCATGGGCACGTTCGTCGTCATCGCCGCCACCGCGGCCGCTGCGGTGGTGCAGCTGCGCCACATGCGCGCCAACAATCAGCTCGCGGCGATCCTCGCGCTCTATCATGAGTTCGGCGACAAGGACTTGCAAGAAGCGTTTCGTTTCGTCCAGCAATATCTTCCGCAGCGCATGACCGACCAGAACTTCCGGCAAGAGCTCGCCGCGCGCGGCTTTATCGACAACCGTCAGCACCTGGAGATCGAAGTTTTGAACTGGTTCGAGCAGATGGGCACGCTGCTCAAACACGACGTCGTCGACTCCGCGATCTTCCTCGACATATTCGGCCGGCTCACGTCCGTGTATTGGGATCTCCTTGAACCGACGCTTGCGATCATCCGGCGACGGCGGGGCGAGAGCCAATATCAGAACTTCGAGTATCTCGCGATCCGCGCGCGAAAGTGGCTCGCGTCGCATCCTCATGGCACGATGCCAAAGGAAGTGCAGCGCCTTGGATTAGCAGATCCGTGGCTTGCCGCGGATGCGAACCTGATGCAGTAGCGTGGCGCGCATCCACGGCACGCGCCGCATCTTCGAAGGCCGCGTCATCAGATTGCGCGTGGACGATGTCGAATACGACAACGGTGCGCGAGCGAATGTGGAGATCGTCGAGCATGACGGCGGCGTTGCTATCATCGCCCAGCCGTCGCCGCGATCCATCGTCCTCGTGAAGCAGTTACGCCCAGCTACCGGGCGCGAGTTGTGGGAAGTTCCGGCGGGCAAACTCGAGCGCGGCGAGGATCCGCTCGACTGCGCGAAACGCGAACTCGCGGAAGAGACCGGCTATCAATGCGGCGCGATCCGACAGTTGTGGACGTTCTATACCGCACCCGGATTTTGCAACGAGCGCCTGCACTTGTTCGTCGCCGAAGATTTGACGCGCGGAACTCCTCATCCCGAGGCGACGGAAGTTCTTCACACACGCGAATTTGATCTGAACGAAGCGTGGGCGATGGTGGAACTCGATGAGCTGCCGGACGCGAAGACGCAGATCGCTTTGGCCTGGTGCAGGTCCCGCACCTAATCCCGCCCGTCTTTGTAGTAGGGCAAGCACCGCTTGCCCCGTTTTTTTGCCGCGTGATATACTCTGAGTGCCATGGCGCACTTGCGCGAAATCACGCTGCCGGAGACGAAGCCGGCGTTGGAATGGGTCAACGGCCGGGCGCTCCAAAAAGTGAGCCCGAAGCGGAGACACGCTCTGGCGCAGACAAAATTCGCTGTCGCCTTGGATTCGTGGGCGTGCTCCGCTCGCGCCGGCATGGTCGGCACCGAATGGCGCTTCCGACTCGCGCCTCCCGACGAAGTCAGGCGTCCGCTCGTGCCAGATGTCGCATTTCTTTCATACGCGCGCATGCCATACGCCGCGCAGCTCGAAACTGAAGTGCCCGACATCGCTCCGGACATCGCTGTTGAGATTCTGTCGCCGGGCGATCGAGCGGCCGACGTCGCAGAAAAAGTTCGCGTCTATCTGGCCTCGGGCTCCGCGGTCGTCATTCTCGTCGACCCGAACTCGCAGACTGTTATGATCCACGAACCAAGCGGCACTTGGTCGCTTGGCGCAGATGACGTGTTCGAACACGTCGCGCTCCCCGGTTTTTACCTTGCTGTCGTGGATTTATTCACGCCACCGCCACCGCCGATTTCGCAAATCTCATCGATCCCGTAGTAGGGCAAGCAACGCCAAGCAAACATAACGTGGGCCGACTAGCGTCGGCCCCTTCAGATAGTTTGGATCAGAAAGTTTGAACCGGTCAGCGATTTGCGCGGACGCGTTTGTCGCACGCGTCGCAGAAATACGTCAGCTTCGCATCGATATCGAAGACCGAATGGCTCAGGTACATCGCGCAGCGAGTATTGTGGCAATGCTTGAGCGCGAACGAGTGGCCGAGCGCGTGCACGCATTCCTTAAGCGTGCGTTGGAAGAGCGCGTCGTCGTTCGGCGCCTCGTTCGTGAATTCGGGCCGCAGCCGGAACGTCGAGACGACGCCCACGCGATCGGTGTCGCTCGCGTCCCCATAGATGAACGGATGCGACGTCTTGTACAGATCGCTTGCCATGATGCCGAGCAGAAACCCGTCGCGCGCGGGATATGCCGCCAGCAGACGATTGAAGACCGTGTTGAGAAAGAACTGACCGCGCGTGAGGTTGGCTTGCGTCGGCGAGAGGGTGAGCGGCTTTTCAATTGCGAACTTATGGAAGAATCTCTCCTCCAGACATGGCGCCAATCGTTCGCAGAAACCGGATCCGACTCCATTGATCGGAACGAGACTTATCTTTTCCAATACCGATCCGGCCGCGCAAGCTCGGCCGCTCCAACGCGCCGTGAGTTCGGTCGGATTCCGTTTCAGTCCTCCGGATGTCGTCACATGATCCTCGGAGTGGGCATCGATGTCGCAGATGTTGCGCGCTATCACTTCGATGAGATTCAGCTTGCGCGCTTTGCGAAGAAGATCTACACCGAGGCGGAGATGGCGCACGCGATGAAACATCGTCACTTCGCCGAACGGCTCGCCGGCGCGTTTGCGGCGAAAGAAGCGACGCGCAAAGCATTCGGCCACGCGATCCCGTGGCGGCTGATGGGCGTGCGGCACGAGCGCAGCGGCAAGCCCTACATGGAATTGCTCGGGCGCGCGTCGGCCTTACCGGCCTTGCGCGGCGTCAGGAGGATGCACGTGAGCATCACACACACGAAGTCCACGGCTGTGGCGGTCGTCATATTGGAAGGCGACGAGCCGCAGGCAGCCGCATCGGCCGAGGTGGCCGCGCGATGAATGCACTCACCGCCGCCGAGATGCGCGCTGCCGATATGCGCACGGTCGACGATGTCGGCATCCCGGAATCCATCCTCATGGAATCCGCAGGTCGCGCCGTCGCCGATCTCGCGCGCGACTTCGTCGACGACTTGGAAGGCGATCCCATCCGCATTGCGATCGTCGCCGGTCCCGGTAACAACGGCGGCGACGCGCTCGTCGCGGCACGCCATCTCATGCAGCTCGGTTTCGAACCAGACGTCTACATGGCGGCGAAAGCCAGTGATTGCAACGAACTGTGTCGGGTACAGCTCGATATCATGGAAGGTCTCGGCGCGTCGATCAGCTATCTGCGCGATCAATCCCCCGAGTTTTTCCGGTCCGGCCTGCGCGCCGCCGCGCTCATCGTCGACGGTCTGCTCGGCACCGGCGCGAGCGGTCCTTTGCGCGAGCCGTATAAGAGCTGGGTCAACGAGATCAACATCGCCGGTCGCGAAGTGATCGCCGTCGACGCCCCTACCGGCGTCGATCCGTCGTCGGGCGGCGTTCCCGGACCGGCTGTCACTGCAACTGCCACGGTCACGATGGCTGCGCCGAAGGTCGGACTCTTGCTCTATCCTGCAGCCTCATATGTCGGCGAGCTCTGGGTCGCGAACATCGGAATTCCTCCGTCGGTGCTCGCGGAGTCCGGCGGGCGCTATCACGTGATGACCAAGGAACAGTTCTTCTATTGGCTGCCGCATCGCAGTCCGCAGGCGGACAAACGGACCGCGGGCGACGTGGTCATCATCGGCGGCAGCGCGAACTTCGTGGGCGCACCCGTGATGGCTGCGCAAGGCGCATTGCGCGCGGGCGCGGGCTATGTGACGATCGCGTGCCCGTCGAGCGCGGCAGCGGCGATCAGCTATCACACTCTCGAGCCCGTCCTCGCGCCATGGCCGGCGACTGACGACGCGCAGACGGTCGTCAACGCACTACTCGAGACGACGCGCCACGCCGGCGCGGTCGTCATCGGTCCCGGTCTCGGCCGCGACGAGTTCACGCAGACGATCGTACGCTCGTATCTCGCGGCTACGGCGCGACCGCTCGTCGTCGACGCCGACGCGCTCTTCGCACTCTCGGGCCACACGGATATCATCAAAGATAAGAAGGCGGTGCTCACGCCGCATGCGGGCGAATTCGCGCGGTTGTTGGGCGAACACGCCGATGCCGCGATCGCCAATAGGATGAAGGCGGCCGACGAATTCGCGACATCGCTGGATGCGACGCTGCTGCTGAAAGGTCCGCGCTCGATCATCGCGACGAAGGAAGCGTCCTACGTCAACCTGACGGGCAACTCGCTTCTGGCCACGGCCGGTTCGGGCGATGTGTTGAGCGGCATGACGGGAGCCATGCTCGCTGCGGGTTGTTCATCGCGGCAAGCCGCGGCAATCGCGGCGTTCTGGCACGGCGTCACGAGCGACTACCTCGCATCGCTGGAAAAGCACAGCATCACGGCGAGCGATATTCCCGCGGCGCTGCAAGACGCGCTGAAGTGGCTCGACGAGCGCGAAGAGGACGACGACGGCTATCTGACGCGCGTGGTCTAGATACTGTCTGGATTCGATGGCATCCCCGGTTTAGGTTGCTTCGATTTCGCTGATGCGACTGACGGCTGTTTCTTCCACAGTGCGTCCGGTCCGGGTGGCAATTTGTCCATGTTCTTGAGGAACATCGTCAGCTGCCAGATCTGCGTATCGTTCAAAGAGCCCCCGAACGCCGGCATCCCGGTCAGTCTGATTCCGTGAGCGATTTTCCAATAGATCTCGCTGTCGGGATCGTCCGGCGCGCTGAACTTGGCAAAGCGCGGCGGATGCTGGTAAAGCCCGCTCGCGATGTTCGAAGAGTTGCCGTCCGACGCCGCGTGGCAGACCATGCAATTCGAAGCATAGAGTCTTATGCCGGCGTCGAGGTTCTCGTCTGTGAGCGGAAGCGGGTTTATCGCCGAGCCCGCTTCGCGCGCGATCGTGGCGTCCAACGACGTGCGTGCGGCCCAGCGTTCGAAGGCGCTCGGCCGTGCGTCTGCGTTTGCCGGCACAAGGCCGAAAGAAAGGGCCGCGTAGGCGGCAAGTACGCCAAGCACCACGATCAGCGCGGCCCCGGCCGCCATCCATCGGATCATCATCGGTCTCCTTGAGCGAACCGCTCGAGAATCTCAGCTACCCCATCGTCGTCGTTTGTACTTGTGATCTCGTCCGCAGCCGCAAGCGTCTCGGGCGCGGCGTTCGCCACCGCGACTCCGCGACCGGCCCACTTCAACATGCCCGCATCCAGTGCGCCGTCACCGATCGCCAGGACGTCTTCGCGCGCGATGCCGCGATGCTCCGCGAATCGAGCGAGCGCGAAATGTTTGGAGACGCCGGCGCGCATCAGCGTCAATTCGAAGGTATCGTTCAGCCAATCGTCCACGTATTCGGTGCCGAGGTGTGCGAGGTCGCGGCGTGTGTCATTGAACATGTGGTCGCCGAAGTAACGCACCATGAGCGTGGATTGTTTCGCGATTACTGCTCGAAGGTCGTCAGCACGCTCCCATTGGTGCGCATAGCCGGTCCCATACTTCGCGATCACCGAGGCCGAACCGACATAGCATTCGCCGACGAACAGGCACATCTCGTGACCGTGTTGGACGCCATATTCGACCGCTTCCTGAGCCGCGTGTGCGGGCAAAGGGAATTCCTCGAGCACGCGATCGTCGCTCGCGTCTTTCACGAGCGCGCCGTTGACGCAGATCAACGGCAGATGCAGCCCCAGTTCGACCGCATACGGTTTTGATGACCGGTACGCGCGGAACGTGACGATGATGACGTCGACGCCGCGTTCGCGCACCGCGATGACGGCGCGCTTCGTCCGCGCGGAAATCCGGCCGGAAGAATCAAGCGTCGTGCCGTCGAGATCCAATGCGATGAGCTTTGGACTCCAACCCGCTCTCGTAGAAGGGCAAGCATCGCTTGCCCCCGTCATAACATATTGCGCAGTTCGTCTTCACCGATCACGGGCACACCGAGCGCTTCGGCCTTCGTGAGCTTGCTCCCGGGCTTATCCCCGGCCACGACGAAATCGGTTTTCTTGCTGACCGATCCAACAACTTTACCACCGGCAGCGACGATTGCAGCTGCCGCTTCTTCACGCGTCATCTCCGCAAGTGTCCCCGTGAGAACGAATGCCTTTCCCGCAAGCTTGCCTGTTGCTGCGGCCTTCGAGCGCGGCTCGCCGCGCAAGTTGACCCCGGCGCGCCGAAGCTTCTCCACCACTTTAAGATTGTGCGGCTCGCGGAAGAATTGCGCAACGCCGGCCGCGATCTTCGGCCCGATCTGTTCGACTTCAATGAGCTCGCTTTCGTCCGCCGCGGCGAGCGCGTCGATGTCGGCGAAATCGCCCGCAAGCTGCTGCGCGGTCTGACTGCCGACAAAGCGGATCCCTAAACCGAAGAGCACGCGCCAGAACGGTCGGCTGGTGCTCGACGCTATGTTGCGCACGAGGTTCGCCGCCGATTTTTCACCGGACCTCGGAAGACCGCCGACCTGTTCTGCCGTTAAAGAAAAGAGATCGCCGATGTCGTGCACGAGGTCGGCGTCCACGAGCTGCTCTGCGATTTTGTCGCCGAGCCCTTCGATGTCCATCGCTTCGCGCGAAGCGAAATGGCGGATCCGCTCCTTGCGCTGCGCGGGGCACGCCGCATTGGTGCAGTATGCCATCGCTTCGCCTTGCGCGCGCTCGATCGGACTTCCACATGCGGGGCAGACGGTCGGCATGGTCCACGTCCGCAGACGCCGGCCCTTGCGATCTTCCAACACAGGTCCAACGACCTCGGGAATCACTTCACCAGCGCGCCGCACGATCACAGTGTCGCCCGGGCGCAGATCCTTCGCGCGCACGAGATCGTCGTTGTGCAGCGTCGCGGTGCTGACAGTGACGCCGCCGACGAATACCGGCTCAAGCACCGCGTACGGATTGATGCTGCCGGTCCTCCCGACATTCACTTCGATCGAGAGCAGCTTTGTCGTCGCCTCTTCGGGCTTGTATTTGAACGCGATTGCCCAGCGCGGATCCTTACCGACGAATCCGAGGCGGCGCTGTTGCGCGAGAGAATCTACTTTGATGACCAGGCCGTCGATCGCGTAGTCGAGACCTTCGCGCTTCGTCTCCCAGGCCTCGCAATGCGCCACGAGCGCGTCGAAATCTTCAAAGCGCTTGGCGTGTTCGTTGACGGGAAAGCCGAACTCGCGCAAGCGCGCCAACAGATCCCATTGCGTCGCGACGTCGAGCGCCGGCACGCACTCGCCGAGCGCATAAGCGTAGAAGCGCAGCGGTCGAGACGCGGTCACCTTTGGGTCGAGCTGACGCACGGCGCCGGACGCCGAATTGCGCGGATTCACATACGTCTGCTCGCCCGCGGCGGCCCGGCGCGCGTTGAAGCGCTCGAATTCGCTCCGGCGCATGTAGAGTTCACCGCGCGCTTCGAATTGGGCCGGCGGCCGACCGAGCAACCGAAGCGGGATGGCGCGCACCGTGCGCAAGTTGTGCGAGACGTCCTCGCCCGTCGAGCCGTCGCCGCGAGTACCGCCGTCCGCGAATAGCCCGTCGCGATAGCGGATCGCGATGGCGAGTCCGTCGATCTTGAGTTCGGCGACGAACGCGATGTCCTCATCCGGCAGTTGTCGCAGCAGCCGGGTGTGCCAAGCGCGCAGTTCATCAGCTCCGAACGCGTTGCCGAGCGAGAGCATCGGCGTCCGGTGTCGGTACGGCGCGAAGACGCTCGAGGCCTCACCACCGACGCGCTGCGTCGGGCTATCGGGCGACGCGAGCTCCGGATGCTGCGCTTCTATTTCCGCTAGGGCGCGCAGCGCGACGTCATACTCCGCATCGGACACGCTCGGCGCATCCAGGACGTAGTATTCCTTGCTCCAGCGCTCGAGTTGCGCGCGCAATTCGGCGGCCCGCTTTTTTGCGGCGGCGGCGGTCATACTCGAATTTTCGTAGGCGGACCGTAAAGGTCCGCCCTACACCCTGATTGCGATAAAAACGAGGGCCGACATAAAGTCGGCCCCTTCAGATTTATCCTTAAGACAACTATGCGGCGGGGGCTCCGTCGCGCTGCCACTTGCGGATGAGATAGGAGATCAGATCCGCCGTCACTTCGCTGATCCTGACGAACGAGACGCCGACGCCGCGGGCGTCGTTGCGCACCACGGTGCCATACACATAGATAGGATCGTTCTCACCATCGACGTCGAGGTCGATCGAAACCAAGTCGTTCGTACCGATCGGCATCGACGTCCGCAACAGAACGCCGCCCGAGCCGATGTTGACGATCTCGCCCGGAAACGACTCCGGCGAGCGCTCGCGATGGACGTGGACCGGCAGCGCTTTCGCGACGCGGTCATGCTGACGGCGCTCCGAGCCCGTCTCCTTGTGTCCTTGCGTCATGGGGTATTGTTATACAGCTTGACGTCGCCGACATGCCACGCCCAGTACCACATCCGCGACATGCCCCATGCGAAGTGGCTCCAGACGTAGTATTCCCATGCCCGCCCCTGCGGGAAGATGGCTACGACGACGAGGATCGCGACCGTGTATCCGGACACGCCGATGCTGTTCCAGAACTTCGTGCTCTTCGTCGCTTCTGCTTTGCCGCGCATCGGCGACGGCTCGAAATACGTCTTGCGTTCTTTCGCGACGGAAAAATCTGCGTTGTTGGGAACTGCGCGCGAGTAGACGGGTTGCACGCCGATCTGATCCGTTGCGAAGTTCCTCGTGGACGTTCCCGGACCGCCCGTTGAATTGAACCCGCCTGCGTTCGGCGGCGGCGGCGCTTCGGCGAGGCCGATCAGCCGGTCGATCTTTTGTTTGCCGTCATCGTTGATCTCGACGAAATCGGCGAAGGTCTCGTAGCCGGCGCCTTCACCCATCGTCGTCTGCGTTCGGACCCGAACGAGGCCGCGTGCGGTCGCGTTAAGTGTGCGCATGTCGATCGTGGTGAAAAGAACGGTGCCATCAGGGATGGCTACCGCCAGAGTCGCGACAAAGCCGGTCTTGTCGATGCGCTTGACCCGGCCGGTCTCATTGAGCCCGAGGTCGGCGTTTCGCACGGTCACAACCACCGGCAGTGTTATCGGCGGTGGAACGTGTTCGGCGCCCAAGGCGTCCGCCATAGTGTTCGGATGCAATCCTTAATGAAGAAGACAGGAGCGGGATTCCGCTCACATTCTAGTCTTCGGACAAAAACCGATGCCACTTGACCCCGTAGTGACCTTCGTCACAGCGCGTTATGGCGCCTTGGTCAGGCCGTTCGCGTGCCTTCGAGGCTACGTAGCAGTTCGTCGTTGACGCGTTGGTACTCGGCGACGGCGCCATGCTCGCTCGAGATCGCGATGTGAGCGCGCGAATCAGCGAGCACGCGCTTGAGGTAACGCCCGGTATGTGAAGCCGGATCCGCCGCGACTTCCTCGGGCGTGCCCTCCGCGACCAGCTTACCGCCTTTCTCGCCGCCTTCCGGCCCGAGATCGATGACGTGGTCGGCAGTTTTGATGACATCGAGGTTGTGCTCGATGACGAGCACCGTGTTGCCGCTATCCACCAGGCGCTGCAGAACGCGCAGCAGATGTGCGACGTCGGCGAAGTGCAGGCCGGTCGTCGGCTCGTCCAAGATGTAGAATGTACGGCCCGTGCTCCGCCGCGACAATTCGGTGGCGAGCTTGACGCGCTGCGCTTCACCGCCTGAGAGCGTGGTCGCGGACTGGCCCATTTGGATATAGCCGAGACCGACGTCGCAGATCGTGCGCAATTTGCCCGCGATGCGCGTCTGATTCTCGAAGAAATCCGCCGCTTCGTCCACGCGCATTTCGAGCACGTCCGCGATCGACTTGCCTTTGTACTTCACTTCGAGCGTCTGCTGGTTGTAGCGCCGCCCCTTGCAGGTCTCGCACGGCACGTAAACGTCCGGCAAGAAGTGCATCTCGATGCGGATGATCCCGTCTCCGTCGCACGTCTCGCAGCGTCCGCCTCTGACGTTGAACGAGAAGCGACCCGGCGCGTAGCCGCGGGTGCGCGCGTCAGGCGTCATCGAGAAGAGCTCGCGGATCGGGTCGAACGCGCCCGTATATGTCGCCGGATTGCTGCGCGGCGTTCTGCCGATCGGCGACTGGTCGATCACCACGACTTTGTCCAACCGGTCTAAACCTATCACTTTGCCGTAGGTCTCGTCCGGCGGTTGGCCATGAAGATGGTGCGCAAGCGCCCGATGCAGCACCATGTCGACAAGGGTCGACTTACCCGAACCCGATACGCCGGTGACGCACGTGAAGACGCCGAGTGGAAACGCCACGTCGAGCCCGTGCAGATTGTTGGCGTTCGCCTTGCGGACGAGCAAGGTGCCGGTCCGTTCGCGCCGGCGCGGCGGGATCGGGATGAACGCCCGGTCAGCGATTCCGGATTTGCCGCGATATCGCCGATCGTGCCGGCCGCAAGAACGCGGCCGCCGTCTTTGCCTGCGCGCGGGCCGATGTCGACGATGAAGTCCGCCTCGCGCATCGTGTCCTCGTCGTGCTCGACCACGATCAGCGTGTTGCCGAGATCGCGCAGCGTCTTCAGCGTGGCGAGCAAGCGCGCGTTGTCGCGCTGGTGCAGCCCGATCGACGGCTCGTCCAACACGTAGAGCACGCCGACCAGCGACGATCCGATCTGCGTGGCAAGTCTGATGCGTTGCGCTTCGCCGCCCGAAAGCGTGGTGGCACTGCGGTCGAGCGTGAGATACTCGAGGCCGACATTGACGAGGAAGCCGAGCCTCGCCCGCAGTTCCTTCATGATCTGGCGTGCGATCTGTTCTTCACGCGCTGTCAGCGTCAGCTCTTGGACGAACGTCAGCGCCCGGTCCACAGGCAACGAGGTGAGCTTCGCGATGTTGAGGCCGCCGATGGTGACGGACAACGACTCGGGCTTCAAGCGCGCGCCGCCGCAAGCCGGGCACTTGATCGAAGTCATCAGTTTCTCGATCTCGGCCTTGACGTAGTCGGAGGATGTCTCTTCGTAGCGCCGGCGCAGCGTGGGGATCACGCCTTTGTACTGCGACTCGTACGTCCACTTCTTGCCCGCTTTGGTCCTGAACGTGAACGCGCGCTTTGAATCTAGCCCGTACAGGATGAGGTCGACCACGCTTTCAGGCAATTTGTTGACCGGCACCTCGATGCCGTAGCCCTCGGCTTTGAGGATTGCCGCGACTTGCTGGAAGTAGAACGCGTTCATCCCCGCCGAGAGGTTCTTGGTGAACGGCACGATCGCGCCTTCGCGCACGGCTTTCGTGCGGTCGGGGATCACGAGTCGCGGGTCGATCTCGATCTTCATGCCGAGCCCGGTGCATTCCGGACACGCGCCGAACGGCGAGTTGAACGAGAACATCCGCGGTGCGAGCTCTTCGAACGACAGCACGCAGTCGATGCATGCGAACTTCTCGGAGAAGTTGATCTCCTTCTGCGACTGCGATCCGGGCGGCGAGTGCAGCACGATCATGACGCCTTGCGTCAGCTTGAGCACGGTCTCGACCGAGTCGGTGAGACGTCGACGAAGGTCGGGTTTGATGACGAGCCGGTCCACGACGATTTCGACGCTGTGTTTCCGCTTCTTGTCCAGCGAGATTTTCTCGCGCAACTCGCGCATGACGCCGTCGACCCGCACGCGCGCGTAGCCGTCTTTCACAGCCTGCTCGAAGAGCTTCTGGTACTCGCCCTTCCGGCCGCTGACCATCGGGGCGAGCAGCTGCACGCGCGAACCCTCCGGCAACGTCAGCAGTTGCTCGACGATCTGCTCGGCCGATTGCGGCGTTATCGACTTAGCGCAATTCGGGCAGTGGGGAGCGCCGATGCGCGCATACAGCAGCCGAAGGTAGTCGTAGATCTCCGTGACCGTACCGACGGTCGATCGCGGATTGTGGCTCGCCGATTTCTGGTCGATCGAGATCGCGGGTGAAAGCCCTTCGATGTAATCGACGTCGGGCTTGTCCATCTGGCCGAGGAACTGGCGGGCATACGAAGAGAGCGACTCGACATAGCGGCGCTGGCCTTCGGCGTAGATCGTGTCGAACGCGAGCGAACTCTTGCCGGAGCCGGAGAGCCCGGTGATCACGATCAGCTGATTGCGCGGCAGCGTCAGGTCGATGTTCTTGAGGTTGTGCTCTCGCGCGCCTTTGATGACGATCGAATCCAAGCCGTGACGCTGCGGTACGGCCGCAGCGGGCACGGCATGGCGATGGGGTGTCTTACCATTTTTTCGATCTGCCATGGAGGACGTGATGAGTTCGGGCTGTGTCTGTGAGCGCCCTTGGTCGGCGCGGGAGGTGGCCGGATTTGCTCGAAGTCGTCTTTGAATGCGACAGCGCTGTCTGCTCTTATATATCGCGTCAACTTTTGTCATGCTTTTGGCCGCTGCTCGGCCGTGCACGGCCGACACCGCGATCGGCGTTCAAGCACTCGCGCTATCCGGACATCACTACGATCCGGGCAACAATCTGAACGGAAGCGGCGCGGGTGCGCTCTTCGAAATCACGCAGCGGTGGAAAGCGGTCCGTATCTACGTCGAAGGCATTCCGGTCGTCGACACGGCTCACACCGTAAGCCCTCGCTACGGTCCCTTGACGCAGAGCTTCGGATTATTCAACGCCGTCGCAAGCGCTCGGCTCGACCGGGGCGGGCACTTCTGGGCCGGAATCGGGAGCGGCATCCTCGCGCAGCGCACGCCATTCCTGAATTATCCTTTTAATGGGTGGGATCAGGTCAACGCGTCGCGATTGGCCGGGGCGCGCTACGAACTGCAAACCTTTTGGCCGTCGCGTGGCCCTACGTTTTGGGACCTCTCACTCGCAGGCGTACCGCGCATGCACGGAACGGACTATCTCACCGTCAACTTCCCGGGCGGTGTGATCCATCGATCCGAGGGCGAGACGGCGGCGCTCACCGATATCGCCGCTGATTATGGGATCCGACACGGCCGGTTCGAGTACTCGCTCGGCCTTCGTTGGATCAATTTCTCTGCGAATTTCGTCACGGGCAGAGCGGCAGACAGAAACGTCGGCGCGGGGCCGACGCTCAAGGTGCTCTGGATTATCTGAACGGCCGACGATCGTCGGCCCGTCGACTTCCGCACGGCATGCCCCGCGAGGACGCTCCTTCGCTCGCATCCAGCTCGCTACGTCGCTCGATTCGCTCGTCGCTCTCGCCATCCGTGGCTTCGCTCCTCGTTCAACGCCTCGCTTGGGCATGCCGTGCGTTCGTCGTCGGCCGCGTATATCGCCTCGGCATCGCTGGCGATGTCGATAGCCGGGGCGTCTGAGGCGGCGAAAGCCGCCGAAGTCGAGCGGCGGAAATAGACTATCCCGATGTTCCGCCGCGTCCCCCGCGAAGACATCGCCGGGGATGCCGAGGCACGCAAAAAAAGAGGGCCGACGTAAAGTCGGCCCCTTCAAAGCGGTCCCGTTGGATGATCCTAGTGGAACGTGTACGTGTAGTCCGTGCTCGTATCGCCCGTGTCTACTTTGAAGAACGATTTCTTCGCAAAGTTGCAGTCGCTGTCGGCATGTTTCAAGGTGAAGGCCGTGCTCGGATCGACGCAGTTGTCGTAGTCGCCGGTCCACGTGTGCTGGTCACCGTCAGCGAAGAGATAATAATAGCGGTTGTCGAGGTCTTTCCCGATGGGCGTGGCGCATTCTCCGTCGGCGAGATTCCACCATCCCTCGCTGACCCAGCCGTCATCGTCGCTTCCATAGTATGCGATCGCCACGGCGATTTTTTCGCCGGATTGATTGCAGACGCGGAAACTCGCGAGTGCGGGCGCCGGATGCAGCGCCGTGAGTGCGAAGAACGCGATCGCGCCGACAGCGGCGACGGCGATGTGCTTGAACATGCTTGTTCCTCCCCAGTCGTGTGTTCGTCTCATACGACTAGAGGTAGGTATGGCAAATTTCACTCGTGCGCGAATTGTGATAGCGCGCACGCCGCCGAGGAAAGGAATCGAGCTTACGCTATGCGCTCGAGCGCTTGAGGCAGGTCGCGCATCGAGGCGATGACCGCTTCCGCCGGCCGAGCGCCGGCCGGCGGCGGATCGCCGTGAGGGTTGACCCAGACCGCGCGCATCCCGGCAGCGTGCGCGCCTTCGACGTCGCGATTGAAGCGATCGCCGACCATCACGCTCTCGTCGGCTGCGACCTCTAGCAGACGCATAGCATAATGGAAGACAGCCGGATCGGGTTTCACCATGTCCAAGTCGCCGGCCATGACGACGTGATCGAAGAAGCGGCCCAATTCGAGCGGCGCGACGCGCGCTTCGTGCGTCTCGGTGAACCCGTTCGTTATGATGGCGAGGCGATATCGATTGTGCAAAGCTGCCAAAACGGGAACTGCATCGGGGAAGTACTCGACCCGTTCCGCGCGGATCGCGTCGTAGCGGCGAGCAAGCGCTCCGGCAAGCGCGGAATCATCTATGCCGAAAGTCTGAAGCGCGCGCCGCCACATCGCCCGCCTTATGCCGCCCTTGGGTGGCTGTCCGGCACCGGGACTAAGACCTTCCCAAAACGCGATCGCCGCATCGAGATACGCCTTCGCGAGCTCCGCCGGCGCGATCCCGCGGTCCGCCGCAAGTTCTCGCGCGACGAGTTCGGCGCAGCGCTCGGTCGAGATAGTATCATCCACGAGCGTGTCATCTAAATCGAAGAAAATTGCCCGCAACATGCCGTCCCACCAATGCGTCAGCGGGTCGCAAAGGCCCTTGACCAAAGGGGCGATAAAAGCACAATGACTTCGACGCTCGGGTCGAGTATAGCGGCACCATGACGATTTCAGTTCGCGCGACAAAAATAAGCTTGAAACCTATTCTCCCGGCTGCGCTTTTGGCGGCGACGATCGTCGCGTCCGGCTGCGCCCATCGCGGTGCAGGCGGCATGCCCGGCGGATTCGCATTTCCCGTGTCGGCAGCGCCGATCAAGCGCGGCGACATCGCGCAGACCTTTCGCGTGACGGGCACCGTCGCGCCGCTGCAGACAGCTGCGCTCTCGTCAGTCGCATCGGGCACGATACTTTTGGTGAACGGTCAGATCGGCCAACACGTGTCGCAGGGTCAGCTCCTCGTCAAGATCGACGACAGCATTCTGCAGGCGGAACTGCGCCAGAACCAGGCGCTGTTGGAAGCCGCTCAGGCGCACTATGCCTCAGTACAGGCAAACGCGACCGGCACTATGTCGAGCGCCAATGCCGGACTGGCTTCAGCGCAAAGCGCCGCTTCGACCGCCGACTCGACATACCAACGCGACCGCGCGTTGTTCAAGCAAGGTTTTGTCTCGCAGCAGGCGCTGGACGAAGCGCAATCTGCCGCTGCGGCTGCCGACGCTGCTCTCCGGTCTGCACAAGTAGCGGCCGCGAACGCCAATCTATCGCCGCAAGGACCGAGTTCGGCCGTCGCGGATCTGCGCAACGCGAAAGCGGCGGTGGACACGGCGTCGGCGGCCGTCGAAACAGTTCTCAGCCAGATCGATCAGACGAACGTGCGCGCGCCGTTCGATGGCGTCATCGTCAATCGCGCAGTCGATCCGGGTTCGCTCGCAGCTCCCGGAACGCCGCTGATGGAAGTCGACCAACTGAATCCGGTCTACGTCAATGTCGGCGTATCCGGAGACGGGCTGACCTACGTCCACTCGGGCACGCCGGTCGCGATAACCGTCGGCTCGATTCCGGGCCGCACGTGGAACGGAACGGTTTCGTACTTCAACTTGGCGGCCGATCCGGGCACGGCGTCGTATACGGCGCGCATCCGCATCTCGAATCCAGATCTCGCACTGCGCGGCGGCATGGTCGCGCAAGCGGCGTTCGTACAAACGCGCAAGAGTGCCGTGCTGCTCGCGCCGACTGCATCCGTCTATCAGACCGACACCGGCTACTCGATGTTCATCATCGATAAGGGCATGTCGAAGGTCGTTCCGGTCGATGTCGGTATTCAGAACGACGACTTCACCGAAGTCAGCGGCGCGGGCCTTGCGCCAAACGTTATGGCGATCTTGAACCACGCAGCCACGCTCCAGCCCGGCATGCCGGTGCAGCCGATACCATCGGGCGGCGGGGGTCCTCCGGCCGGCGGAGCGCCGGGCAAAGCACACGGCACAAAGCCGCAAGGCAGCGGACAACCGAAGGGCGGATACCACTAACCGATGCAATTCTTCATCACGCGGCCGATCTTCGCATCGGTGTGTTCGGCGGTCATTCTCCTAGCTGGCGCGCTATCGATTCCGTCCCTGCCCGTGGCGCAGTACCCGAACATCTCTCCGCCACAAGTCTCCGTGCAATCCGAGTACATCGGCGCGAACGCAGAGACCGTGGAGACGTCGGTCACTAACCCTCTTGAAGCCAGCATCAACGGCGCCGAGGGCATGCGCTACATGTCGTCGAGCAGCACGGCGGACGGCGCGAGCTCCATCACCGCCACATTCGACCTCGGCCGCGACCCGGACAAAGCCGCGCAAGACGTTCAGACGCGCGTCAACGAGGCGCAAGGTCTACTGCCGGCTCAGGTCAAGCAGACCGGCATCATCGTCAGCAAGAACTCGTCGTCGTTCGTGATGGCGCTTGCGATCACGTCGGACAATCCGAAGTACGACAGCCTGTTCTTGAGCAACTACGCGGACCGCTACGTCACAGAAGCACTGCAGCGCGTGAAAGGCGTCGGCAGCGTCCTCGTGTTCGGCGAGCGCAAGTACGCGATGCGGCTGTGGCTCGACCCCAACAAGTTGCAGTCGTACGGCTTGACGGCCGACGACGTCACGACGGCGCTCTCCGAACAGAACGTCCAGGTCGCGGCCGGACAAGTGGGCGCAGCGCCGTCGCCAACCGGCCAGCCTTACACGCTCAACGTGCGTGTTGCCGGCCGACTTACAACGCCGGCCCAATTCGCGAACATCGTCGTCAAGAGCGGCACCGGTTACATGGTGCGCGTCTCCGACATCGGCCGCGTCGACCTCGGAGCGCAGGATTACTCAACGAATCTGAAGTTCGACGGCAAGACGGCGATCGGCATCGGAATCCTGCAGTTGGCGAACGCGAATTCGCTCACTGTTTCGCAGGGCGTCAACGACGCGATGGCGCGCCTCGCGAAAGATTTCCCGCCGGGAGTTCGCTACGACATCGCGTTCGATGCGACGACCTTCGTCGACGAATCCATCCATGAAGTGCTGCAGACGCTGGCGCTCGCGATCTCGCTTGTCGTCCTCGTGATCTTCCTTTTCTTACAGGATTGGCGCGCCACGCTCATCCCCGCGTGCACGATCCCGGTTTCGCTGCTCGGCACGTTCGCGTTGCTCAAGGCCTTCAATTTCTCCATCAATACGCTCACGCTCTTCGGCCTGACGCTGGCCACCGCATTGGTCGTGGACGACGCGATCGTCGTCGTGGAGAATATCGTCCGCTACATCCACGAGCACAAGAAAACGGCAAAAGAAGCTGCGCCGTTGGCTATGGCCGAGATCGCGAGCGCGGTCATCGCGACATCGCTTGTGCTGCTCGCCGTTTTTGTGCCGGTGGCATTCTTCCCAGGGACGACGGGCGAGCTCTACAAACAGTTCGCGCTCACAATCGCATCCACGATCACGATCTCCGCATTCACAGCATTGACTCTAGCGCCCGCGCTCGCGGCAGTTCTGCTCGAAGGCGAAGCGCCGAGCCACAACGCGTTCATGCGCGCCGTCGGCGGCTTCATACAGCGCGTCCGCGATTTCTACAAGCGCTTGCTGCCCGGCATCGTGCGTCAGCGCGCCTGGGTGCTGTCGATCTTCGTCGTGCTCCTTGTTGCGACGGTCTTCATGTTCAAGATCGTGCCCACTGGTTTCATCCCCGATGAAGACCAGGGCTACTTCATCGTCGTCGCGCAGGGACCGCCGGGCTCGCCGCTCGAGTACACAGACAAGATCATGGCCCAAGCCTATGCGGTCTGCAAATCCGAGCCGGACGTCACCGACGTGTTCAGCGTCTCGGGCTTCTCATTCTTCGGGTCGGGCGCGAACAACGGCATCATGTTCGGCAAGTTCAAGCCGTGGTCTGATCGCCGACGGGGGGATCAATCCGCGCAGGCGATCATCGGACGGATCAGTGGCAAGCTGTTCGGCATCACGGGCGCATCGGTGTTCGCGTTCAACCCGCCGGCCATTCAGGGCGCGGGCAATATCGGCGGCTTCGACTTGGAAGTGGAAGATCAAGGCAACCTCGGCATACCGGCCCTAGCCCAGACCGCCGGCACGATCGAGTATCGCGCCAACACCGACATTTCGCCCCGCGGCACTCCGCTGTTGAACTCCGTCTTCACGACCTTCCGCGCAGATAGCCCGCAACTCGAGTTGAACATCGACCGCGATGCCGTACAGGCGCTGCACGTGAAGTTGAGCGACGTCTTCGACACGCTGCAGGTGATGCTCGGCTCGGATTACGTGAACGATTTCAACTACCAGAACAAGTCGTACCGCGTCTACGTGCAGGCGGATGCGCCGTACCGCTCGCGGATCGAAAACCTCAATAACTACTACGTGAAGAACACCTCAGACGCAATGGTGCCGCTGAGCTCGTTCATGACCGTGACGCGCACGCTCGGTCCACCTGGTATCTACCACTATAACTTGTTCCGCTCGATCGAATTCAACGGCAATCCGGGTCCGGGCGTGTCCTCCGGCCAGGCGATCGAAGAGATGCAAAAGCTGATGGGCCAGATACTGCCCCACGGCATGACCTACGATTGGACTGGCACATCGCTCGATCAGATCGAGGCCGGCAGCGTCACGATCGTCATCTTCGGATTGGCGGTGGTGTTCGTATTCCTCGTGCTCGCGGCGCAATACGAAAGCCTGGTGGATCCGCTTATCATCATCATGGCCGTGCCGCTCGCTATCTTGGGAGCGCTGGGCGCCGTCTTCTTGCGCGGCACGCAGAACGATATCTTCTGCCAGGTCGGCCTGGTCATGCTCGTGGGCCTTGCGAGTAAGAACGCGATTCTCATCGTACAATTCGGTAATCTCCTGAGGAGTCAGGGCGTCCCTGTTGCGCAAGCGGCGCTGCAAGCGGCGCAGACACGGTTGCGGCCTATCTTGATGACGTCGTTCGCGTTCATCTTCGGCATCATGCCGCTGGTCTTCGCGAGCGGCGCCGGACAGAACAGCCGGCATTCGCTCGGCACCGCGGTGGTGGGCGGCATGCTCGTCTCCACACTGCTGAACCTGGTCATCATCCCTCTGCTGTACATGATCATCGCGGGCGCCGAAGATCGATTCCGCGAGCGCCGCGCTCGGCGGGCAGAGCAAGCCTCGGAGTAGGTGGCCGCACTAACTCCCGCGGTCAGCGAGCCGTCTCATGTCGAGATGCAGCCGCGTTCGCTCGCGCTCGTCTCCGCGACCGTCATGCTCGGCGTTATCATGGCGATCATCGACTCGACGATCGTCAACGTCGCGCTCGACAAGATCGCCGGCAATCTCGGCGCATCCATCGACGAGGTGGCGTGGGTCGCGACCGGCTATATCCTGTCGGCGCTCATCGTCATGCCGCTCAACGGTTGGTTGACTGCGACGCTCGGCCGCAAGCGATTCTACGCGATCTGCGTCGCGATCTTCACGATCGCGTCGTTCTTGTGCGGCACCGCCACGAATATCTGGCAACTCGTCTTCTACCGGGTCATCCAAGGGTTCGGCGGCGGAGCGCTGCAGCCGACCGCGCAGGCGATCATGTTCGAATCGTTTCCGCGCGATCAGCGCGGCAAGGCGATGGCGATCTTCGGCATGGCAGCTATGGCCGGTCCTGCGATCGGCCCGCTGCTCGGCGGATACCTCGTGGCCAACTACGATTGGCCGTTGATATTCCTCATCAACATCCCGCTCGGCATCATCGCGTTCCTTATGACGCTCGCGTACATCGAAGATCCGCCGTACCGAGTGAAGCCTGAAGGGTCGTTCGACTATATCGGCCTCGGTTCGATGGTGCTCGGACTTGGTTCGCTCCAATACGTGCTCGAGCGAGGCCAGCACGACGACTGGTTCAACTCTCCCACGATCGTGATCTTGAGCATCACGGCGGTCGGTGGGCTTGTCACGTTCATCGCACGCGAGATCATGACTCGCTATCCGCTGGTGGACTTGCGCATATTCGCGAATCGATCGTTCGCCGCAGGCAATGTGATCAGCATCGTGTCCGGTTTCGGTCTTTTCGGGCTGAGTCTCGTCCTGCCGTTGTTCATGCAGACGCTCTTGGGTTGGGATGCGTGGCAGACCGGCGTCGCGCTTCTGCCCGGCGCGATCGCGACAGCCGTGAGCATGGTCGTGGTCGGCAGGCTTTCGTCGCATATCGACGCGCGGTTGCTCATGGGCGCCGGTCTGATCGTGTTCGGTATCGGTTCGTGGGTGATGGGTTATCTCTCTCAGGACGCGGGCTACTGGGATATCTTCTGGCCGCGCGCAGCGCAAGGATTCGGCATCGGTCTGCTGTTCGTTCCGCTCACTGTCGTCACCATGTCGTCCGTGCCGCTCAATCAAACGGCAAGCGCCTCCGGCCTGCTCACGCTCGTCCGCCAGCTCGGCGGAAGTTTGGGAATCGCCGCGTTGACGACGTACCTGCAGACGGATACGGCAACCGTGTACGCGGGTTTGTCGTCGGGCGTCAACACCGGACGGGCCGTGGTCGGTCAGACGCTCGCCCAGTTGCAGGCGCTTTTCGAGCAGCACGGTTATGCGGCGGCGCAAGCGCATGCGCTTGCGCTTGCGCAAATCGCGCAGATGACCCAATCCGACGCAAACGCGATCGCGTACGAAAACTTGTTCCGAATATCCGGCGTGTTGTTCTTCGTCTCGTTGTTGGCGCTGCTGCTCTTGGCAAATCCTAAGGTTCGCGGTGGTGCCCCCGCACAACAGGTGATTGCGGCGGATTGAAGGCAGTGCGACGTGGGAATGTTAAGTTTCACTCCCTTCTCATCAAGCGGACGCTTGTCTGGAGTACGATGCTTGAAAACGTAGGGCGACTGTCGAGGAATGCAATGATCAGTAAGAATTATCGCGTGTCATCGGTTCTGTCCGCCGCCTCTCTTGTCGCAGCGTGCGCGTTGTTCGCCGGCTGCGGTGGTTCCGGCGGCGGCGGAATTCCGGTCGGACCAACGCCGCCGCCAAGCAACGGTTCGATGTACATCACCGACTCGAGTGGGGCCGGCGATCAGATCCTTGTCTTTCCAGAGTCCGCCAACGGCGGCCCGGCTCCGACGCAGCAGATCACCGGCACGTCGACAGGCCTTTCGATTCCCTTGGGCGTTGCCGTCGATAGCGCGGGTAACATCTGGGTAACCAACTCCAACACCAGCAGCATCACAGAATACGCGCCAGGCTCGAACGGAAATCAGGCGCCGATCAATACGGTCATCGGGAATGCAACGGGACTTTCGCAGCCGATCGGTATCTGGATCGATTCATCTCAACACGTGTGGGTGGCGAATTTTGGTAACAATAGCGTAACCGAATACGGTCCAAATCCAAGTGGAAATCAGGCGCCGATCGCCACAATCGCGGGGGCCGCGACGACGTTGAATCAGCCCGCTTATCTCACTGTTGACACCAATGGCAATGTCTACGTCACGAACTTCAACGGCAACAACATAGCGATCTATGCCCCGGGTGCCAGCGGCAACGCCGCGCCGTTTGTCTCTTTCGGCGGAAATTGTTTCTCACCAGCCGGCATTGCGCTCGACGCCTCGGGCCACATTTACGCCTCGTGTCAGGCGGATTACACCGTTCGCGAGTACACTGCGCTTAACGGAACGAGCCGGCCCACGCAGATCCGCGGACTAGGAATTATGTCGGCCAATCCCAACCTGTACAATCCGTCCGGCATCGCCGTGAATTCGCTCGGCACACTGTTCGTAGCGAACACCGGGATAGTCGGCAATGCATTCGGCTACATCACGGTCTACGGACCGAACTACAACAACGCGTCACTTCCGGGTGCGACGGTCGGCGGCGGCAACAGCTTCCTGATCCGGCCGGCTGGCATCGCGGTGCACTAAGCCTGAAGGGGCCGACTTTATGTCGGCCCCCTTTACGTTCGCTAGGGCCGACAGAAGTCGGCCGCTTCATTTACCGTCGTAGTAGGGCAAGCATCGCTTGCCCTGAATTGCAGCGGCATGGCGACGAACGATCGCGGCATCCTGCTCTTGCAATGTCCAGATCGGCCGGGTGTGGTCGCGTCGGTATCCGGTTTTCTCTACGAGCACGGCGGTGACATCATCCGCGCCGATGAGCACCGCGATCCCGACTCTGACACGTACTTTATGCGCGTCGAATGGGGCCTCGACGGATTTCAACTTCCCCCGCCGGACTTCGCGCGCGAATTCGAACCGGTGGCACGGGAATTCGGGATGCAGTGGCGCATCGCGAAAAGTTCCGACCGGCCCGGGGTCGCGATCTTCGTCTCGAAGTCCGGCCATTGTCTCGCGGACCTGCTCTATCGTCACCAGATCGGTGAATTGCCCTGCCAGATCAAGCTCGTGATCGGCAATCACGACGAGCTGCGCAAATTGACCGAGTTCTACGGCATTCGCTTCGAGCTCGTACGTGGCACGCCGAAGGGCGAGGTCGAGGGCTCACTCCATCGGCTGCTCGACGAGAGCGCAATCGATCTCGTCGTCCTTGCCCGCTACATGCAGATACTCTCAGATGTTCTGGTCGGGCAGTATGCGGGGCGCATGATCAACGTCCACCATTCGTTCTTGCCCGCGTTTGTCGGCGCGAAACCCTACCACCGTTCGTACGAACGCGGCGTCAAACTCATCGGCGCGACCAGCCACTACGTGACGGCGCAGCTCGACGAGGGTCCGATCATCGAACAAGATGTCGTGCGCGTCTCCCATCGCGATTCACTGGAGTCGATAGTCCGCAAGGGCGGCGACGCCGAACGTGCGGTGCTCACGCGGGCCGTGCGTTGGCACGTCGAAAATCGCATCATGGTGCACGGCAACAAGACCGTCGTCTTCTCTTAGCTGCTATCTAGACAACCCACCGACCAGTTGGACTTGGTGCTCATGGACCGTGTGTTCAGTGAGTCTTTTTCATCATTCTTGCGCGACTGGCACGAACTTCGGATGCTACGCGAGCGGCTGCGGAGTAGACTAAGCCGGTTGGTCGTGCGCGTGAGACACCATGCGCCGGTCAAGTCAATCGCTTCACTCATTAGTCGAAGGAGAACTGAATGCAATCGAAATCTTGGCGGACGCTGTTAGCGGTCGCCGCTGTGACCGCGTCTGCGGGCGTTCTCGCGGGCGGGTTGGCATTGGGGCCGGCGCTCGCGAACGGTGATTCGGTCAAGTTGGGGCCGTTCACGATCGTCACATGTACGAGCGCGTCGCCCTGTCAGCAATACAACAACGACGGTGTCGGGCCAGGCCTCGAAGGCAAAACTGGCAAGGGCATGGGCCTCGAAGGCATCGCGACCAAGGGCTCGGGCGTCGTCGGGTTGTCCACAAGCGGCGCCGGCGTCGACGGCAATAGTCAGACGGGCAATGGCGGCCAATTCGGCAGCGATGCCGGCGGGTACGGTGTCTACGCGATCAGCTTCGGCAGCGACGCTATCTACGCTGACGCGGACGGCGGAAGTGCGTTCGATGGCATCGTCGGATCGTCGTCCGGTCAAGGCTATGGCGTCCTCGGGATCTCGTTGACAGCCAACCCCGCTATTTTCGCGCAAGCCGGAACAGGCGAAGGTCTTACGGCGTCGGCAGATGTCGCGGGTGATTCGGCGATCTTTGCAAGCAACTCGGCCTCGGGCGGCCGCGGCGCCGAAATCGAGGCGCCCTACATCGGCATCCTTGGGCGCAGCAACGCCTTTCCGCTCGACCTGACGGACCTGTCAAACAATACGCTGTTCTACGTCGACAATGCGGGCGATGTCTTCTACCACGGCACGCTCAACACGTTCACGCCGACTCGCGATGGCAGAACGGTGAACGCCTACGGCTCCAAGACAACGTCACCGACCGTCGAAGACGACGGCACGGGGCAGCTCGTCAACGGTCAGGCCATCGTTCGGCTTGATGACGCGTTCGCACAGACCATCGACGCGCGTTCGGCGTATCACGTGATGCTGACGCCGGACGGCGACACGCGCGGACTCTACGTCGCGAGCAAAGCGCCTGGCTACTTCGTCGTGCGCGAAGTGCAAGGCGGCCGCGGAACGCTCGCGTTCGACTACCACATCTACGCGCCCGCGCTCGGCTCCGCCGGAACGCGCATGGCGTTCGTGGCCAACACACGCGTGGGACCGAACGCTCCTCTCGTCCACCTCAAGATCCCGGTTCGCAGGCGGACGCCCCCAGCATTTCCCAAACCCTAGTCGGTAGACGATGGCAAGCGTTGCTTGCCTTACTACGAACTCCGAGCTGAAGGGGCCGACTTTATGTCGGCCCTCGTTTCTTGCCCTACTACGCGAACGTCACGCGCTGCGGGGCTTGGCCGTCCTGCAATCCTTGAGCAAATGCCGCATCGAGCGCTGCTTGGTCGTTGAATCCCAACACCGAAAGTCCGAGCGGTTCGTTCGGCCGCACGCTCCAAAGATCGATGACGATCTTTTTCTTCTCGCCGAGAGTCTTCGTCGCTAGATTATTCACGGTGTCGGCAAGCTTGAGGTCGTCTTCGAGGATCTTCTGCTGCATGACGTCGTAACTCGCAAACGCGATCTGAGCGATGTTGTTCGCGGTTTGCTGGCGCGGCTTTGTGTCAGACGGATCCATGAAGACGACGGTCACGTCTGTCGCACCGGCGTCGACAGCGAGGCCGATCGGCGTGTTGTTCGCGACGCCGCCATCGACGTAGTCGAACGCGATCGAGCCCGCGGGCGCGAAGTTGACCGGGGTGAACGCGCCCGGAATCGCGGCGGACGCGCGCACGGCGCTGTTGTATGTCTCGGCCATCAGGGGAAACCGCGTCGCCCCAGCCTTGCCGGCGAACGTCGCTTGAATCGCGGCGCGGCTCGCGTGGAATCGGAAGAATCCTTCGGTCGTGCCGCGCGTCAGATTGGTGCCGGTGACCACGAGCGTCGTCGGCGACGCCTGAAGCTTCTGCCAGTCGAGGCAGTCTTGCAATATCTGGACGACGGGATCCGAGCTGACCGCACCGCGCAATCTCATAAGGTTGGCCGGCGCGCCGAGCGCGCGATAGTCGTGCCAGAGATGAAGGAGGTCGCCGATCTTCTTGAAGGCGTTGTCCGTTCCGACGGTGCCGACCGTTGCAACCATGTCCTTGAGGATGCCGACCTGCGGGATGTAGCGGATGATATCGCGCGCCGCGATCCCATGCCATAGGCGGCCGAGCGCATCTATGTCGCCCTGCGCGACGAGCGATGCGTTGATCGCCCCGATCGACGTGCCACAGACGATGTCGAATTGATTCGTTTTGCAGAGCGATGTGACAACACCGGCTTCGTAAGCCCCGCGCGCCCCGCCGCCGCTCAGTACCAAAGCTCTCATTGCTGATTCACCTTTCGACTATTTGGCAAAAGCGCGCGTTCTTGACCGACCGGCGCATCCCCATGATATACTTCGAGTGAGTTCATGGCAATGCGCGAAATCATTCTGCCGGAGACCAAGCCGGCGCTCGAGTGGATCAACGGGCGGGTCGTTCAAAAGGTGAGCCCGCAGCGCAAGCACGCTCTCGCGCAGACAACTTTCGCGGCGGCGCTTAATGCTTGGGCTCGGCTGGCCGGTTCGGGCATGGTTGGTACAGAATGGAACTTTCAAATCGCGCCACCCGGTGAGGAGCGCCGACCGCTCGTTCCCGATGTCGCCTTCCTATCGTACGAGCTTTTGCCGTACTCCGTTCAATTGGAGACCGAAGTTCCGCGTATCGCACCCGACGTTGCCGTCGAAATCCTGTCTCCGGATGATCGCCTAAAGGACGTGGAAGAAAAAGTGCGCGTTTATCTCGCGTCGGGCACGCGAGCGGTCGTGCTCGTGGACACGGCCGAGCAGATCGTGACGATTCACGAAACGGCCGGTTCGCTGCGGCTGGATCGCTTCGACGTGTTCCAACACGATAGTCTGCCCGGCTTCAACATGCCCGTGATCGACCTGTTCACACCGCCTCAGCCGAAGTAGTTCAGCCGGTGTAGCCCAACCGAAGTAATTGGCACGATGCGGCCCACATGAAGTCGGCCCCCGCGCGCGCCCGCGTTAGAAGAGCGCGGCTTCGCGCACTTTCTGACCGAAGATCGAGGGCGCTTTCTTGGACAATGTCGAGTCGCCGCCGTCCGGAAGCTGCTTGCGCAATTCCCACAGCTCATCGCGCAACGCCGCGGCCTTTTCGAACTCCAGCTTCGCAGCCGCCTCGCGCATCTCGCGATCGAGTTTCGTGATGGTCGCCATGAGCACGTCGCGCGGCACGTCCTTGAGCACGCGCCGCGACTTCGTCTCCGACGATTCGTACGCCGCAGACAAGATGTCGCGCACAGATTTGCGGATCGACTGCGGATCGATCCCGTGCTCGGTGTTATAGGCGACTTGTCGGGCACGCCGCCGCTCGGTCTCGGACATCGCGCGCTCCATGGATGCGGTCACGTTGTCCGCGTACATGAGCACCATGCCGCTCACGTTGCGCGCCGCACGCCCGATCGTCTGGATGAGCGACGTCTCAGAGCGAAGATAGCCCTCTTTGTCGGCGTCGAGGATCGCGACGAGCGAGACCTCCGGCAGATCGAGACCCTCGCGCAAGAGATTGATGCCTACTAGGCAATCGAACTCACCCAACCGCAGGTCGCGCAGGATCGCGATGCGTTCGAGCGTTTCGATCTCGGAATGAAGGTAGCGTGCGCGCACGCCCGCCTCGAGCATGTAGTCGGTCAGATCCTCTGCCATTTTCTTGGTCAGCGTCGTGATTAGTGTGCGCTCGCCGGCTTCCGCGCGCGTGCGCACTTCTTCCATCAGATCGTCCACCTGGCCGGCGGTCGGGCGACGGACGATCATCGGATCGACGAGACCGGTCGGCCTGATGATTTGCTCGACTATCTGCGAGGCGTTCGTGCGCTCGTATTTTCCCGGCGTCGCCGAGACGTACACGACTTGGTTGAGGTGTTTGTCGAACTCGTCAAATGTGAGGGGTCGGTTGTCGAGCGCCGATGGGAGCCTGAAGCCATACTCCACGAGCGCCTCTTTGCGCGAGCGATCTCCCTGATACATGCCGTGCACTTGCGGCAGCGTCACGTGTGACTCGTCCACGAACAGCAGCCAGTCGTCAGGAAAGAAGTCGAGCAGGCAGAACGGCGTCTGACCCGGCGCGCGGCCTGTCAGATGGCGCGAATAATTCTCGATGCCGTTGCAGTAGCCGAGTTCGCGCAGGCTATCCAGATCGTTGCGCGTGCGCATCTCGAGGCGCTGCGCTTCCAGCAGCCGGCCTTCGCTCTTGAAAAACGCCAAACGATCCTTCAGCTCTTCTTCGATCGAGAGGCATGCGCGGCGCAGCTTCTCTTCAGGCGTGATGAAATGTTTCGCCGGAAAAACCGTCAGGCTGTCGACCTCTTCGATGAGCTCGCCTGTCACTTGATTGATGCGCGCGATACTCTCGACTTGGTCGCCGAAGAAATCCAAGCGCGTGACGATCTCGTCGTCGACCGCGACGAACTCGAGCACGTCGCCGCGCACTCGGAACGTGCCGCGGACCATCGCGATGTCGTTGCGCGTGTACTGCATGTCCACGAGCTTGCGCAGCAGCTTGTCGCGATCGAATTCTTGGCCGCGTCGCAGGCTGAGCGACATCTCCATATAGTCGGACGGAGATCCCAAACCGAAGATGCACGAGACGGATGCGACGATGAGCGTGTCGGGCCGCGTCAGCAGCGACTGCGTCGCGGAATGCCGGAGCCGCTCGATCTCGTCGTTGATGGACGAGTCCTTCTCGATATACGTGTCCGACGACGGGATGTACGCCTCCGGCTGGTAGTAGTCGAAATAGGAGACGAAATACTCGACCGCGTTGTTGGGGAAGAATTCTTTGAACTCGCCGCAGAGCTGCGCGGCGAGCGTCTTGTTATGGCACAGGACCAGCGTGGGTTTCTGGACCGCTTCGACCGTCCAGGCCATCGTCGCGGTCTTGCCGCTCCCCGTCACACCTAAGAGCGTCTGCGCGCGGTCGCCGCGGCGGATGCCATCGGCCAAGCCGGCGATCGCCTGCGGCTGGTCTCCGGAGGGAGAAAACGGGGACACGACTTCGAATTTCGGCACAGCGCGGCGCTCCATCGCCAGGGGTTTGCTGGAAGGCTTCGTAGAACTCCATGTGGCGCCTGCGGCTTACGACTCTGGCCTGGTTCCGGTCGCTCAGACCGCGGTGGCGATTGGGCAAGCGATGCTTGCCTTCCACAGGGAGAACCGCTGTTATGGCTACGGCAAAACCGGTCCTCTTCTCGGGCACGTCCAATCCTGCGCTCGCTGAAGATATCGCCAAGAGTTTAGGCACGCGCCTCGGTAAGGCGCTCGTTACGACGTTTGCCAACGACGAACGCCGCATCGAGATCCACGAGAACGTGCGCGGCGCCGATGTCTTCGTGATCCAGTCCATCTGCAAGTCGGCCGACGGCCTATGCGGCGTGAACGACTCCATGATGGAGATGCTGCTGATGATCGACGCTCTGCGCCGCGCATCGGCTCAGCGCATCACGGCGGTGATCCCGTACTACGGCTACGCCAAGCAAGACAAGAAGACCAAAGGCCGCGAGCCGATCTCTGCAAAGCTGATCGCCAATCTGCTCGTCACGGCCGGTGCCGACCGCATCGTGACCGTCGATCTGCACGCCGCGCAGATCCAAGGCTTCTTCGACCAGCCGGTGGATAATCTCACCGCGAGCTACATCCTCGCGAACCACCTCATCAATTCCAAGAAGATGCAGGGCCCGGGAATCGTCGTGGTCTCGCCCGATGCCGGCGGCGTCGCGCGCGCCGAGGCGTTCGCTAAGCGCCTGCAGGCAACCGTGGCCATAGTCTTCAAGCGCCGGCCGCGGCCGGACGTCAACGAGGTCAGTGAAGTCGTCGGCGATCTTCAAGGCAAGACGGCAGTGATCATCGACGATATGATCTCAACGGGCGGCACGCTCGTCAAAGCGGCCGAGGCGCTTTTGGAGCGCGGTGCGCTATCGGTCGTCACGTGCGCCACGCACGGCATCTTCGCCGGTGACGCCGCGAAGAAGTTCAACGATTCGCCGATCGCAGAGGTCATCGTGACGAACACGATTCCGGTTCCGCATGACATCCGCGGCGAGAAGATCAAAGTGTTGTCTGTCGCGCCGATGCTGGCCGAGACGATCAAGCGCATCAGCACCAACCGCTCGATCTCAGAACTCTACGAAGAGCAAGAAGGCGAACTCGCTGCAAACCAGCGCACCGGCTCGCTGTTCGACAAACTTTCGGTCGGTGAGCCGGCGTCGCTCGCGCATCGCCCGTAAACACACAAGCGTAAAGGAACATAATGGAACAGATCACCCTTGCCGCAAAGCCTCGTACGGCCATCGGCACCAAATCCGTCAAGCGCCTGCGCGAAGAAGGCAAGGTGCCGGGCATCGTCTACGGTCGAGCGTTCGGCGAGGCCGTCGCGATCGTGATCGAAGCGAAAGACTTGCGCGCGGCCCTGAGCCACGGCGCACACTCCGTCATCAATCTGGAGATCGACGGCCGCAGCGCCACGCCGGTTCTGCTGCACGAGCGGCAGCTCGATCCCATCACGAAGCATCTGCTGCACGTCGACCTCCACGCGGTCGACCTCAACGAAGAAGTCGAGACGATGGTGCGCATCGTCGCGATCGGCACCGCGGCAGGCGTGAAAGAAGGCGGCATCCTCGACATCGTGGCGCGCGAAGTCACGGTGGCCGCGCTACCCGGAAGCATTCCCGACCATATCGAAGTCGACGTTCGCGATCTCAATATCACGGATGCCATCCACATCCGCGAATTGCCGGTCATCGAAGGAGTCCGGTATGTAGACGAGCCCGATGACGTCGTCATCGCCGTGCTCCCGCCGTCGAAGGTTGAGGAAGTCGCTCCGGTGGCTGCGGTCGGCGAACCGGTCGTGGCCGAACCGGAGCTCATCGGCAAGAAGCCGGTGGAGGAACCGGAAGCCTGATCGGGGCGTAGTCGCGCATGCGGTTGATCGTGGGCCTCGGCAATCCCGGGGCCCAATACGTTCGCACTAGGCACAATATCGGATTTCGAATCGTGCGCGCCGTCGCGGCTTCCGAACAGCTGGACGCGTGGCGCTCCCGATTTGACGCCCGCCTCGTGCAGGCGCCGGCGCTTGACGCGCTGCTCGTATTGCCGCAGACGTATATGAACGCATCGGGCGATGCGGTCGCACCGATCGTCGCCTTCTACAAGATCGATATCGCGGACATTCTCGTCGTGTGCGATGACATCAATCTGCCGTTCGCTCGCCTGCGCGTGCGGCGCGGCGGAAGCGACGGCGGCAACAACGGTTTGAAGTCCATCACGTACTCGCTCGGCACACAGGAATATCCGCGTCTTCGGTTCGGCGTCGGCCGTGCGACGATGGACGCGATCGGCACCGTCCTGGGACCATTTACGGGCGAAGAAGAAAAAGTGCTCCCCGCGACGATCGACCGCGCGATGGCCGGCGTGCGGGCATTCTGCGTCGATGGCTTGGATGCCGCGATCGAGCGTGTGAACGCGTTCGGCGGCGACCCGCCACCCGTACAGCCGCCTACAGATCCCGTCGACCCGTAGGGTCGTTTATAACTAGACAGAAGGCGAGCGCCTGCTGCCGGGATCTTGCAGCGGCACGCCGCGTTTGCAAAGCTCGCACTCTTCTGGCGGGAAATCCGCGAGCGGAAGGTCGAGCAGGGCGGTCACCGTGATCGGCAACTCAACGCGACCTCGTTTTACCACCGCACCGATAGCCACGACCTCGCCACTCTGCTCGCGCACGACGCGGATGATCTCTTCCGTCGACTTGCCAGTCGTCATCACATCTTCGACGACAGCGACGCGCTCGCCGGGACCGATCGCAAAACCGCGCCGCAGCATCGGCACGCCGTTTTCTTTTTCGATGAAGATATCGCGCACGCCGAGCGCCTTCGCCACGATATAGCCCGGAATCACGCCACCGATCGCGGCCGCAACCACGACCTGCGGCCGTGAGTCTTTGAGCCGTTCGGCCAGCGCTCCGCAGACGGCCTCTGCAGTGGGCGGGTCTTCAAAGATCCGAAACTTCTGGATGAAACGGTCGCTGTGCAATCCCGAAGACAACACGAAATGCCCCGTGAGCATGGCGCCACGGCGCTCCAGAAGCGCGAGGACTTCATCGGATGTCATGTCGGGTGGTTGGCGTGAAGTCGGTATGGACCCTACGGTTTAGGTGCGGCTGGTAGAGTGAAATACTCGGCGGGCAACGATGCCGGCACCGTGATGTCGTGCAAGCGAAGAGTGCACTCCATGTTGGCGTGATAGAAAAGCGCGTAACCGTTGCCGTGGAAATGCACTGCGCTCAAAAGCCAATACGCGCCGATCGGCGCGAAGTCCACGTCCGCCTGCAGCCCGAATTCGAAGACGACTCGGCGCATCGTGAACTCAGCATGGGCCGATCGCACGAGGAACGTCGCTGGATCGACGTACAGATCGGTCAACGGATGATCGTCGATATCGCTGATCGCGCGCAGATGAAGGTGGTAGACCGTCGCATTGTCGCGTTGTTCCAGTCCGACGAGCGTGATCTCGTAGTATCGGCTCGCCTCCGAGGTCACCGCGCCTAGGACTTGCGCCGTGGGATTGACGGATGACGAATCCGTCCCCGTGGTGGACGACGCCATCGGTCCCGGGGAAGCCGACGCACGCGGCGACCGCGACGGTGACGGTGACGGCGACGGCGAAGCGTCATCGAGCGGATTGTCTTCTGAAGGAGCGATCAGCGGTTCGCCGCGATATTCTGCGTGCGAAACATCGTCTTGCTGCAGCGCTCGATCGTCTTTCGTTCGATACCACACGTGATACGAATGCGCATCGTTTGCGTGGCGCAGGTTTATATCCCATTCCGTTTTGCCGTTTGTCGTGGTCGGTGTCAGGACCAAGTTGTGCCCAATATAGTCGAGTTGGTAGACGGCGTATTGCGGGCGCACGGCATTTGCTGCGCGCATCGCTGCAACCGCCCGGCGATAGATGGTGTACGGGTTAGGCGTGACTGCCGGAGACGGCGTCAAAGACGGCGCCGGGGTGGCAACGAAAAGCGCCGCAACCAATGCAAGAACACACGTCATGCGAATGATACGCGTTTAACCGGCAATATGTTTCGACGGACGGCGACGACGAAGGGGGCAAGCAATGCTTGCCCTACTACGAGAATCAAGACTATGACGGGCGCAGTTCGTCGACGATCGCGCGGGCCGCGGCGGCAGGATCATCGGCCTTGGTCACCGGTCGCCCCACGACGATGAAATCTGCGCCGGCGCGCGCGGCGTCCGCGGGTGTGGCCACGCGGCGTTGGTCGCCGGAAGGCGAACCCGATGACCGTATGCCCGGGCAGACGATCGTGAAGCCAGGCCCGCACTCGCTCCGGATCCGCGCCGCGTCGTCGACCGCGCAGACGACGCCGTCTATGCCACAGCTCCGAGCGAGAAGCGCAAGCCGGAGCGCCTGATCCTTTGGTTCCGCCTCGATGCCGATCGCGCGCAGGTCTTCGGCGGCGAGGCTCGTCAACACCGTGACAGCGACGATTCGCATTCCCGCACTCTTCGCCGCCGCCGCGGCGCCGAGCATGGCGGCTCCGCCGCTTGCATGCACCGTCAAGAGCTTTGCGCCGGTGTGCGCGGTTGTGCGCACCGCAGCCCCGACGGTGTTCGGGATATCGTGCAGCTTCAAATCTAGGAAAACCCGCTTGCCGGCTTCGCGCAGCAGCGTCAGGATCAGATCGCCGTAACCATAGTACGCTTCGTAACCTACTTTATACCAGTCCACGACCGGCGCGGTGCGCTCCACCACCACGCGCGCATGCCCGTAGTCCGGTTCGTCGATCGCGACGATCAATTCCGTCATCTAATGCGACCTCTCACCAGCGAAACTGGGGTTCGCCGAGCCGACCAGCGCGCGCACCGAAGTAAGACCGCGTTCAGCTGCCGCATCGACAAGCGCATCGGCGACGAGAGCGGCGACGTCCGGGTTTCGAAAATTCGCGGTGCCGATCGCAACCGCGCTTGCGCCTGCGAGCACGAATTCCAGCGCGTCGCGGCCCGTCTCGATGCCGCCCATGCCGATGATCGGGATGCGCACCGCTTGCGCCGCCTCCCAAACCGCGAGGACCGCGATCGGCCTGATAGCGGGTCCGGTCAACCCGCCGCTCACGTTGGCGAGCCACGGCTGCGAGCGCGCGACGTCGATCGCCATGCCGCGAACCGCGTTGATCAGCGAGATAGCGTCCGCGCCCGCGCTTTCGGCGGCGCGCGCGATCGGTTTCACGTCGGTCACGTTGGGCGTGAGTTTGGCGATCACCGGAAGGCGAACGCGTGCCTTGACAGCCCGCACCACGTCGGCGGTGCTCTCCGGGTTGGCCGCGAAACATTCACCTTCGCGATCCACGTTCGGGCACGAGACGTCGAGTTCGATCGCGACGACGTTCGGCAAACCGTCCATGCGCGCCGCGACTTCGGCAAATTCCGCGACCGAAAAGCCGGCCACGCTCGCGATAACGGCCGTTTGGACCTCGCGAAGATGCGGCGCGTCGTGTGCGAGAAAATGCTCGATGCCCGGCCCTTGCAGGCCGATCGCATTCAGCAATCCAGCAGGCGCGGGCAGCACGCGCGGCATGCCGTTGCCGAGCCGCGGCTGCAGCGTCACGCTCTTCAGCGTGATCGCGCCGTACGCGCTGACGTCCGTGACGCGCCCGAACTCGGCACCGCGATTGTAACAGCCGCTCGCCGCGATGACGAAATTCTTGAGTTCGCTCTTGCCGATCCGCGTCGTTGGATCGATCCGCTCACGCGCGAGCTCGGTCATGCGCTCCACACAAGATCCGCGGCGGCATAAACGGTGCCGTCGAAGCAGACTCGCGAATAGTCGAAGTCGCGCGACTCGGCATGGGCTTTGGGATAACCGCTGCCCTGCTTCGCGCCGCGCCGGACCGGAACGACGCAACCCCAGCACGTGCCCATCGAACAGCCGAATGTCTCTTCCATAGATATCTCGCATGGCATGTTGGCGGCGACGCAACGCTTGCTCAGCGCTCGAAGCATGTTCGGCGGTCCACAACCGTAGACGATGTCCGCGGGCGGCTCGCTGTCGAGCGCGTCGAGCACGCTCCCGCGGGTGCCGGCAGTGCCATCGTCAGTGCACAGCTCCACGTTCAACCCGAGCGCTCGCAACTCGGCCGCGCCGACGAGCAACGCTGCGGTCCGCGCTCCGAGCACAACGCGGGTCTGCACGTCTGCAGCTAGCAGGCGTTTACCGAGAAGCCAAAACGGCACCACCCCGAGCCCGCCCGCCACGATCGTCGCGCGCGCGCCTCTGGCGGGGATGGTGAAATCGTTGCCGAGCGGACCGATCAGGTCAACCGCTGTGCCGATATCGCTGTGCGCGAGTTGCGCCGTCCGCTCTCCCCACTCGCGAAAAAGCACGGTGATCTCGTCGCCTTCGGCTGTCCAGATGCCGAGCGGCAACCGCACCGCGAATCTGCCCGGCTGATCGATCGCCACATATTGTGCCGCGCGAACGGCACCGGCGATTCGCGGCGCGCGGAAGCCCACACACCAAAAGCCGGGAGCTACACACTCCCGGCGCGTGATCATCGCATTTTCATGGGCGAGCGGGCGTTGAGCCATCTCGATTTCGCGCTTCGCGTCCCGTTCGCGGGCCACCTAGGACGTGCGCGGCGTCAACATATGACATTACCACGGCATAGCCGGGACATCGCTGTAATAGATGACACCTCCGAGCCGTTATACAGATAGGACAAACAACAGAAAGGGGGCCCGGCAATGCAAGGAGTGCTAGTGTTCAGAAACCTCGACGAAGCGGAGCGGTCGGGCTTTCTCTTCTACGATCGCCAAGGCAGCACGACTCTCGTCCGCAAGATGACTGCCCGCGGCTGGGCGCTCGCGTTCGTGCAACCGAACTGAAGAAGCCTTCACCTCCTAACCAAATCGGGGAATCGCAGAAAAGCGGTCGGCCACAAAGGCCGGCCGCTCTTCTTTTTTGTCGGTTTTCGCTGAAGGTATGCGCATTGGTTTTTAGGAACGCATCGGCTCTTTTCGCATGCTGAGCATCGGGGGGCCTCCAGTGGAAGTTTCGCCTTACATATTTTTTGACGGCAACTGTGAAGCCGCGCTGAAGTTCTATAAAGACGTATTCGGCGGCGATATCGTCGACATGACGCGAGTCAGCGACACGCCCATGGCTTCGAAAATGCCGCCTGATCAGAGCAACCGTGTCATGCATGCGACGTTCAAGGGACCCGGGATCAACTTCATGGCCGCCGACGGCACGATCGGCGAATCGCCGACGAACGAGCGCATCTCACTTTCTATTGGGACGGGCGATATGAGCGAAGGCGAGCGCATCTTCAAAGGGCTCTCGGAAGGCGGCAACGTGACCATGCCACTCGAGGATCAATTCTGGGGCGCGCGATTCGGGCAAGTCACGGATAAATTCGGAATTGACTGGATGATGAATATCGCGAAGGGCTGATGAGGTCAATCTGCCTGAAGGGGCCGATTTTATATCGGCCCACGTTGCGTTCGCCTGGGCCGACATAAAGTCGGCCCCTTCAAAAAACCAAGTGGAACGCCGCAGAGGTGCAGGGTGCAAAGCACAAGAGCGGCGTTCGTGTAGGGAAACGCAATTCGAACGTCAGTGGTTCCGTAGGTCGACCGATTCGATCTCGTCGTAGCGAACCGATCCCGAGGCGGGCACCGATGCGAAGAGCACGATTCGGCGCACCTGCATTTCTATAACGGAGGCCAGTTGCGGCGCGTCGATCGGCGTCCGGCCATCCGAACGGCCGACAGTCACGTGCGCGATCGCATCGTCATCGAATCGAAATCCCAGCCCGACGAATTCCGCGCGGATCACGGCGCCAGTACGCGCAAACGCCTCAAGCTGAGACTCGCCACCGACGTATACTACACGAGGTCGACGCAGGCTCGGAAACGCGTCGATCGATCCAAATCTGAGCGCAAAAGGCGCGCACGTCGCAGCGGCCTGCACGAAAGCGCCGCGTACGGACGCGACGCGAGGCTCGGCGACCTTCCCCAAAAATGCCAACGTCACGTGCCAATTCTCGCGGCGAACCCACTTCAGGCGGACGCCGGCACGCGTGAGCTCTTCGGCGGCGCCCGCGACGTACGCGCGGCCGGCCTCGTCCAACGGAATCCCCGCGAACAATCGCACGCGCCGCTCGGTTCGCATGCGGGACCGGCCGCTCCCCCGGTTGCTTTCACGTCCCGTTAATGCGAACCGGGCATGCAGCCGTTAACGTATGGTAGAGGAGAGGCGCGGCCGCGCATCGCGGCTGCCGAAAGGGTGCATGGAACAGCTCGCAGCCACCGGGCCGTCTGAGAAGCAATGGATACTCATCGTCGAGGACGATGAAAAAATCGCGCGCGTCCTTCAGCTCGAACTCGAGCACGAAGGGTTCCGCGTCGAAGTCTGCCATGACGGCGCAAGCGCGATCGAACGCGCTTTGAAAGGTCCCGACCTCATCGTGCTCGATCTTCTGCTGCCGCGCATCGATGGAATGGAAGTCTGCCGACGCGTGCGTCGGCACTCCTCGGTCCCGATCATCATGCTCACGGCTAAGGACGCAGTGCCCGACCGGATCGCGGGGCTCGATACCGGCGCAAACGACTACCTGACCAAGCCGTTCTCAATAGAAGAATTGCTAGCGCGCATCCGCGTGCAGCTCCGTTCGCACGAGCCCGGCGCTCGAACACTGAGCGCGAAGGATCTCGTGCTGAACCGCGATACTCACGAGGTGACTCGCGCCGGCCAATCCATCACGCTTACCGCCAAAGAATTCTCGCTCCTCGAGTTCTTGCTCATGTATCCGAACAAGGTGCACACGCGCGACGAGATCTTCAACAGCGTCTGGGGATCCGATTTTCTTGGGGAATCCAATCTCATCGACGTCTACATCCGATACTTGCGCAATAAGGTCGACGAAGGCACCGAGGACAAGCTGATCCACACGGTCAGAGGTGTGGGCTACGCGCTCCGGACCTGAGATAAAACGCCCACCGTTCTTCTCCAGCCTGCGATGGCGCATGATGGCGTGGTACGGCGGATTGCTGCTCGGGCTGCTGCTCGCGTTCTCGGTCGTGGTGGATTTTGGAGCCAACCGCGTGCTGATGATCAGCACGGCGGACCGTATCAACGGCGTGGCGCAGCAGATCGAAGCGGTCACGCGAAGCGAACGCAACGAACCGTTCGGCGTGGTCAGTGTGCGAACGCTGCTCTCCGACGAGTCCACGTTGAACACGTTCGCCGGCGCCGGGCTGTTCGTCGAAGTATTCACGCCGGGCAAACAATTGTACCCTATCGGACGCAGCGGCAACCTCGGCGGATTCGACCTGCCGACGACCGGCTACGTGGATTGGCGCGCTCCCGCAGGTTTCGGCGACGATTGGGGATCGGCGAAGACCGATGTCGGGCCGGTGCTCGCGCACTGGATCACGATCGCGGGCCCGCAAGGTCCGGAGGTCATCGTCTACGTCGCCGAGTCGCTCACACTCGTGCAGCGCACGATCACGGCGTTCGGCGTTTTCTTGCTCATCAGCGTATTGATCGCAGCGATCGCGGTGATCGCGACGGGTGCCTGGCTCGCCCGCACTGCCGTCGCACCGATCAACGAGATCGCGCGCGCTGCGCGTGAGATCGGCGGGGAGGATCTCGCCAAGCGGCTCAACTGGCAAGAACGGCGCGACGAACTCGGCGTCCTCGCCTCGACGTTCGACGAGATGCTCGGGCGATTGGAAGCGGCATTTGCGCGTGAACGCCGCTTCATCGCCGACGCCTCGCACGAGTTGAAAACTCCACTCACGGTCATCAACGGCAACGCGCAGATGCTGCAGCGGTGGGCCGATCGAGACCCCGCGTTACGCGCGGAAGCGATGGAGACCATCCGGTCTGAGAGTGCGAGCATGGCGCGCGTGATCAACGCGATGTTGACGCTCGCCAAAACCGATGACGCAGAGGCGCTTGCTCTCGAACCGGTCTCCCTTGCGGCGGTGCTGCACGAAGCGGGCGGCGCGCTTCGGCCGGCGGCCGAACGGAAGGGACTGACGCTCGAAGTGCGGTGTGATACCGACGCGACGGTCAGAGGCGAACCCGGCCTCTTGCGGCAGCTGATCACGAATCTTACGGAGAACGCAGTCAAGTTCACGCAATCAGGACGCGTCACGCTAACGCTCGAACGCGTGGGCGACCTCGCACGGATAACCGTCAGCGATACCGGTCCCGGCATCCCCGAAGAAGCGTTGCCGCATGTCTTTGAGCGCTTTTACCGCGCGGATCCGGCCCGCTCTCGCAATGTCGAAGGCACAGGCTTGGGTCTGGCTGTCGTGCGTAATATCGTCCGGGTGCACGGTGGAGAGATCAGGGCCGAGAGCTCCAGCGAGGGCGGCGCGGCCTTTGTGGTCGAGCTACCGACTATCTGAAAAAACGCGCGCGGCGTCACAGCGGTTATGCGTCCTCATGCTGCGCTCATCTTGACCTCACAGCCGGTTCATGCGCAGGGGACGCGCGAGGCGTAGTGTGAAGGTTGGGGAAGTAGCCGAAGGCGCCCCCGCGACTACAGACATGCCATTCAAGCACCGCGGCCTTGCGCCGCTCGCCGCCATCATCGCAGCCGTCGTAACGCTTTCAACGGGCGCCGCCGCCTGGGCTGATCAGACCACGCCGCTGAGCGGCGCCGGGCTCGTCGCGATCAAGTCGCCGCAAGCAAACGTCACGGTGCTGGTCGGGAACCCCGGCGAAGTCCGCATCGTGGGTGACGACAGCGTCACGGTCACGCATTTCGCGGTTTCCGCGAACGCGGATGGTCACATAGTTCTGCCCGGACTCACTCAACCTCAGGCGGGCGGTGCAAACGCAAACGCCGCTGCCAACGCAAACGTCGTCCGCGGACGACCTGGGCTCGGTCAACGCAGTTTCGATATACCCGGCCTGCAAGACGGCAGCGACGGGATCAACATCGTCAACCCCGGTACGACCGAGGTGACCGTCTACGTGCCGCCACAAGTCGCTGCGCTCTTCGTCGGCGGCGGACGCGGTGACGTCAGCGTGAGCGACACGCACGGCGGCTATGTCATCGTCACTGGCCGCGGGGCGATCAATCTGCAAAATGTCGCGGGCCGAGGGCTCGTCCGTTCGGGCATGGGTCCGATCACGCTCAACGGCATCGGCGGCGCGATCGGCGTCGAAACTCTCCACGGCTTGGTGACGGCGCGCGAAATGGCGGTCGGACGAGCAGACGTCTTCACGCAGACCGGCAACGTCGATTGGCAGTTCTCGTCGCTTGGCCGCGGCGGATATAGGTTCAACTCGCGCCGCGGCGATATCCGGGTGGGGCTCGCACCGGATGCGGCTGCGAACGTGGACGCGCAGAGCGAGACCGGCGACGTCTTCAATACGTTCGGCCGCCCCGACAGCGATATCCACTTCCTCAACCGCCACGCGCTTTCGATGGCGCTGAACGGCGGCGGCCCCGAGATCAACGTCTCGAGTGGGTTCGGCCGCGTGACGATTTCACCGCACCGCCCGCTCCGGTAGATT
>Ga0210397_10000077_pt1 | contig 81672 bp, 78 predicted proteins | sample IncBWH2OmetaG_FD_160126 | JGI IMG/M metagenome (GOLD analysis project Ga0210397, IMG submission 160126) | Forest soil microbial communities from Barre Woods Harvard Forest LTER site, Petersham, Massachusetts, United States - Inc-BW-H-2-O ...
TGTCGGTGCGGCAGGTATTCGGCATCGACAGCGATCTTGAAGTGCCCGCTTATTCCGAAGTCGATCCGCATGTGCCGGATGTCGATGCGGATTACCGGTTCGATCGCGCCACGACGCTGGCGATCCTCGCTGGCTTTGCAAAGAATCGTCGCGTCATGGTCACGGGCTACCACGGCACCGGCAAATCGACCCATATCGAGCAGGTCGCGGCACGGCTGAACTGGCCGTGCGTTCGCGTCAACCTCGACAGCCACATCAGCCGCATCGATCTCGTCGGCAAGGACTCCATCGTCATCAGGGACGGCAAGCAGGTTACCGAATTCAGGGACGGCATCCTGCCCTGGGCGCTGCAGAACAATATCGCTCTGGTGTTCGACGAGTATGATGCCGGCCGTCCGGACGTGATGTTCGTGATCCAGCGCGTGCTGGAAGTTTCCGGCCGCCTGACGCTGCTCGACCAGAACAAGGTGATCAAACCGCATCCGGCGTTCCGCCTGTTCTCGACCGCCAACACGGTCGGCCTCGGCGATACGTCCGGTCTCTATCACGGCACCCAGCAAATCAACCAGGGTCAGATGGACCGCTGGTCGATCGTCACCACGCTCAACTATCTGGCGCATGACGAGGAAGTGGAGATCGTGCTGGCGAAAGCCCATCATTATCGCACCACCCAGGGCCGCGACATCGTCAACAAGATGGTGCGGCTGGCCGATCTCACCCGCAACGCTTTTGCCAACGGCGATCTGTCGACGGTGATGAGCCCGCGCACCGTGATCACCTGGGCGGAAAACGCCGAGATTTTCGGCGATATCGGTTTTGCCTTCCGCGTTACCTTCCTCAACAAGTGTGACGAGCTGGAACGGTCGCTGGTCGCGGAATTCTATCAGCGCTGTTTCAATGCCGAGCTTGCCGAATCCGCGGTTAACGTGGCGCTGAGCTGAAGCCATGCCGGCGATTGCCGTCGAGCGTACGATCGGCGAGACCAAACGCGCGGTTATCGGCGGCCTCATCCGCTACAACGAAGAGAAGATGGGGAAGCAGCACTACCGGCGCTTCGCCGTCTCGCTTCGTGAAAAGAAAAAGATCGTCGGCGGGGTCGTCGGCGAAGTCTGGATGACGGTGCTGTTCATCCAGTTGTTCTGGATCGACCAGCGATTCCGCGGCAAAGGCCGAGGGGCGGGGTTGATCAAAAAGATCGAGGACGAGGCTCGCCGCTTCGGTGCGGTGCGCTCCTACGTCGATACGATGAGTGTTCAAGCGCCCGGCTTCTACCGGAAGTGTGGATACAAGGCGTTCGGTTCGATTGACGGCTATCCTGGCGGCGTGACGCGCCATTGGCTTACGAAGACACTATGAGCACATCCAACAGCAAGTTTCGCACCGGACCCAAGGAAGCGCCGACCGAGCCGTTCAAACGCTCGGTGACGGCGTGCCTGCGCGCGATTGCGAAAAAGCCTGAGCTTGAGGTGAGTTTCGCAGCCGAGCGGCCGGGTCTGTCGCCGGGCAAGGCACGGCTGCCGGAACCGCCGCGCAAGATGTCGCGGAAGGATGCCGCCATCGTGCGCGGGCACGCCGATTCGATTGCGCTGAAGCTCGCCTGCCACGATCCGAAAGTGCATCGCAAGCTGATGCCCGGCAATCCGCAGGCGCGCGGCGTGTTTGAAGCGGTTGAGCAAGCCCGTGTCGAGGCGCTCGGCTCGCGGCGGATGGCGGGCGTTGCGAAGAATCTCACCGCGATGCTGGACGATCACTTTCACCGCGGCAAATTCGACGAGATCACCGATCGCGCCGATGCGCCCTTGTCCGACGCGCTGGCGATGCTGGTGCGCGAGCGGCTGACGGGGCTCGCGCCGCCGACGGCGGCCCGCAAGGTGGTCGACCTCTGGCGTCCATTTCTGGAAGACAAGATCGGGGCGCGGCTCGACCAGCTCGACCGCTTTGCCGAGGATCAATTGAAGTTCGGCGATGCGGTCCACGATCTGTTGTCTGCGCTTGAACTGGGCGACGACCGCAACGCCGAAGCCGATGAAGACGAGAACCAGGACGAAAGCCGCGACGGCGAAAACGACCAGTCGGGCGCCGAGGGCTCGCCGGAATCCGACGCCGCGCAGGAGATGAGCGCCGACCAGGCGCAATCGACGACCGACGAGATGTCGGAGAGCGCGATGGAAAGCGCACAGGCTTCGACGTCCGATACGTTCGACGATGGCGAGCTTGGCGACGACGAGACGCCGGGCGAAGCGACGCGGCCGAATTCGCGCGGGCAGAACGAGCCGCGGGGGCCGGAGTATCACGCCTTTGCGCCGAAATTCGACGAGGTGATCGCGGCCGAGGATCTTTGCGACCACGACGAGCTCGAACGGTTGCGCAGCTATCTCGACAAGCAGTTGGCGCATCTGCAAGGCATCGTCGCGCGGCTTGCCAACCGCCTGCAACGTCGATTGATGGCCCAGCAGAATCGCGCCTGGGAGTTCGACCTCGAGGAAGGCATTCTCGATCCGGCCCGCCTGTCGCGGGTCGTGACCGATCCCTATCATCCGCTCTCCTTCATGCATGAAAAGGAAGCGACCTTCCGCGACACCGTGGTGACGCTGCTGCTCGACAATTCCGGCTCGATGCGCGGCCGCCCGATCACGGTCGCCGCGACTTGCGCCGATATTTTGGCGCGCACGCTGGAGCGTTGCGGCGTGAAGGTGGAAATCCTCGGCTTCACCACCCGCGCCTGGAAGGGCGGGCAGTCGCGCGAGGCGTGGCTGGCCGCGGGTAAGCCGGCCAACCCTGGCCGTCTCAACGATCTCAGGCATATCATCTACAAATCTGCGGACGCGCCATGGCGGCGGGCCCGCAAGAATCTCGGTTTGATGATGCGCGAAGGTCTACTGAAGGAAAACATCGACGGCGAGGCGCTCGACTGGGCGCATAAACGCCTGCTCGGCCGGACCGAGCAGCGCAAGATACTGATGATGATTTCCGACGGCGCGCCGGTCGATGACTCGACGCTGTCGGTCAATCCCGGTAACTACCTCGAGCGGCATCTGCGCCACATCATCGAGGAAATCGAAACGCGTTCGCCGGTCGAACTGATTGCCATCGGCATCGGCCACGACGTCACGCGCTACTATCGCCGCGCAGTCACGATCGTGGATGCGGAGGAGCTTGGCGGCGCCATCACCGAAAAGCTGGCCGAACTGTTCAGCGAGACCCATGGGGCCGCGCCGGCCGCAACCGCACCGCGACGCCGGCTGCACTCCTGATCCCGGCGTGAACTTGCGCGGAAAAACACTGCCGGATTTTAGCCGATCACGCCGCCGTCTTCTCCAAATGGCGGCGGCAGGCCTATCGGTCGGGGCTGCTTGCCGCACTTCCAAAGCGCAATTTGTCCCGACGCCCGGCTCTAGCGAAGACGGATCGACCGATGCTGCCACATCGATCGAGGTCAAAGCCCGGTCCATTCCCTGGTTCGATCGCCACGACCATGACCGCGTGCGGTTCGGCGCGCTGGAATATCGAAGCGGACTGGTTCTGACCTCGGCTTTTCCGCGCTTCGGCGGCCTGTCGGGAATAAGGGTCGACGCAAAAGGCGAGCGCTTCATTTCATTCAGCGACCACGGACACTGGTTCACCGGGCGCATCGTGTATGAAGGCCGCGCGATGGCGGCGCTCGCTGACGTCGAAAGCGCGCCGATGCTGGGGCCCGACGGAAAACCCATCACCAGCCTCGGCTGGTTCGATTCGGAATCGATCGCGATTGATGGCTCCTTCGTCTACATAGGGCTTGAGCGCGTCAACAAGGTGCTGCGCTTCGACTTCAACAAGGGCTTCACCCGCGCACGCGGCGAGGTGGTGCCGTTGCCGACGGCAGCGAGCAAACTTCCCAACAACAAGGGGCTGGAAGCGTTGGTATTCGTTCCCAAAGGCCAGCCGCTGGCAGGGACGCTGATCGCGATGTCTGAGCGCGGCCTCGATGCCAACGGCAACCTCATCGCGTTTCTGGTCGGGGGCCCGAGCCCGGGACAGTTCAGCGTTCGCCGCACCGAGGAGTTCGATGTCAGCGACGCCGTGCTGTTGGCCACCGGATATCTCCTGATACTGGAGCGGAAATTCTCTTGGGTTTCCGGGGTCGGCATTCGTATCAGGCGTATCCCGCTCACATCGGTGGCGCCGGGCGCCATCATCGATGGTCCCTCGATTTTCGAAGCCGATCTCGGCAATGAGGTCGACAATATGGAAGGCATCGACGCCCATCTCACGGCGGAGGGTGAGACCGTGCTGACCATGGTGTCCGACGACAATTTCTCGCCGATCCAGCGCACTTTGCTGCTGCAATTCACGCTTGTCGGGTGAGATCACTATCGCGTCATTGGCCTTAAGGCCCGTTAACCCTGCCCAGCCACCCCGAATGGTGACGTCGCCGGCAAGCTTGCACCGGCGCGCAAATCTGTGCACGTCTTCGTCGGAACGGGTGCGGGAACCGGAGTGACGAATGCGTGGCGTCGTGCGTTGGGGGTTCGTGGCGGGTATCGCGGTGTTTGTGGCCGCGGCGCACGCCGATAACTGGCCCTCGCACCTGATCAAGGCGACGATCCCGTTTGGCGCGGGAAGTGCGGCCGATGTGGTGCCGCGCGTGGTGTTCGATCGGCTGGCGGCCAAACTCGGCCAGGCCATCGTCGTCGAAAATCGGCCGGGCGCCGGCGGCACGATCGGCACCGCGACCGTCGTGAAGGCGGATCCGGACGGTTACAATATCCTTGCCCAGTCCTCGGCACTGGCGATTTCGCCTGCGATCTACCCCAAGCTGCCGTTTGACATCACCAGAGACCTGACATCGGCCTTGATGATCGGCGTCAGCGCCAATGTGATGATCGTGCCGGTTTCGCGGCCGTGGAAAACCGTGCAGGACTTCATCGCGGATGCCAAGGCAAGGCCCGGTTCGATCGCATTCGGCTCGGTCGGCGTCGGCAGCGCGGTGCATATCAGCGCCGAGAAATTCCGCCTCGCGGCCGGAATCGAAACCACCCATGTGCCCTACCGCGGTGGCGCCGAGGTGATCGCCGATATTCTCGGCGGCCGTATCGATTTCTACTTTTGCCCACTTGCGACCGCGCTGCCGCTGATCAAGGAGGGCCGAGTACACGCGCTCGTGATCTCGACGCCGAAGCGTGCGGCCGAATTGCCCGACGTGCCGACGCCCGCCGAGGTCGGCCTGAAAAATGCGGAAAGCGTGTTCTGGCTCGGCGTATTCATGCCGGCAAAGACCCCGCGTGACATCGTCGACAAATTTTACGATGTGGGAACCAGGCTTCTCGCCGAGCCCGCGATGCAGGAAAGCCTGACGAAACTGGGCATCGAGCCGTTCCCGATGACGCCGGCGCAGATGGATGCGTTCGTGGCGCGTGAGATTGCGGAGAATCTCGAGGTGATCAAGGCCGCCGGGATTAAGCCTTAGACCGTTGCGTTTACGGAAGCCCGTTCTACGCATTCGACATTCGACGTCCGTCATCGGAGTGAACTATAGATCGTTGTAAACGATTATTTCCAATGCCGGATACCGTTTTATGAGCGCCCTGTTTTCTCCGATCAGCCTGCGCGACCTGGCGCTTCCAAACCGCATCATGGTCGCGCCGATGTGCCAATACTCGGCAGAGGGCGGCAAGGCGAACGACTGGCATTTTACCCACATCAATAACCTGGCTTTGTCGGGCGCGGCGATGTTCTGCATGGAGGCAACCCATGTCGAGGCCATCGGCCGCATCACGCCGGGATGCCTCGGTCTGTGGAACGACGCCACCGAATCGGCGCTGCGGCCGGTCCTCGCTTCGGTCCGCAGGCATTCGACGATCGCGATTGCGATTCAGCTGGCCCATGCGGGCCGCAAGGGATCGAGTCACAAGCCTTGGGAGGGGGGGCAGCAGATACCGCTCGCCGAGGGAGGATGGCAGACGGTGGGGCCATCCGAGGTGGCACACAAGGATGGCGAGCTGAAGCCGCTCGCGCTCGATATCATGGGGCTCAAGCGCGTCCGCGAAGCCTTTGTCGAATCCGCGCGGCGTGCCAGCCGGCTCGGTATCGACGCCATCGAGCTGCATGGCGCACACGGCTATCTGCTGCACCAGTTCCTGTCGCCGATCTCCAACAAGCGCACTGACAAATATGGCGGGTCGCTGCAAAACCGGATGCGTTATCCGCTCGAAGTGTTCGATGCCGTGCGTGCGGTATTTCCGTCGAAAAAGCCGGTCGGCATCAAGGTCTCCGCAACCGACTGGGTTGAAGGCGGCTGGGATCTCGAACAGACCATCGAGCTTGCCAAGGAATTGAAAAAACGCGGCGTCGACTGGATCGACGTTTCCTCCGGCGGGATATCGCCACTGCAGAAAATTCCATTGTCGCCGGGTTACCAGCTCCCGTTTGCGCAGGCGATCAAGGAGGCCACCGGCGTGACCACGATGGCGGTCGGCCTGATCACCGAAGCCAGCCACGCCGAAGAAATCGTCGCTTCCGGCAAGGCCGATATGGTCGCGCTCGCCCGCGGCATGCTCTACGATCCGCGCTGGGCGTGGCACGCCGCGGCCCAACTCGGCGGCGAAGTGTACGCCCCGCCGCAATATTGGCGCTCGCAGCCGGCTTCGCAAAAGATGCTGTTCGGGCAAACGACATTCGGTGCGCGGTAAGATCGTGTTATTGATCACTCGACGACAGGTCCTTGGGTGCTTCGCGGTCCTGGTGGCTGCGGGCTTGATCGTGCCAAAGGCCACGGGCGGTGAACAAGCGGGCATCACAGACGTGAAGGTCTCAGCGTTCGATATCGAAGCCCATCGCGGCGGCCGGGCGCTGTTTCCGGAAAACACGCTTGCCTCATTCGCCAACGCGCTCTCGATGGGCGTCAACACGCTGGAGCTCGATATCGGCGTGACGCGCGACGGCGCCGTCGTGGTTTCCCACGAGCGCTGGTTGAATCCCGATCTCACCCGTGGCGCCGACGGCCATTATGTCGCCGCGCCCGGCACTCCCTTCGTCAAGCTCTCGCTGGATGAGGTGAAGCAATACGATGTCGGACAAATCCGTCCGGGCAGCATCTATGCCGCTCAATTCCCGGACCAGCGCGCGGTGCCGGGCGCCAGAATCCCGACGTTGAAGGAATTGATCGATCTGGTGCACCGGTCCGGCGATAGCCACGTGCGCCTGAACATCGAAACCAAGATCGACCCGAATCATCCCGACGAATCGCTTTCGCCGGAGCGCTTTGTCGCAGCTCTGCTTGACCTGTTGCGGGCCGAGAAGTTCGAAAGCCGCGTCACGGTACAGTCGTTCGATTGGCGAACGTTGCAACTGGTGCAGAAGCTCGCGCCGGAAATCCCAACCGTGTACCTGACAGTGCAAGGCGGAAGGGATCCGACGGTTTTTCGCGACCGGGCATCGGAATGGACCGCTGGCTTCAATCCGGCCGAACACGGAGGATCAACTCCGCGCACCATCAAGGCGGCGGGCGGTGCGATCTGGTCACCCTATCTCCGCGACCTCACGCCTGAACTGGTTTCCGAATCCCACGCATTGGGCCTGAAGGTCGTGGTCTGGACCGTCAACCAGCCTTCGGAAATGGCGCGCCTGATCGAGATGGGCGTCGACGGGATCATTTCCGACCGGCCCGATCTGTTGCGCCAGGCGGCCCGCGAAAAGGGCATCGTGTTGCCGGCCGCGTTCCCGGTGACGCCGTAGATAAAGTTTGGTTACCTCTCCCCGTTTGCGGGGAGAGGGAGCGCACTTCCGACGTCGGGGTAACTCGATCCATTTCATCGCGCCTTGGCGCAAGCATCACGCCCTCTTCTTCATCTACGTGAGCGCGCGCAATGCCGCGACGTAGCCATAGGGCCCGAGTCCGCAGATGACGCCCGTCGCCGCATGAGAAATCTTCGAGTGACGGTGGTGCTCGTCGCGGGCGTGGATGTTGGAGATGTGCACTTCCAGCACCGCGCCGTCGAACGCCTTGATTGCATCGACCATCGCAATCGAGGTGAAGGAATAGCCGGCCGGATTGATGATGATGGCATCGGCGCTCTCGCGCGCCGACTGAATCAAATCCACCAGTTCGCCCTCGTGGTTGGACTGGTGAAAGCTGATCGCAAACCCAAGTGCGGCTGCCTCGCGCTCGCAAGCGTGCTTGATCTCCGCAAGCGTCGTCGTGCCGTAGATATGCGGCTCGCGCACGCCGAGCAGATTGAGGTTTGGACCGTTGAGGATCATCACCCGTTTCATGATGGGCCTTTCAATCGTTTTTCCGTCATGCCCGGCCTTGTGCCGGGCATCCACGTCTAAGATTTGTCCAACAAGCAAGACGTGGATGGCCGGGACGAGCCCGGCCATGACGAGTGCCTAAGCCGGTTCGTTTTTTAACCTCACATCCCGAACACCGCGACGGCGCGGATCGGCGAGGCGGTGCCGCCGCGCCACTTCATCGGCAGGCCAATAAACGTAAAGGGCCCCGCCCCCAACAGGGTCTCGAGATTGCACAGGCTTTCGATGTGGGTGATGCCGAGCTCGAAGCAGGCCTTGTGCACCAGCAGGTTTTCCTTGCCTTCAGGCCCCGGTCGCATCGAATCGATGCCGAAATGCACCACGCTCTTGTGGGCGAGCCACTCGGTCGCCTTCACATTTACCCCGGAATTTTCAGTCGCATATTGCTTGCGCGGAAAAGTCCGCTCGTGATGACCGGTGCACAAGAGCACCGTGCCGCCTTTCGGCACCGGATGGCCGGATTTTTCGACCGCCGCTTCGAGATCGCCGGGCGTGATCTCGGCGCGCGGTGCAATGTGGCGCAGGTCGATGCAGATGCCCGGCACGATGCACTTTTCCAGCGGATATTGGTCGATGGGCTCGCCGCGCTTGTCGAAATGCAAGGGCGCGTCGATATGGGTGCCGCCATGGTCGGGCATGGCGAAATACATCGAGGCGAGCCCGTGCACGTTGCCGCCGTCGGCAAACGACTCTTCATGCGTCTTCCACGTGCCGTGGATGATGGCGGAATGGCCGGGATAGTTCGGGGCGCGATGATGAAGCTCACGGCTGAGGTCGACGATCTTCACGGTGGTCCTTTCTTGTTTTTGTTGACGGCGTATCACACCGGCTTGATGCCGGCCTTGGCGATGACGTTGCGCCATTTCGGCACTTCGGTTTCGATGCGCTGGCGCAAGCCATCCGAGCCATTGGCAATGACCTCGAAACCGTTGACGCGTAGCTGCTCGACGACATCAGGCTTCTTCAGCGCCTCGACCGATTTCGCCGACAGTCGCTCGACGATCTCGCGCGGCGTCTTCACCGGCGCCATGAAGGCCTGGAAGGTTTCTGCGATGAAGTCGTTGTAGCCAAGCTCGACCATGGTCGGCACGTTTGGCAGATCGACCCAGCGCCTGCTGCCTGTGACGGCAAGCGCCTTGATCGCGCCTGACTCGATATAGGGGATGGCCGGCGGCAATGCGGTGACCGCGAGTTGGGTGACGCCGCCGAGCAGCGCCTGGATCGCGGGCCCTGCGCCGGAAAACGGCACATGCGTAATCTCGACGCCGCCCACGATCTTGAGCAGTTCGCCGGAGAGATGCGGCGTGGTGCCGGCGCCTGGGCTTGCATAGTTGAATTCGTCGGGCTTCGCCTTGGCGCGGGTGAAGAGCTCGGCAATCGAATTGATGCCGAGCTTGGGATCGATCAGGATCGCATTGGGCGAGGTACCGAGTTCGGCGATCGGCGCGAAATCCTTGAACGGATCGTAAGGCACGCTCGCATAGAGGCTGGGGTTGACGACATAGGCGCTCGAGGTGACGAGCAGCGTGTAACCGTCGGCTTCCGCGTGCGCCGTATATCCAATCCCGAGATTGCCGCCGGCGCCGGATCGATTTTCGACGATCACATGGCCGGGTAATGCAGCGCCGAGGTTTTGCCCGAGGATTCGCGCCATGATGTCGGTCGGACCCGCGGGCGCAAATGGCACGATGATCTTGATCGTTCGCTCCGGGTAGCCGGCCGCCAGGGCCCGTTCCGTCAGGAACACGGGAGCAGCGATGACGCCCGCGGCACAGCCTGCGGTTTTCAGAAATTGCCGGCGTGAGGGCAGGGGGCTTTTGGGGTGAGACACAGTTTTTCTCCCGAAATTTTTTTGTATCTCACCATATGCATGCGGCCAGCGGAAGGCGCAATTCCGCATCCCCGCGACGCCAAGCGCCCGGGTGACCACAAGAGGCGTATTAGTTGGCGGGTTTATTCGAGCCGTTGATTTGTGCGCGCTTTCGCGATGTTGGGCCTGCTTTCTCCGCCGGGCGCTCGTGTCCCGGACGCGGTGCGGCGCGTAGCGCCGCTCCGCAGAGCCGGGACCTGCGCGAAGACGAACAGCTCGATACGGGAATGATGGACCCCGGATCAGCAGCGCACCACGCCGCCTTTGCGGCGCATTGCGCAGCGTCCGGGGAAAGTGGAAGGCGATTGTTATATTGGAACGAAGCTCATCCCTGCTTGAGAATTTTCTTCGTCTTCGTTTCTGGCCACGGCTCGCCAAGCGGACGGACGCGAACCCGCGTGCCGTCATCGGTGTTGATCAGCGCGTGGGTTGCGATCTCGTCGTTGATCTCGAACAGCCGAAGCTCCGTCGTCGGCAACCAGGTCAGCGTCTGGTCGATATCGGCGGGAAAGATCTGCCAGGCCGATCCATCGTGCATTTTGACGATGTGGCTCTCGGAATGTTCGAGAATTCTCATCGCGATACTTTCACAGGTGGTTCATGAGTGGAATCGAGGTGCGCCAGCTCTGCCGGCGCATGGCCATTGCCGGTGCAAGCGCTCGGAACACGCGAGGGCGAAACTTCGCCGTCGAGCCAGTTCTGCTCGTCGGCCAAAGCACGCCACGCGGCTTCCATGCGCTTGTAGCGATTGAAGACAGGCTCACTGTCCGCGCCTTCGGCAAGATGCGCGCAGTTGTCGGCATTTTCGCGGAAGATTTCGGATTGCTTCATGGTGTCCTTCCCTGTTGGAAGGATACGTATGAGTACAAGAATCGATTACAACGAAGTTCCAATGAAGGATCGGTAAGGATCAATAGGGAACCATCGCATCACGCGTCGTCACAGAATCGCGACGGCGTAATCAATTCAGGCGTGGTTCATTTTCAAGATCGCACGCATCAAAGAGTTTAACTCGCCTGCTTGCCGTCGGCTTGGCATCCAACACCTTGGCGCCCAAGATCCTGGCGCTCAAGTGCGGCCAGTCCGACATTGCGCAGGCGCACCGGATCACGCTCGCCGGTGCCCGTGGCATCAATGATGCGCCTGGCGATCACCTCGTACACGATGGACGGTTGACCGCTATCGTGCAGCTCCCTGCAGGCGCTGTCGAAGGCCTCGCCCATGATCTCGGTTATTCGATCGTCGAATACGGTGCCGGCCTTGCGGTTAAACGGAAGAATGGATGCCACGTTAATGTCCTTTCATTGCTGGCGTGCTTTCGATGCGCGCAACGCCAAATGTCCCGGGCTTCGCAAGCCGGGCGCAAACACCAAGACTGTCGTGCTCGAATTGAAGTTCGGCGTTCAGCCCTTTCGCCAGCGCCCGCATCAACTGAAACCCCAGCCCTCCATCGGTTGAGGGATCGAAATTCTCGGGGAAGCCGACGCCGTCGTCCGTCACTTCGACCAGGAACGATCCGTCGTCTTTGGTTTCGCAGCGGACCTGGATGCTCACCGACACGCCGGTCGGATGGGCGTACTTGACGGCGTTGGTGAGGAGCTCGGCGGTGATCAGCCCGGCGTGAAGCGCGTGACGCGGCTCGATGTAACTTTCACCGGAGCAGGCGACGGTCAACTTCATCCGTCCTTCCGGACAGAGCGTGCCAATCATCTCGGCGATCTCCTCCAAGAAATTTCCGAGATTGACGCCATTGCCGTTACCGGCCATCGCCAGTGATTTGTGGAGCTTTGCGGTCACCTCGATGCGCGCGCTGATATCGTCCAGCAACTGGCAAACCTGGTCCGCTGTAAGGGCCTTGCCACTTCTGGAAATAGCGTGACGCTGCAGGCGAACGGCGCCGCTCAGGCTGGTGAGGTTGTTGGCGATCCGATGGTCGGCTTCGGCCAGTCCGACATCTGCGTGCTCGATCAAGATTGCCATTTTCGGTCCCTCAAAAGTTAATCGTGCGCCTCAAGGGGCTAAAAATCAACAAAACAATAATAAGATCAATGTGTTATTGGCGTATTGGGCGTGTTTATCGCCTTGATAGACAAGACCAGAAAATTTGATTAGTGAGTATAAACAGTAAGGAACTCATTTTGGGGTTCTTGCGTTAATGGAGTGGTTTCTAAGTGGAGGGTCAGATGGGTCCACTCAATCGAGGCGAACGGCTCCAGATCATGCTTACCCACGACGAATTGCGGATCGTCGATACTTGGCGGTTTTCCAAGCGGATGCCGAGCCGGGCGGCGGCCATTCGGGAACTGCTCAAGCGCGGCATGGCGGCCGAAGGCTTTGCGGAAGTCCTGGATGGACAGAAGTCCAAGGATTTCTCGGTGCTGCCGGACGATCCAATCCTGGATGACCCGGCCGAATAGCGCGCGCGAAGGCGATTTCAGGCAAGATAAACCCAAACGAAAACGGCCGGGTCTTTCGACCCGGCCGTTTCAATTTCAGGTGTTTTGCGGGAAGCGTCAGCTCGCTTTGGCGACCGGCGCGGTGCCGACCTTCTTCTCGATCGCCCGCTTCAGCTCAAGCGCGCGCGGCGAAAGATTGGCGGCGCGGGCCTTCAAGAGAAAGGTGTCGAGACCGCCATTGTGATCGACGCTCTTGATCGCGTTGGTGGAGACGCGCAGGCGCACGTTGCGGCCAAGTGCATCGGAGATGAAGGTCACGTTGCACAGGTTCGGCAGAAAGCGCCGCTTGGTCTTGATATTGGAGTGGCTCACCTTGTGACCCACCTGCGGGCCCTTGGCCGTCAGTTCACAGCGCCGCGACATCTTGAAAAACCTTCTTCCATCCTGGCCCCCGCCGCATCATGCGGATCGGCGCCAAGGGTCAAAAACTCGTCCATTCCTGAGGAGCGGCGGACGTATAGGGGCAGATCGGCAAGCCGTCAAGGTTTGGAAGGGTCTCAAAGGGCCGGTTTGGCAGGCTTTTTGCCCCATTCGCTATCACATAAACGGCGTATTCCGGGCTGATATGCGAGGGAAGCAAAGGGTTTTTGTGCCAGCGCCAGGCCCCTGATTTAGCTGCTCCTGATTTAACTAAAGGCGCGTGCAGGCGTTGTTCGCCGGATTTTTTGGTTTAAATGAAACAAAGATCCCGCTCTGTTGTGAGGACTGCCGCTTCCGTGACTGATCTGCACAGGACGTCGCCCCGGCGGGCCCGTTGGTTGCTCCCGGTGCTGGCGGCATTGATTGTTGCCGCCGCCTCAGGCGCCCAGCCTGCGTTCGCGCAAGGCAAGCTCGAGGCGCAATACGAGGCGACGCTGGCCGGTATCCCTGTCGGCAGGGGCGCCTGGAACATCGAAATTTCCGACGACCAGTTCGCGGCGTCCGCCGTCGGTGGCACCGCGGGGCTCCTGAAAAGCTTTTCAAGCAGCTCCGGCACCGGCTCAGCGCAGGGGCGCGTCGTCAACGGCGCGCTGGTCTCGACCAACTACAGCGCCTCGACCACGACTTCGAAAAAATCCGAAGCCATCCACATGGTGCTCAGCAATGGCACCATCAAGGAATACGCGATCGAGCCGGAGCCGCCTTTCGATCCCGACCGCGTTCCGGTGACGGAAGCGCACAAGAAGGGCGTGTTCGATCCGATGACCGGCTCGATGCTGCGCGTGCCCGGCACCGCCGATCCACTCTCGCCCGAGGCCTGCCGCGGCAGCGCCGCGGTGTTCGACGGCCGCATGCGCTATGACCTGAAACTCGATTTCAAGCGGATGGAAACCGTGAAGGCCGAGAAGGGCTATCAGGGTCCGGTCGTGGTCTGCGCGATCTATTTCACGCCGGTCGCGGGCTATATCCCGGATCGTCCGGTGATCAAATATCTCGTCTCCGCGCGCAATATGGAAATCGCGTTCGCGCCGGTCGCGGGCACCCGGATCCTGGTGCCGTTTCGGGTGGTGATCCCGACCTATCTCGGCATCGCGATGCTGGAAGCGACATCCTTCGTCACGACGCCGACCCCGCCCCGCGTCGCCAAGACGAATTGACGGCGAAGCCGTCATTCCGGGGCGATGTAAAACATCGAACCCGGAATCTTGAGATTCCGGGTCTGGTGCTAAAGCATCATCCCGGAATGACGATCTCACCGAATCCCTGTTGACTCTTGGCCACTTCTGATTCGACTCCCGTGTTAAGAATCTTTGTCGTCAAACCGTCGCTTGAAGGCCGACGCCAAACTTGATCTAGTGCGCCATGAGCCTATCTGCGCGATATGTTGCGTGAACGAAGCAGGACGATCCCAGGAGTCAGCGATTCGGGCGCGATTCGTTCCGGACTCGTTCCGAAGCTTAAATCTCACCCTGACAAGCGTCGCATTGTGAGACACTTTATCATCTGGCGAGTGCGCCGGTCCGAATCCTCGCCACCGGTCTTTGCGCCCTTGCGCTCAACGCCGAAAGCCACAGAAACCCTTTAAAATATGGCTCTTTCGTCAACTTCCTTCTCGCATGCCAATAATGGAAAGGCTCCTGGCGCCGGCGTCACCGCCGTGCTCGGACCGACCAATACCGGCAAGACGCACCTGGCCATCGAGCGCATGCTGGCGCATTCCTCGGGCGTGATCGGTCTGCCGCTGCGGCTGCTGGCGCGTGAGGTCTATAACAAGATCGTCGACCGCGTTGGTTCGGAATCCGTCGCGCTGATCACGGGCGAAGAGAAGATCAAGCCGCCGCGGCCGCGGTTCTGGGTGTCGACGGTCGAAGCGATGCCGCGCGACCTCGACGTGTCGTTTCTCGCCGTCGACGAAATCCAGATCGCAGCCGATCTCGAACGCGGCCATGTGTTCACCGACCGTATCCTCAACCGGCGCGGCCGCGACGAGACCTTGCTGCTTGGCGCGGCCACCATGCGCGGGATCATCGAACGGCTGTTGCCCGGCGCGAACATCGTCACAAGACCCAGGCTCTCGCAGCTCGAATTCGCCGGTGACCGCAAGATCACCCGCCAGCAGCGGCGCACCGCGATCGTCGCTTTCTCGGCCGACGAAGTCTATGCCATTGCCGAATTGATCCGCCGCCAGCATGGCGGCGCTGCGGTCGTGCTCGGTTCGCTCTCGCCGCGCACGCGAAACGCGCAGGTCGAGATGTTCCAGAACGGCGACGTCGACTATCTGGTGGCAACCGACGCGATCGGAATGGGCCTCAATCTCGACGTCGATCATGTGGCCTTCGCATCTGACCGCAAATATGACGGCTATCAATTCCGTCGGCTGATCCCGGCGGAATTTGCCCAGATTGCGGGCAGAGCCGGCCGCGCCACGCGCAACGGTACTTTCGGCACCACGGGCCGCTGCGCGCCGTTCGAGCCGGAACTGGTCAACGCGTTGCAGAACCACACCTTCGAAAGCGTGCGGATGCTGCAGTGGCGCAATTCGAAGCTCGATTTCTCCTCGCTGGGCGCACTTCAGGTGTCGCTCGCGCTCTCGCCGAGCCACGAGGTTCTGACCCGCGCCCCGATCGCTGAGGACCTGCGCGTGCTCGATCATGTCGCGCGCGACGCCGATATCAGGGAGATGGCCGAGGGGGCGGACGCGGTGGAGCGGCTATGGGAGGCCTGCCAGATCCCGGATTACCGCCGGATCGCGCCGGCCGCCCATGCCGAACTTGTCACGAGCCTGTTTCAATTCCTGATGCAAAAAGGGCGTATCCCGGATGCTTGGTTTGCCGCCCAGGTCGATCAGGCGGACCGGGTGGACGGCGATATCGACACATTATCGGGCCGGATCGCGCAAATCCGCACCTGGACCTTCGTCGCCAACCGTCCGGACTGGCTCGCCGACCCCGAACATTGGCAAGGAATCGCGCGCGAGGTCGAAAATAAATTATCCGATGCGCTGCATGAACGGCTTACGGAGCGTTTCGTTGATCGTCGTACCAGTGTATTGATGCGCCGCCTGCGGGAAAACGCGATGTTGAATACGGAAATCGGCAAGACCGGCGAAGTGATCGTAGAAGGCCATGTGATTGGCCGTTTGGACGGTTTCACCTTTGCGCCAGATGCGGCGGAAGCCGGCTCAGAGGCCAAGGCCTTGCAGGCGACCGCGCAAAAGGCGCTCGCCGGTGAAATCGACGCGCGCGCCGAGAAACTCGCGGCTGCGCCCGACGATCAATTCGTGCTGACCTCGGAGGGAACCGTCCGCTGGACGGGCGATGCGGTCGGCCGGCTGACGGCTGCCGATGACGCGTTGCATCCGCGGATTCGCATCATTTCCGACGAGCGCTTGAGCGGTGCGCCGCGCGAGGCCGTACAGACCCGGCTCGATCTGTGGCTGAAGACCCATATCGAAAAGCTGCTGGGGCCGCTGTTCGAACTGGGCAAGGCCGAGGACGTCACCGGCATTGCGCGCGGCATCGCGTTTCAACTGGTCGAGGCGATGGGCGTGCTTGAGCGCGCCAAGATCGCGGCCGAGATGAAGGATCTCGATCAGCCGTCACGGGCGATCCTGCGCAAATACGGCGTGCGCTTCGGCGCCTACCACATCTACGTCCCGCCGCTGCTTAAACCCGCGGCGCGCGCGCTGGCTTCGCTGCTCTGGGCCTTGAAAGAGGCCAATGTCGATCTGGCCGTGCTGTCAGGTGCGCAGCATCTGGCGGCAAGCGGCCGCACGTCTTTCCCGATCGACAAGACGTTGCCGCGCGATGCCTATCGCGTGCTGGGCTACCGGCAATGCGGCGAGCGCGCGGTGCGGGTCGATATTCTGGAGCGGCTCGCCGATCTGATCCGTCCGGCGCTTGCATGGCGCGACACCTCGTCCGGTGAAAAGCCTGCCGGTGCGTTCGATGGCCGCAGCTTTGTGGTGACCCAGGCGATGACGTCGCTCACGGGTTCGGCGGGCGAAGATTTCGCCTCAATCCTGCGCGCGCTCGGCTATCGCATGGAACGCCGTCCGGCCCCGCCGCCGAAGCCGGTTGCGGTTGAATCGACCGCTGCGGCTGACGCTGCACCGGCAGAGACTGTTTCCGAGGCGCCTTCCGCCGAAGCCGTTTCTTCCGAGGTAATTTCTTCCGAGGCCGTTTCGTCCGAGGCAGTGGCTGAGCCTGTTGCGGAGGCGGTCAACGAAGTCGCACTGACGGTCGACGCCACGCCGACTACTGACGTGACCGAGGCGCCGGCACCGGTCGCCGAAAAGACCACGGCTTCATCGACGCTGCTGCCTGCGATCGATTTCGCGCAAGTAGCGGACGCTTCCGAAGCTGCGCCCGATAACGCTGCAACCGTCACCGAGACGAAATCGGAAACGCCTGACGATGCCGAGGCTGTGGCGCCATCCGTTGTTGCCGAAGCGCCGGTCGAGCCGGCTTCGACGGAAGCGGCTGTTGAAGCAATAAGCGGTAATGTCGCCGCCCCGACCGAGGCAGCCGCAACACCCGCAGAGCCTGAACTGGTCGAGGTCTGGCGTCCCGGTGGCCGGTCTGAGGAGCGGCGTCCGCCGCGCCATGACCGCAACCGGCACCGTCGCCCCGATCGCGCTGCCGAAGGCACGCAGCCTGCTGCCGCCGGCGAAGCTGCGGCTGGCGAACCAGGCGACGGCGCCAAACGCGAACGTCATCGGCGGCGCGAACGTCACCGCGATTTCGGCAAACCTCGTCCGGCTCAGCCGGCGGCGGATGGCGCTGTCGTAGCCACGGCCGCTGTTGATGGCGTGCCGGCAGCTGAAGCGCGCGATGACAGGCAAGGCCGGCCGCGCGATCGCGTCGATGGCAAGGGACACGGCGGAGACAGGAACAAGGGCAAGTTCCGCGATCGCGAAGACGGCGGACGCGACAAAGGCCGGGACAAGGGCCGCGGCGACAGAGGTGGACGCGATCGCGATCGAGGCGGCCGGGAAAGCGGTCCGTCGCATCGGCAATATGCGTCGAGTGCGGGGCCGCGCGAGCGTGATCGTCCGATCGATCCCAATTCGCCGTTCGCCAAGCTCGCGGCGCTCAGGGAACAGCTGACCGGCAGCCGCAAGGACCCGTAGATAGCGTTTTCGAGCGAAGTGGGTACCGGTTCGCATCAAGAAAACGCCTAGGTGTTGCGTGGAGCGCCAGCGTCTCGACAAATGGCTGTGGCATGCCCGCCTGGTGAAAGCCCGCACCAGTGCTGCCGCGCTCGTGGAGGCTGGCCACGTGCGCATCAACGGCGTGCGCGAGACCTCGCCCGGTCAAGCGATCAAAGCGGGTGACGTCCTTACCGTCGGGCTCGATCGGTCCGTGCGCGTGCTCAAGGTGATTGGATTTGCCGAGCGGCGGGGAGATGCCGCGTCCGCGCGTGTCCTCTATGTCGATTTGCAGGGCCGCGCAGAATAACTATCTCTATGGCTGCTGCTGCGGCGCAGTCGGCTCCCTTGCGGGGCCATGGTTCATGCGCTAGGCAACCCAATGAAAATTGACCGTCCCGGAGCCTTGGATGACTTACGTCGTCACTGAAGCCTGCATCAAATGCAAATACACCGACTGCGTTGAGGTCTGCCCCGTCGATTGCTTTTACGAGGGCGAAAACATGCTGGTCATCCACCCGGACGAGTGCATCGATTGCGGCGTGTGCGAGCCAGAATGCCCCGCCGACGCGATCAAGCCGGATACCGAGCCGGGGCTCGAAAAGTGGCTTGAAGTGAACACCGAATATGCGAAATCCTGGCCAAATATTACCCAAAAGAAGGATTCCCCGCCCGACGCCAAGGAGTTCGAGGGCAAAGAAGGCAAGTTCGAGAAATATTTTTCTCCTGCTGCCGGGACCGGCGACTGACCGCTGAGGGCGTGTTTTCCGCCTTTCCACAGGCCAGATTAATTTTTTCCACAAGCCAAATAGCGGCTGTGGATGGCCGATTGGCTTAACCCTGTTGGTGATTTCGATGACAAAACGGCCTCCGGGCAACGCTGGGAGGGCATAAATCATTGATTTTTGCGGGAAATGTGCTATATTGCCTCAATAGCTAGCCGAACCCGTCAGCCTGCTTACCGGCCCCCGCGGGTTCCCGTGAAAACATCGAACAGGGGCGTGGCAGTTCCGCGCGCAGGCTGTGTCACAAAAAACGCGTACAAAGAGTACTTCGAAGGCTTCGAAGAAAGCCGCCACGGCCACGAGCCGGGGTGCAACCAAGGGCCGTGCCCCGGCGTCCGCGAAGGATTCCCGGAAAACAACCAAGGCTTCGGCTGCCAAGTCCTCCAAAAACAAAAGAAGCTCAATGCCAAACAAGACTGCAAAAACTGCCGCGAAAGCGACCGGTTCGAAGGCCACTGCTTCGAAGGTTGCCGCCTCCAAGCCTGCTGCCCATAAGCCCGCTCCGAAGGCTGTTGCGCCCAAGGCGCCCGTCAAGGCTCCGGTCGCCGCCGCCAAGCCCGTTGTTGCCGCAAAGCCGGTGGCTGCCGCGCCGCGCGTCGAAGACAAGAAGCCGTTGACCCAGCGCCAGGGCTTCAAGACCAACGAATTCGTGGTGTATCCGGCCCATGGCGTCGGCCAGATCCTCGCCATCGAGGAGCAGGAGATCGCCGGCGCGAAGCTTGAGCTGTTCGTGATCAATTTCATGAAGGACAAGATGACGCTGCGGGTGCCGACCGCGAAGGTTGCCAATGTCGGCATGCGCAAGCTGTCGGAGCCGGTGCTGGTGAAGAAGGCGCTGGAGACCCTGAAGGGCCGCGCCCGCGTCAAGCGCACGATGTGGTCGCGCCGCGCCCAGGAATACGAAGCCAAGATCAATTCGGGCGACATCGTCGCGATCGCCGAGGTCGTGCGCGATCTCTATCGCTCCGAATCGCAGCCTGAGCAGTCCTACAGCGAACGTCAGCTTTACGAAGCCGCGCTCGATCGCCTGTCGCGCGAAATCGCCGTCGTGCAGCACGTGACGGAAACCGAAGCGGTCAAGGAAATCGAAGGCCAGCTCGCCAAGAGCCCGCGCCGTGGCGCCAAGGCCGAGACCGATGCTGAGGCGGATGCCGAGGCCGACGGTGAGACGGATGCCGACGCCGATGGCGACGATGCCGCCGTGGCGGACGAAGCCGCGTAAGCTGTTCCTGTCCAAGCGAATTGAAAAGGCCCGGTCGATGCGACCGGGCTTTTTTGTTTTGGGGGTAACATCAATTGGCTTGCCTAGCCACGGGCGGCACCACGTTCTCATCCAAAGCGAGTCCTCAGCAGATGTGCCTTATCACCGTGTATTCATTGAAGGAGGATACGACGCGGATAGAGGCGATGCAGAAGCAATCTCTAAATGTAGCCAACTCTGGACTCAGTATAGTGCCCGCGTTGGTGGGAACGCCGGAGTGGTGGCGCGCCACGGAAGGTAACTCGCTCGGGCGCAGAGTGGTGCCGGGGATAATCTCGCGAGTTTACTGGGGCAGCATGGGCGACTGGCCTATGTGCGAGGTAACAGCCGATGATGGCTCGAAATCAGACTGGACCCGTGAAGGGGACGTCAGCCGATACGTTGAGGGCCTGCGGGTACAATTCACTGCCGTATTCCATCCGTGGAAGATCCCGGATCAACATGGACTCGGCGCCACGTCGAAGATCATTCTGATCGTGGAGATCGAAGACAGCGACCGCCGTTCAGACCCTCGCGCACCCGGCCCGGGTGGCGTGGGGCTACGCGTGAGGCGGTAGCTCCTCCACAAGAATAGGAAGAAAGCGGAGTTCGCCTCTCGAGATCCCCGGTTCGCGCTAAGCGCGCCCGGGGATGACCTGCTTTCGCAGGTCAATCCACCACGATCTTGACGCGGTCGCGCGCCTTGACCTGGGCGTGGGCCTCAAGCCCGTTGATGATGCGGAAGCGATCTGCTGGACGGTCGACGCCGGCCATGCGGTGCGACAGCGATTCCACGGTGTCGCCGGGCTGCACGTTGATCACCTTGATGCGCAGCGGGCGGGCCGTCTGGATTTCGTCGAGCGACAATCGGCGGAAGGAGTTGACGGTTTCCCGCGCGTTGCGGTCGCTTTCCGTGGTCTTCTGCTTGGTGGCGAAGATGAAGCGGTAGACGTCGCTACCGAAGCGCAGCGCATAGACCTTGAACTGCCATTGATCGCCGCTGGCAATCGCGGACGCCGCCGGAAAACCGTTGATGGTGATGTCCTCGGTCGAGGCCTTGTCGACGTTTTCCATCCAGCCGGAATTGAGATAGTCGCCGAGCGTCTGTTCGGCCGACACCCGTACGACGTCGAAGCGCATCGCCTGCGCGCCGCCGTCGCGCACGCCGATCACGGCCTGCGCGGTATTGTCCAGCGTGAAGTTTTCCGGCGCCGTAAAAGTGAAGCCGAGCTTGGGATGCAGGAACCTGCGTCCGCGCACGAAGCCCTCGCTCGGGTCCTCGCCGTAGACGATATTGTCGATCGCGGCCAGATAGCTGTCGCGGTCGCGCTCGACCGACTCGGACGAAGTATATTGCCGCGCGGTGTTCTGGGCGTTGGCGACGCGCTCCGGCGTCGCCGGATGCGAGGACAGGAAGTCCTGCGCCCGCGGATCGGCCGAATTCTTGCCCGCCTTCAGTTCGGCGTTGCGTTCCATCGCCGTCAAAAACCGCGCCGCGCCGTAGGGATCGAAATGCGCATTGGCGGAGATGTTGACGCCCATCTTGTCCGCATCGAATTCCTGCTGCCGCGAGAAGGTCGCCATCGTCAGCTTGGTTTTCGCCAGCGCCAGCGCCGTCGGATCCTGATCGTTGCCGACGTCGGAGACGACACGGGTCGCGGCAGCCGCGGCTACCTGCCGCGCCTGATCCTCCCGGCTGTAGGCGTGCTTGGCCAGCACGTGCGCCATTTCGTGGCTCAGCACCGAGGACAATTCGGAAGTGTCGCAGGCCAGCGCGATCAGACCGCGCGTCACATAGAGCTGGCCGGTCGGAAGCGCGAAGGCGTTCACCGCGCCGGAATTGAGGATCGTCACCTTGTAGGCTTGATCGGGCCGCTCGGAGGCCGCTACCAGCCGGTCGACGGTCTTGCCGATCAATGCTTCCAGCCTCGCATCGTCATAGGCGCCGCCGTAAGTGGAGAGGATGCGCTCGTGTTCCTTTTCGGCGGCCGGACTCTGGACGAATGTACTTTTGGGCTTGGCCGTGGTCGTCGGCGCTGAAGGCGCTGCGGTTTGAAACCGGTTAACGTCACCGCAACCCGCAAGCAAAAGCGTAGCGCCCAGCACCATGGGCGAAGCCCAAGGCCGGCAGCTCACGCTTGTTCTATGACGTCCCACCACGTCCACCACGGCAGCCATTCTAATTGTTCCGGCGAGCTATTTCAGCAGCTCAATTTGTTCCGCCCGAACCACCTCAATCCGTGGCCCGGTTCGCGCCCCAACAACCCCCCGGACACGAATACGTTTGTATTCCAACGCCTTAGGCTCAAGACCGGCGGCCGCCAGGCTGGCGAGCGCCCGTCTTGGAATAGTCACAGCGAAGTCCCGTGTCCAGTTCCGTCCAAAGTTCAGATAGGTGGTTGCCCCTGCTTGCCGGACGGACAATACCTTGCCCTCGACCAGCGTAAAACGCCCAATCCCGGCCAAAATATCGCCCGGACTTTCCGTGTTTTTTATGACGGAGGGGTCGGCCCAGATGCCTCTTTTAGCCTCACGCGCACCGGCCTCGGCGGTCAGAAGTGCAGCGGCACATTCCTTGTCGTTCACATCGGCGGAAACGATGGCCTCGCCTCGCGTCAAAAGCTCGCGCTGCACCAGCGTCTCGTCCGGCAACAGCGACACAAAGGCGGTCTGGCGGCCATAGCGGTCGGGCGTGTCGTCTTCTCCGCTCAGCCGCACATCGCGACCGGCAAGGATAGTTGTCAGCGCCCGCTGGCGCGCCGCCTCCGTCTCCGCGGGGAAAGCAGGCTCGATCCCGGCAAGACGTATGTCGCGCCCGTCCTCCAGGCGAAAGCTGCGCGCATCGGTCACATCAGTCGCACGGCCCACACCCTGCGATCCAAATGCGCAAGGCGCAGCCGATGCCGAAGCCAAGGTCGCGATCGCCGCCAAAGCCGACGCTGATATCGTCACCCATTGAAGCATGGTTCGGATGTACCCGTGCTTGCCGCTCCGGGACGCTTGCGGCATGATTGCGACAACGGCAATTGCGGTTCTACCGCAATGCGACAGGGCTATGCGATAGGGCAGGGAGCTTTTTATGAGACGGGTTCTTTCCGGCTTTCTTGGCGTGATGCTGGCGGCGACGGCCACCGCGGCGCTCGCGCAAGGCAAACCTCCGCTCAAGCTCGGCGGCATCCTCGATATGTCCGGGCTTTATGCCGACATCACCGGCCCCGGCGCTGAGATGGCTGCAAAAATGGCGGCCGAGGATTTTGGCGGCGAAGTATTGGGCCGCAAGATCGAGATCATCGCGGCCGACCATCTCAACAAGGCCGACCTCGCCGCCAACATCGCCCGCGACATGATCGACAATCAGGGCGTCGAGATGATCTACGACGTCGCCGCTTCGGCAACTGCGCTTGCCGCGGGCGAGATCGCCAAGGCCCGCAACAAGATCGTCATGTTCTCGGGCCCCGGATCGATCCGCCTCAGCAACGAAGCCTGCGGCCCTTACACGGTGCACTACGTCTTCGACACCTATTCGCAGGCCAATGTGACCGGGCTTGCCGCGGTCAAGCGGGGTCTCGATAGCTGGTTCTTCATCACGGCCGATTACGCTTTCGGACATGACCTTGAGAAGGACACGGTCAATGTGGTGCAGAAGTCCGGCGGCAAGGTGCTTGGCAACGTCAGACATCCGCTCAACTCGTCGGACTTCTCGTCCTATTTGCTCCAGGCGCAGGCGTCCAAGGCCAAGGTAATCGGGCTTGCCAATGCGGGCGGCGATACCATCAACACGATCAAGCAGGCGGCGGAATTCGGCATTATGAAAGGCGGGCAGAAAATATCGCCGTTGCTCGTCTTCATCACCGACATCGACAGCGTCGGGCTCGATACCGCGCAGGGCCTGTTACTTTCGGAGGCGTTTTACTGGGATCTCAATGACGAAACCCGCGCTTTCTCCAAACGCTTCATGGAGCGGATAGGGCGCGTGCCGGGTGGGGCGCAGGCCGGCGTCTACTCGTCGGTCACGCACTATTTGAAGGCGGTGAAGGCCGCCGGCACCACGGATGCCGCCGCCGTCATGAAGATCATGAAGGAAACTCCGATCAACGACATGTTTGCCAAGAACGGCCGGATTCGCGAGGACGGCCGCATGGTGCACGACATGTATTTGTTCGAGGTCAAGAAGCCTCAGGAGTCGAAGGGCCGCTGGGACGATTATAAGCTTTTGGCGACCATTCCGGGCGATGAGGCGTTCCAACCGCTCTCGGAGTCGCGGTGCCCGCTGGTGAAGAAATAAGATCGACGGTCTATCCTCGTCATTGCGAGGAGCATGAGCGACGAAGCAATCCATCTTTCTGAAACAAGTGCTGGATTGCTTCGCTTCGCTCGCGATGACGGCTTTGAAAGCCGAACCAACAACAATAAAGGCACACTCTCATGAGCAACGAAACCGTCCTGCAAAACCTCGAATCCGGCCTGTTGACGATCACCATGAACCGGCCCGAGCGGCGCAACGCGCTCAATCCAGACATGACGCTGGGGCTGGTGGCGGCGGCGCGGCGCGCAGCGGAGGATCACGAGGTTCGTGCGGTTCTCTTGAAGGGCGCCGGTGGCACCTTCTGTGTCGGCGGTGACGTCAAGTCGATGGCAGACGGCAGCCGCGTGCCGATGTCGTTCGAGAACAAGATGGTGAACCTGCGGCGCGGCATGGAAGTCTCGCGGGTCCTGCACGAGATGTCGAAGCCGGTGGTGGCGCAACTCGACGGTGCGGCGGCCGGCGCCGGACTGTCGATCGCGTTGTCCTGCGATTTTCGCGTGGCGTCGCAATCGGTGAAAATCACCACCGCATTCGCCAAGGTCGGACTATCGGGCGACTACGGCGGCACGTATTTCCTCACGCAGATGCTCGGCAGCGCCAAGGCGCGGGAGCTTTATCTGCTGTCGCCGGTCTTGACGGCCGAGGAAGCGCTGACGCTCGGCATGGTGACGCGTGTGGCGCCCGATGCCGAGATCGACGCGGCGGCGCGCGAGTTTGCGATGTCGCTCGCGCAGGGGCCGTCGATCACCTACGGCTACATCAAGCGCAACATCAACAATGCCGAGCGGCTGTCGCTGGAAAGCTGCTTCGACGCGGAAGCCATGCACCATTCGCGCGCCAGCGAGACCGCCGATCACAAGGAAGCGGCGAAAGCCTTCGTCGAAAAGCGCAAGCCGGTGTTTCAGGGGCACTGAGCTGCGCTAGTCTCACCGCCCCTTGAAGTTGGCGACCCGCCGCTCCTCGGTCGCCTTGACGCCTTCCTTGAAATCTTCGGTGGCGCGCAGCCGCGTCTGCTCGGCAAGTTCGTGGTTGGTGGCAGCGAGCACGCGGTCGGCAAGCCCGGCGCGCATCGTGGCGCGGGTCGAGAGCAGGCCAAGCGGCGAGCACTCGGCGATTTCCTGAGCGAGTTTCACGGCTCGCTCACGAACCTGATCCTGCGGCACGCATTCATTGGCAAGGCCCATCCGGTACGCTTCCTCGCCAGTCACCCGGCGCGAGGTGTAGAAAATCAGTTCGGCGTTGTTCTTGCCGACCAGTTCGGGCAGCGTCACCGTCAGCCCGAAGCCCGGATGAAAGCCGAGCTTGGTGAAGTTGGCGGCAAAGCGCGCCTCCGGACAGGTGACGCGGAAATCCGCCGACACCGCTAATCCGAGCCCGCCGCCGATCGCGGCGCCATGGATGGCTGCGACGATCGGCTTCTGCGCACGGAAAATGCGAACGGCCTGGATATACAAATGCGCGATCGGGCCAAGTCCGGTGGCCGGATCGGCCTTGGCGCGCGCCTCCTGTTCCTGCCGCGCCGGATCGTTGAAATTGGCGCCGGCGCAGAACGCCTTGCCTTGCGCTGCCAGCACCGACGAGCGGATTTCGATGTCGCGGTCGAAGTCATCGAGTGCATCCGCGATCTGGTTGATCAGCGAGATGTCGAAAAAATTCAGCGGCGGGCGCCGGATCTCAATCAGGCCGACATGTCCGATCTTCTCGACGCCGATGTCCTTGGTGGTGCTCATAAGATTTGTCTCCGTTAGTACGCCGGTGGTGCGAACCCTCTCCCTTGGGAGAGGGTTGGGGTGAGGGGTTACGGTCTATCGTTAGTCCTTACCCCCTCACCCGGCGCTATGCGCCGACCTCTCCCCATGGGCGAGGTAAGAAGAAATCTCGAAATCATCGCAACCCAAGCCCGCGCGCGATGATGCCGCGCAGCACCTCGGTGGTGCCACCCTGAATCGTAAGTTTTGGCGCGGTCTTCATCGCGAACGACAGCTGGTTCTCCAGCGTCTCGTGATTGCTGGCGTCAGCATCGACGAAGGCGGCGAGGTCGCGAACCCGGTGCGGCAATTGCTGTTCCCAGATCGTGCCGATGTCCTTGACGATCGCGGCCTCCACCACCGGCTCCTTGCCGGCCTGCAACATGCCCGCCACCGAAACCGACATTCGCCGCATGGTGTGAAGCTGCGCCACGAGACGCCCGATGCCTTCGGCAGCGCGGGTGTCAGGCGAGGGGCCGACCGCGCGCACGAGTTCGGTCAGCACATAGTAAGTCTCCAGGAAACGCTCGGGGCCTGAGCGCTCATAGGCGAGTTCGGATGTGGCCTGTTTCCAGGCGCCGTCGATCTCGCCCAGCATCTGGTCGTCGGGGACGAAATGGTCGGTGAACACCACTTCGTTGAATTCGAACTGCCCGGTGATCTGGCCGATCGGATTGACCTTGATGCCTGGCTTCTTCATGTCGACCAGAAACTGGGTCAGGCCGTGTCGGCGATTTTCCTTGGTGGGCGGCGAGGTACGAAAGATTGCGATCATGTAGTCGGCAATATGCGCCGACGATGTCCAGATCTTGGTGCCGTTGATCAGGAAGCCGCCGTCGGTTTTTGTCGCCTTGGTCTTGGCCGCGAACAGGTCCGAGCCGGAATTCGGCTCGCTCATGCCGATCGCAAAGCAGACTTCGCCGCGGCAAATCCGCGGCAGGATGTCCATCTTGATGCGCTCGGTCGCGTATTTCAAAAGTACGGGACCGCTCTGGCGGTCGGCGACAAAGAAGCGCCGCGTCGGCGCATTGGCGACGCGCATTTCCTCGGTGACCACATAGCGCTCGAGGAAGGTGCGCTCGTGGCCGCCGTATTTCTTCGGCCAGGTCATGCCGAGCCAGCCGCGGGCGCCGACGCGGCGGGAAAATTCCGGGGCGTCACTGTCCTCGCGGTTCGGCTGGTGCGGATCGAAGGTGCCGGCGGCGATTTCCTCGGCGAGAAACGCGCGCACTTCCTTGCGCAGCGCGACGCACTCGCTCGGCAGGCGGATCGGATCGAAACGGAGGGCTGCGGTCATTGGATCAAGTCCGGAAATCTCACGAGGGTGATTGAGTTAGCGCGAAGCCACCAGCGGCCACAGCTCATCGGCGCCGTTGGCGGCCACGCGCCGGCCGAGCTCGACCGCCCAGTAACTCTCGGAGCCGAAATCGTCGCGCCACGCCAGCGCCCGCAGCGTATAGCGATGCAGGATATGCTCGATGGTGAAGCCGATCGCGCCGTGAACCTGATGGGCAATCGCGGCCGCTTTCTCGGCCGCTTCGGAGCAGCGGATTTTTGCTGACGCCGCTTCAAGGAAGGCAGCGTCAGGCGCAGCGCCAGCCGCAAACGCGTCCGCCGCCGAGGTCGCGGCCGCCAGTGCCGCCGCCGACTCGCCGGCCAGCCTCGCCAGGTTATGCTGGACCGCCTGAAACTTCGAAATCTTCTTCTCAAACGCGACGCGTTCGTTGGAATAGCGCACGCTGATCTCGAGCATGGTCTCAAGGCTGCCCGCAATCTGCAGGCTGCGTGCGACCGCGCCCATCAGAAGCAGCGAGGTAAGGTTGAAGCCCTCAGGCGCGGGCTTGACGGTAACGGGCGCGACGCGATCGAAGGTCACGGTGTCGTTGCCGTCGCCGCCGAGATTGAGACTGGATTCAATCCGGCACTTGGCCGCGTCGACGAGCGCAATCGACAGCTTTCCGTCGCTACCTTGCGTAAGCACCGCGATGTGTTTGGCTTCGCTTGCGAAGGGAATGCCGCGCGCGCGGCCGGACAGCGTGCCATCGGCATTGAGCGTGATACGGTCCTTGGCCCCGGCCGGCGCGAGCGTCATTTCGCCCTCGGGGCTGACGATTTTGGCCTGCGACAACAGCCAGCCGGCCAGCATGGTTTCAGCGAGCGGCAGGGGAAGCGCAAAACGCCCCGCGGCGCTCAACACTCCAAACCCCTCGGCCAGCGTCGCGCCCGAACCGCCGTATTCCTCGGCGACCCAAGACAACGGCAGGCCGGCTTCGCTCAGCGCCCGCCACAGCGGCGCCTTCCAGCCGCCTTTCCTGTCGCTGTTGATGGTTTGCGCATCGGCCAGATCGGCAAATATCCGCTCGGCGGTCTGCGCAACAATGTTCTCGGCTTCGATCACGGCGTTCCTCGGCAGGCTCTTGTTGTGGCCATGATGGGGAAAAGGCCTAAGCCTGACAAGCACTAGTGGTCGCAGGGGGCCCTGCGGGTGCGGAATGAAGCGATACCGGTTCGGGCATACGGGTTATTCCACGCAACGGAGTTTCTTTAAGGTGTAATCGTGTGCTAGTGCCCACTTTCCAAAGTTCGTCAGGCGGCACTAGATCGCCACAAACATTCAAAACCCAAGACGAGGAAAATGCGATGTCGAAGGATGGTCTGTGCGCTGTTATCACCGGCTCTGCCTCGGGTCTTGGCGCCGCGACGGCGGCCATCCTGGCCAAAGGCGGCGCGCGCATCGTCATCAACTATTCCTCGAGCCAGAAAGAAGCCGAGCAGACCGCCGATCTCTGCCGCAGCGCCGGCGGCGAGGTGGTCGTGGTTCAGGGCGATGTGTCGCGCGATGAGGATTGTCGCAAGATCGCGGCTGCAGCCGCTCCCTGGGGACGGCTTGATGTACTGGTGAATAATGCCGGCACCACCAAACACGTTCCGCACGGGGATCTGGACGGCTTGTCGGCGGAGGATTTCCAGCGCCTGTTCGGGGTGAACACGATCGGGCCGTTCCAGATGGTGCGGGCCGCGCGATCGCTGCTGGAGGCCGGCGCGAAAGCATCGGGCCGCGCGTCGTCGGTCGTGAATGTCTCGTCGGTCGCCGGCATCAGCGGGATCGGCTCGTCGGTCGCCTATGCAGCAAGCAAGGGCGCGCTCAACACCATCACGCTGTCGCTGGCGCGTGCACTCGCACCGCTGATCCGCGTCAACACGGTATGTCCCGGTTATATCGACACGCCTTGGTTCACCAAGGGCCGCGGCGTCGAGGGGGCGGCGAAGGTCCGCGATTCCGTGGTCGCCAAGGTGCCGCTGAAGCGGGCATCCACGGCGGAGGATGTTGCAGGCGTCGTCTGCTTCCTCGCTTTGCCGCAATCAGGCAACATGACCGGCGAGATCGTGCGGATCGACGCCGGCGCGCATCTCATCACGTAGCAATGCAACGGTCATTCCGGGTCCGTTCGTTACACTCGCGGCCGGAATGACTTCGTCACTTATTGAAGTCGCTAAGCACGCCGCTTGCCACCAGCCTGTTCCAGATGAACAACACGATCAGCGCGCCGATCGTTGCGGTGATGAAGCCCGCGCCCTGGTCGGGGCCATAATGCCCGATCGCCTGGCCAATCCAGGTGGCGAGAAATGCGCCGACAATGCCGAGTACGGTGGTGAAGATGAAGCCGCTCGGATTGTTGGGGCCCGGCGAGAGCAGCCGCGCGATGATGCCGGCGACAAAGCCGACGATGATGATCCAGATGATGCCGCTCATGACTGTCGTCCTCCTCGAAAAGTCAGACTAAAAAATTAGAGCCGGTCGGATAATTCGTCTTCCGTCGGTAGCCGACCGTCCGGCGTCAGATGGTTGACCACCTCAGGCAGATGCTGGCTGAGGCCGCTCAGCAGGTCCTCGCGTGACAGGCCGCTTTGCGACATCAGGCTGTTGATCTGGTCGGCGCCGAGCGCATTGGCGAGATCGCCGGGCGCGATCTGCTTGTTCGGCCCCGGGCTTACCCATGAATTGGCGGTCTCGCCATGGCCGTTCTGCTGGAGTTGCTTGAGCAGGTCGCCGAGGCCGCCGCTGATAACGCTGCCCGCCGCGCCTCCGGCGAGCATGCCGCCAAGGCCACCCTTGAGAAGGTCGCCAAGACCGCCAAGACTTCCACCACCAAGACTTCCACCGCCAGGGCTTCCGCCCAAACTGCCGCCAAGTCCGCCGGGAGCCGGGGAGGATGGTGCGGGAGCCGGCGCCGCGGTCGAAGCCGAGCCGCCGGTGACGTGTTTCACGGCCTTGTAGGCAAGTAGCGCCAGGATCGCCATGGTCATCGGCGACATGCCGCCGCCGGATTGCGCGCTCGGGGTGGAGGGGCCGCGCGGACCGTTCTGCATTCCGTTCAGTACGTCGAGTAAGCCCATCGTCATCTCCTGCCGATAATGCGCCCCGCCGGATGAAACCATAGCGAGGGGGTATGACGGTTACAAGGCGACAAGTCCTTGCACGTCGGCTACCAGAAGGGACGGCGGCAAAGCCGGTGATTTGCCGAAATTTTTAGCGGGCAACAATTAGCAGTCAACAAATGGAGCAGGATCGACCGATCGTCGTGGCGGGTGCCGGCAGCATCGGCTGCTTTGTCGGCGGCCTCGCCGCCTGTGCCGGCCGTCGTGTCTCGTTGTTGGCGCGTCCGCGCGTGATCGCGGAAATCGAGCGTTTCGGCTTGACCCTGACGAATTTGGAAGGCTCGTCCTGGCATGTGGCATCTCAGCAATTGAAGTTGTCCGGGGAACCGGAGGTTCTCGCCGAGGCAAGCATCGTGCTGGTTGCTGTCAAGAGCGCCGATACCGCCGAAATCGCCGATGCGATCGCGCTTCACGCACCAGCGGACGCCGTCATCGTCAGCTTGCAGAACGGCGTCGCCAATGCAGCTGTTCTGCGCAGCCGGTTGCCGGGGAGGACGGTGCTCGCGGCCATGGTGCCGTTCAATGTGATCGCGGCGGGCGAAGGGCGATTTCATCGCGCCACCTCAGGCGATATCGTGATCGAGCGCGATGCGGCCGATGTCGCCGCGCAGTTGTCGGCGCCGGGACTGGTCATGCGCCCGACCGACGACATCGCGGGCGTGCAGTGGGGCAAGCTGCTCGTCAACCTCAACAACGCCATCAATGCGCTGTCCGGCCTGCCGCTCCGTGAGCAACTTGGCAACCGCGATTGGCGCCGATTATTTGCCGACCAGATCGCCGAAGGCCTGATGGCGGTGCGCGCCGAAGGCATCAAGCCGGTATCGCCAACGCCGGTGCCGCTGAGTTTGGTGCCGCATCTGTTGCGGCTGCCCAACGCCGTCTTTGCGATCGCGCTGGCGCCGGCCATGAAGATCGATCCGCAGGCGCGCTCGTCGATGTGGGAAGATCTCGATCGTCGCCGCCGTACCGAGATCGATTATCTTCAGGGCGTGATCACCGAAATCGCGGACCGTCGTGGATTGAACGTTCCGCTGTCGCGCCGCATCGTGGCGTTGATCCGGGATGCCGAGGCGGCGAAACAAGGCTCGCCGCGATTGACGGTCGAGCAAATTCGGTTGGGTGTTTCGGAAGACTAGGGCTCGGTTGCAGCGTCAACTGCGCTTGTCCTTGCTCGCCGAAGATCCGAACAGGGCCTTTTTCAGGTCCTTGATGCTTTCGGAAAGCCGCGGCCATTCGCATGAGAAGGAATGCTGCTGACAGGCGGCTTGCTTGGCGCGCCGGGGATCGCTGGCAGGCACCGGCGGCTTGGCGATGCCGCGGGTCGCGGGCGTCGCGCGATCGCCCTCGCTTGTTAACGAGGCCTGCTGCTGCAATTGCTGCTGTTTCGCGGCAAAAGCCGCCGCGATGTTTCGACGCCGCTGATTTTCGAGGTAGACGGCATATTGCTCGTCGATCTGCTTTTGCTCTTCCGCCGTCGGATTGGGGCCTGCGATATCGAAGCTTCGATTTTGCATGAAATCAAAATAGGTATAGCCCCCGCTTGGCTTGCGGCGGCCGGCGAATTTCGCGTTGCATTCGGAAAGCGCGGTTCGTCTCGCTTCCTTGTTCACGGCCTTCTCGGCGACGTCGGCGCATTCTTCGAAATCGGACGGCCCACGCGACCACCATTGCGCACTCGCTTGCGAGCACGACAGCGCGGCGCAGCCGATCATGGCGGCCATCAAGACCGCCCGGGTACGTGACAAACTCAACACAACGTCCTGCAGTCAACTCGGGAAACAAAGTTACTGCAGATTGTCGCCATTACCCGTCGCCGAGTCGACCCCGTGACCGGGGAGTTACCCACAGGAGAGCGGGCTTGACATTCGCTGAAATCAGTTTCCGAAAACGTTGCCGCTCTGGATCGAGCAACTCTCGCCGCTGGTCTTGACCGAATAGAAATCGTACTGACGGCCGGTGATCATACTGGTGACGCGCGTGGACTGCGCGCCACCCGTCTTTCCCGTCACGACATGCGCGCTGCATCCCTGAAAGCCTGAATCGAAGGTGACCGCGATCATCATCGCGCCAGCGTTGCCGCGCGGCATGCTCGCGCTCATCGAGTTGCCGCTGAAGCTGACGTTTCTCGCCGAGCCGTCGCCCTGCACGGTGTCGCGTTGTCCCGACCTTGTTCCTCTGTTCCCTCTTGAAACCGACATGCTGACGCGGCTGAAGGCGCGGCCTTTGTCGCTGACATAGACCGATAATTGTCCTGTCCCTGTCACCGCGGTCGGAGCAGCGTCTCGGTCGGTAGTTTGCATCCGGTTTTCGGTCCAGCTGACGATCACCGACTTGCCGTAGAGTTGGGCAGGCGCGGCGAAGGCGCCTGACGTGGTCATGGTGAGCACGAGGATAGCGGCGGGGATACGGTCAATCATTTGGTCAGGCTCCAATCATTTGCGTGAAATCTCATCGGACTTGATTTTCAATAGAGTCATCTGAAGCGTTGCGCCGCAGCCAACTATTCGCAGTAACTTCGACCGTTGAAGGAGAAGCACTTTCCGCCGCCGCCTCCACCGCCCGCGGGGGCCGAACGCTGCTTTGGCGCCGGTTCTTGCGTCGCGGTGCGCGGCTTTGGCGCCGGCTCGGGGCGCTTTTCGCAGGCGCCGCTCGAATTCAGGAAGCTGCCGCTGCCGCAGCTGATCTGGACGCAGCGGCCACCATCTTCCTTCTGGCCCTTGGCGCAGATCAGCGGGCAAACCCGGTCGGTCTTGCTGCGCACCACATCCAGCGCGTCGAGGCTCGCGACTTTGACGTCGAACTGGGTATTGGCGTTCTTGTTGAACAGCTCGAGCGCCTTGCGCGAACTGTCGTCCCAGGTGCCATCGACATTGCCGGCATTGCAGCCGACACGTTTTAAGTGAGCCTGCAACAGCCGCGTGACGTCGGCCTGATCGATTTGCGGCGACGCGGGCGGTTTGGGCGCCGTTGGGTCCGGTGTCAGGCTGGCGAGCTTGCCGGCATCTTCCTTGCTGGTTTCCTTATTGGTTTCTTTGACGGCGCGCTTGGCCGCTTCCGCTTTGGCGAGTTCGACCTGGCGCTGCGCCTCGGCAATCGCCTGGCGCTTGGCTTCCTCGACCTGTTGCCGGGCGGCCTCGGCCTGTTGCTGCGCCAGTTCGACCTGCCGCTTCGCCTCATCGAGTTCCTTCTTGGCTTGCTCGGCAACCTGGCGCCGGGCCTCTTCGAGATCCTTCTTCGCTTGCTCCGACAGCTTCTGCTTGGCTTCGGCGGTCTGACGCTGGCTTTGCTCTTCCAGTTGCTTGCGCAACTCGGCGGCTTTCAAAGCGGCCTGCTCTTCGGCGTCCCGCCGCGCATCGTCGGCTTTGGTGCGGGACTCCTGTGCGGCGGCGAGTTTGCTGGTCTGGGCTCGTGCCAGGTTCGCATAAAGGCCGTTCGGATGGCTGGCGAGGAAGGAATCCCAGGCTTCCTTGGTGCCGATCTGGGCGGCAAGCTCATAATCGACGCGGGCTTCGGTTTCCGGATCGACCGGCTTCGCCGCAGGTGGAACCAGCGACATGGTCTGGCCGCCGAGCGAGCCGTAGACGAACGGCTCCTGACGGTTGCCGGTGCTTTTGAGCACGTCGTCGCGGACCCGGCCGAAGGCGAGGCGCAGATCAAGCCCGGGCTCGGCAATGTGCTTCACCAGCGCCGTCGCGAAGGGGCTATTGGCGCCGTCGCCGTCGCTTGCCACCGCGCCCGCTTTGGCTGCGAAGGCAATCAGCGTATCCGACATCGCGGGCTCGATCTTGGCGAGGCCGCGGCCGACCGAACGGCTGGCAAGGCTTCGCTTCATCGTGTTGGCGAAGGGGTTGTCACGGCAGGCGTCGAGGATCACGAGCCGCAGCCGTTTGGTGCCCTCCAGCGCCTTGAGCACCCGGTCGAGCGAGACGGTCTCATCCTCGATGTCGAAGTCGCTGACGAGCTTGGCATCGGCCGGCACCAGATAATTGGTGCCATCGACCTCGATGCCGTGTCCGGCGTAATAGACCACCGCGATATCGGCATCGCGCGAGGTCTCGGAGAATTCGCGGATGACGCGGCGCAGGTCGACGATGCCGAGGTCGCGCTGATTGTTGACGATATCGAAGCCGGCCTGCTTGAACAGGGCCGCCACGACATCGGCATCGCGCGCGGGATTGGCCAGCCGAGGCACCTGCTGATACTTGGACATGCCGATGACGAGCGCGACTCGCTTGTCAGCGAGCGCCGGATCTGCCGAAAGGCAGAACAAAAATCCAATTAAAAAAAGAAAAGCGGACCTCACCCCCGGCCCCCAAAAATTTGTTACGCTTTTTCATATCAATCGGGGCCTTAACCGGCAAGTTGCCCCTGAAGGGAGAGCCGAGATGATGCGCCGTCTGATCCTGTTGCTGGCCTGTGGAATCTGCCTGGGCGGGGCTTTGGGGCCGGCCTGGAATTCGGCTTGGGCTGCCCCCGACTCCAAGGCCGGCCCCGCTTGTCTCTATGAAAGCAAGACCTATAGCGAGGGGGCTTTTGTTTGCGTTCAGAAGTCGCTGATGCTCACGTGCACGGCCGATGGCGATCGCATGTCGTGGAAGCCGGTTGCCGACAAAGATATCAACGATCGCTGTACGAGGCCGACGGTGCGACATTATCCGGAGCGGCTGCGACCGCCCATCCACCGGCACTTCGTACATCGGGCTTTCCCCTATGTGGAAAATCCGAAGTGTTTTGTGTTCAACGGTAGGGAATATTGCGAGTAGCGGCCGCGCTCCCCACTAGCGAGAGATGCGCCAGATCGTGCCGTTGCCGTCCTCCGAGACCAATAGCGCGCCGTCGCGCGTGACCGTGACACCCACCGGGCGTCCCCACACATCGGAATCGCCGGCGACGAAGCCTGTCATGAAATCCTGATATTCGCCGGTCGGAACGCCGTCTTTCATGCGGATGCGGATCACCTTGTAGCCGGTGCGCTTCGCGCGATTCCAGGAGCCGTGCTCGGCGGCAAAGCCGTCGCCGCGGTATTCCGCCGGGAATGCGCTGCCGTCGTAGAATGTGAGTCCGAGCGAGGCCGAATGGGCCTGGATCAGGACGTCGGGAACGGTGACCTTGTCCTTTAGGTCGGGCCGCTCGCCCGCATGATGCGGATCCTCGTGATTGCCGATGTAAAACCATGGCCAGCCATAGAACGCGCCCTCGCGCACGCGGGTGACATAGTCGGGGACGAGGTCATCGCCCAAGCCGTCACGCTCGTTGGTCGAGCAATAGGCGTCACCCGTGCTGGGGTGAACGGCGAGCCCCACGCAATTGCGGATTCCGGTGGCGAAGATTTTCGCGTCTGATCCGTCCGGATTGAAAGAAAGTACGTCGGCGCGGCGGGCCTCATAGCCTGAGCTGGCGCCGAGCGCGAGTTGTGAACTGTCGGAAGGATTGCCTTTGCTGCCTTCAGCATCGTTGCTGCCGGAGCCGACCGAAACCAGCATCCGCTTGCTGTCCTGGATGAAGACGATGTCTCTGGTTGAGTGGCCGCCACGCGGCAGCTCGGCCACCACGGTCTCGGGCTTGTCAGCGGCTTTCAAGTCGCCGTCCCGGTAGCGAAAGCGAACCACGCTGTCGGTATTGGCGACGTAGACCCATTGCGGATGATCGCTGGGGAAGAAGGCAATTCCAAACGGCTGGTGGAGGCCGGCGGCATAGATTTCGTTTTTGACTGGTTTCGAGCCGTCTTCCGAAAGCCGCAGCACGCGAATTCGCCCTGAGCGCGTTTCCGCGACAAAAATATCGCCGTCCGGCGCCGTCCTCATTTCGCGCGGTCCGCTCAAGCCCTCGGCTAGTAATTCGACCTTGAAGCCGGGAGGCACCTGCGGCATCGCGGAAGCGGGCCGCGGCACCACATGCGAGCCATTGGCCGATGAAGCTGTGGCTCCCGGTTTCGGCAAATCGGAGGGACGGATCAGGCGGACGAGACCCGGTTTGTCGGCACGCCAGTCGCCGAACGCCGCGGTCCCGGTCAGCGGTGCCGATTGGGCCAAAGCAGGAATCGAGGCGGCAACGACGCCTGCAGCCGCCAGCGCCGCGACGAGCAACGCCGGCATCGATTGTCGAACAAGGCCGAATCGCTGCGCGCTGGAAATCTCCGGTGCCCTCGCTGCGGGTCGCTTCATGTTCGCCATCTTGTTCGTGGATGCTGTCGAAGCTGAAGGTAGCGGCCGGGCCCGGCATCGGCGAGAGGGGATTGGCGCGTTGACGACGATGTGTACGGTGAACCAATTCGCGGTTGGGCCGTCATATCAGCAGCAGGTGTTGTCGGCTGCCAGCGAGAGTGGAACTTTTGGATGTGCGATGCATGCGACCAGCTCGACGAAAAGATCGAGCACTACAAGAGGGTGATGGCAGCGATGACCGACCAGCTTACCATCGACGGAATTACGGCGCTGATCGCTGAGCTGCAAGCACAGAAAGCGGCGCTGCATCCGATACAGAAATGAAGCCGCGGAAACGGCGCATATCTTCCGTCCATTGGCCAAGAGACGCTGGCGGCCGGCGGCCTTCTCCTGTATTTTCGCTTCATCGCCCGAGAAAAAATAGCAAATAACGGGGCAATTGCGGGAGGACGGCCCAAAAGATGTTCCTCGTATTTATTCGTCACGGCAGTGTGGCCGCGCTTCTCGCAGGTGTCGCCGTCGCGGGGCTGGCGTTTTTGTCCGGCTGGATCGAGCCGCGGATCGCTTTGATGCTGCTTGGTGCGCTGTTGTTTTACCTCAGCGAATACGGCATGCATCGCTTCGCCTTTCATGCGCCGCCGCTGTCGTGGCCGCCGGCACGCAAGCTGCAGCATCGCCTCCATTACGACCACCATGTCGAGCCCAGCCGGCTTGACCTGCTGTTCCTGCCGATCTGGTTTCTGGTGCCCAATCTCGCCGTAGCCGCCGGGCTTATTGCGCTGGTGTTCGGCGCGGAAGGCTCCGTGTCCGCGCTGTTCGGCATGATGCTGGCGATTTTGCACTATGAATGGGTGCACTACGTCGCCCACATCCCCTACCAGCCACGAACCCGGTTCGGCCGCTGGATCAAGCAGTACCACTTGCGCCATCACTTCATCAGCGAGAAACACTGGTTCGGCGTCAGCAACCCGACGCTGGATGGTGTGTTCGGCACGTTCTGTGGGCCAGACGCTTCGGAAAAGAGCGCGACGACCCGCAAACTCTACTCCTGAAGCGCGCCAGCTATCCATATATCGGAAACGGCAATGGAATCGAAATTCGCCAGGCCCATCCTGCTCGCAGCGCTTATCATGCCGGTCGTGGCCAATGCAGCCAAGTTGCCGCCTCTAGCGGCCATGAAGCTGGGTGAAAATCAAACCACCTACATCTTCGATCCAAACAAAGTGACAGTGGTAGCGCCGACTTACGATTTGACCGTAACGCTTAAACCTGCTCGGGGAAATTCCGAAGTTAATCGGGGGACGATGACGCCACACGTCTGGGGGATTGCTGAAATCCCGCTTTCGATCAACGATACCCCGGAGAATTTCTTAAAGGAGCTCCAGCTCGACACCAAGTTTATTACCCTTCATTCGCTAAGTGGTGAGCTGCATATCAGAGCGAGCAGCATAAAATACATTATCGAACCGCCACTTCAGGCCGACCGGGAGAGAGGCGCAAAAGCGCTTGTTTCCCTCGAGCCGCGAGTAGTGGATTGGGCTGGGGTGCAAAGACCGTGGTTGGTCACGGAAACGCCTGCCCAGGTAAAAGCGCTGGCCGATGAAAAACGCATTCAAGAAGACAGCGAATGACGAATGAGAAGTCTTCGTTCAAAGACTGGCGAGCGCGCGCTCGTTCTGGTATGAAGCCGCCAGTTCCCGCCGGTGCGGGGGAAAGCTCCGGTCCCGTAGCTCAGCCGGATAGAGCGACGGTTTCCTAAACCGTAGGTCGCATGTTCGAGTCATGCCGGGATCGCCAGTTTTCGTGTCATTTTTGACAGCTTCCTCCGCCAGATGAGGGGTCGATGCGGGGCCGCGCGGGTCCCGGTGAGAACCCCGCATGTCAGACCGGATTGATGCCTGGACCCATATTTTTCCAAAAGCCTATTTCGAGAGGCTTCAGACCATGGCGTCGGCGGCCGGGCCGCTCAAGCGTTGGCTGCAACTGAAATCGCTCTACGATCTCGATCACCGTTTCCGCCTGATGGATGGCTTTGCCGGTTATCGCCAGGTGCTGACGCCCTCCATGCCGGCGATCGAGGATCTGGCAGATGGTCAAGCGGCGGTCGACTTGATGCGGCTGATGAATGACGGGCTCGCCGAACTCGTGAACTCTCATCCGGATCGCTTTCCGGCATTCGCCGCCGCACTATCGTTGCATGACGTCGACGCTGCTGTAGCCGAGATCGCGCGGGCCGAGACACTCGGCGCGGCCGGCTTTCAGCTCTGCACCCACATGCGCGGTATTCCCATGGATGATCCGCGTTTCCATCCGGTGTTCGCCGAGATCGCGAAGCGTGATCTCGCGATCTGGCTGCACCCGATCCGCGGGCCCGCGCCGGATTACCCGACGGAGCAGAAGTCGCGTTACGAGATCTGGTGGTGTTTCGGCTGGCCTTACGACTCCAGCGTCGCGATGGCGCGGCTGGTATTTTCGGGCCTGTTCGATCGCCATCCGAATTTGAAGATCATCACCCACCACATGGGCGCGATGATTCCGTACTTCGAAGGCCGCATCGTGCAAGGCTGGGGCCTGGAGATGGGGGCGCGCACGCCGCCCGCCGACGCCGGCCTGTTACCGGGGGTGTTGCAACGCCGGCCTGAGGACTATTTCAAGATGTTCTTGGCCGATACCGCGCTCTCCGGCGCCGTCGGCGCCACGCGATGCGGGCTCGATTACTTCGGCGCCGACAAGGTCGTGTTCGCGAGCGACTTTCCGTTCGATGCCGAAGGCGGTAGCTACCTGGTGCGCGAAACCATCAAGGCTTTGGACGCACTGGAATTGCCGAGCACGGTCCGGCACAAGATCGACGCCGGCAATATCTCGGCGCTGATCCGCCGCGGCTGAGATAAAATGACAGCTCGCGCGCCACAGCCACTTGCGATCGACACCGGAAAGCCCGGAGCGGTCTCAGCCCTGCTCTCGCGCCCCGACGCGCCGCGTGCGTGCTACGTCTTCGCTCATGGCGCCGGCGCCGGAATGACGCATTCCTTCATGGAGGCGTTTACGAACGGCCTCTCGGAACGCGGCATTGCGTCCTTGCGCTACCAGTTTCCCTACATGGAAAAGGGCAGCAAACGGCCGGACCCGCCGGCGATCGCGCAAGCTACCGTGCGCGCGGCGGTCGCAAAGGCCGCAGAGATTTTTCCCGGCGTCACCCTGATCGCGGGTGGAAAATCGTTCGGCGGCCGCATGACCTCGCAGGCGCAGGCGGCAGCGTCACTCCCGGGCGTGCGCGGCCTCGCCTTTGTTGGCTTTCCGCTGCATCCGGCCGGCAAGCCTTCGACCGACCGGGCCGATCACCTTGCCAAGATCGACATTCCCATGCTGTTTCTCCAGGGCACGCGCGACGGCCTCGCGGAAGTGGCGCTGATCGAAGGCGTGGTGAAACGTCTGGGACGGCTAGCGACATTGCATCTGGTGGAAGGCGCCGATCATTCCTTCCACGTGCTGGCGCGCTCGGGCCGCAACGACCACGAAGTGATGAATGAAATTCTCGATGCGTTCGCTGGATGGGCCGATTCAATCGTCAACGTTTGAAACGCGGTGAGTATTCAACAGCCGCGACAAATGCTGTGGATCTGCCGGTCCAGCGCCTGGTCCTCTTGTTTCATCTGCTGGAGCGCTTCCATGGTCGGGTCCCGGCGCGGCTCCGGCTTCTTTTTTGCGGCCAACTCAGCCTCCTGTCGCTGATAGCAGGCTTCGCGCTCCGGCTTGGCCTGGATGAAGCGGCATTGTTCCACGGCGGCGGCCGGAGAGCTGAGAAGAGTGAGCGCGATGGCGTAGGAAAAAAGTCCGCCGATCATGGCACGGACAGGCGTTGCGGTCTTCGGTTTGAACATGATCATGCTTCCGCTCCGCCTCCGACCTCATGCGTCTTGGGCGCGACAGCGGAGTAAGCAACGTGGATGCCCGGGTCAAGCCCGGGCATGACGAAGGATGGAGGGAAGCAATACCCTCAGGCGTTGCCGCGGTCCTCGCGGAACAGATCGAGCTTCTGTTGCACCGGACGATCCGAGAACGAGAACAGCACCGAGTCCGCGTCGGCCTCGTGCGTGACCCACTGCCAGCTCGGCACCACGAACAGGTCGCGCGGTCCCCATTCGAAGGTCTGTTCGCCGATCCGCGTCCGACCCTTGCCTTCGATCGCCGCGAACACGGTGGCATCGGTCGAACGATAGCGCGCGGTCTTGAAACCCTTCGGCAACAGCTGAATGAAGGTGCCGATGGTCGGCATCGCGAAATCGCCGGTCTCGGGGTTGGAGAATTTCAGCTTCAGGCCGTGGCAGGCGTCCCATTCGTCGCGCTGCTTGGCGGCTTCCAGCGCATCTCGGGTATAGGAATAGGGATAGTTGAAGATCGGCGAGGTCTTCGATTTGCGCTTGTCGTCGACCGGCAAAAGGTTGTGGCCGTAACGGGCAAAGCTGTCGCCGGCAGGACGGGTCACCTTCTGCTGGTCTTCCTTCGACGGCTCAGCAAACGAGGCGTCAAGGAATTGAACCAAGGGAATGTCGAGGCCGTCGAGCCAGAACATCGGCTCAGAGGTCTCATTGGAGTGGTCATGCCACGTCATCGACGGCGTGATGACGAAATCGCCCGGCGACATCGCAGTGCGCTCGCCATCGACTGAGGTGTAGGCGCCCTGGCCCTCGAGCACGAAGCGCAGCGCCGACTGGCTGTGACGATGCGCCGGCGCAACGTCGCCCGGCACCACCATCTGCACGCCGGCAAATAGCGAGGTCGTGATCTTCGACTGGCCACGCAGTCCCGGATTTTCCAAAACCAGCACGCGTCGCTCGGCTTCCTTCGCCGTGATCAGCTTGCCGGCCTCGTTCATGTAGGCGCGGATCGCGTCGAACTTCCACAAGTGAGGCCGGCAGGCGCTCCTCGGCTCCGGCGTGACGAGATCGCCGAGCACGTTCCACAGCGCGGAAAGATTTTCGCCGTCGATCTTCTTGTAGAAGGCCTCGTGCTCCGGCGTCTTTACTACGGCTTCCATGGCCAACCTCCCGTTGCTGTCGTTGATCTTATATCGTTTCTTGATTGACAGTATACTGCCAATATGGGTAGCGTCAATGACGGCCTGCAAAGGGCCGCTCGGGAAAAATAATAACGGGAGGTCGGCGATGAAGCTGCACGGCTATTTCCGCAGCAGCGCGTCCTATCGGGTCAGAATCGCATTGAACCTGAAAGGGTTAAGTGCGGAACAGCTGAGCTACCACCTGCGCAAGGGCGAGCAGCGTGCTCCCGACTATCTCGCGATCAACCCGCAAGGCCTGGTTCCGACCCTGCAAGGCGACGGCGGCGCCATTCTCACCCAGTCACTCGCGATCATCGAATGGCTGGATGAAACCCATCCCACCCCGCCGCTATTGCCGAAAGAGCCGTTGCGCCGAGCCCAGGTGCGCGCCTTTGCGCAAGCGCTCGCCTGCGACACCCATCCGATCCAGAACCTGAAAATCCTGGGCCGTCTTCGCGAGCTCGGTCTTGCGGAAGAAAAGGTCACGGACTGGGCGGCGTGGGCCAACCGCGAAGGGCTGACGGCGTGCGAGAAGCTGGTCGCGCATGAGGCCGGGCCATTTTGTTTTGGTGATGCGCCGACCATTGCCGATCTCTGTCTGGTCCCGCAACTCGCCAACGCGCGCCGCTTCGGCGTCGATGTCGCCGCTTTCCCCCGCCTGCTCACGGCGGAAGCGGCCGCGAAACAACTTAAGGCATTCGCCGATGCCGCACCGGAGCGACAGCCCGATGCCGAATAAAGCTGACACTGTGACGATGGATGCGGTCTACACCGCACCCGGCTATCTGTTCCGCCGGATGCAGCAGATCGCGGTCGCAATCTTCATCGAGGAATGCAAGGCCTTCGACCTGACGCCGGTGCAATACGCAGCCTTGATCGCGATCCGCACCCATCCCGGCATCGACGCCACGCGGCTCTCGGCGGTGATCGCGTTCGACCGTTCGACGCTCGGCAGCGTGATCGAGCGGCTGGAGGCCAAGAGCTATGTCGAACGCAAGCCCGCGCCCGAAGACAAGCGGGTCAAGCTTTTGTATCTGACCAAGGCTGGCCTGAATCTGTTGCGCGACATCATGCCGTCGGTCGATCGCGTGCAAGCGCGGATTTTGCAGCCGCTCAAGCCTGCCGATCGCAAGACGCTGCTGACGCTGCTCGAACAGCTCGTCGACCTCAACAACGAGGCCTCGCGCGTGCCGCTGCGCGCCGAAGATGCGCTCGAACATCTGGGCAAAGCGAGCTGATGACGGGCGCGGGCACACAACCAGTCTTGATCGCGGGCGGCGGCATCGGCGGCCTCGCCGTGGCGGTGGGATTGGCCCAAAAAGGCATCCGCTCGATCCTGCTCGAAAAGGCCTCTGCCCTGGGTGAGATCGGCGCCGGCATCCAGCTTGGGCCGAATGCCTTTCATGCCTTCGATTATCTCGGCGTCGGCGAAGCCGCGCGCAACATGGCGGTCTATGTCGACCAGCTTCGCCTGATGGATGCGATGACGGCGCAGGAAATCTGCCATGTCGATCTCGGCGAGGCTTTTCGTGGACGTTTTGGCAACCCTTATGCCGTGGTGCACCGTGGCGATCTGCACGGCGTTTTCCTGAAAGCGTGCCGCGACAGCGATCTGATCGACCTGCGCGTCAGCTCCGAAGTCGTCGGCTACGATCAGGACGGCTCGTCGGTTACCGCGCGCCTGGCTTCCGGCGATCGCGTCATCGGCTCGCTCTTGATCGGCGCGGACGGGCTGTGGTCGAACGTCCGCAAACAAGTCGCTGGCGACGGCAAGCCGCGCGTCTCCGGCCATACAACTTATCGCTCGGTGATTCCGACCGACCAGATGCCGGAAGATCTGCGCTGGAACGCGGCAACGCTATGGGCCGGGACCAAATGCCATCTCGTGCATTATCCACTGTCAGGCTGGAAGGTTTTCAACCTCGTCGTCACTTGTCACAACGACGCCCCGGAGCCGGTGGCCGGAAAGCCGGTGCCGGAAGAAGAGGTGATGCGAGGTTTCGCGCACATTCATGAGCGCGCACTCGACATCATCCGTCACGGCACCAACTGGAAACTCTGGGTGCTCTGCGACCGCGATCCGACCGAACGATGGATCGACGGCCGCGTCGTGCTGCTCGGCGACGCCGCCCATCCGATGCTGCAATATTTCGCGCAAGGCGCCTGCCAGGCGATGGAAGACGCGGTGTGCCTGTCGCACATGCTGGGCAACCACGCCGGCGACCACGCGGTCGCATTGGAAAAATACCGCGAATTGCGTTTCCCTCGCACGGCCAAAGTGCAACTGCTCTCGCGTGTCATCGGCGAACACATCTATCACCCGACCGGCGAGCACGCGCGCCTGCGCAACGCCATCATGAGCGCGAAGTCGCAAGGTGAATGGCACGACGATTTCGCCTGGCTCTACGGCGGCACGGGATTGAAGGGATAGCTATCGAGCAATCCCGCCGGAGTTCTTGCTCCGATGTGGCGCCGACGGGACTGTGCTCCCTCTCCCGTGGGGAGAGGGTCGGGGTGAGGGCGTACGGTCTTTCGATAGACATAACCCCTCACCCGGCTTCGCGCCGACCTCTCTCAATGGGAGAGGTGGCGAATCGCTACATCCGCATCACGGCCTGGCGGTCGATCTTGCCGGTGCCGGTCTTCGGCAATTCGTCGATGAATCTGATCTCGCGCGGATATTTGTAAGGCAGAAGTTTCGCCTTGACGAAATCTTGCAGAAGCTTCGTCGTTTCATTCGCATCGACAGCTGCCTGGTTCATGACGACGACCGCCTTGAGCGTCATGCGGCGATCCGGCAGCTCGGCGGCAAAGACAGCGCATTCGCGCACATCAGGGTGTTCGGCGAGACAAAGCTCGACCTCGAGCGGATAGACCCACTGGCCCGAAATCTTGATCAGGTCGTCGGCGCGGCCGCGGAAGAAATAGAAACCTTCCGCGTCGCGCACGAAGCGGTCGCCGGTATAGATCCAGCCGCCCTCGCGGATGGTCTCGGCGGATTTGTCGGGCCGGTTCCAGTACAGCGGCGTGTTGGAATCGCCGCGCACCCACAAGATGCCTTCTGCATCGTCGCCGATGTCGCGCCCGCCTCTGTCTTTCAGCGCGATCTCGTAGCCGGGGACGCGAAGGCCGGCAGCGCCGAGCTTCTTCTTCTCCGGTCGGTTCGAAAGATAGATGTGCAGCACTTCGGTCGACCCGAGACCTTCCACGATCTCGAGGTCGGTCAGCTTCTTCCAGTCGTTGAAGACCTCTGATGACAGCACCTCGGCCGCCGACACCGCCATTCGCAGCGAAGAAAAATCCGCCACTGAAGCGCCTTCGGCCTTGGTGAGGGACGTGTAGAGCGTCGGCAGTCCGAAGAAGACCGTCGGGCGATAGCGGGAGATCGCCTCGAATATCGCCTGCGGCTTGGGTTGCCCCGGCAGCAGCAGCGTTGCCGCGCCGACCGAGAACGGAAAGGTAATGGAATTGCCGAAGCCGTAGGCGAAAAACATTTTCGGCACGGAGAAGCAGATGTCGCCGGGCGTGAGTCTTAAAAAATTCCGCGCGTAGGCCTGGTCGCTATAGGCCATGTCGTGTTGCAGATGGACAATGCCTTTCGGTCGTCCAGTTGAGCCCGACGAATACATCCAGAACGCCATTTCGTTGCGGTGAGTATCGGCTTCGGCGACTTCGGCCGGAAAGCCCGCGAGCCACGAGCGAGCGAAGAGGGCATTCGCGGCGGCATGACCAGACGACTCGCCATTGACCACGATCAGCGTCCGCAGCGCCGTGTCCTTGCAGGCGACCTCGTCGAACCGTGCCAAAAATTCGGCGTCGGCGACGGCAACGGTGGCTGCGGAATCCGAAAGGTAGAATTGCAGAAGATCGGGCGGCGTCAGCGTGTTGATCAGCAGCGGCACGAAGCCGGCACGCACCGCGCCGAAGAACGCCGCGGGGTAAGCCGGGGTGTCGTCCAGAAACATCAGGACGCGATCGCCGCGCTTGAGTCCAAGCGAGATCAGGCCGTGGCCCCAGCGCGAGGCTTCCGCGCACAGCTCCGCATAGGTCACAGCACCGAGCGGGCCGGTCAACGCGAGACGATCGCCATAGCCCCGGTCGAGATTATTGAAGAGAATGCGGCTCGCGTTGTAGATGACCGGAATCGAAAAGCCGATCTCGCGGGCACCGGCACTCTCAGCGGGCACCTGATCGGGAATCTCCCAAGGCGCGGACGGCGTCATGGCCTGCCTCCGCCGGCCGAGCGTGGCCGCGACGCCTCGTAGCGCGCCATGAAAGAAGGCGCCATCGCGCGCAAGCGTGCGTCGTCGATCCGCCCCGAGCGGGTGATGTAGCTATAGGCAAAGTCCATTGGGTTCTGCTTCATGTGCTCGGGGAAACTCGCATACCAGTCGGCGCTGGTGCGTGCCGCCGTTACCAGCTTCTTCACGACCGGCTGACGCTCGCTCTGATAACGGGCGAGCGCGGCCTCGATGGTACGCTCCGCTTCCAATGCTTTGGTGAGCGCGATCGCATCCTCGATCGCGAGCCGGGTTCCCGAACCGATCGAGAAATGCGCCGAGTGCAGGGCGTCGCCGATTAACACCATGTTCTTGAAGAACCAGCGCTCGTTCCAGACCCATGGGAAATTGCGCCACACCGATTTATTCGAGATCAATCCATGGCCATCGAGGGTTTTGGCAAACACCTGCTGGCAGATCGCTTTGGATTCTTCGACCGTCTTGTCGGCGAAGCCGTAGGCTTGCCAGGTTGCGAGATCGCATTCGACCAGGAAGGTGCTCATGCCGGGCGAATAGCGATAATGATGGGCGTTGAAACTGCCGAGATCGGTCCGAACGAAGGTCTGAGACAGTGTCTCGAAGCGCTTGGTGGTGCCGTACCAGGCGAATTTGTTGGAGGAGTAAGACAACGAGGTGCCGAAATCGCCTTCGAAGGTCCGGCGCGCCATCGAGTTGAGGCCATCGGCGGCGACGATCAGATCATAGCCCGTCAGCTGATCGAGCGAAGCTTGCGTCTCGAAACGCAGGGCGGCGCCAACGGAAGCCGCGCGCGCCTGCAAAATCCCAAGCAGATCGAGCCGGCCAATCGAGGAAAAGCCGACGCCGTCGATCTCGACGCCTTCGCCGCGCAGATTGAGCGTGATGTTCTTCCAGCTCTCCATTCGCGGCGTGATCGCATCGACCGTATCGGAGTCGTCGGCACGCAGGAATTCCAGCGCCTGTTCCGAGAACACCACGCCAAAGCCCCAGGTGGCGCCCACGGGGTTCTGTTCGAACAGATCGATGCGCGCGTCCGGGTGGCGCTTTTTCCAGAGATAGCTGAAATAGAGGCCACCGGGGCCTCCGCCGATGACGGCGATACGCACGCGTTGCTCCCTGGATCGACAGTATACTGTTGATTAGGGCCATCCTATCCGGTGCCGGCTTTCGGCGCCATCAAAAATCCGCCGGAGAAAACACCTCGAAGCCAAGCAGTCAGACAAAGGTTCTAACCCGCTTGCGACTCACTGCGCGGCGAATTCGGACAACACGCTACGGCAATCCGGGGAGAGCGAAGCGGATTGCGCTGCCAAGCATTGCATCAGCCGGCCGCCGCCGGGGGCGACGCCGGCGCAAAGCGTGCGGACATCGATGCCGCATGCCGACCGCAGCACGAACAGTTCTTCGCGCGGTCGCATCGGCCGAAGCACCAGTACCGCGGCCGCGGGCGCGCCGGCGGGGCTGGTTGTCGCCTCGGTGGCTGGAACAGCGGCGCCGCCAGCCGCCGGTGGCACGGCATTGTCGCTCACGGCAGCCACGGCCTTCTGGCAAGCTGGCGAGACTCTCGACTTGTTTTTTTCCAGGCACTGCAATGCCGGGGCACCGCCAGTGGGCACGCCGGCGCAAACCCTCATATAGTCGCTTCGGCACGCGCTGCGGATCGCGGCAATGTTCCCATTGCTTGGCTTCTTGGTGGGAGTTGCCGGAGTCGCGGCAGATTCTGACTTGGGCGTGACCGCAGGCACGGACTCTGCCTTCGCGGGAGCGGTCGTCGGCTCGGACTCTGTTTTTGCAGGAGTTGTCGGCGGCTCGGCCTTGGATTCGGACGGAGTTCCGACGGCGCGTACGGCGCTTTGACAGCCCGAGGAGAGGCTCGACATATTTTTCTGCAAGCATTGCAACGACGCCATTCCGCCAGGCGGAATGCTGGCGCAATGGGCTTGATAGTCCGAGCGACATTCGGCTCGGATCGCGCTGCGCTGGGCATCCGTCGGGGCTTGCGAATAGGCAGGCGTGGCCATAGCGATGCCCACGGTCACCACCAACATCCAAAGTGCCGCCGCGCGGCTCAACGTGCCGATCATGGGCATCTCTCCCTGTCGTTTTGCCGCAAGTCGTCGTTTTAGCCGACGTTAAATGATGAATATATTGGTCGTGAAATATCGGCGGCGGTTCATTGTCGTTTATCGCCGCTACAAGTCAATTGTCCGTAGCGTCTCAGAGCTTAATCATGCGCTTGCCGCGGTTGTCGCCGGCAAGCAATCCGATCAGCGCCTTCGGCGTGTTCTCAAGGCCATCGATCACGTCTTCCTGGACCTTGAGCGTGCCTGATGCGACCCAGGACTGCAGGTCGCGTATCGCCTCGTTGCGCCGCTCCATATAGTCGGTCACGATGAAGCCCTGCATGGTGAGGCGCTTGACGACGATCAGGCCGGGCACGCCGCGCGGCCCGGTCGCCGACGGTGCGCCGTCATATTGCGAGATCGCGCCGCAACAGGCGATCCGGCCACGATTGTTCATCTGCGCCAGACACGCCTCAAGAATCTCGCCGCCGACATTGTCGAAATAGACGTCGATGCCGTTTGGCGCAGCCGCCTTCAACGCCTTGAATACCGCGCCGTCCTTGTAGTCGACCGCCGCATCGAAGCCGAGTTCGGAGGTGAGCCAGTGGCATTTGTCCTTGCCGCCGGCAATGCCGACGACACGACAGCCCTTGATCCGGGCGATCTGGCCGACAATCGATCCGACCGAGCCTGCGGCGGCAGAAACGACGACAGTCTCACCGACCTTGGGTTTGCCGACGTCGAGCAGTCCGAAATAGGCGGTGAGGCCCGCAATGCCATAGACGCTGAGCAGGTAAGTCATCGGCTCGACCTTCGGCATTTTGGCAAGATGCTTCGCGGCTACGGCGGCGTAATCCTGCCAACCAGTATCGCCAAACACGATGTCGCCCTCAGTCAGCTCCGGCGCTTTGGACGAGATCACTTCGGCGATGCCGCCGCCCGCCATCACGGTGTTGGCCTCGACCGCCGCGCGATAGGTGGCGCCATGCATCCACGCGCGGTTGGCGGCGTCGAGCGAGATATAGCGCACCCGCAACAAGGCTTCGCCGTCGCGCGCCTCAGGGATGGTTCCGTCTCGCATCTTGAAGTGCTCGGTCGCGAGTTTCCCGGTCGGCTTCTCCACGAGAAGCACCTGGCGATTGACATCGTTGGTCATGGCTTTCTCCCTGTGGCTGTTCTTGATGCAGTGAGCGCGCAAGAAATGCGCAACTGCCGCATTGTGCATTGCATAAGAGGCTAGTCCGATGCCGCGCGTTCCACAACGGTAACCTGATGGAAGTGGAAGCGTGTTGCGTCAGCCCCGAAATCTGCCAAACTCGCGCGAACAGGAACTTACGGGGGTAAGACATGTCCAACAGGTTTACGCAATACATCCTGATCGCGATGGTGCTCGGCATCGCGATGGGTACGCTGATCTTCAATTATCTGCCGGATAGCCGCGCCGATATCGCTTCAACCGTCAACCTGATTGCCATGCTGTTCCTGCGCCTGATCAAGATGATCATCGCGCCGCTCGTGTTCGCGACCCTGGTCGGCGGCATCGCCCATATGGGTTCTGGCGCCAAACTCGGGCGTATCTTCGCCAAGACCATGGGATGGTTCGTCAGCGCCTCCTTCGTGTCGCTGCTGCTTGGCCTGGTGATGGTGAACCTGCTGCAGCCCGGCGCCAATTTCCCCGGCACGCTGCCGGACAAGGCGCAATCGACGGGATTGCCGGTGTCGGCCTTCTCGATCGAAAAGTTTCTGACCCACCTGATTCCGACCTCGATTGCGGATGCGATGGCGCAGAACGAGATCCTTCAGATCGTGGTGTTCGCCGTATTCTTCTCGGTCGCGCTCGGCGCGATGCCGGAGCGTTCCAAGCAGATGCTGTCGATCATCGATGACCTCGGCCACATCATGCTCAAGGTCACCGGTTACGTGATGCTGTTCGCACCGATCGCGGTGTGGGCGGCCATCACAGCGACCGTGGCCAAGAACGGCCTTGCCGTTTTGTGGAAGCTCATCGTGTTCATGGGAGGCTTCTACATCTCGCTGATGATCCTGTGGGGCATCCTGGTCATCGTCGGGTTCATCGTCATCGGGCCAAGATACAGCCATCTGTTACGGTTGATCCGCGAACCGCTGATGATCGCATTCTCTACGGCTTCTTCGGAAGCCGCCTATCCGAAGACGCTCGAGGGACTAAACAAGTTCGGCGCCTCGTCGCGGATTTCAGCATTCGTGCTGCCGCTCGGTTATTCCTTCAATCTCGATGGCACGATGATGTACTGCACCTTCGCCAGTATCTTCATCGCGCAGACCTACCAGATCCCCATGTCGCTCGGCACGCAGTTCGCGATGCTGGCAACGCTGATGATCACCTCAAAGGGTGTCGCCGGCGTTCCCCGTGCCTCGCTCGTGGTGATCGCCTCCACGCTCGGCCAGTTCGGCATTCCTGAGGCCGGACTGTTGATGATCATGGGCATCGATACCTTCCTCGATATGGGACGCAGCGCCACCAACGTGATCGGCAACTCGCTCGCGACCTCCGTGGTGGCGAAGTGGGAGGGCGAGCTGAAGGCCGAGCATGAACTCGGACCGGATGACGCCGTGCCTGCAGACTCCGTTCCCGGCGACGCCGTGCCGGCGCATTGAGGAGAGGATGCGATGCGCCACATGGCGGGGAGATCGATCGGGGCCTGCGGGCTATGGCTCGCGGGCTGCCTGCTGGCCACGGCCGCGTACGCCCAGAGTGAAGGCGAGGGGCTGAGCCCAACACTCGCGGCCATCAAGAGCCGGCACACTGTGCATCTCGGCTATCGCGAGAGTTCGCCGCCGTTCTCCTTCCTTGACCAGGCCAACCGGCCGATCGGCTATAGCCTTGAGCTGTGCCAGGCGGTCGTGGACGAGATCGGCGTCGAAGTCGACGACCCCGCCCTCAAGATCGATTATGTAAAAGTCACGTCCGACGACCGCATTCCGGCGGTCGTGCAGGGCAAAGTCGATCTGGAATGCGGCTCGACCACGGCCAACGCCGAGCGCGCGAAACAAGTAGCGTTCTCGCCACTGATGTTCGTAGCCGGCACCAAGCTGATGGTGCCGAAGGATTCCACGATCTCCGCACCGAAGGACCTGCAAGGCAAGACCATCGTCGTCACCAAGGGCACGACCAACGAGCAGGCGCTGCATGGCCTGGACAAGAAGTTCAATCTTGGCCTGAACATCATCACCGCAGGCGACCACGAGCAATCCTATCAGATGCTGGTGGATGGCAAGGTCGCAGCGTTCGCGACCGACGACATCCTGCTCTACGGGCTGATCGCGCGGCACAAGTCGCAGGACAAGTTCAAAGTCGCCGGCGATTATCTGTCCTACGATCCCTACGGCATCATGTTCCGCAAGGGCGAGCCGCAACTGACGGCCGTGGTGGAGCGCGCATTTCGCAAGCTCGGCACCAACCACGATCTCGTTCCGCTGTACAACAAGTGGTTCGTTTCCCGCTTGCCGACCGGCGAGCGCATGAACGTGGCGATCTCCCCGCAGCTCGAAGATGCCTTCAAGGCGCTCGACGATAGCGAGGGCGCGAGCAATTGACGACGGTAACGCCCGCGGGCTGCTCGCTCGCGGGTGTGCCGGCCACGCGATCTGAAGACTTACTTGATATGAAGCAGCGACTTGGTCGCGTTGACCGCGCTGTTGAGGGTCGCCTTGGTTTGCCCCGCGATCGTCTGGGTTTCGTAGGTCGCACCGGAGGTAAAGCCGGTCTGCGACCTCACTCCGATCGCGACCTCGGTCCTGCGGAGAAGGTTGCCGAACAGCGACGACGATGCGGCTGGGGCCTGGCTCGGGTTGCTCGCGGGTTTGCTGACAACGGGCGGCGTTAAAGTCGGAACCGGTAATATGCTGGTCATGGGATGCTCCCGATACGCGGGCAACCATCGGCCTGACATGGTTAACGAATCGTTACCGCCGGGAAAGCTCGTCCAAGATCTTCAAGAGGCGCGTCAGAAGAAGCTCAGTTGCTTCGCATCGAGCCCGCGTGCGACCGCGGCGAATTCGATCGCGGTGAACAGTCCGCCGGCCACATAAATCCTCCGCTTGAGCGAGGCGGCAAGCGTCTGGCTCAAGCCGAACGCTTGCTCGATCGTGGTGGCGATCTCGATCCGGGCATCCGGATTCGACCTGCGCATGGCTTCCGCAAGCACGGCCGGGTCGCCCCCTTTGTGGTGCGCGGATGTGCAGATGATGATGTCGAAATCCGGCGCGAGCGCCCCTGCGATCTCGGCTACCTTCTTGTCGGAGGAAACGCCAGCGACGAGGATCCAGTCTTGTTCGCCATACATCTGTTTCAGTCCGGCGAGCGCTTGCCTGATCCCGTCGGGCGTGTGGCCGACGTCGATCACGGTCAGGGGGCCTTGAGCGATCGCTTCCAGGCGGCCGGGCCAGCGTGTTTCACGCAGCCCTTTTCGGACCGCCGCTTCAATACGAACAGATTCGCTTGGCTGCGTGCGGTCAAGCCAGCGCAGGAACAAGGCTATCGCAATCGCGGCGTTGTTGATCTGAAAGCTGCCGGACAAGGCCACGTCCAGTGCGCGAAATTCATAAGCGCCGAAAACAAAATCGAAGTTTTGGCCGCTGGCGGTAGCGGTCTCGCCGCCGATCCCGACGTCGTCGCCGACGAACAGGCTTTCGACGTTCCGGTTGCGGTTATATTCGAGGATGTGTGACCGCAGTGGCCGGCAATTTTCGCCGTAGACAATGGTGCCACCGGAAGTACAGGCATCGCTTTTGTCCGACACGATCAGTTCGAGCGAGTGGCCGAGCAGTTCGACATGCTCGTAGTCGACCGAGGTAACCGTTGTAACGGGGCCACTCAGCAGGCGAATGGGGTCATAGCGACCGCCAATGCCGGCTTCGAACACCATGAATTCGCAATCGCTCTCCTGGAAATACAGGCACGCCAGCGCGAACATGGCTTCAAAGGCGCCGAACTGTTCGCCGCATTGCCGTGAAATCGTATCGATGGCAGTTGTGACCCTGCCGGCGAATTCACTTATCGCGCTGCCTGCAATCGGCACGCCGTCGATCTGAAACCGCTCGTTGATGCGAAACAGATGCGGCGAGGTGAACAGGCCAGTGCGCAAGCCATAGCTCTGCGCGATCGAGGCGCAAAACGCCGCCGTCGAGCCCTTGCCGTTCGAGCCGGTGATCGCGACCGATCCTTCCTGCAATCTGGCGCGGTCGATGGCGAGGACTTCAAGCAGCGCGGCCATCCGCGCGAGGCAAACGCCTTTGCCGTATTTCGGAAGGTCAAATGTCAAATCCGCTCCACCAGCAGTCCGGCCGCGGAAAACGAGTGGTGCCAGATTTTCAGGATCAAATCCGGTCGTTGCAATTTTTCCAGCAGACGGATCGACGGGTTGGAATTGACTTCGATGATCGCCACCGCAGCCGGATTTCCGCCGATATCCACGAACAGGTCGACGGCGGCGGCCCGCAGGCCCAGCGCACGAACGGCCTTCTGCGCCATCGTCAGCGCCGTGGCGTTGGGTGAATCGAATGCCATATGGCCGCCCGCGCTCAGGTTGGTGCGGCCGGGAATTTCGAGGCGCTCGCCCATCGGCAACACCCTGTCGAGATCGGCCTCGGATATCGCCGCGGGGTCGATGACCGAAAGTGCACGGCTCTCCAGCGAGGCGTTGTGTGCTTTGAGGAGATCGCGTACGCGACGCGTGCCGTCACCCTCGATCGCCGGCGGAAATTTGCGCGCGGAATAGACGACCTCATCGTCGAGCAGAAAGATCCGGTATTCGAGGCCGCTTGCGACCGGCTGCATCAACACCGCATCGTAGTGCGGTGCGACATCGTCAAGATATCGACCGAGCGCGGCTTCGCTGTCGATTGCCTGCGCAAAGTCGCCGCGCGATCCCGTCAGCGGCTTGAGGAAGGCGCGTCCATTCAGCGTTCGAAAGTAATCGAGAGCATCCTTATGGTCGTGGCCCTTGGGACGCAGCGCGCGGTGGCGCACGCTCAAAAAGAAGTAGTTGCCGCCAAGCGTTGCAATGCCGGTATCTTCAAGAATGCGATTGGCGAAATATTTGTCGGAGGCGAGCGTCGCTGCGGTCGCATTGTTCTGCGGATACCGGGAGCAGCGCCCGGCGCCGAAATAAACCGCTTTGGTTGGTGAGGCGACGCGAAAGGCGAGGCCCGTGCCGCCGTCGACGTCTTCAAAGCTCAGTCCGAATTCGGCGCACGCATAGGCGGCATAGACCGTCTGGTCTGGATAGGAGGCGGGCCTGCCCGCGCGAAATTCCTGCAAGTTCCGCATGCAATATCAGGCGATCTGGCATTCCGGCTTTTTCAAAGAATATCTCTAACGAATTTTTGGCCTGCGGGGCGGCAATTAATCGCGTGAATTGCGCGCATTTTCAGCAAGTTAATTGCGTCGAAAGCGCTCCGCGGAGAACGTTTTGGTCGGTCGTCCCCTCGACCGCGGCTCTGCGATTTTCGAAACCTTATCCTGCACTGCAACATATTGACTATTGGCGAAATTAGGGTAGGTCAACTGGACAATTCCTCAATCGCCACAGGGAGTTCCGCCGCCAGGCGCGGCTGGATCCTGTCGGCCTTTCGAACAGCCAGAAGCGGAAAAGCAGGCCCATGAGCGCGTTCCATAAAGAAAAGGTTCTTTCTGTCCGTCACTGGACCGATACGCTTTTCAGCTTCCGCGCCACGCGGGACGCGGGTTTCCGGTTTCAGAACGGCCAGTTCGCGATGATCGGGCTCGAGGTCGACGGCCGCCCGCTGTTGCGCGCCTATTCGATGGCAAGCGCCAATCACGAAGAAGAACTCGAATTCTTTTCGATCAAAGTGGCCGACGGCCCGCTCACCTCGCGCCTGCAAAAGATCAAGGAAGGCGACACCATTCTGGTCGGCCGCAAGGCGACGGGAACGCTGATTGCCGACAATCTGTTTCCGGGCAAGCGGCTGCTGCTGCTGTCGACCGGCACCGGGCTCGCGCCGTTTGCAAGCCTGATCAAGGACCCGGACGTCTACGACAAGTTCGAGAGCATCGTTCTCGTCCATGGCTGCCGCCAGGTATCCGAACTCGCTTACGGCGAAGAGGTGGTCAGGAATTTGCAGAGCGACGAATTGTTCGGCCCGCTGCTTGCCGAGAAGCTCGTTTATTACCCCACGGTTACCCGCGAGCCGTTCCGCAATCGCGGCCGCATCACCGACCTGATCACCTCGAAGCAGCTGTTCAACGATATCGGCCAGGAGCCGCTGAATATCGAAGGCGATCGCATCATGATGTGCGGCAGCCCGGCGATGCTGGAAGAGCTGCGCCAGATGTTCGTTGCCCGCGATTTTGTCGAGGGCAACCACAGCGAGCCCGGTCACTTCGTGATCGAAAAGGCGTTTGTGGAGCGCTGAACGGTTCGCCGCGCGCTCTTAATCGACGATAAAAAGCTTCACGCCGGTCCTGGTCGACGAGCGATGCGCGGCATCGCCAAAGTCCGACACCTGGTAGCTCATGCCCGCTTTCAATGTGAAGCTGCGGCCATCGCGTAATTCGGTGATGAGCTCGCCCTCCAGCACGTAAAGTACGTGACCGCGGTCACACCAGTGATCGGCGAGATATCCGGCCGTATATTCCACCATCCGCACCCGCACGTCGCCGATGTTGAGCGTGCGCCAGAACGCACTCCCGCTTTCGCCGGGGTGCGTCGTGGCTTCTACCTGGCTCCAATCGGTGACCGTGAAAGGCAGCGCGGGAATCTTCATTCGGCGGCATCCTCAAGCTCTGGTGTGCGGGCCAAACGATATCGGCTGGCCCGCGATTGTCACGATCTTCCTACGGATCGCCGATCCGAGGGGCCCGGCTGCAACACCTACTCTTGATGATGTGGTCATTTGGCCTTTTGCTATAGGTTTGGAAAATGACGCGGGTCCATGAGGCGACGCGTCGACTCCGGGGGGTAGGCCTTGTCCGCGTCAATTCAAGACGAGAGGGCGAAGACGGCGTTCGTCTTTGCAGGTGGCGGCAGTTTCGGCGCCATTCAGGTCGGCATGATGCATGCGCTCGTCGCCAACGGCGTTTCAGCCGATATGGTGGTCGGTTCCAGTGTCGGCGCCATCAACGGGGCGTATTATGCCGGCGCCCCGACATTGAAGGGCGTTCTTGAGCTCGAAACCATCTGGCGTGGGCTAACGCGCCGTGACGTTTTCCCAATCACCTGGCGGGCCATGGTAGGATTCCTCTGGCGCCGGGATTTCCTGATTTCGCATGACGGCCTTCGCAAGCTGCTCGAGGATCATCTGCCCTATCGCAATTTGCAGGACGCGCAGCTTCCGGTTCACATCGTCACCACCGATATCGTCACCGGCGAAAGCGTCGTGATTTCCGATGGGTCGGCGGTCGAGGCCATCGTGGCCTCCACGTCCATCCCGGGCGCATTCGCACCGGTGCCTTACCGGGATCGCTACCTCGCGGACGGCGCGATCTCGGCCAATACGCCGGTCAACGTCGCCGTCGCAAAGGGTGCACGCCGCCTTATCATCCTGCCGACGGGGTATGCCTGTGCCTCGGAAGCGCCGCCGGTGGGGGCGGTCGCCAATGCGCTTCACGCGCTGACGCTTTTGATCGCGCGGCAAATGGTGAATGAGCTGGAAAACCTCCCGCCCGAGATCGAATACTTCGTGGTCCCGCCTTTATGCCCGCTGCTGGGGTCGCCTTACGACTTCTCGCTCACCTCGGAGCATATCGAGCGATCGATCCAAAGCACCGACGAATGGCTCGCCAATCATGGCCTGGAGAAACAGCGCATCCCGGGCGCATTACGGACGCACGACCACTAAGCGCCTCGGGCTCTTGCCCGTGGCCTGCCATTCGCGGCTTTCGAAACGGTTACGTTGCAGTGCGAAATCCGCGGGGCTCGATCGGCCCCGCCACTTGGATAGATTGATCATCTCGCAGATGATTAGGTATCTTGCAGAAGGCAAAATCACCCAGTGTCCCGATTCCGAAGTTCGTCGCATTTTGCCGAGCCTCGTTTCGAACTTCGGAATCGAAAGGACACTGGCAAACCTATTGATCTAGTGTGGCTTTGGTTCAGAAGTCCGCATAACGAACTCGCGGCGACAATGATGCGGACTTCTGAACCGCCACACTAGCGCAATTTGTCATATATGTGACTGTTGCCGACGATATCGTATGGGCCGCAAATCGGCCTGAGGGGACCCATGGAAACATTGATGCTGCCGTTCTCACCGCGTTTCATCGTTCTGACGATATGCTCCGTGGTGACAGCGCTGCTCCTTGGTATCGGCATCGTCGATCACAAGGTGTTCGACCTGGTCGTCATTCCGCTGGTGATCTTTGGCGCCCTCACGCTGCTCGGCATCCGCGATCTGACGCAGAAGAGCCACGCGGTGTTGCGCAACTATCCGATCTCGGCGCATTTGCGTTTTCTGCTTGAGGAAATCCGCCCCGAGATGCGACAGTATTTCTTCGAGAGCGAGAAGGACGGCATGCCGTTCTCCCGCGACACCCGCGCGGTGATCTACCAGCGGGCCAAGATGGTGCTCGACAAGCGGCCGTTCGGGACCCAGGAAGACGTCTATCGCGATGGCTACGAGTGGATTCACCATTCGGTGGCGCCGAAGGTTCACGCCGACCAGAATTTCCGCGTGACCATCGGTGGCCCGGATTGCACCAAGCCTTATTCCGCGTCGGTCTTCAACATCTCGGCGATGAGTTTCGGCGCGCTGAGCCCGAATGCGGTGCGCGCGCTTAACGCCGGCGCCAAGAAGGGCGGCTTCGCCCACGATACCGGCGAAGGCGGTTTTAGTCCCTATCATCGCGAGAACGGCGGCGACATCATCTGGGAAATCGGCTCCGGTTACTTCGGTTGCCGCAACCGCGACGGCAGTTTCAACCCGGACGAGTTCGCCCGAGTCGCCGCAGACGACCAGATCAAGATGGTCGAACTCAAGGTGAGCCAGGGTGCCAAGCCCGGCCATGGCGGGGTGTTGCCGGCGGCGAAGGTTTCCGAGGAGATCTCGCGAATCCGCGGCGTCGCCATGAACGAGGATTGCATCTCGCCGGCGACGCACCGGGCATTTTCGACGCCGTTGCAGATGATGGCCTTTATCGGCGAGATGCGCCGGTTGTCCGGCGGCAAGCCGGCCGGCTTCAAACTGTGCATCGGCCATCCCTGGGAGTTCCTGGCGATCTGCAAGGCGATGGTGCAAACCGGCATTTATCCCGATTTCATCGTGATCGATGGCAATGAAGGCGGCACCGGTGCTGCCCCGCTCGAATTCATGGATCACATGGGCATGCCGATGCGCGAGGGCGTCAATTTCGTCCATAACGCGCTGGTCGGCATCAATGCGCGCAACCGCATCCGTATCGGGGCGTCCGGCAAGATTGCGACCGCCTTCGATATGGCACGCGCGATGGCGATCGGCGCCGACTGGTGCAACTCGGCAAGGGGCTTCATGTTCGCGCTCGGCTGCATTCAGTCCTTGAGCTGCCACACCGACCGCTGCCCGACGGGGGTCACCACGCAGGACCCCTCGCGCAATCGCGCTTTGTTCGTGCCGCACAAGCTCGAGCGGGTCCACAATTACCATCATGCCACGCTGCATGCGCTGGCGGAGCTGTTGGCCGCTGCCGGCCTCGATCATCCGCAGGACTTGCGGCCGATCCACTTCTCGCAGCGGACGTCAACCACCGAAGTGCAGACCTTTGCTAAACTCTATCCGTCGCTGCGGCCGGGCGAATTGATCGACGGCACCAGCGATCCGCGCTTCCGCGACGCTTGGGCGATGGCGCGCGCGGATAGTTTTGCGCCGGTGATTTAAGCCAATCGCGCCTTAATGCGGGTTTTCCAGGCTGAAGGTCTCCGACTGTTCGTCGTAGGCGAATAGCTCAGCGTAACGTCCCCACGATATGATCGTCTTGAGCGTTTCGTCAGCCGCACCCTCGCTCATATAGTCCTCGAGCTCGTTGCGGAAGCGCGCCTCGGGCGCGGTATGCGAGGGCCGCTCGTCGAGCACGCGCTTGATCAGGCCGATCACCGGCACGTAATTGGTCATGTGCTCGGCGAACAGCCGTTTGCGCGCGTCGGTCTCCATCGTCGCAAAACGCTTTCCGGCATCGGTCAGCATCAGGTCGCCTTCGCTCAACTGGGCGAACCGCAGCAGTTGCAGGGATTCGCCGAGGTGGAAGATTTCGTCGGCCTCGAGTTGCAGGTGGCCGGCCAGAACCGGCAGGTCGGCATGCCCGTTATAGGGCGGCGCGGCGAGCGTCTCGATCAGGCCGGACAGCACGTTGGATGACACATGATTGAGGATCATGCCGACGCCGGTGCCATGGATGCCTTCGATCGCGGGGGTCTTGGGCTCCGGACGTTGCGTCATGCGGGCATAGATGCTGTCGACCAGTTGCCGAAAGGTCGGATCGAGGCGGTTGCGCGGATGCGACAGTTCGACCTTGATCTCGGCGGCAACGCGGCCGGGATTGGACGAAAATACCAGGATGCGGTCGCACATCAGCACCGCTTCCTCGATATTGTGCGTCACCATCAACACCGACTTGATCGGCAGCCGGCCTTCGATCCAGAGATCGATCAGGTCGGTACGCAGCGTCTCGGCGGTCAGCACGTCGAGCGCCGAAAACGGCTCGTCCATCAAGAGCAGGTCCGGATGCACGACGAGCGCCCGGGCAAAGCCGACGCGCTGCCGCATGCCGCCCGACAATTCCTTCGGGTAGGCTGACTCAAATCCGTCAAGGCCGATCAGGTCGATCGCCGCCAGCGCGCGCTTGCGGCGCTCGGCGCTGTCCACGCCAAGGGCCTCAAGACCGAGCTCGACGTTTTGCAGCACCGTCAGCCACGGAAACAAAGCAAACGACTGGAACACCATGGAGACGCCGTTCGGCGGTCCCACGATGGTTTCGCCGCGGCATTTGGCATCGCCGGAGGAGGGCGTGACCAGGCCGGCGATGATGCGGAGCAGCGTGGACTTGCCTGAGCCGGAGCGGCCGAGCAGTCCCACGATCTCGCCTGAACGGATCGACAGGTCGACCTTTTCAAGAACCAGCAGTTCTTCGCCGCTGCCCTTTGGGAACGAGCGGCACACGCCACGGATATCAAGCAGGTTGGATTCTTTGGAAATATCGAGCATGGGCTTTCCTTAGCGTTAGCCGAGGCGAAGGCGGCGTTCTCCGAAGGCGTAGAGCGGCCTCCAGAGCAGACGGTTGAACAGCGTCACCAGCACGCACATCACGACGATGCCGAGCACGACACGCGGAAAATCTCCGGCTTCGGTGGCGTTGGCTATATAGGCACCGAGGCCCTTGGCCATCAGGTGGGTATCGCCCCAGCTTGCCACTTCGGCCACGATGGAGGCGTTCCATGAGCCGCCCGAGGCGGTGATGGCGCCGGTGATGTAATAGGGGAAGATGCCCGGCAGGATCGCCTTGATCCACCATCGCCATCCGCGCAGGTGGAAGCTGCCGGCGACCTCGCGCAGGTCGCTCGGGAAGGCACTGGCACCGGCGATGACGTTGAACAGGATGTACCACTGGGTGCCGAGGATCATCAGCGGGCTGAGCCAGATGTTCGCGTTCAGGCCGTAGCGCACGATGATCACCACGAAGACCGGAAAGGCGAGGTTCGCGGGAAAGGCTGCCAGAAATTGCGCCAGCGGCTGCACGCGTTCGGCCAGTTTCGGCCGAAGCCCGATCCATACGCCAATCGGCACCCATATCAGCGTCGCAAGCGCAATCAGCACGATGACGCGCGCGAGCGTGATGAAACCGTCGCCCACGGCCGCAAAGACGTCCGAAAGGCTTAGCGTCGCCGACATGAATTGATAGGCACGCCAGCTTGCATAACATGTCGCCGCAGCGACCAAAGCAAGCCATATCGCGTCGACCACACGCGACGAAGATTCGGGCTTGAAGGATATTCGCAAGCCTGCCGGAAGCTTCACATGCAGGTTCGAAAACACCTTGTTGGTGGTGGCAAAGGGCATTGTCAGCGCCCGCAACGCACGGGTGCGCCGGAACAGGTCGAGCATCCAGGAGGTTGGCGCCGTACCGGACGCGGTCTGCTCGAAGCGGAATTTGTCGGCCCAGGCCACCACAGGGCGGAATAGCAACTGGTCATAAGCGATGATCACCAGGAGCATGGTCAGGATGGCGTAACCGATCGCCGGCAAATTCTGCTGCTGGATGCCGAGTGCAACGTAGGAACCGATGCCGGGCAAGGTGACCGTGGTATTGCCGACCGTGATCGCCTCCGACGCCACGACGAAGAACCAGCCGCCGGACATCGACATCATCGTGTTCCAGATCAGCCCGGGCATGGCGAAGGGCACGTCCAGCCGCCAGAAACGCTGCCATCCCGACAGATGAAAACTTTTGGTGGCTTCGTCGAGATCCTTCGGCACGTTGCGGATCGACTGGTACAGGCTGAAGGTCATGTTCCAGGCCTGGCTCGTGAAGATCGCGAATACGCAAGCCAGTTCGGCACCGAGCACCTGGCCCGGGAAGAGATTGAGGAAGAACACCACCGTGAAGGTCAGGAAGCCCAGGATCGGCACCGATTGCAGAATATCGAGCAGCGGAATCAGCACCATCTCCGCCCGCCGGCTTTTGGCGGCAAGGGCGGCGTAGACGAAGGTAAAAATGATCGAGCAGACGATGGCGAGCAGCATGCGCATCGTGGTTCGCAACGCGTAGAGCGGCAAATTGGCCGGATCGAGCGAAACCGGAGTGGAATCCAGCGCCGACAGCGGCAGCGTGGTCTGCTCGCCGCCATAGACGATCAGCACCATCGCGCCGGTCACGAGAATCAGCGCGACCAGGTCCCAGATATTCGGCCGCAGCGCCTGCCCCAGCCTCGGCGTCAGAATATCGTCCAGCGTCATGCGTGCTGCCTTGGTTCGATTGGCGGGTTCAGCCGGCCCTGAAGAGGGTGACCCGAAGCTCAGTGATAGGCCGGGTTTATGATGGGTTTATAGTCGCGCGCAGACCTGACAGAGCACCGGATTTTCGCAATTGCAAGTCTCCGCGCATGGTGGGTTATTCGAGCAGGGGCCCGACGCTCCAGCTTGCGGCCGAAACAGTCGGCTCCAGGCTGAGGCGGCCGACGACCTGTTCGAGCACCGCGTCGTTCTTGATAGCTGAGGTGAGCAAAGCGTTGACCTCAACACGTCCAGAGTTCTCGAGGTCGGTGCTGTCAAGCCGTCGCAGGCTGAGGTGACCGTTGCCGGTGGTCTGCAACAACAGCGCCCGGACATGGGCTTCCTCAGGGCTTCGACAGACGACGCGAACGCTGTAGCGGAAGTCGGTTTCGGCCTGCGCGATCGGCTGCTGATTGATGAGGCGAACCAGCGGCCGCAGCGTCAGGTTGACCAGCACGACAAACGCCGTCGCGGTCGCTGCGTGCAGAGGATGTCCGCTGCCGGCGAGCAATCCCACCGCGGCCGAACACCACAGCGTGGCCGCCGTATTGAGGCCGGTCACCTGAAGTCCCTCGCGGAAGATAATGCCAGCGCCGAGGAAGCCGATTCCCGAGACGACTTGCGCGGCCACCCGCGTCGGACTTCCGTCGTCGGGAAACAGGCTTTCGAACACGACAAAGCTCGCCGCGCCGATGGCGACCAGCGTATTGGTTCGCAAGCCCGCCATTCGCTGGCGCCACTGGCGTTCGACACCGATGCAGGCGCCAAGCAGCGTCGCGAAACCGAGGTTGAGCGCGGTCTGATCGATCGACGTGATCATGACCGACCCCTATCCAGCTTTGTGGGTTGCCGGCACGGCGAAATCGCCGCGCATCGCCAAGGCGAAACGGCTCAGGAAAGTGACCGTTGCTGCTGTTCTCTTCATCGCTCGCCTCCACTTCCGCTGATCGCGCGGCAGGCCGGTGAGCGGACGGTCGCCTAGGCGGGACCGCCAATCCTCACGCGACGAAAACCGGCGCGATCGCGTCTGAATGTTGCTGGCCCCGCAGGCCCGGTCATCACCGGGGTGACGTTGCCGAAGGTGGTACTGCCCATAGCTCTTTTGCAGGATTGAAGGATTTGTTTGACACTGATGTTACAGCGACGCGCGGCACGTACGCCCGGTTCCATCAGCTGTCAACCGCAGATTTACGAGAGATGTAAAACCTCGACCGTGACGTGCGACAGGTCGTGAAAATGCGCCAGCTTCTGCCGGTAGTGTGCCACTTCACGCTGTGCCGATGTCGCGACTGAGACGATGGCGCCGAGATGGCCCGGACCCAACCGCCAGAGGTGCAGGTCGGTGACCCGGTCGCCTTCGCTCTCGATCGCGACCTTGATTTTTTTGGCCATACCTGGGTCTGGCGTGCGGTCGAGCAGGATCGCGCCGGTGTCGCGTATCAGCGCAACCGACCAGCTCGCAATCACCAGAGCGCCGATGAACCCGGCGAGCGGGTCCATCCAGAGCCAGCCGAACGTGCGTGCCAACAGCAGGCCGGCGATGACCAGCACCGACACGGCGGCATCGGCCATCACATGAACGACGGCGGCGCGCATATTGTTGTCGCGATGATGCATGTCATCGGCATTGTTGTGATCATGGTCGTCGTCGTGGTCATGATCGTGGCCGTGGTCGTAATGATGTCCGCCCGCCAGAAGCCACGCGCTCGCGATATTGACCAAAAGCCCGAGCGCCGCGATCGGGATTGCCTCATTAAAGGAGATCGGAACCGGGTCGAGAAAACGCGATATGGCTTCATAGCCGATCAGAATTGCGATCATCGCCAGCACGATGGCGCTGGAATATCCGGCGAGATCGCCGAACTTTCCGGTTCCAAACGTGAAGCTGGGATCTTCGGCATATTTGCGGGCAAAGGTGTAGGCGAGCGCGGCGAGCAGCAGCGCGCCCGCATGGGTCGACATATGCAGGCCATCCGCGATCAGGGCCAGCGAGCCAAACAAGGCGCCACCGACGATTTCGGTGATCATCATGACCGTGCAGAGGATGATGACCGCCCACGTCCGCCGCTCGGCCCGCTCGTGATCGTGGCCCAGGAACACATGGTTATGCGGCGATATCTGAAAGGCCGGGCCCTGTTCCGTCATGTTCGCCTCACTTCAGATAGGTGTGAACCACATCGATGAGCTGGTCGGCCGCCTCGGCATTCAGCGCGCCGGGATTCTTTTCGGGGTCGACCAAATGCGTCCGGATGTGGTTCTCGACCACCTCCGCCATTAGCCCCGCAACGCTGCCGCGGACGCCGGCGATCATGTGCATGATACGCTCGCATTCGGCCTCTTCGGTCAACGCCCGCTCGATCGCCTCGACCTGGCCGCGGATGCGGCCGACGCGGGCAATCAGCTTCTTCTTCTCTTTGATAGTATGAGACATTGCAGGCCGATATAGGATACCCCCCTATACTATGTCAACGAGATCCGTGAGCAAGGCATGCGGGACCGCGTGCAGAAATCAGCTTTTCGGAGGGTTGGATAACAGCCGCAGGTCGAATCGATCGACCTCGGTGAGCAATTCACAGAAAGCCTTGGCGCCCTGATCGATCAGGCGTTCGCCTTTCTCTGCCGTTGCCTGCGTCGCATCGCCCACCGCGCCGCTCGGATGCAGGTCCTGGGTCTGCCAGGCGAATGGCGCTGGCCGCTGCGCGGAGAGCCAACGAAAATTCCTTTTCATGGCGATGGTCGAGGGACGAAAATCGGCGATCGCCTCGCGCTTCACTTGCGCGTCATAGCGCGCCAGCATGATCGACGTCTCGATGGCGCCGCCGTGAATGCCATGCTCGATCTCCTCGGCGGAAAATAACGTCGCGGCTGCCGAGAGGCGTCCCCACGCAGTGGTAACGGCCAGCATCCGGTGGCGCGCGCGCAACTCCTGCGCAACCAGGCTCATGGCGGCGCTGTTGCCGCCGTGGCTGGTGACGATCACGAGCTTTTTAAGCCCGGCCCGCGCCACACTCTCGCCGATCGCTGTCCAGCTTTTGATGGCGGTTTCCGGCGAAAGCGTCAGCGTGCCCGGAAAGTCCGTGTGTTCGGTCGAAATGCCAACCGGCTCGATCGGCAAAAAAGTGACCGGCAAATCGTTGGAAAGCAACTCGCGCACCCGCGCCAGATACGCCTGCGCGATCAGGATATCGGTTTCAAGCGGCAGATGCGGGCCATGTTGCTCGGTCGCCGCGAGCGGCAGCACCGCAATCCAGCGCGCATGATCGACGCCGGCCATTTCGGGCCAGCGAATCTCGGTCCAATCGCGGGGCGGGAGGGTTGAAGTCATCGCGCAAAGATAGTTTGTATGGGGTGTCTGATCATCCCCATCATGAGGCAAAATGACCTGCGGAGTCCAATTATGAAGCTGGCGCTTTTGCCGCGAGCGTTAACAGCTCTCCTGGTGGTCATGGCGGCGGCCATATCGCCGGGACGGGCCCAGACCACGCTCGACAAGGTCTCCTTTGGCACCAACTGGGTCGCCGAGGCCGAGCATGGCGGATTCTTTCAGGCCGTGGCCGATGGCACCTATGAAAAATACGGCCTCGACGTCAGGATCGTGCCTGGAGGGCCGAACGAGAATAACCGCATGCTGCTGATTGCCGGCAAGCTCGACTTCTTCATGGCCGCCAACACGCTGATGTCGTTCGATGCGGTCGCCAACGATGTGCCGGTGGTCACGGTGGCGGCGATCTTCCAGAAAGATCCGCAGGTCCTGCTGACGCACCCGGAATTCAAGATCACGAAGCTCGAAGAGCTCAAGCCGTTCACGCTGTATGTTTCGAAGGAAGGTATTTCGAGTTATTTTCAGTGGCTGAAGTCCGAATATGGATTCAGCGAAGACAAAGTGCGGCCCTATACTTTCAATCCGCAGCCGTTCCTGGCCGACGCGCACAGCGCGATGCAGGGCTACGTCACATCCGAACCCTATGCCGTCGAGAAGACGGCCGGATTCAAGCCCGGCATCATCCTGCTCGCCGATTATGGCTTCAACACCTATTCGACCCTGATCGAGACGCGCAGCGACCTGATCGACAAAAAGCCTGATCTGGTGCAGCGCTTCGTCAATGCGTCGATCGTCGGCTGGTACAACTACCTCTATGGCAACAACGCGGCGGCGAACGCCATGATCAGGAAACTCAATCCGGAGATGACGGACGAACTGCTCGCTTATTCGATCGCGAGGATGAAGGAATACGGTATCGTCGATTCCGGCGATTCTCTGCACGACGGCATCGGCGCCATGAACGATGCGCGGATGGCGAGCTTTTTCGACAAGATGGCGCGTGCCCATGTCGTTCGCCCGGATGTCGACTATCGCAAGTCCTACACGCTTCGTTTCATCAACAAGGGTGTTGGCGTCGATCTCCGGCCGAAGAACTAGGTTCTACGCGATATGACTGACTCGGGGGCGTCGGCTGACAGGAACTCCGATCCGGCGGCAAGCACGGTCGCGGTCAGCCTGCGCGGCGTCACCAAGGTCTACGACAACGGTGTGGTTGCGCTGGGCCCGATCGATCTCGAGGTCCGTCGCGGAGCGTTCGTGTCTTTGTTGGGGCCGTCCGGCTGCGGAAAATCCACCGCGCTCCGTCTGATCGCGGGCTTAAGCGCGCCGACTTCGGGAACAGTCGGCGTGGCGCGGCCGACGGTGACGGCGGGCGGCGGGCATTCCGTCGGTTTTGTGTTTCAGGAACCGACCTTGATGCCGTGGACGACGGTGCGCGAAAATGTCCGCTTGCCACTGAAGCTCGCGCATGTCCCGTTTTCGAGCGCGAAGGCGCGTGTTGATGAGGCGCTCGCGCAAGTCGGACTTTCCGAGTTCGCGCAAGCCTACCCCCGCGAATTGTCCGGCGGCATGAAGATGCGCGTGTCGCTGGCGCGCGCGCTGGTCACCGATCCGGATATCCTTCTGATGGACGAGCCCTTCGCGGCGCTCGATGAAATCACCCGCTTTCGCCTTAACAATGATCTGCTGGCGTTGTGGCGTAATCTGCGCAAGACCGTCATTTTCGTTACGCATTCCGTTTTTGAATCGGTTTACCTGTCGCAGCGCGTGCTGGTGATGACATCGCGGCCCGGACGGATCGCGGCCGAAATCGGCATCGAGACCACGGAGCCCCGCGACGAGAATTTCCGCACCTCGGCCGACTACGTCGGCTACTGCCGGAAGGTGTCGAATGCGCTCGCGCCCGCTTATTCGGGATTATCGGCATGAGCGCTCCCGATGCCCCTCCATCGCTCGCCGCTCCCGTGCGCTCCGGCAACGCGCGCGCCTTACGTCTTGTTCGTATCGCGCTGCCCGTCGTCGTGCTGGTGGCGGGAGTCGGGTTATGGGAACTCGTGGTTCGCATCAACGACATCAAGCCCTACGTTCTGCCGGCGCCCTCGGTGGTGCTGGCGACACTGATCCGCGATTGGGACGTGCTGTTTCAATCGCTTTTGACCACGCTTCTGACGACGTTCGAAGGCTTTGTGGCGGCGGCGATCGGCGGTGTCACACTGGCGCTGTTGTTCAACCTGTCAAAATGGCTGGAATATTCGCTATTTCCCTACGCCGTGGTGCTGCAGGTCACGCCTGTTATCGCGATTGCGCCACTGTTGTTGATTTACCTGTCACAGCCTGCGGCGGTGGTGGTCTGCGCCTGGATTGTCGCCTTCTTTCCCGTGTTGTCCAATACAACGCTCGGCCTGAATTCGGTGGACCGCAACCTCGCCGGCCTCTTCCAGCTTTACGGTGCATCGAGGCTGCAAACCCTGTGCTTTCTGAAACTGCCGGCCGCATTGCCGTTCATCCTCGGCGGGCTTCGCATTGCCGGCGGCCTGTCGCTGATCGGTGCTGTCGTGGCGGAGATCGCGGCCGGGTCGGCCGGTGCGGGATCGGGGCTTGCCTATCGGATTGCGGAATCCGGATACCGCCTCAACATTCCCCGAATGTTCGCAGCGTTACTGTTGCTCTCGGCCGCCGGAATTGTCATTTATGGGCTGCTGGCGCTGACTTCGCACCTGGTGCTGCGGCGTTGGCACGAAAGCGCGCTTGGAAAGGAAAACTAAAAATGGTGGGCGGAAACATTTCATCGGAGAAGATCGATCTTTTGGTCTATGGGCCGAACAAGCCGATCGTTGACAAGGGCTTTTCCGACCAATTCGTGCTCCACCCCGTCGAGACGCGCGCTGACCTCGATCGCGTGAGCCCGGCGGTCGCCGCGAAAATCCGTGGCGCCGCGGTCACCTACAGCACCGTCCGCTGCGACGGCGGCATGATGGCCATGTTTCCAAAGCTCGAAGTCGTGGCGTCCTTTGGCGTCGGCTACGACCACGTCGATGCCAGTTATGCGCGTGAGCATAACATCGTCGTGACCAACACGCCTGACGTTCTTACCGAGGAGGTCGCCGATATCGCGATGGGTCTTCTGATCGCGACGTTGCGCGAATTCGTCAAGGCGGATCGTTACTTGCGTTCCGGGCTCTGGACCACGCAACAATATCCCTTGAGCGTCGGGTCGCTGCGGGACCGCAAGGTCGGCATCGTCGGCATGGGCCGGATCGGTCAGGCCATCGCGCGCCGCCTCGATGCGTCGCTGGTCCCGGTGGTTTATCACACGCGCAACCCGGTCTCTGGTCTCAGCTACAAACACTATCCCGACCTGATAGAGATGGCGAAGGCCGTCGACACGCTGGTGGTGATCGTGCCGGGCGGTCCATCGACCGCGAAAATGATCAACGCCGATGTTCTCAAGGCGCTTGGTCCGCGCGGCGTCATCATCAATGTCGCGCGCGGCTCGGTGGTCGACGAGGAAGCGATGATCGCAGCGTTGAAGTCCGGCACCATCCTGGCCGCGGGCCTCGACGTGTTCGCCAACGAGCCCGCCGTGCCGGACGAACTCAAGGCGATGCAAAATGTCGTGCTGCTGCCGCATATCGGCTCGGCATCGGTCGTCACCCGCAACGCGATGGATCAACTCGTGGTCGACAATCTGAAAGCGTGGTTCGGCGGCAAGGGGCCGCTGACTCCGATCGCAGAAACCCCGGTGAAGGCTGGCTGATGCCGGCCGGGACACGGGTATGGCCGTGCATGGTGGCGACGCTCTCGGCGTCGCTCGCTTTGGCGCATCCCTCTGCCGCGCAGGATGCGAGCACCCTGAAAAAAGACATGGTCGGCCAGTGGGAGCTTTCGACCACCGAACGCAGCAAGACCTGTGTGGTCACATTGAAACCCGATGCCACGCCGCAGGGCCTGAAGCTCGAGCTTGAGCCGGGCTGCGCCAAGGCGCTGCCGTTTGCCAAGGACATCGCGGCCTGGAGCGTCAAGGGGCTCGATATCGTTCGCTTGCAGGATGCAAGCGGCCAGCCGGTGATCGACTTCACCGAAGTCGAGAGCGGCATCTTCGAAGGCGTGCGGCAGAACGAAGGGGTCTACATCCTGCAAAACCTCGCCGCCGCGCGATCGCTCGCCAAATCGATGGATCAGATGATCGGCGACTGGGCCATGGTGCGCAGTAACGGCCAGGCCATTTGCGGCCTGACGCTGACCAACACCGATGCCGGCCAGGACAATTTTCAGGTGTTCCTGAAGCCGAAATGCGATGCCGCCATCACGGCGTTTGCGCCGACCAAGTGGCGGCTGGAGCACGGCCAGATGCTCCTGATGTCGGACAAGGGCGAGACCTGGCAGTTCGAGGCTGACGACAATGCGCAGTGGCGGCTGGTACCCGACAGCACCGATCCGCTGATCATGATGCGGCAGTGATTTTGACGCGGCTGCTTTGAGGGCTGTTCCGAAGCGTCTCGTCAGAGCGAAACGCGTTACCCGCGCCCGGCACGCCGCTGCTTCGTCGAAACTTGCGCGGGCCGTCCTTCATCCGGCTGACCGTATCTATAAACGCCTTGATGATCGGGGAGTGCGCACGGTCCCGATGATAGGCGATGCTGTATTGCGTCTGGATCACGCGATCGCGGATTTCCAGCGTGCGTAAATTCGAATGCGGAACAAATTCAAAATCAGCAACGACGCTGATCCCAAGTCCCCGCTCGACCGCCTTCCAAACCCCTTCACGGCTTTCGATCTCGAATACCGGATTGATCCTTAACCCTTGCTCCGCCATCGCCGCCTCAAACGCGCGCCGTGTCGTTGAACCCTGCTCGCGCAGGACAAAAGGCTGATCCGCAAGCTCACGCAGCGTTACGGATTTCCGATTGAACCACGGGTGATCGCCGTTGACGAACACGACGACGCGGTGCGTTCGGTAAGGAATCATGACGACGCGCGCATCATCCCTGACATCTGCAAGGATGGCGACCTCGGCTTCGAAGTCGACGATGTGGCGAAGGGTGCGTTCCGAGTTTCCAAGCAACGTGGAAATCTGCACGTCCGGATGCTCGCGTTTGAAAGCGGCAAGTATCTCGGTCGCATGAAAAGGCCCCACCGTCGCAAGCCGCAGATGGCCTTTCGTCGACAGGCCGTGGCTTGCCAACAGCTCGTGGGCCTCATCGCAGAATTTCATGACGCCGCGTGTAATCTCGAACAAGGTCGCGCCGGTCGGCGTCAGTTCGATCCGCCTCGATCTGCGGATCAAGAGCTCGACGCCATAGGCCGCCTCGAGATCCCTGACCTGAATGGTCAGGGTCGGCTGGCCAACATTCAGGACGCGCGAGGCCGCGGTAAAGCCGCCATGCTCGGCAACCGCATGGAAAGCCCGAAGCTGGCTGAATACTATTGACATAATCAATAGATCGTATTGCAAATATGAATTTGTCAATAGGTTAAAATTCCCTACCGTCGCGCAAAATGGAGGCGCGCGATGGCGTGGAAATTCAGAAATCCGGTCCAGGTCGAATTTGGCGTCGATAGTTTCGCCAAGCTCCCGGAGCTGATCGGAAAGCGCCGATATGCGCTGGTGACCTATGGGGAGCCTGTCTTCGACGAACTCGCGCGCAGACTGGAAGAGAGCGCCGGCTCACCCGCTCTGGTCATACGGGACGTTGCGCCCAATCCCGACTATCGACTGCTGGCCGAGCAAACCCGCCGTTTCGCCAATTTGAAAATGCAGCCCGAGGTTATCGTCGCTGTCGGCGGCGGGTCCGTGATCGACTCAGCCAAGGTGTTCGCAGCCTCGGGCGGCGACTTCAACAAAATCATTCGATACCTGGAACGCCAGGAGGGCGAAGAGACGCTTTCGGCGACCCCGATCATCGCCGTTCCGACCACCGCCGGGACCGGCAGCGAAGTGACCTGTTGGGCCACGGTTTGGGACGAAGCGAACGAGAAGAAGTATTCGCTGGCACGGCCAAACCTTTATCCGACCTACGCCGTCATCGACCCGCGGATCATGCTGGGCAAACCGCGTCTGTTGACGATCAGCACGGGTCTTGATGCGCTATCCCACGCGCTGGAAAGTCTGTGGAACGTCAACAACAACCCGGTATCGGCCAATCACGCCGTGTCTTCTGCGCGTCATGTACTCGACGTATTGCCGAAGCTTGTGAAGGATCTCGGCAGTATCGAATTGCGGAGCCGGATGGCGATGGCCGCGCTGTTTGCAGGGCTGGCGTTCTCCAACACCAAAACAGCGATTTCCCATTCGATGTCCTATCCAATCACCTTGCGGCACGGTGTCCCGCACGGAATTGCATGTTCATTTTCGTTACCGATGGTGTTGCGCAGCGTCCAGGGGGTTGGCGGCCTCTGTGAAGATAGCCTGAAGCAAATCTTCGGCGCTGATCTCGCGCGCGGTGCGGACGAGCTGGAAGATTTCATGGGTAAGCTCGGCGTCTCCTGCGATCCCGCTTCGTACAAAGTCGGCCAAAAGGAATGGCGTCTGTTGATCGAGGATGCGCTTGAAGGCGAGCGCGGGAGGAATTTTCTTGGTTCAAGAGACAGGCTGATCGAGGCATCGCAGGCGCCACGCATGCCGATCGCCAAAACCGCGTGAAGGCGAGACCCGATACGGAAGCGCTTTCGCTAGGGCGTCACAAGGAGAGCAGTGATGAAGCCGGATGAAAAAACGATCGCCGTCAATGGCCGTACCTATAAGACGCCCAAGCGGCCAACCGTCGTCATCTGCCTCGACGGCTCCGAACCCGGATATATCGAGAAGGCCATCGAAGCCGGCGTCGCGCCGACGTTCGCGCGTTTCATGCGGGATGGCGCGCATATTCATGCGAACAGCGTGATTCCGAGTTTTACCAATCCGAACAATCTGTCGATCATCACCGGGCGGCCGCCATCGGTGCACGGCATCGCCGGAAATTACTTCTACGATGTGGCCAACGATCGCGAAGTCATGATGAACGACCCGCAATTTCTGCGGGCCCCGACCATTCTGGCGGGCATGTATGACGCCGGTTTCAAAGTTGCCGCGGTCACGGCCAAGGACAAGTTACGCTCATTGTTGTCGCACGGGCTCGATTATTCGGATGGCCGCGCCATCGCGTTCTCGTCCGAAAAGGCCGATCAGGCGACGATGAAAGCCAACGGAATCGATAATGTCCTGAACTTCGTCGGTCTGCCGTTGCCCGAGGTCTACTCCGCCGATTTGTCCGAGTTCGTCTTTGCCGCCGGCGTCAAACTGGTCCAGCACCATCGCCCGGACCTGATGTATCTCTCGACCACCGACTATATCCAGCACAAGGTCGGTCCCGGCACTGGGATCGCCAACGATTTCTACGCCATGATCGATCGCTATCTGGCGCAGCTGGATTCGCTCGGTTGCAACATTGTCGCGACCGCCGATCACGGAATGAACGACAAGTTCATGTCCGGCGGCCAGCCCGACGTGCTGTACCTCCAGGATTTGTTCGATGAGTGGCTCGGCAAGGGAAGCGCTCGCGTCATTCTGCCGATCACAGATCCTTATGTTGCCCATCACGGCTCGCTGGGCTCGTTTGCGACGATTTACCTACCGGCGAATATCGATGCCGAACCGCTGATCGTCCGGCTCAAGGCCACAGCCGGAATCGACGTAGCGCTGACGCGCAAGGCGGCTTGCGATCGTTTCGAACTGCCGGCCGATCGGGTCGGCGACATTGTGGCGATTTCGTCCAGGCATAAAGTGCTCGGAACCAGCCGCGACCGGCATGACCTGTCCGGGTTGACGGAGCCGCTTCGCTCGCATGGCGGGCTTACGGAAGAGCGCGTGCCGATGATCGTCAACGGCAAGATCGCGCTGCCGCCGGGCCATCTGCTGCGAAATTTCGACGTCTTCGACGTCGCACTCAATCGTATTCAATAATCCGGCAGGAGCGTCGCATGAATATCCAAACGCAAGCCGTACGTCATGAGAAGATGCGGATCGCGGGTGCCTTCATCGATACCGACGAGCGCGTCGAGGTCTTCAATCCCTACACCAACAAGGTCATCGGCACGGTTCCCGCCGCGCGCCCCGAACACGGGCGGAATGCTTTCGCGAAAGCCAAGGCATTCAAATCGAAGCTGACGCGGTATGAGCGTCAGAAGATTCTGCTTCGGACCGCGGATCTCCTGGCTGAGCGGAAAGAGCAGTTCGCGCGGCTGATTACGGCCGAGTCCGGCCTTTGCTGGAAGGATTCGCTCTACGAGGCAGGCCGCGCCTACGATGTCTATTCGTTCGCAGGCCAGCTCACGATCAAGGACGATAGCGAGGTATTCTCGTGCGACATCAGCCCCCAGGGTAAGGCGCGCAAGATCTTCACCATGCGCACGCCGCTTCTGGGCGCGATTTCGGCTATCACGCCGTTCAATCATCCGCTCAACATGGTGAGCCACAAGATCGCGCCTGCGATCGCCACCAACAACCGGATCGTGTTGAAACCCACCGAACTGACGCCGATGACCGCGCTGGCTCTGGCCGATGTGCTCTACGAGGCCGGTCTGCCGCCGGAAATGCTGTCGATCGTGACGGGAAATCCGCACTCGATGGGTGATGCGATGATCACCGATCCGGACGCCGACCTGATTACGTTCACCGGATCGGTGCGTGTCGGCAAGCACATCGCGGCGAACGCCGGCTACAAGCGCCTGGTGCTTGAGCTCGGCGGCAACGATCCCTTGATCGTCATGGAGGATGCCGATCTGGAGAAAGCCGCCGAACTGGCAGTAGTCGGCGCCACCAAGAACTCAGGCCAACGCTGCACGGCGGTCAAACGCATCCTTTGTGTTGAGGCGGTTGCGGACGAATTTGCAGCATTGGTGTTGGCGCGGGCGAAAAAGCTGAAATGCGGCGATCCGATGGATCCGTCGGTAGATGTCGGGACCGTCATTCATGAGCGTGCCGCGACGGAATTCGAACGCCGCGTCAATGACGCCGTGCAGAACGGCGCGAGATTGTTGCATGGCAACGATCGCAAGGGCGCGCTGTATCCGCCGACCGTAGTCGATCACATTCCCTACACCTGCGAACTGGTCATGCAGGAGACCTTTGGGCCGGTGATTCCGATCATCCGCGTCCCCAACGACATCGATAGCGTCATCCGGATTTCCAACGCGACGGCCTTCGGCCTTTCATCCGGCGTTTGCACCAACCGTCTCGATTACATCACGCGGTTCGTCAACGAACTCGACGTCGGGACCGTCAACGTCTGGGAGGTGCCGGGTTATCGCATCGAAATGTCGCCGTTCGGCGGCATCAAGGACTCCGGCCTTGGCTACAAGGAAGGCGTTCAGGAAGCGATGAAAAGCTTCACCAATGTGAAGACCTACTCGCTTCCCTGGTCCGGCTAGGCATCGTTCGATGTGAAGTAAGTCAGCAGGCCCGCGCCTGACAAAAATAGTACATCAAAGTTTCATAATAATAGGTGCGGAGAGACGGCGAGGAAATCAGCTAGGAATCAGGGGGAGGCTTGCAATGTCGACGATATCTGATCCGGCGGGCGTAGGCTCGCTGGGCGTGACGCATCCGGAACTGATGAGCTCGTTCCGTCGTGCGCAGTGGCGGATGCTGCTTGCGGCGATGTTTTGCTACCTTTTCTTCTACACGGGACGGCAGACCTTCGGTTTCGCTATTCCCGGCATTCAGGCGGAGTTCGGCGTCAGCAAGGCCGCACTCGGATGGGCCAGCGCGGCGCTGTTGTGGTGCTATGCCGTCGGCCAGGCGGTCAACGGCAACCTCGGCGACAAGTTCGGCGGCCGGCGTGTCATGAGTGCGGGCGCGATCCTGTCCTTTATCATGAACTGGGCCACCAGCCTGTCCACCGGCGTGGTCAGTCTCTCGGTGTTTTGGGGCATCAACGGTTATTTCCAGTCGATGGGATGGGCGCCGGGCAGTCGGCTGTTGTCGAACTGGTGGGGCCGTCACGAGCGCGGGACGGTCTACGGCCTCTACACCTTCGCGGCCGGGCTCGCTTCGGTGCTTTCGTTCGTGACCTCACTGATCGTGGTCGGTCACTTCCAGCTGGACTGGCGCTGGATATTCAGAATACCGGTCACGCTTTTGCTGGTCGGCGGCGTCGCATTCTACCTGATCGCCCGCGAGAAACCGGAAGACATGGGATTCGATTCACCGCATGACGACGCGGTGGATGATACGGCCAGGGAAGCTGCCGCGGTCATCGATTCCGAAAGCTCCTTTTCCCGGTACAAGGCCGTGCTGTCGAACTGGCGGTTGCTGGTCGCCAGCGTTTCCATCGGCTTTCAGAACGCCGCCCGCTATGGATTGCTGGTGTGGGTTCCCGTTCATTTCCTGGGCGCCGACTGGTCCAAGGCTGACGCCAGTTCGGCCGTGATCGATCCGCGCTGGATCAGCATTGCGCTGCCGGTCGGCATGGCTGTCGGTGCATTCACCAACGGCTGGGTGTCCGACCATATCTTCAACTCGCGCCGCTATGCGGCCATCGTGCTCTACATGGCGCTGGCATGCGTTACCGCGCTTTATATGTCGACCATTCCGACCACGGCCGTCTACCAGGGCCTGGTGGTGCTTTTCCTGTGCGGCTTCTTTGTCTACGGGCCGCAGTCGTCGTTCTGGGCGTTGTGCCCGGATCTGGTCGGGCACAAGCGCGCGGGAACGGCGACAGGGGTCATGAATTTCTGCGCCTATCTGTTCGCCGGATTGGGCGAGCCGACGATCGGGCATTTCATGGATAGCACCCAGCAGACTTCGGTCGTCTTTGTGATCGTCGCGCTATGTTCGGCCGCAAGCGCCTTGGTTGCGATGTTCATCAGACGCTAAAGCATAAATAAAAACGTCGATTTCGATGCGGCTTCCCGTCAATCCATGGGAGCCGCATCCATATCTGCCGCATTCCCTTGTAGGCAGAGCGCCGCTTCGGGCCATGAGGGCCATTGTTCTCAACTAATCTTGAGCCCGCCCAAGTTCCGCATCACTGATTTTTGTCAGACTGTGGAAGCATTCCTGACGCGTTTGGCGGCAACGCCCTTCTGATTGGATCGCGCCATCCTACATGGGGAATGAGTTGAGACGTGGAACCGCACGCCTATCGCTTTGACGGGCTCGGTATGCCAACCGCCTCACGCTGCATTCCGAGCAGCCTCCAATAAAAAGAATCCCTGAGGAAACTGCAGGCAGGGCCATTGCGAAGTCCTTAGCAAGTGGATGTCTGATCATGTCCAGAAGCAGCCCGGCTCTGATTCCATTTCTTTTTGTGTATAAGCTCGGCCGATCGTGCCGTCTGTCCATCGCTGGAATGCGTGAGGGCGGGCCATGGGCATAGTTCGTTTCGCGCTGCGCTTTCCGCACACCTTCTACGTCGTCGCCGCTCTGATCCTGTTTCTGGGCGCGGTCGCGTGTATCAAGACGCCGACGGATATTTTTCCGGAAATCAACATTCCCGTGGTGACGGTGATCTGGAGCTATACGGGCCTGAGCACGCCCGAAATGGAGCAGCGCGTCACTACCTACAGCCAGTACTCCATCAGCGCCAGCGTCAACGGCATCAAGAACATCGAAGCACAGACCATGGCCGGTCTGTCGGTGCAGAAGATCTACTTCCAGCCTGACGTCAATCTCGACCTCGCGATTTCGCAGATCGTCTCCGCAACCAATTCGATCCGCGCGCTGATGCCGCCCGGTATCCAGCCGCCGGTCGTGGTGCAGTTCAATGCGTCCAGCGTGCCGGTGCTGCAGATCAGCCTGAGCTCGGACACGCTGAGCGAACAGGAGCTCTATGACTACGGCATCTACCGTATGCGCCAGCAGCTCGCACCGATACAGGGCATTACGCTGCCGACGCCTGCGGGCGGCAAATATCGCCAGATCATGGTCGATATCGATCCCACAAAACTGCTCGCCAAGGGGCTGACGCCGCTCGATGTGGTGAACGCGGTCAACGCGCAGAGCCTGACGCTGCCGGCGGGCACGGCCAAGTTCGGCAATACGCAATATGTCGTCCGCACCAACGCTACGCCGCCGTCGATTGACGACCTCAATAACATCCCGATCAAGGTGGTGAACGGGGCAACCGTGTTCGTCAGGGACGTCGGCCAGGTTCATGACGGCTGGCTGGTCCAGCAAAACGTCGTGCGCGACAACGGTCGCCGCTCGGTCCTGCTCTCGATCATCAAGAACGGCAATGCCTCGACGGTCGCGGTGGTCAATGCCGTGCATGAGGCGTTGAAGACGGCGCGTGCCGCGGCGCCCCCCGGCATGCAGATCACCGAGCTGTTCGACCAGTCGGTGTTCGTGAAACAATCGGTGGTCGGCGTGCTGCGCGAAGGCGCGATCGCGGCCGCATTGACGGCGCTGATGATCCTCTTGTTCCTGGGATCGTGGCGGTCGACCGTGGTGGTCATGATCTCAATACCGCTATCCATGCTGGCCTCGCTCGTGGTGCTCTATTTCCTGGGCGAGACCTTGAACACCATGACGCTGGGTGGCCTCGCGCTCGCGGTCGGCATCCTCGTCGACGACTCCACGGTCACGATCGAGAACACGCACCGTCTGCTCACCGAAGAGGGCCAGCCACTGCCGCAGGCAACACTGCATGGCGCCGCCGGCATCGCCGTGCCGACACTGGTTTCGACGCTTGCAATCTGTTGCGTGTTCACCTCCGTCGTGTTCCTCGATGGGCCGGCAAAATACCTGTTCACGCCGCTTGGGCTCGCCGTGGTCTTCGCGATGCTGGCGTCCTATGGGCTGTCACGGACGCTGACGCCCATCATCATCGGCCTGTTGCTCAAGAACGAACATCATGGCCCGGCGGGTGAGGCCCCGCGCGGCCTGTTCGCGCGCTTCCACGCGGCCTTCGAGCGAGGGTTTGAAACGATACGCCATTCCTATTCGCGCTCGCTCACCGAATTGCTGCGGCACCGCTTCATCATTCCAGCCGGCATGCTTTTGATGGGAGGGCTCGGCGTCGTGCTGTTGCCGCTTGTCGGCCGCGATTTCTTTCCCGTCATCGACGGCGGACAGATCCAGCTACACGTCCGCGCGCCGGCCGGAACGCGCATCGAGGCGACGGAACGAATTTTCCAGGACGTTGAGAACAAGATTCGCGAGGTTATCCCGAAAAATGAGCGCGAGTTGATCGTGGACAATATCGGGTTGCCGGCGCGCTCCTATAATCTCGCTTTTACCGATGGTTCGACAATCGGCGTGAATGACGGCGTGATCCTGGTGTCGCTCAAGGAGGGCCACCGGCCGACCGCCGAATATGTCCGCAAGCTGCGCCAGGTGCTGCCGGCGTCATTCCCCGAGGATACCTTTTATTTCCAGGCCGCCGATATCGTGACGCAAATCCTCAATTTCGGGCTGCCGGCGCAGATCGACGTCCGCACCGTCGGCTATGACCGGGACAACAACCTGCGCGTCGCAAAAGAATTGCGCCGGCGCATTGAGGCGATCAGAGGCATAGCCGATGCCCATCTGCAACAAGAGGTCGATGCGCCGGCCTTCTATGCCGATATCGACCGCGCGCGGGCGGCACAGCTCGGGCTGAACGCGAGTACGGTCGCGACCAATGTCAATGTCAGTCTCAGCTCCTCAGAACAGGTGACGCCGAATTTCTGGACCGATCCGAAGTCGGGGATTCCCTATTATCTCGCGGTGCAGACGCCGGAAAATCAGATTTCGTCGCTCAACGATCTCGCCAATACGCCGGTTTCGACGTCGCTGGCCTCGGCCCAGACCGATACGCCGATCCCGGGCCTGCTCGGCAACGTTGCGACGTTCAAGCGCACCAGCATTCCGACCAACGCCAACCAGGCGAATATCCAACCCGTCTATGAGGTCTATGCAAGCATCCAGGGTCGCGATCTCGGCGGCGTGGCTACCGAGATCGGCAAGATCGTGACGGAGTTGAAGAAGCAGCTGAAGCCCGGCAACAGCATCCAGGTGATCGGACAGATCGAGAGCATGAACGGGGCCTTCATCAACCTCGGCATCGGGTTGTTGTTTGCGGCCGTGTTCGTCTACCTCCTGATGGTCGTCAACTACCAGAATTTCGGCGATCCCTTTGTCGTGATCCTGGCGCTGCCGGCGACCTTGTGCGGCATCCTGACCATGTTGTTCATCACCGGCACGACGCTCAACGTGCCATCGCTGATGGGAGCGATCATGGCGGTCGGCGTCGCGTCCGCGAACTCGATCCTGCTCGTGACCTTTGCGCGCGAGCAGCAGCTCGCAGGCAAGACCGCCTTCGAGGCTGCAATCGAGGCCGGACATACCAGGATTAGGCCGGTCTTGATGACGGCGGCAGCGATGATCGTCGGCATGATCCCGATGGCGATCGGGGGAGCTGGCGAGGAGCAGAATGCAGCGCTGGCGCGCGCGGTGATCGGCGGGCTCTTGTTCGCCACACCGACCACGCTTCTGGTCGTGCCATATCTGTTCGCGATGCTGCGCAAGGGCAACGACGGGAAAACACATCACGGGGTATTTGACGAGGTGCTGGAATGAACTTTAACAGGCCGTTCGATGCCGAAGGCACGGCTGAATCCGACCGCGCAGCGGAGCAACCTGCGCACGAAGGAAAAAAGCGCGGACGACGAGGGCGCCTCGTTGTCCTCGGCGTGGCGGTGGTATTGGCGGGGGCGCTCACCGCAGGCGCCTGGAATCATTTGACGCAATATCGCCTGAGTGCCGATGCCGAGGAGCAAGAGCTCGACTTTGTCCCGCAAGTTCGCGTCGCTAACGTCGAGCCAAGCAGCGAGATCGATGTCGTCAATCTGCCCGCAACCACGTCGGCCTTTGCGACCGCAAATATCTTCGCGCGCGCCTCCGGTTATATCGGCACGCGCGAGGTCGATATCGGCGACCGCGTCAAGCAGGGGCAATTGTTGTCCGAGATTGTGGCGCCGGAGCTCGATCACCAGATCGCGCAAGCCGAGGCGACGCTGAGCCAGCTCAAATGGGCGCTGCAGCAGGCTGAGGCAAATCGCGTGCTTGCGAGTGTCACCTGGGACCGTGACAAGCCGCTGGTGGAGAAGGGCTGGGTGACCGCGCAACAGGGCACGATCGACGAGCAGACGCTGAAAGCCCAGGCGGCCGCGGTCTCGGTCGCGCAGGCTAACGCGACGGCCGAGGAAGCCCAGCTTCAGGTGCTGCATCAGCAGAAGGCCTATCAACGCGTTATCGCGCCGTTCGACGGCGTCATCACCCAACGCAATATCGATGTCGGCAGCCTGGTACAGGCCGACGCGACCTCAGGCACATTCATGTTCACGATCATGCAGAGCAACGTCATCCGTACTCAGGTGTTCGTGCCGCAGGACTCGGCGTTCGGTCTCAAGCCCGGCATCGATGCGGCGGTACACGTGCCGGAAATCCCGGACCGCACCTTTCGAGGCACGGTGACGCGGATTGCGGACGCGATCCAGCCCGGCTCGCGGACGCTGCTCACCGAGATCGACATTCCGAATCCGGATGGCGCGCTGACGTCAGGCATCTACTGCACCATCGAGCTGCATATCCCGCGCAAGACGCCCAGCTTCACGGTCTCCGCGGAGGCGATCATCTTCAACCAGGCCGGGGTTCAGGTCGCAGTTGTCGAGAACGGTGTGGTGCACTTGCGCAAGGTCGGTGTGGTCCGCGATCTCGGGCGTCAGGTTCTGGTCAACAGCGGGGTGAAGCGCGGCGACCAGGTGATTCTTAATCCCGTGGTCGACCTTGCTGAAGGCAGCAAGGTGCGGATTCGTCCCACGCCGGTGCGGACATCCTGAACCGGCGGCAGTGAGTCCTGAAGTCCGGGGCGAAGACGTTCCGTTTGCCTGATCTGGAAGCCCGCACGGCGATGCCGGGCGGGCTGGTGGTGCTGATGATCGTCTCGGTCATCTGGGTGTCGGCCTGCGAGGACTCAGAACATTCCGTTCGGGTTGGCGCGCGGAATGTTCGGCGCGATCAACGGTGCCGAGTTTTTCGGGTCGCCAACGATCTGCAAGGTGTCCCAATGTTCGATTGCCTTGCCGTCGGCGTCCATCTTGTAGATATCGACGCCGGCGATTCCCGTATCATTCGGGTCATCATTGAAAAGATTCAGAAAGTTCACGTGCGCCCATACATAG